>OBLR010000429.1_pt1 | contig 10448 bp, 15 predicted proteins | sample 1519891 | NCBI WGS metagenome assembly OBLR01 (sample SAMEA3113583, study PRJEB22503) | soil metagenome | reverse complement strand
CCCTCACCTACGGCGTCGAGGCGGAGTGGGTCCGCAACGTGCTCGCCGCGGGCGGCTGCCAGCTCGTCACGCGCGGGCACCACCACAGAATGGTGGCGCCGACGATCATCCATGACCAGAGCCGCCGGCTCGTCCCCTCGCTGATTCGCCCGATCCTCCGACTCCTGCGCGTAGCCGACTTCCTCCACCTCAAAGCGTCCTAGACGGCCGGAACGCCCGCCGGCCTGTCCCGCGGCGATGGACCACCGGGCTTGACGACGTGGCGGCGGGGTTCAGCTCCGCCGTTGAACGGCCGGACATGCGGGCATAGGATCGTCCCGACATCAGGCGAAGGAGGCGGAGTGATGGGCGAGGCCCGCGAGATCATGGATCGAGTCACGGAAGCCGCGTTCAGCGAGGATCAGGAAGTCTTGAGGGCGCTCTACGCCCCGGACGCGGTCGCGGAAACCCCTGACCAGGGAACGGTGAGCGGGCAGGACGGAATCCTCGCTTGGTTCGGGCAGTTCGCTACAGCGTTTCCGGACGCCGTCTGGGAGTCGGCCCACAAACACGAGTCCGGCGACACCGCCATCGACGAGGGCCACGTTGTGGGTACTCACTCCGGCCCTCTGGCGCTTCCGGACGGGACGACAATTCAGCCGACGGGGAGGCCAGTCCGAGTGCGCGGATGCGACGTCGCTACCGTCGCCGCTGGGCGAGTCACGAGCCACCGCTTTTATTTCGACCAAATGGAGTTTCTGGGACAGCTCGGCCTCGCCCCCGAGGGATAGCCTGCCCAGCGCCATCCGCGCGTCCGGCAGATCTCGTTTTTCCCCCAGCATCGTCCAGAGCACACCTAGGATGAGGAGAATGCAGTCCGCCTCGGGAGAGGTCTTCGTCCCAAGCCGGACGACCGCCATTGCCTCACGGTCGTCGTGTCGCTCGAAGGCCTCCATGTACGTCTGGAGGAGCGACCGCTCGGCGTCCTCGGCATCGGCGGCTGTCGCCCACTCGAGCCGTGCCGCCGGAAGCCGTTCTTTCAGCGTCGCCCCGGCATGTCCACAGAATCTTCACGCGCGTTGGCGCATCGAACGTCGCGTGGGTCTGGAGCCCGAACGTCATCTATGGCGGATCGACGCCGCTCGCGCGCCTGTATCCCGGCGACGCCTATGTCGATTGGCTCGGCGTGGATGGCTACAACTGGGGTACTGTCCGGCCCTCGAGCACTTGGCGCAGTTTCCGCCAAGTGTTTCGACCGACTCTCACGTCGCTTCGGCGGCTGTCGCGGAGACCGATCATGCTTTCCGAAGTGGCGAGCACAGAGGTTGGTGGAAACAAGGCACGTTGGATCAGGAACTTCTTCAGAGGCTTGGAGAGAAACACGGACGTCCTCGCATTCGTCTGGTTCAACCATAAGAAGGAGACGGACTGGCGAATCGAAAGCTCCGTGGCCTCGAAGCGCGCATTCGCAAACGGGGTGTCGGGCCGCCGCTATCGAGGCGCGCGGTAACGCCGCGCTCTGCCAGTAAGCGGTTACGGCTTTGCGCTTCGATAGAAGAAGAAGCAAAGTTGCCTACCCCGCTCGAGGTCGAGGCACCCTATCCGGCGAAACCAGCCAAGTAACAATCTGTTACTTGGCTCGGGGCTCGGGCGAGCCCGCCCCCGGCAACTTCTCCAGATCTCGAGCACATGAACGTTGGCGGCCGCGTCTGGCTCGACTCGGCTTAGTGGGCGGGGACAACGTAGGAGCGCCACTAAGGAGCCTGGGCGACGAGGTAGGCGGCGGCGCCGCGCGGGTGCACCTCCACTAGGCGCCCGTAGACGATCCAGCGCTGGTCAGCGCTGTAGAGCGGGTGGCAGGCGGAGAGCATGATGGTGTCGAACCCGCGGTTGCCTATGACGCTCCAGTCGTCGGAGTCGACGATCTCGTGTTCGAAGACGCGGTAGCGGAACGTGGCGTACGGCAGCTCGAGGGTGATCTTGTCGCCGGCGCGGATGTCGTCGATGTGCCGAAAGGGGGCGCCGAAGGTCGTGCGGTGCCCGGCGATGCCGACCGTCTTCCCCAGGCCGGGCACGGCCGTCCGCTCGTAGTGGCCGGGCCCGTGGGAGAGGTCGGCTTTCCAGCGCGTTCCGTGAACGACGACGGCCTCCAGGTCGATGCGGTGGATCTCGATCCGCCCGAAGGCCTGGCCGGGCTCGAGGCTTGCGAGGAAGCGGCGGGCGTCGCGGGCGGTGTCGGCCCGCGCGGCGGTCCGGGCCGCGGCCGACCTGGATCTCTCCTCCTCCTCGCCGGTGCGCCGGGTCGCGTCCCAGGAGGCGAACTCCGCCTCCAGCGCGGATTCGAGACGGTTCTGCTGGTAGCGGTTGTAGAGGTCCGTGGCCGGATCGCGCCAGAACAGAACTGCCGCCGCGTAGGCGAGCACGAGGAGGCCGCCTACGATCAAGATCTTCGCGATGCGCCGCGTCTTCATGGGCCTGCCGTTGGTCAGCGTGTCTGCCAGCCGAGATTTCGGGCCTCCGGTATCGACCGGTAGAGGGCGGGCTTCACCATGAGCAAGTTCCAGGGAATCAAGAGAGGCGTGAGAAGGAACCACGCGGCAAACCGACTCGCCGGCGCCATTCCGACCCGATTGACGGCGTACCGTGCCGTCTGGGCGTACATGAGCACGGCCCAGTAGACGAAGGGTTGCCAGAAGAAGTTGCCGGAGCCGAACGGAATGACGACGAGAGTCCAGAGGAGCAACACAGGAAAGACGAGCGCCATCGCGAGGGACCATGCCCGAAACCAGAAGGCCGCTCCGGAGAGATTTCGAAGCTCCCAACGGAGATAGAGGAAATACGACTTGAACCACCGGACCCGCTGGCGGAACGTCTGGCGCAGGCTTTCCGGCATATCTGTGTACACCCAGGCGGTGGAGCACCCCACCACTCGACCCCGGAGAAGCGCGTAGTTGGTTAGACGCCTGTCGTCCCCGGCCGTCCCGGACAGCACGTAATCGACCATGTTCTCGAAGAAGACGGGCGCCCGATAGACGGCAAATGCCCCGGAGGTCGGAGCTACGGCGCCGAGCGAGCTTCGTGCCCTGCGATGGACGAGGCAGCCGTAGACCAGCTCGAGGTCCACCAGCCGCGTCAGCAAGTTTCGCTTGCGGTTTCTGACTGCGACGGTCGCCGTGGCAGCTTGAACACCGGGATCTCGCAAGGCGCGCAGGCACTCGCGCAGCGCGTCTCGGTGGGGAACCGAGTCCGAGTCGAGAGTGACGATGAAGTCCGCTGTCTCGTCGCGGAGCGCGTTCACCTGAGCCCACCGCTTTCCCTGGTTACCCTGCCGATGCCACACCACGAGTCCGTGCCGGCACGGCTCGAGTGGCGGGTCGCTTCCGTCGTCGACCACGTGCACGACGTCGGGCACGACGCTGCCCTTCAGAAGCGCGTCGAGACACGCGCGGAGGCTGGAGGGGTCTTCGTTATACGCCGGGACCACCGCGACGATCCGTCCCGCTGCGGGCTCGAGGTGGCGCCACGGCTCGCTTCGACAAGCGAGTACGAGCAGCCAGACGAGCACCCCTGCCGCAACCAGGTAGAAGGCGACGGCGACGTTGAACGCCAATGGAGGAGCGTAGGCAACGTGAAACCCGACGACGAGGGCGGCGGTCACGAGGACCGCCGCCACAGAAATGAACCTATCCGCGCTTGGCATCCCAGCGAATGAGCAGGACACCCACCGCCACCGCAACGAGAGCGAGGGCGATCATCCAGGAAAGCGTAATCGTGGCGCCCGCGATCGTGATGCCGTAGCCGGTGAAGGGAAGGGCCCCGCTCGCGGCCGCACCACCCGCCGCTGCCGTGCCGCCCGCTGCCGTGATCCCTAGCACATCGTCATACATCGATTGCCTCCTCGTCTCGCTTGATATCGCTTCTCACTGTGAGATTCTCTGTCTCACAGTGATAACTTCCTAAACATGTGCCAATGGCCGCGAGGACCGCGCGGAGACCCTCGTTGCCCGCCACGACGCTGGAGTCCGTCTGTTCGCTAGGAGTCGCCTGGCCTGGAGCCGGTTCACTCTTGATGCGCCCGTGACAGGATCGTGAGTCTCAATCTGGGAGCCGCCCACATACACTTTGGTAGCCGGCGATGCCCGAGCCAGCACCCGAACCGACTCGTCTGCCGCCGAGGCGGGCGCTCCAACAGCGCGTATCGACGACGATTCTCGCAGCGGCGGCTCGCACGTTCGCGGAACGAGGCGAGCAGGCTAACCTCGCCGACGTCGCAGTCGCCGCCGGCGTGGCGCGCGCGACGGTGTACCGGTACTACCCCAATCGGCGTCGCCTTTTGGAGGAGCTGACACGGCACGCGGCCGAGAGTGCACACGAGCGGCTCGTCGCTGCCAGGATCGATGAGGTTCCCGTGGAGGAAGGCCTCACCCGAGCCATACGAGCGTTCGTCGATGAAGGCGACGCGTTCGTCGTACTCGTGCAGGAGCGGGGCCGAACCGAGGGACATGAGTTCGAGCAGCTCATCGCCACTCCGCTTCGAAGACTGTTCGAGAGTGCCCGCTCCGAGGCACGGATCCGGCACGAGATCCCGGCAGGCGTGCTCGCAGAGTCGCTCCTCGCTATCGTGGCGGGCGTGATGGGGAACTGCTCGCTTGGTCGCGACGACACCGTCGCGATGATCAGAACCGTGTTCCTCAAGGGCGCGTTCGAGCCACAGAGATCCGATCAGTGACGGCTGCTGACGGAACGCCGAGAGATGGTCCTGAGGCCGAAGAGCAGAGGGAGGAGCAAGAGGAGATGAGCGATCGGGAACGGGAAATCGCGGCGGCAACCTTGCCCGCGCAGGCGATGGATGACGGACTCCTACACGAACTCGTCGAACATCTGCGAGACAACCGCACGCAATTGCGCGAGAAATGGGTCCGACGGATCACGGACGCAAAGCTGCTCCAGGTGATGACGCAGGAGGAGATCTTTTCGGAGGTGACCGCCGTCTACGACAATTACGTCGACGCGCTCGAGACCGGGAGCATCGAGACTCTGCAAGCATACGCGCGGGATCTCTCCGAGCGAATCATCCCACGCGGCGTCGAGACCGACGAGGTGCTCGGCATCGTTCTGCTCCTGCGGGACGTCCTGGCACGCTCCCTTTTCGAGGGCTACCGGCGCGACACCGACCTGCTGGACCGGATCCTCGACTCCTACGAGCCCGCCGCCAACCGCATCATGGTGACCGTCGGCGTGAGCTTCGTAGAGGAGCGCGAGCGCGTCATCCGTGAGCAGCAGGAAGCCATCCGGGAGTTGTCAACTCCCGTTCTACAGGTGCGCGATCGCCTCCTGATTCTCCCGATCATCGGCGCACTCGATTCGCAGCGAGCGCGACAACTCACCGAGCAGCTGCTCGGGTCGATCCAAGCGAACCGCGCGCGAGTCGTGGTCATCGATGTCACCGGCGTAGCGACGATCGATATCGAAGTCGCGAACCATCTCGTCCAGACCGTCGAGGCCGCCCGGCTGATGGGAGCCAGCGCGATTATCACCGGACTTTCGTCTAAAATCGCCCAGACGCTCGTCGACCTCGGCGTTGACCTCGCCATGATGAAGACCGTCGGCGATCTCCAGGGCGGCCTCGAAGAGGCCGAGCGCCTCCTCGGCCATCAGTTGAACGCGGCCCAGACGGGCGCGGACGGTTCCGAAACCTAGCGCCGGCCGGATGTCCGTCGCGATCCTCCGCCAAGGCGATCACCTGATCGCGTCGATTCAGTCCGACCTGAGCGACACCGAGATCCTGTCCTTTCGTGACGAGCTCGCAGAGCGGGTAGGTCGAGAACGTGCGCGCGGGGTGATCGTGGACGTGACGTCACTTGACGTCATCGACTCGTTCTTCGCGCGCTCGCTCCGATCGCTGGCGGTCATTGCTCGCCTTCGGGGAGCCGAGACCGTCATCGTCGGCATCCAGCCCGACGTCGCGATCGCGATCGTTCAGTTCAAGCTCAACCTCGATCCGCTGCGGACAGCGCTTGACCTCGAAGACGCCCACGCGGTGTTCGACCAATTGGGGCACAGAGGCAACGTTGATGGACGATGAAGTCATCGTCGAGATCAATTCGGACGCGGATCTCGTAACGGCGCGAGCCGAAGCCCGTGCGCTCGCCTCACGCCTCGGCTTTTCACGCACCGATGCGACGCTGATCGCGACGGCACTCTCCGAGATCGCGCGGAATATCGTCGTCCATGTCGGGCGCGGGCGAATCACCATGCGTCATGTTCGCGAGGAACGCCGCTACGGACTCGTCGCCGTTGCTGAAGACGAAGGTCCGGGTATCCGCCACCTCGGGGCCGCGCTTGCGGAGGGAAACGCGTCACGCGGGGGCCTCGGTCTCGGCCTGCCGGGCGCACGCCGGCTCATGGATGAGTTCGAGGTCGTCTGTGGCTCAGTGCGAGGTACCACCGTAACGATGAAGAAATGGCGCATACCTGATGAACTCGAGCTTCTTCGACAGAAGAGACGCGGCGGTGGGGGAGCTAGACCGAATCCAGCGAAGGCCGACCCGCGTCGATGATCGCCATGTCGTACGGGCAGGGCACCGCATGAGCGCGGCCGCGCCTGGGTTCAGCGCGGCGTATGCGCGCGCATTTCGTACGTTTCTCGCCGATGAGACCGAGACCTCTCTTCGCGCTGCCTACGAGCTCGGGCGCAAAGCCGTCGCTCGCGAGCTCGGCCTCCTCGACCTCGCGCACGCACATCACGAAGCTCTGCTTGCCGAGCTTGCAGACTCGCCCGAACGCGAGGATCCGCGGCGGATAACGCGTGCTGCGGCCGATTTCCTGCTCGAAGCGATCGCGGCATACGAGATGGTCCGGCTCGGCTTCGCCGAGGCGGTTGAGGCCGTCGCCTTCGAGCGACGGCAAGCAGCGATGCTTCGTCAGCTCTCCACGTTGTTGGCGGACGCCTCGCTCGCTGGGCACGGCCAGTCATCCATCGAGGAGGTGCTGCAGCTGGTCGTCGAACAGGCACGTGAACTGACCCATGCAACCTGGTGCCTGGCGTGTGCGGCGAGCGGCCTTGGCGACCCGAGCCCGACCGTCGCCCACACGGGATCAGCGCCTCCGGCTCTACGCGAGCTCGCCGGCGAAGCGTTAGCCGCCGTTGACGTGGGCGCCGAGTCGACCGACATCGCTCACGTCGAGACATCTCACGGGCCGGCCGGGATCGTCGCTGTTCCCCTGAGGGCCCTCGATGGACAGCCAATCGGTGTCCTGGTAGGCGCGCCCCAGGCGAAGCGCCCGTTCACCGATCTCGACAATGCGTTGCTCGTCCACATCGCACAAATGACCGCAGCCGCCGTCGAACGCGCTACCCGGTATCGTCGCCACGGCCCTCGAGGATCGGAGCGGTGATGCGGCCCCTTGCACACGACCCCGTTCCCCCCGTAAGGACGCCACAGATCAGCATGGCGCCTAGAATCGAGGTCTCGACCTTCGGGCGTCGTGGCCCGGCCGCCCAAGGAAAAAAACTGTCTCCACGGGAATCAGTCGAGCGAGGCACCGCGCGGGACCGTCGACGTGCGCGTCGCGCCGGCGACGAGCGGCTAGGCGATTATGAACTGGTGCGCAAACCCACCTGAGAGACCAGGCGGGCCGGGGCAGGCGCGCGAGCGAAGAGAGGAGGGTGCGTAGTCGCGGGAGCGAAACGCGGCGTACTCCCTAAGAGTGATCGTCACGGGCTCCGCACACGCCTCAGTCCCGCACTCGCACACGAAGTTGCCGTCCTCCGCGCCAAAGCTCTCCAGGATCTCGTAGATGCGGTCGTTGACCTCCCGGAGCACCGCTTGCCGCGCCTCTTGCAAGGAACCGGTCATCCGAACCCCTTCCCTTAAGCCGCTTTTCCTCGAGACTGGAAGTCTAACTCTGAGACGACCGCGTCTCAAGAAAGCCTCTCGCTCCAAAAGTGGAAAAGTGCGATACCTTTGCCGGCGAGGGGAGCCAGTCGGAGATTTTGCCCCTCCATCCCTGAGTGCCTCACCCCTGGCTACTCGGGGGAGCCACAGTGGGCTTTTTCCTCGGAGACGCTGTGGTGACTGGCTCCCAGTCACTACCTCGCGTCTTCCGCTCGTGGAGAATCGTGTAGAGAAGAGAGCCGGGCGGGCCGCTGACCCCTCTTGTGCGACCTCTTCGATTACCTGCGCGAACCGCTTAGGCGCCCGGCTCCTGTCGCCCCGGACGCAGTACCCAAGCTCCTGCGGCCAAAACCTAGCCCCAACGAGACTGGAGGGAGCCAACCGCCGCAGGTACTCGAGGGGGAGTTGAGCCCTTACAGCCACCCCGGGAGATGAAGGGGACGCCAGGTTCCCTCGGTCAGCTCCCTCGCCCCAAGAGTAGCGCGGCGGGCTTCTGTGTGAAGGAACATGCGTTTCCTTATGCCTGCAAATCGACGTTTCCGACCTGTGAATTCAAGCACCTCACGTCGGGATGCCTATTTCCTGAGACTCGACAACTGATCCTTACCAGACGGCTACCGCGTGGAGCTGATCGAGCGCAGCGGGGGCTAGCCGGGCAACAGGCCGTCTCGGCCGCCGAGCCTCGGCCGTTTCGACACTCTGGTGCGCATTTCGTGCGCGAATCGGCGCGGCCCGTCAGCCACCCGTGACGATTCTCGCGGTACCTTCGCTCCATGGCCAAGGTGACGACACCCTGGGGGAAGGCGACGATCGTCGAGGAGCTGCGCGTCGACCAGCGGGCCGGCGACAAGCGCTTCAGCACGTTCGTCCAGCTGCTCCACGACGAGAAGGGAGGTGAGCTCGTCCGGTTCGCGTACTCGACAGACGGAACCTCACGGCGAGGGCCGGTCACGTTCCGCGGCCGGGACGTCGAGCGCCTGCACGCAGCGCTCGCGGGCCGCCCGCGGCTGGCAGCGGCGCTCGGCCTCTCCGGTCCCTAGCGCCGTTGCGAAGCTAGGCGCGCTGGTACATCCGCTCGCGCGCGGCGTCCACGAGCGAGGCGATGACGAGCCCGCCGTCTGCGGACCCGAGCAGCGGGTCGACGGCATGTTCCGGGTGCGGCATGAGCCCGAGCACGTTGCCGGCGGCGTTCGTGACCCCGGCGATGTCGTCGACCGACCCGTTCGGGTTGTGGCCCGCCTCGTAGCGGAGGACGACCTGGTCGGCCGCCTCGAGCTCTGCGAGCAGCTCCTCGTCGGCGTAGAAGCATCCCTCCCCGTGCTTCACCGGGATGACGAGATGCTGACCCACTGCGCAACGGGAGGTGAAGGGCGTGTCGGCACGCTCGACCCGGACGGTGACGTCCCTGCACACGAACGAGAGCGACTCGTTGGCGCGCAGCGCGCCCGGGAGCAGGCCTGCCTCGCAGAGGATCTGGAAGCCGTTGCAGATCCCGAGGACGGGGCCGCCGTCCGCCGCGAAGCTCGCGACCGCCTCCAAGGCGGGGGCGAAGCGTGCGATCGCGCCGCAGCGGAGGTAGTCGCCGTACGAGAAGCCGCCCGGAAGGACGATCCCGTCGACCCGGGGCAGCTCGCGGTCGCCGTGCCAGACGAGCACTGGCTCCGCACCGAGCGCGGAAAGAGCCCAGGCCGCGTCGCGGTCGTCGTTCGACCCGGGAAAGACGACGACGGCGATCCTCGGCCGCGCCTCGGTCACGCTCCGTCGGCCTCCACGTCGATCTCGTAGCTCTCGATCAGCGGGTTGGCGAGCAGTCGCTCGCACATGCGCTCCGCCTCGCTGCGGGCCTCGTCCACCGTGGCCGCGTCCACCTCGAGGTCGATCACGCGGCCGACGCGGGCGCCCTCGACCGAGAAGCCGAGCTGGCGAAGCGAGCGCTCCACCGCCTGGCCCTGAGGGTCGAGGATGCCCGTCTTCGGCCGAACGAGGACGGTCGCCTTCACCGGAGCACCACGCCCGGGTCGGCGAGGTACTCGTCGAAGGCGACGTCGGTGAGCTGCTCGAAGGCCTCGACGTAGCGTGCCCGCGTGCCCTCGACGATCTCGGCCGGGAGCTCGGGGCCTGGTGGCGCCTTGTCCCAACCGAGCGCCTCGCAGTAGTCGCGGACGTACTGCTTGTCGAAGGACGGTTGTCCGCGACCGGGCTCGTACTGGTCAGCGGGCCAGAAGCGCGAGGAGTCCGGCGTCAGCGCCTCGTCGCCGAGGGTGAGTACCCCGTGCTCGTCCAGACCGAGCTCGAACTTGGTGTCCGCGATGACGATCCCGCGCTCCGCCGCGTACTCGGAGGCGAAGCCGTAGAGCGCGAGGGAGATGCGCTCCGCCTCGGCGAGCCGCTCGGCCCCGACGAGGCCGGCCGCCTGCTCGCGGTCGATGTTCTCGTCGTGGCCGGTCTGCGCCTTGGTCGCCGGCGTGAAGATGGGCTCCGGCAGACGGTCGGATTCGCGCAGGCCGGCGGGCAGGTGGTGTCCGCAGACCGAGCCCGACGCGCGGTAGTCCTTCCAGCCCGAGCCGGCGA
>OBLR010000428.1_pt1 | contig 10469 bp, 9 predicted proteins | sample 1519891 | NCBI WGS metagenome assembly OBLR01 (sample SAMEA3113583, study PRJEB22503) | soil metagenome | reverse complement strand
GGGCCAGAGCTCGATCTGACCGGACATTGGGCCGGATATGCGGCACTTAGCATCTTTATCCTTGCCTATGAGCTGGTGATCGCTGAGGAGTACCTGCATCTGCGCAAGTCCATTCCGGTCATGGTGGCGGCAGGCCTCATCTGGGCATTGGTGGCGATTGCATATACTGGCCATGACCAGGCCGCCGCTGCCGCTGAGATGATGCGCCACAATCTGCTCGAGTTTGCCGAGCTGATGCTATTTCTCCTCGCTGCCATGACTTATATCAATACCCTAGAGGAAAGAAACGTCTTCAAAGCGCTGCGGGCCTGGCTCATATCCGCAGGCTTTTCATTGCGTGCGATCTACTGGCTCACAGGCTTGCTCGCCTTTTTCATCTCGCCATTGGCCGATAATCTCACCACGGCGCTCGTTATGGGCGCGGTCGCCCTGGCGGTAGGCAGCGGCCACCGTCAGTTCATCGCCATCGGCTGCACCAATATTGTGGTCGCCGCCAATGCCGGCGGAGCCTTTAGTCCCTTCGGTGACATCACTACGCTCATGGTCTGGCAGAAGGGGGTGGTCCCCTTTGCCCAGTTCTTCGCTTTGTTTATTCCATCGCTCCTCAATTGGCTCGTGCCCGCCGCCTGTATGGCATTTGCCGTGCCGCGAGAGAGGCCATCAGCGCCCAGGGAGAACATTCGCATCAAACCCGGCGGCTTGATGGTGATCGCGCTGTTCCTGACTACCATCGCCTTGACGGTTATACTGCATCATTTCCTGCATCTGCCGCCGGTCCTCGGTATGATGACCGGTCTTGGTCTGCTCGAGATCTACGGCCATCGGATCCGGCGCCAGGAATTGCGCCAGTGGCTGCCGATCCCGGAGCTCGATACCGAGGCGTTTAACGCGTACTATAAGCCCGCCAGCAAGCCGTTCGACATCTTCATCAGCATGAAACGGGTCGAGTGGGATACGCTGATGTTCTTCTACGGCGTGATCCTATGCGTAGGGGGGGTTGGCGCCCTCGGTTATCTCGCACGCCTGTCGGAAACCCTCTACACCGGTCTCGGGCCGACGGCTGTCAATATTCTTCTTGGCCTGGTATCGGCGATTGTCGGTAATATCCCTACCACGTTCGTCATCTTGAGCATGAATCCGGACATGGGGCTTGGCCAGTGGCTGTTAGTGACACTCACGGCCGGGGTGGGCGGATCGCTGCTCTCTATCGGTTCGGCAGCGGGGGTAGCCCTGATGGGACAGGCTCGCGAGGTTTATACCTTCTTTGCCCATCTGAAATGGAGCTGGGCGATTGCACTCGGTTATGCGGCGAGTATCGGGGCGCATTTCTTGCTCAACCGCGGCCTATTCTAAGAGCCTCTCTAAAGAGTAGTTGACCGGCTTACAGACATAGCGCGATTGCCCGGTTTGAGGGCCACTGGTCTATTAACTGGGGCGGGCTTATATGATAACCCTGCGCATAATCGACACCGATATCTCTCAGCCACTCAAGAGCCACCTGGTTCTCCACGCCTTCGGCGATGGTTTTTTTGCCAAGTGCGTGCCCCATCTCATTAATCGACTTGACCATAGCAAGATCGATAGGATCCTGGCCGATTAATCTGACAAAGGCGCTGTCTATTTTCAGATAATCCACCGGCAGGCTCTTGAGATAGTTGAAAGAGGACAAGCCGCTGCCAAAGTCATCCAGGGCAAAATGGCATCCCCTTTTCCTGGTGGTTTCGATAAACAGAGAGGCATTGGCGAGGTTCGAGATCGCGGCGGTCTCGGTGATCTCAAAGCAGAACATCGCCGGTGATATATCACAGTTATCAAACTCCCGCAGCAGAAAATTCAGAAAGTCCCTATTGCCGAGCGTGTGCCCCGAGAGGTTGATGGCGCATAAGCTAATACACCTAGGTTGACGGTGAGTCAGCCACTCCATGGCCCGCCGGACTACATAGCGGTCGAGCTTGGTGGCCAGCCCGTGGCGTTCCACATAGATTAAAAATTCCTTGGGCGCTATCAGCTTCCCATCGCCGATGGGCATCCGCACCATCAATTCACAGTGGAGGTCGGCACCTGAGTTATTGGCAAGCGGCAGGATCGGTTGCGCATAGAGTTGCATCTGCGCCTGCTCGATGGCCGTGTTGATGCGCCGTACCCACTGTATTCCCGCGTGCCGCTTGGCCTGTCTTAGATCGCCTGGGATATAGACATGAATTCGATTGCGGCCGCTGTCTTTGGCCACATAACAGGCAGCATCGGCTTGCTTTAGAACGGCCGGCACGCTTTCCGAGTCCTTGGTAATGGCAGCTAAGCCAATACTGGTCCCGATATTGAAGACCTTATCGTCCCAGTGAAAGCGGAAACCGGTGATCGTCTGGTGCAGGTTCTCGGCGATGCGCAGGGCCTGCTGCATGGGACAGTGGGTGAGCAGCAGACCGAATTCATCACCGCCCAAACGGGCGAGGGTATCCCCTTTCCGGATCCGCTCCAAAAGTAAACGCGCCAGCTGGCGTAACAACTCATCGCCGGCTTCATGGCCACACCTGTCATTGACGGCTTTAAATTCATCCAAGTCCACAAAACACAGGGCATGTTCGCCCTCATTGGATTGCAAGGTATTAAAGAGTTGCTTCAAGCGCCGTTTGAGCTCACGCCGGTTAAACAAACCGGTCAATTCATCGTGACTTGCTTCATAAGAAGGCTGCTCGGAAAGATAGCGGGCCTCGGTCACATCGCTGCCACTGCCACGGTAGCCGGCAAACACACCGCTGCTATCGAAGACCGGCACACCGCTCAGCTGCTGCACCCGGCTGCTGCCATGAGGCTGCTCCCAGAAGGCCTCCATGTTCTTGAAGGGACGCCTCGCCTCGATGAGCTTGCAATAGGCGTGCAGCGCCTCGGCATCGCGGATGCGGCGCACGAATACCTCCGTGTGGGTATGACCGAGCGTCTGTTTGGGATCGCTGCCGGTGATCTTCTGATAGCGCTCGGAGAGATAGATGAAGCGAAGATCGGGCCCCATTTCCCAGAACCAGTCCGCGGCCGTTTCGGCAAAATCCTTAAAGCGCCGTTCATTCCCCTGTAGGACCTGATGTGCCTGAGCCATTTGCTCGACCATTCGATTGAAGGCATCCGCCAAAGCGTGCACTTCCAAGGGCACAGGGTTCCTCAGCGTCACCGGTAGGCTCCATTGACCCTGCGCCATCTTTTGCGCCGCCTCGGTGAGCTTTAGCACCGGCTCGGTCAAAACGTCCGCCAAGCCTCCACTCACCAGCACCGCGATGAAGGCCCCCGATATCATAAAAGCCAAGGTCATACTGAGCGGTTCACCGGCGCACGCCCAAAGCGTCAGCACCGGTCCCAAAAACAGTACTATGAAGAATATAAACAACAGTGTTCTTAGCCGAACGGATCGATCCATAAAGGTTTCTAAGTCACATCAGCGCCATACCACCCCAACGAGGGGGTTGGGATGCCTCATACAGGCCAGCACCACGCGATCAAAGCGCGACGAGAGGGCAAGCGCTTGCTCCGCCGCCTCCCAGGCCGCCTGTTTGATCACCAGGCTATCGACCCTATTGATCAGCGGCACCACCCTCGCTTTACCCACACCCTTCAGCATCCCCTGATCACTTGCGAGCAATTGAGCGATGTGGTTGGCCGTCAAGCTATCGCCAGGCCGTATATTAAGTACAGAGGCCAAGCGATCCACGCGGTGAGCGATGCGCTCGGAGAGTGGTTTGCCGATCGCATGTGCCGAGACGACCGGGATCACGGTAGTAGCCTCTTTCGGGATCTTGGGCTCCTCGAGTCCGGGGGACTTGATCCGGCGGGAACGCGCGCCATCCGCCTTGACCAGGATGACATCAAACATGAGCGCTGCCTGGATAGTGGCTATCTCCGCAGGTTCGAGACCCCCTAAGCGCCCATGTTTTATAGACGGCTTGGCAAAGGCCACTACCCGTGCATGAGCCGCCGCCTCTACGATCCGAGCTAGAAGAACACCCTCTTGCGCGATGACCTTATACGCCTCCAGCGTTTCAGGAAACGGTGGAATAGCTACAGTTGAGGTGACGCCTATCCGGCCGGGGTGGATTGAGGCCAAGCGATAAAGCGTGGTCTTTTTGCCCCCGGCCCCCACCAGGCACACCATCCCCGAGCGGGCCTCCAGAACCTCTATCAGCTCTTGATTGGTTAAGGCCTCAGACATGAATTATCACCGCCGCCTGTACCGAAAGGATGCGCGGCAGGAAACCCGCGATCAGCTCCCACGCTTCACCCCCGTTGCGGCTTGCAAACAGATGACCGCTCGAGGTGCCGAAATAAACGCCACCGGGATCCAGGCCATCGGCCGTCATTGCTTCCCGTAACACCGTCACATAGACATGCGCTTGGGGGAGACCCCGGCTCAAGGGTTCCCAATCGGCACCACCATTACGGCTACGGTACACCCGCAGCCTACCCTCCACACTGGTGCGCATATGCTGGCTCTCTTCCGGGATCACAAACACCGTGTCCGGATCCCGGGGGTCGGCCGCCAGGGCATATCCAAAGTCGCTCGGCAGCCCCGCCGTAATCTCGATCCAGCTATCCCCCCGATCGTCACTGCGATAGGTGCCATTATAGCACTGTCGATAGAGGCGCAGCGGCTTAGCCGGATGCATCAGCAAGCGGTGAATATTATGGCCGGCCTCGGGATAGCGCTGCGGCAGGTTTTCTGCGCGGACACCACGATTGATAGGCTGCCAGGATCGCCCGCCGTCCTCGGAGCGAAAGGCGCCCCCTGCGGAAACCGCCGCATAGATACGTTGAGTCTGGTTTGGGTCCACATAGATCGAGTGTACTGCAAACCCTCCCCGCGCAGGTTCCCAGCTCGGGCGCGTCGGATGTCGATTGAGACCCGGTACGGGCACCCATTGATTACCTGCATCTCGGCTTACAAAGATCCCGGGTGGATCGATGCCGGCATAGAGTGTTTCAGGCTGCGCTATGGGTCCCGGGGCTAAAAACCAGATCGCATTGAGGCTCGATTCATATTCTCCGGCCGCATGGCAGGGCGCCTTGGGGAGTGAAGACCAACTTCGTCCCCCATCTTTGGTGTGATAGACGTGCGCCCCCCAGATCGGGTGATTGGCCGCCGCATAACCGCGGCTAAGATCCCTGGGATCGAGCCAGGCATGGGCGATCGCGTAACCGGCGATATGCGGCCCATCGATAGTCCACCGCTGCCGTCCTGAACCGGCGTGGAACAAGAACAAGCCTTTCTGGGTGCCAATTAAAAGCACCACGGCGGGATTAATCCTAAGATTACTTTGCAAGACGCTCGCGTGCCCGTTTTGCAGCCGCTCGGACTTGAGCAGGCGCGGTTCCGCCGATATGGTTGCGGGAATTGATGGAGCCTTCCAGGCTTAAAACCTCAAATACATCGTTTTCAATGGCCGGAGATAAACCCTGCAACTCCTCAAGCGACAACTGGGCAAGCTCCTTGCCCTGCTCTAGCGCCTGTCGCACGGCGCGGCCCACGATGGCGTGCGCGTTGCGGAAAGGCACCCCTTTGCGCACCAGATAATCTGCCAGATCGGTGGCCGTCATAAACCCCCGGCCGGCCGCCTGCCGTAACCTGTCCCGCTTGATTTGAAGCGCCGGGATCATATCGATATAGGCCCGCAGGCAGGCCTTGAGCGTATCGACGGTATCGAACAAAGGTTCCTTATCCTCCTGGTTGTCCTTATTGTAGGCCAGCGGCTGGGCCTTCATCAGGGTGAGCAAGGCCAGCAGATGGCCATAGATACGGCCGGTTTTACCGCGTACGAGCTCCGGTACATCGGGATTCTTCTTCTGGGGCATGATCGAGGAGCCGGTACAGAAGGCGTCACCCAACTCGATAAAATCAAACTGCGGCGAGGACCAGAGCACCAACTCCTCGGACCAACGCGACAGGTGGCTCATAATGAGCGCGGCACAAGCGCTGAACTCGATCACGAAGTCACGGTCGCTGACTGCATCCATGGAATTCTCCGCGCAGGCCTCAAACCCAAGCAGGCGGGCAGTATACTCGCGGTCGATGGGGAAGCTCGTGCCGGCGAGCGCCGCTGCTCCAAGCGGCAGGACATTCCCCCGCCGGCGGCAGTCGCAAAGACGAGCGCGATCCCGATACAGCATCTCAAACCAGGCCAGCATATGATGGCCAAAGATCACCGGTTGAGCCATCTGCAAGTGGGTGAATCCAGGCATGATCGTGTCCGCCTCGCGCTCGGCCAGCTCGATGAGCACTTCCATCAGACGTTCGAGCTGACTCCCCAGCGTATCGATCTGGTCGCGCAGATACAGGCGCACATCGGTCGCCACCTGATCGTTGCGGGAGCGCCCGGTATGGAGCTTCTTGCCGGTCTCGCCAATGCGGTCGATCAAACGGGCCTCGATGTTCATGTGGACATCCTCGAATGTGATCGACCAGGCGAAATCGCCGCGCTCGATGTCGAGCTTTATACCTTCTAAGCCGTGCACGATCTCGGCGCACTCGCCCTGAGTTAAAACGCCTACTTGGGCGAGCATGCGCGCGTGGGCTATCGAGCCCTCAATGTCATAGGGATACAGCCGCCAATCAAACTGGATGGAGGCAGTAAATTCCTCGACAAAGGTGTCGGTAGGCTCGCTAAACCTCCCCCCCCACAGCTTATCTCCGAATATTTCCGGATCCATAGTTCAAAGGTATGTATCAAGCCAATGTCAACTCCGCTATCTCGCGTGCTGCAGAAAGCAGCCCCAGGCGAGCGATCACGCCATATGCATAGAAGCGATCGGGGACGGTGGATAAGCTCTCCTCTCGCCCGGAGAGGGTTGGCGGTTCGGCAAAGGACAAGGGTTCAAACCGCATCCCCGGGGCATTGAGATTTTCATCCGCAGCCTTATCCATATGCACCCGATAAAAGCCGCCGACTACGCACGGGCCGATCAGGTACACCACGGGTTCGGCCACAGCTTCGTCCCAGGTCTCATGGGTATAGACGCCCTCTTGGATGATAACCCGGGTCACTTTTTGTCCCTCTTTGGTGGTCGCCATCTGGGTGCGTTGCTTGCGGTTGAGCTCTTTGACCTCCTCGGCACTATAGGCAGTCATCACGCCCATCCCATAGGTGCCTGCATCGGCTTTGACGAAGACCAAGGGTTTTGAAGTGATCCCATACGCGTCATACTTGCGCTGGATGGCGGCAAGCAAGACCTCGACGTTATGGACCAGGCATTCCTCGCCACTGCGTTTCATAAAATCGATCTCGCCACAATCCCGAAACAACGGATCGATACGCCAGGGGTCGATCCCGAGGTGGGCAGAGAACTCAGCGGCTACCCGCTGATAATGGGTGAAATGCAAGGACTTGCGCCGGGTAGACCAGCCCATGGCTAAGGGGGGTACTAGAGGCTGGGCGAGGCCTTCGAGGATTGCCGGGATCCCGCTGGAGAGATCGTTATTCAGGATCGCCAGATCCGGATCGAAATCTGCTACCCCGACACGGTCCTGTTGTCGCACCAGAGGTTCGAGCTTTACTGAACGCCCAGAAGGCAACGCTATATCCAGAGGCGTTTTAAGATCCGGAATGAGCGAGCCCAATCGGACCTCAAATCCTGCATTCTCAATGATCGCCTTGAGCACCGCCACATTCTCAAGATAGGACAGATTCCGGGTATGGCTTTCAGGCACCAGCAGAATGCGTCTTATCCCATACTTCAATTGCTCGATCCTGGAATGCACCGCTTGACTACAAAGCGGCAAAAAGGCCGGGTTTAAGTTATTGAAACCGGCAGGAAATAGATTGGTGTCCACGGGCGCGATCTTAAAACCGGCATTGCGCAGGTCGACCGAGGCGTAAAAGGGCGGCGGTGTCTCTTGCCATCGGGTTTGGAACCAGTCCTCAATCACCGGCTTAGATTCCAGCAACTGGCTTTCAATAGGTCCAAGCGGTCCGGTCAAGGCAGTCTCGAGCCGAGGTACATCGGCGCATTTTTTTAATGCTGGGGGCATAGGCTTGATTTCAGGGTGGTTATCCTTACACACTACTTCGGACAGTCTCATGTGGCTAGAGTGCCATAATTTTGCGAGGAAGGGTATTGAGTGAGAAGATAAAACCGAATATCAAACTGTGACCGTTTTAAGTATAGATGCTGTGTGGCGTAAGTAAACCCGTTGCAAACGCCACCATCAGAAAAATGAACAACGCTATCGATAGAATCACGCGCACGGTCAACGCCTTTACCGTGCGATCGGTTTGCCCTTTATCTCCTATCATTTGCGCCAGGGCGACACCCAAACTGGCAATAATCGCGATCAGCATTAACACTACAATGAGCTTGCTGACAGACATGAAGTCTCTCTCACCTGCTGTAATATGTATGTTTAGTATAGCGGATTGCGAATAATTTCTCTTAACTGGAGGATCAGCGATGGAAGCGGCACAGGCTCAGAACCGTGCACCCCACTATGAAGAGCGCCCTTGGGGCAGTTTCAAGGTGCTCGATGAAGGGAACGGCTACAAGGTAAAGCGCATTGAGGTCTTGCCCGGCAAGCGGTTGAGCTACCAGAAACACGCGCAACGGGCTGAACACTGGATGGTGGTCCAGGGTAGCGCCAAGGTCACGCTCGATGGCCGTGAGCTTATGGTCCGCCTGGGTGAGACGGTAGACGTGCCGGTTGGGGCGGCCCACCGGATCGAAAATACCGGCTATGAAAGGCTCGTCTTCATCGAGATCCAGCGCGGCAATTATCTCGGAGAGGATGATATTGTCCGGCTTCAGGACGATTTCGGGCGTATTTCAGAGGAGCGCACTACGCCCAATAGGTAGTCATAAAAAGTAATGCCACGCGCTTCAAGCATGATCAATGCCTCTCTAAGGCTGTCTGATGAGCCCTGCCATTGACAAATTGAGAGGAAAAAAGCATATTCATTTTCTTTATTATTTATGGGAGCTTAAACATTGGCAAATACACCTTCTGCCGCAAAACGCGCACGGCAAGCGGAACAGCGCCGCGCTCGCAACGCGAGTCGGCGCTCGATATTGCGCACCTATATCAAGAAGGTCGTCCGGGCCATCGAGGCCAAGGATAAAGACGCTGCTCAGGCTGCTTACAGTCAAGCTGTTCCAATCATTGATCGGATGGTGACGCAAGGGATAATTCATAAAAACAAGGCCGCGCGCCATAAAAGCCGTTTAAATGCGGGGGTCCGTGCGCTTTAACCGAAGCCTTTGGGCTACATAGGGACCCTGCGGTTGAGAGGGTCTTAAAGTGCAGACATCCCCTGTGCTCCCCTACGAATATATACACGGGCCTTCTGCCTCCCAAGCACCCTTTTCGATGAGTCACGTTTGATATAGGTTTATCCTCTTAGAGAGTGAGGGGGAGCGGAGCAAGGTGTTTGAGTTAATCAAAGCGGGCGGCTGGATGATGCTGCCCATCATCGTGTGTTCCGTGGTGGCCATGGCTATCGTCATCGAACGATTGTGGACGCTACAGACCAAACGCGTTATCCCATCCAATCTTGTCAGCCAGGTATGCCAGTGGTTCTATACAGGACATCTGGATCCCAAACACATCCAGAGCCTCAAGGCAGGATCGCCGCTCGGGCGCATACTGGCGGCAGGCTTGGTAAATATGAACCATGAGCGGGCCATCATGAAGGAGAGCATCGAAGAGGTAGGCCATCACGTGGTCCACGAGTTGGAGCGCTATCTAAATACGCTCGGGACGATCGCCGCCGTCAGTCCTCTGCTGGGTCTATTGGGCACGGTGACCGGCATGATCCGGGCCTTTTCTGCGATCAATGCTCAAGGTGTCGGGGATCCAACCGTGGTAGCGGGGGGCATTGCCGAGGCCCTGATTACCACAGCCGCAGGACTTATTGTGGCCATACCCGCCTTGATGTTTCACCGCCATTTACACGGGCGGGTGGATGAACTGGTGATCACCATGGAGCAAGAGGCCCTGAAGCTGGTCGAGGTTATTCATGGGGATCGGGAGCCGGAGGATCAGTATCTCAGGGGCAGCCGATGAATCTGCGCAGACGCCGGGACAAAGAGAACGTCGATATTAATCTGATCTCGCTCATCGATGTGCTGTTGTTCCTGGTGATCTTTTTCATGGTGTCCACCACCTTCGTAGAGCGAGCCCAGATCGCGCTCACCCTGCCCAAGGCCAGCACCGAGCCGTCTGCAGCGCAGCAAGACAAGGTCGAGATCGCTATCGATCCGGTCGGCCGCTATTACGTCAATAACAAGGCTCTCATCAACACCCAGCTTGCCACCCTAAAGCACGCGATCGCCGAGACTACCCAGGGGATGAAGGATCCTGCAGTCATGATCAGCGCCGATGCCAAGACTGCCCACCAAGCGGTGGTAACTGCACTCGATGCGGCCCGTCAGCTTGGGCTTGTGCGGATCACCTTTGTAACTGAGTTGTTACCGGAAAATCCCTGATGCACTGGCCAGTT
>OBLR010000427.1_pt1 | contig 10473 bp, 11 predicted proteins | sample 1519891 | NCBI WGS metagenome assembly OBLR01 (sample SAMEA3113583, study PRJEB22503) | soil metagenome | reverse complement strand
GACCAGCGAAGCAGAGAAGGTCGCCACGTCCACGAGGTACGCCGCGGCGAGACCTACTGACGCGATGAGTACCCCGGCCAGTGCGGGACCGCCGACGCGAGCAAAATTGAAGACGACGTCTTCGACGGCAATTGCTGCCGTCAGCTGATCGTCTCGAACAAGGCGCGGCGTCAGCGCGTTCCGCGCCGGCCGCTGAAACGCGTACGCGCCGGTAGCCGCGGTCTGGGCAGCGAAGAGCAACGGGACGCTCGGATCGTCGAGGAGCGCGTTCGCGACGAGGACGAGCGACACGATCATGAGGGCGACGTCGGAGAGAAGCAGCAAGCGGCGTCGGTCGACCGCGTCGGCGACCGAGCCGGCGTAGAGCGGAATCGTCAGCAGCGGGACGAGCGCCGCGATCCCGAGGAGGCCGACGAGGAGCGTCGAGCCGGTCAGTTGGTAGACCTGGTACGGGATCGCCACGAGCGTGATCTGGCTGCCGATCGCCGAGATACCGGTGCCGAACCAGAGGCGGCGAAACGAGCTCGACGTCCGCAGCGGCTCGATGTCCACCGCGATGCGGCGCAGCCAGCCCGCGCGGCCCGGTCGCTCGGGGGCAGGCGGGGCCTCGATTAGAAGAGTTGGTCTGGCTCGCTCTTGCGGGCAGTGGACTCGAGCAGCCTGCGGGCACGGCGGCCGAGGTCGGGCAGGTCGACTCGGCCGTGCTCGGCCGCGTCGGCAAGCCGCTCGGCAAGCGCGAGCGCCTCGTCGATGATCGGTGCGCCGGCGGCGGCGTCCTCGCCCATGTCGTGGAGGATCGTGCGCTCAGTCCGCGAGGCGACGATGGGATCAGGAATGCCCTCGATCCAGACGCGGGTGCGCCGACCGCCCCCGCGCTCGTCACCGCGCAGCGGCTCGAGCGCGTAGATCTTGTCGGCGCGCGCGTACTTGCCGAAGCCGAGGAAGATCATGCGCGGCTCGACCATGCCGCGATTATGAGATAGCGGAACGCAGCGCGTCGACGACGCGCTCCTGATCCTCCGCCTCGAGGTGCGGGAAGAACGGCAGGGCGAGCGTGCGGCTCGCCCCGTCCTCCGCGACCGGGCAGAGGCCCTCGGTAAACCCGTACCGCTCGCGCATGTACGGCTGCAGGTGGACGCATGGCACATAGTGCCCCGCCTCGACCCCCTCGGCCGCGAGCCGCCCGAGGACGGCGTCACGGTCGATTCTGCGGTCGAGCTTCACGACGTAGACGAACCACGATCGCTCGTGACCCTCGTCGTCGGCCAACGGTGGCTCGACGCCGTCGAGCTCTGCAAGCAGCCGCGTGTAGCGGGCAGCCGCCGCCGCGCGCAGCTCGAGGATGCGTTCGAGCTTCTCGAGCTGTGCGATTCCAACCGCTGCCTGCAGGTCGGTGAAGCGGTAGTTGAAGCCCAGGCGGACGTGGTGGAACCAGCGGCTCTCGTAGGAGCGGCCCTGGTTGCGGAGGCTCTTCAGTAGCTGCCATTCCTCCTCCGAATGCGTCGTCACGACGCCGCCCTCCCCCGTCGTGATCTGCTTGTTCGGGTAGAAGCCGAAGACGGCGGAGATGCCGTGCGAGCCGACCGGCGCGCCCTTGTACCGCGCGCCGAGCGCCTCACACGAGTCGTCGATGAGCGCAAGGCCATGGCGCTTGGCAATCGCGCGCAGCTCGTCCAGCTCGCACGGGTAGCCGAACATGTCGACCGCGACGATCGCCTGCGTCCGCTCCGTCACCGCCGCCTCGACGGCCGCCGGATCGAGGTTGAGCGTGCGCGCATCGACGTCCGCGAACACCGGCTGGGCGCCCTCGAAGATGAAGCAGTTCGCCGTCGCCACGAACGCTATCGGTGACGTGATCACCTCGTCGCCCGGCCCGAGCCCCGCGATGTGCGCGAGGAGATGGAGACCGGCCGTGCCGCTCGTCACCGCGGCCGCATACGGTGCGCCGACTCGCTCGGCGAACAGCTCCTCGAAGCGGTCGATCGCGGGCCCGAGCGAGAGCCGCCCGGAGCGCAGCACCTCGAGGACGAGCTCTTCTTCTCTCGTGTCGAGATAGGGCCGGGAGAGCGGAATCTCCCGGACGCCTGCTCTCAAACTTCCTCGAGAGATTCCTGGCGAACGCCGAGAACCTCTGCGTACTCGAGCCAGTGCGCCCAGCGTTCGCTCCGTCCGCGCACTGTGTCGAGGTAGGCCGTCTGGATCTCCTTCGTCACCGGGCCGGGCGCGTCGAGCTCGAGGTCGTCGATCTCGCGGATCGGGGTCACCTCGGCCGCCGTGCCCGTCATGAACACCTCGTCGGCGAGCGCGAGGTCGGAGCGGATCAGGTTCTGCTCCTTCAGCTCGTAGCCGAGATCCTGGGCCATCTGGATGATCGTGTCGCGCGTGACGCCCGGCAGAATCGACGTCGCGAGCGGCGGAGTCCAGATCGTGCCGTCCTTGACGACGAAGACGTTCTCGCCGGGCCCGTCGGCGATGTACCCGTCGTCCGTGAGCATGATCGCCTCGTCATAGCCGGCGCGGACCGCCTCGGTCGTCGCGAGCACCGAGTTCAGGTAGACGCCCGTCGCCTTCGCCGCGTGGGGGATGACGTTCGGACCGATGCGCTTCCAAGACGAGACCTTGCAGCGGATCCCGTGCTTCATTCCCTCGTCGCCGAGGTACGCCCCCCAAGGCCAGCTGACGATTGCGACGTCGACCGGATTCTCGGTCGCGCCGACGCGCAGCTCGCCGTAGCCGAAGAACGCGATCGGGCGCAGGTAGCACTCCGGCAGGCCGTTCGCGCCGATCAGCTCGAAGTGGGCAGATCGGAGTTCGTCGACCGAGAACGGGATTTCCATGTAGAGCAGGCGCGCCGAGTTCTGCAGGCGCTTGAGGTGGTCGGTGAGCCGGAAGACGGCCGAGCCCTTCGCCGTCTCGTAGCAGCGAATCCCCTCGAAGACGCCCGTTCCGTAGTGGAGGCCGTGCGACCCGATGTGAATGCGGGCGTCGGCCCAGTCCAGGAGCTCGCCGTTCATCCAGATCTTTTCGGTCTCCTGCACGGAGCGGATCTTAACTGTCTTCGACGATGTCCCCGCTCTCCGCCTTGGTCAGGCGGACGAGGTCGGCGGGAGTGATTGCCGCCAGATGCCGGTCGGAGCCGGCGCCGATCCAGAGGATCGGCTGCGTCAGGAGCCGGCGGTCGATCAGGGCCCGCTCGACGCCCGGGAGCGGGAACGGCGCCACGGCACCGGGGGCGAATCCGGTTGCCGCCACGACCTCATCGGCGCTCGCGACACGTGCGCGCGTGATCCCCGCCGCGCGCGCCACCTTCTGGCGGTCGGCGCAATGGTCGCCGGGGACCATCGCCACGAGAAAGCGGCCGCCCGCCTGGAAGACGAGCGACTTCACGATCTGGCCGAGCGCGCAACCGGCTGCTTCGGCCGCTGCCTCCGCCGTCGGCGTTCCCTGCGGGAACTCCTCGATCCGCGCTTCGATGCCGGCACGGCGCAGCACTCGCGCTACGCGCTCTACCGGCTCGGGGAGACTGCTAGGAGCCGCCAACGCCGTCGCCGAGTGAGATGAAATACGCGTCGTCGAAACCCTCCGCGCCGAGCCGGTCGACGAGCTCGGGCGGCGCCGGCGTGTCGAGCGAGAGCGCCATCAGCGCCTTGTCGCCGCGGCGAGTCCGGGAGACGGCCATGTTGGCGATGTTCACGCCCGCCTCGCCGAAGAGCGTGCCGACCCGGCCGATCACGCCCGGGATGTCGTCGTAGCGGAAGAACGCGAGCAGCGGCGCCAGCTCCATCTCGAGCTCGAAACCGAGCGCACTCACCAGCCAGCGGCGGTGGTCGCGCCCGATCGTGGTGCCCGAGACGCGCACCTCCTCGCCGTTCGAGACCGCGACGCGAATCAGATTTGTGAAGTCGCGCGAGGCGCGGCGGCGTTCTTCTGCCACCTCGATCCCGAGCTCCGCGGCGACGACCGGCGCATTGACATAGTTCACGACCTGGTCGACCCGTCCCTGGAAGGCGCCGTTCAGGGCGGCGACCGTGAGCAGGCGTGTGTCGTAGCCCGCCAGGCCGCCGTAGTACGCGAGCTCGATGCGCTCCGCGCGCCCGCCGGCGAGCTCCATCGCCAGCCGGCCGAGGTTCGCGGACAGCGGGATGTACGGGCCGAGCACCTCGAGGTCCTCCGCGCCGATCGACGGGATGTTGACCGCGTTCGTGACGAGGCCGCCCTCGAGCGCGGCGGTGACCTGCTCGGCCACGATCACGCCGGCGCGATCCTGCGCCTCCTCCGTCGACGCGGCGAGGTGCGGCGTCACGACGACGTTATCGAGCTCCAGCAGCGGGCCAGCGTAGGGCTCGGAGGAGAAGACATCGAGTGCCGCGCCTGCGACCTTGCCCGAGCGGAGCGCGCCGAGCAGCGCTTCCTCGTCGACGAGCTCGCCGCGGGCGGCGTTCACGATCCGGACGCCGTCCCGCATGCGCGCCAGCGCATCGGCGTCGACGAACTCGCGCGTCTCGTCCGTCAGCGGAAGGTGCAGGGTCAGGAAGTCCGCTTCGCCGAGGACGTCGTCCGCGGCGGCGGCGCGCTCGACGCCGAGCTCGCGGAAGCGCTCGGTCGCGACGAACGGGTCGAAGGCGACGACCCGCATCCCCAGGCCGCGCGCGCGGCGGGCGACCTGCTGACCAATCCGGCCGAAGCCGAGCAAGCCGAGCGTCTTGCCGGCGAGCTCGACGCCCGAGTAGGCGGAGCGTTCCCAGCGCCCCTGCTTCAGCTCCGCATGCGCCTGCGGGATGTTGCGCGAGAGTGCGACGAGCAGGCCGACCGTGTGCTCCGCCGCCGCGACGACGGTCGACTCGGGCGCGTTTGCAACGACGATGCCACGCCGCGTGGCCGCCTCGACGTCCACGTTGTCGACGCCCACGCCGGCACGCCCGATCACTCGCAGCTTGGCCGCGCGCTCGATCAGGCCGGCGCCGAGCTTGGTCGCCGACCGGATCACGATCCCGTCGTAGTCGCCGATCTTCTCGGCCAGGTCGGAGTCGAAGTCGACGTCGACGTCGAACCGTGAGCGGAGGAGCTCGATGCCGGCCTCGGCGATCGGCTCCCGAACGAGCACGCGCGGGGTAGGGGAACTCACACCGGAGTGCGTTGCGCGTACGTCTCCAGCGCGCGGCTGGCAGCGACGCCCCGCTCGATGTCGGCGCCCGCGTCGGCGAGCGCGACCTCGAGGCCCGCGAGCGCGGCGGAGACGTCGAAGACGTCGATGTAGCCGATGTGGCCGATGCGGAAGATCCTGTCGCGGAGCTCGCCCTGCCCGCCGGCAATCGTGATTCCGAAACGCTCGCGCAGCTTGGCGACGATCTCGCCCGACTCGACGCCGTCCGGTGCGCGAATCGCCGTCACGACCGCCGACCGGTCGTCGTCCGGGGAGAAGAGCTCGAGCCCCATCGCCTTCACGCCCTCACGGCAGGCGCGCCCCAGGCGCGCGTGGTGCTCGAAGGCCGCCTCGAGGCCTTTCTCGAGGAGCAGGCCCAGTGCCACGTCGAGGCCCGCGAGGAGCGAGACGGCCGGTGTGAACGCGGGAAGCGGCCGCTCCTGCGCTTTGCGCGTCCGCTCCCAGTCGAAGTAGAAGCGCGCGAGGTCGCCCTGCTCGCGCCGCCGCCACGCGGCCTGCGAGACCGACACGAGCGCCAGGCCGGGAGGCGTCATCAGCGCCTTCTGAGAGCCGCTCACAGCCACGTCGATCCCCCAGTCGTCCACCTCGAGCGGGACGGCGCCGAGGCTCGAGATCGCGTCCACGACCGCGACCGAACCCGTCCCGCGGCACGCCGCCGCGAGCGCCTGGACGTCGGCGACGACACCGGTCGAGGTCTCGGACTGCGTGAGAAGAACCACGGTCTCTCCGCCGAGCTCGTTGAGCCGGGACGCGAGGTCGTCCGGGGACGGGCTCTCGCCCCAGGTGTAGCGGAGATGCTCCACGTCGCAGCCGTATGCGTCGCCGATGGCGGCCCAGCGCTCGCCGAAGTGGCCTGCCGAGACGACGAGGACGCGCCCGCCCCGCGTGCCGAGATTCGAGACGGCAGATTCCATCGCTCCCGTGCCGGAGGACGTGAAGACGAGCACGTCCTGCTCCGTGCGAAAGACGTCGCGCAGGCGCCCCAGGCAGCGATGGAAGAGAGAGCGGAAGTCGGCGCCGCGGTGATGGATCATTGGCGCCGCCATCGCCGTCGCCACCTGCGGAGGGATGGGCGTCGGGCCCGGGGTCAGGAGATAGTGCTTTTCAGCCACGTGACGGTGAGCGTAGCTCAGCCTTTCGCCAGTACGTTCTCCAGCGGCCGGCCTTCGGCGAGCCGGACGAGCTGCTCGATCACGAACGCGGTGCGGCCACGCCGCGTGCCCTCTGCTCGCCCGGACACGTGCGGCGTCATCACGACGTTGTCGAGCTCGTGGAACGCGTACGCCGAGGGCGGCGCTTTCGCGCCCCGCGCCTCCGGGTAGCTCCACCAGACGTCGAGCGCAGCACCTGCGATGCGGCCCCCGCGCAGGGCCTCGTACAGCGGCTGTTCCTGGACGACGGCGCCGCGCGCGATGTTGGCGAGGTAGCCGTCCGGCCCGAGCAGCTCCAGCTGGCGAGGCCCCACGAGGTCGCGCGTCTCGTCGGTGAGCGGGACGCACACCACGGCGACGTCCGCTTCCGAGAAGAGCCGGTCGAGATCGGCGAGCGGGCCGAGCCAGCGCAGACCGCTCGCGTGCGCTCGCTCGGGTGCGGGCGAGCGCGTAACTGCAATCGCGTCCATGCCGAACGCGGCCGCGAGCTCGGCCACGCGCCGGCCGATGTGGCCGAAACCGAGCGTGCCGATCGTCCTGCCTCGCAGCTCCCGCTCGAGCGGGAGCCCGCGGCTCCAGTCGTTCTCTCGGAGACCGCGGTCATACCGAAGCAAGTGGCGTGTGAGCACGAGCACGGCCATCAGAACCCACTCGGCGATCGCATCCTCGTGCTCGTACGCGTTGCAGAGAACGCAGCCGGGCGGGAGCGCCGCCGGGTCGACTCTGTCTGCGCCCGCCGACGTCGCCTGGACGAGACGGAGCTTCCGCGCTCCGCGGGTATCGGCGGGCTCCAGCCGGTTGCATACGACGGCGTCGGCTTCCGCGAGGGCCTCCGCAAGCGTCTCGTGCTCGCGAACGCGGACGATCTCCATCCCGGCCGCTCGCTCGACGAGGGCAGGAGCGATGTCGTCACCCTCACCGACGGCAAGGACGACGCAGAGCCCCACGCACCGAGCCTACTACGCTCCGCCCGTGGAAGCCCTGCTCGCCTTCGGCGCCGCGCTGCTCGCGTTCCGGCTCGCCGGCGACCTGTTCACCCGCTGGCGCCGCCGCCGAGCGCCGGAGCTCGCAGCGTGGGCGGCGTCGCTGGCCGCCTACGCGCTTGCGTCCGCAGCGCTCGCCTGGGGTTCGGCCGCCGGCTGGAGCGATGAGGCCTTTCGGGTCTACTACCTCTTCGGCGGCCTGCTGACGGCGGCGCTCCTGGGACTCGGATCGCTGCTTCTCGTCGGCGCTCGAGCCGCCGTGCCCGTCGCACTCGTCTACTGCGGTCTCGCGGCCGGCGTCGCGCTCGCGGAGCCCCTGGAGGAGCCGATCCGAAACTCGAGCATTCCCGAGGCCCAGGAGCACCTCGGCTTCTTTCCCGCGCGGCTGATCGCGGTGCTCGGGAACTCCGCCGGCACGCTCGCGGTCGTCGCGGTCGCCCTCGCCACCATCCGCCGGAGACCGCTCGGGAACGCGCTCGTCGTGGCAGGCGTGCTCGTGGCGGCGGCCGGCAGCGCGCTGGCAGGGCTCGGCGAGGCGGAGACCGCGGCGTTCATTGCAGTGGCGGCAGTTCTGCTCTACGCCGGCTTCGTCGCTTCGGGAGGACGTCCCCGGTGAGTCAGTCGCCGATCGCCTTCATGACCACGCGTTTCCGGCGCCGGCCGTCGAACTCCGCGTAGAAGACCTGCTCCCAGGGGCCGAGGTCGAGCTTGCCGTCTGTGATCGGGAGGACGATCTGGTGCGACATCAGGTGCCGCTTGAGGTGAGCATCCGCGTTGTCCTCGCCGTTGTTGTGCCGATACTGGTCGGTCGGTTCATGCGGTGCGAGCCGCTCGAGCCAGTCGTCGATGTCCTGGATCAGGCCTGACTCGGCGTCGTTCACGTAGACGGCCGCCGTGATGTGCATCGGGTTGACGAGGCAGAGCCCGTGCTCGATGCCCGAGGCACGCACGAACGCTTCCACGCGGTCCGTGATGTTGACGTAGTCGCGCCGGTTCGGCGTCTCGAAGACCAGGTAGTCGGTCGCGTGCTTCACCGCCGGACCTTAACCCGGCGTCCTCGTCACACGGCCTGGACGGGACGGACCTCGGCGACGAGGCCCGGGCTCGTTGGGACCTGCTCCGCCCAAGCGAGCGCCTCGTCGATGTTCGCGCACTCGAGCAGGTAGAAGCCGCCGAGCTGCTCCTTCGTCTCCGCGAAGGGGCCGTCCGTGACGAGCGATTGCTCGCCGTCCCGTCGCAGCACCTTCGCTTCGGACGAGTCGCTCAGGGCCTCGCTCGCCACGAGCGCGCCGGCCTCGCGGAGCCGTCGGCCGAGGGCCATGTGCTGATCGACGATCGCTCGGCGCTCCTCCGCCGTCATCGATTGCTCCGCTTGTTCGTCGCCGTAGAGCGACAGCAGATACCGCATCGCTTCACCTCCGGATAGGGGATTTGTTTGACAACGAATGGGTCGACCCTGTTTCGACAACTAACTTCACACGCGCTGCGACGTCTCACGACGTTTAGGAAAAAGACAACAGTGGGAACGCACGGGACTTAGAAGAAGCCCGTCCGCCTCCGGTCCTGCGGCAACTCGGCCGGCGGCCTCCCCGGAATGCTCGGAGGGTGCAATGCGAAGAGGACGACTCTGCTTGCTCGCGCTCGCAGCCGCCCTGGCTGCTTCGGTCACCGTCCCCGAGCCCGCGGACGCACGCGCTGAGAGCCGGATGCGCGGCGCGATCGCGGACCACCGCGCCGAGACGTGGCGGTGGCAGCGGCTGATGGGGATCAGCCGGACGCCGAGTGGGTTCACGGAGCGTCGAATCCGAGGTGTGCGTTACCTCCACTGGATGCAGAAGGTGTGGCGCGGCCGCGCCCAACGCGCGCGCCGGCGCGCCGCGAGGCCGCCGCACCGGCACGCGTGGCGGTGCATCAAGCGGTACGAGAGCCACCCCCGTCAGGGCTGGGCGACGAGGACGGGCAACGGCTTTTACGGTGGGCTTCAGATGGACCTCGGCTTCCAGCGCCAGTACGGCCGGTTTCTCCTCCGCCGCAAGGGCACCGCCGACCGCTGGAGCGCCCTCGAGCAGATGTGGGTCGCAGAGCGGGCGTACCGCGCCGGTCGCGGCTTCTACCCCTGGCCCAACTCGGCGTGGGTCTGCGGCCTGATGTGAAGGCTTACGCCTTGAGCTTCTCCCGCAGGAGCGCGTTGACGACCTTGGGGTCGGCCTTTCCCTGCGTCTCCCGCATCACCTGTCCGACGAAGTAGCCCAGCAGGCCCTCCTTCCCCTCGCGGTAGGCGGCCACCTGCTCCTCGTTCGACGCGAGGATCCGCTCGACGAGCGGCTCCAGCTCGGACACGTCGGCGACGAGGCCGTCGGCCAGGTAGCGGTCGGCGGAGAAGCCTGGCTCGCCGCTCGCGGCCAGCGCCTCGGTGAAGACGTTCCGAGGGATGCGGTCGCGCGCCTCGATCAGCTTCGCGAGCTCGGCGGCGTCGACCGCGCTGGGGTCGACGCCCGTGGCTGCGAACTGGTTCATGAGCACGTTCGAGGCGGCTTTCGCCTCGCCGCCGGCGCTGACGACGTCTTCGAAGAGCTCTGCGAGCGCACGCGAGCCGTTCAATACCTCGGCGTCGTAGTAGGGCAATCCGTACTGCGACTCAAAGCGGCGGACCCGGAGGCCGGGGAGCTCGGGCAGCTCCGCGCGCAGGCGCTCGACGAGCTCGCGTGGCGGCTCGACCGGCACGAGGTCGGGTTCCGGGAAGTAGCGGTAGTCGTCCGCCTCCTCCTTCGCGCGGTGCGGCGTCAGCTCGTTCGTGTCGGGGTCGTAGTCGTACGTCTCCTGCACGACGTCGCCGCCCGATTCGTAGAGCGCAATCTGCCGCGCCACCTCCGCCTCGATACCGCGTGCGATGAAGGTGAACGAGTTCATGTTCTTCAGCTCGGTCCGCGTGCGGTACCGCGTCTCACCCTCCTCCCGGACGGAGACGTTGGCGTCCGCACGCAACGTGCCCTTCTCCATCTCCGCATCGGAAATGCCGAGCTCGATCACCGTCTGGCGCAAGAGCTGCAGGAACCGCTTCGCCTCCTCGGCCGACCGGATGTCGGGCTTCGTCACGATCTCGACGAGCGGCGTCCCGCCGCGGTTGAAGTCGACGTTCGAGTGCGCGGCGCCGACGATGCGACCGCCCGCGCCG
>OBLR010000426.1_pt1 | contig 10477 bp, 10 predicted proteins | sample 1519891 | NCBI WGS metagenome assembly OBLR01 (sample SAMEA3113583, study PRJEB22503) | soil metagenome | reverse complement strand
GACATCGACTACTACATCTCGTTCGACAACGAGAAGGTCGGCCAGCTCCAGGGCGAGAGCCTCGTGAGCAAGCTCGAGGAGGACGGCGCCCAGGGCGACATCGTGATGATCAACGGCGCGCCCACGGACAACAACGCCACGCTGTTCAAGAAGGGCGCGCACAGCGTCATCGACGACAGCCCGTTCAACGTTGCGCGTGAGTACGACACGCCCGACTGGAGCCCGGACAGGGCGCAGCAGGAGATGGAGCAGGCGATCACGGCGCTGGGCAAGGACGGCTTCGTGGGTGTCTACGCCGCCAACGACGGCACCGCCGGCGGCGCGATCGCGGCGATGAAGGGCAACGGCATCGACCCGAAGACGATCCCGACCACCGGGCAGGACGCCGAGCTGGCCGCGATCCAGCGGATCCTGACCGGCGAGCAGTACATGACCGTCTACAAGGCGATCAAGCCGGAGGCCGAGGCCGCGGCTGAGCTTGCCGTCGCCCTGGTGCGCGGCGAGGAGCCGCCCGCTGGTCTCGTCAACGACCAGGTCCCCAACGGCATGAAGGACGTGCCGTCGGTCCTGCTCGAGCCGGTCGCGGTGACGAAGGAGAACATCCAGGACACGATCGTGAAGGACGAGTTCTACCCGGTGGACGAGATCTGCTCGGGTCAGTACGCGTCGGGCTGCAAGGAAGCGGGCATCCAGTAGAGAATCCCGAGGGTGGAGCCGGCGGCGCGCGACGCGCCGCCGGTCGCCCCGGGTTCAGGAAAGGAGCCTCGGCAGATGGACGGGAACACACCCGTGCTCGAGCTGGAAGGGGTCAGCAAGAGCTTCGGCCCTGTGCAGGCCCTGAGCGAGGTGGACTTCAAGGTCCACAACGGCGAGGTGGTCGCGCTCGTGGGCGACAACGGGGCCGGCAAGTCGACCCTCGTCAAGGCGATCGCCGGCATCCACCCGGTCGACGAGGGACGCATCGTGTTCGAGGGGAACGAGGTGCGCATTGCCGGACCGACCGACGCCACGGACCTCGGCATCGCGACCGTGTATCAGGACCTCGCCCTGTGCGACAACCTCGACGTTGTCGAGAACCTCTTCCTGGGGCGCGAAGAGGGCGGCTTCGCGCTCGACGAGACGTCGATGGAGAAGCAGACCGGGGAGCTGCTCGGCCGGCTCGCGGTGACGATCGTCGACATCCGGTCCGAGGTCGGGACGCTCTCGGGCGGGCAGCGCCAGCAGGTGGCGATCGCCCGCTCGCTGCTGGGCGATCCGAAGCTCGTCGTGCTCGACGAGCCGACCGCCGCGCTCGGTGTCCGCCAGACGGCGATGGTGCTGAACCTGATCAAGCGGCTCAAGGAGGAGGGGCACGCGGTGGTCGTGATCAGCCACAACCTGGCCGACGTGTTCGAGGTGGCCGACCGCATCTTCGTGCTGCGGCTCGGGCGCAAGGCGGCTGACCTCGGCGCGCACCAGGCGAGCCAGGAGGAGGTCGTGGCCGCGATCACGGGCGCCGAGTTCGGGCACATCGCCGAACAGAGGGAGGACGAGCAATGAGTGCCCAGGGGGGCGGCGCCGCCGCCGCGACCGCCGACGCCGAGGTCGCCCCGCCGCGCGCCGACCTGCTCCGGCGCTTCATCCAGGGCGACCTGGCCGAGCTGCGGGTGGTCATCGTCCTGGTGGTCATCTGGGCGATCTTCTACAGCCAGGAGGACCGCTTCCTCAGCTCGGTCAACCTGACCAACCTGGTGCTTCAGGCGACCGCCGTGGGGCTGGTCGCGATCGGCGTCGTGCTCGTGCTGCTTCTCGGGGAGATCGACCTGTCGGTCGGCGCCGTGAGCGGCCTGTGCGCGGCGATCGTGGCGGTGCTGGTGGAGCAGAACGGCTGGTCGCCCTATCTGGGGATCGCCGCCGGCATCCTCGCCGGGACCGCGATCGGGCTGTTCCAGGGCTCGGTCTTCACCCGCTTCGGCATACCTTCGTTCGTGGTGACGCTGGCGGGTTTGCTCGCGTGGCCCGGGGCCCAGCTGGAGGTGCTGGGCGAGACCGGCACGGTGAACCTCACGGACCAGAAGATCGTCGGCCTGACCAGCACCTTCTACAGCGACACGGTGGGCTGGATCTTCGCGGTGGTGGCGATCGCGGCGTTTGCCGCGGTCACACTGCTCGGACGGCAGCGACGCCTCCGCGAAGGGCTCTCCGCAGACCCGCTCGGAACGCTGGTGCTGCGGATCGTGCTCGTGGCGGTGGTCACCCTCGTGGCAGTTTGGATCCTCAACGACGACCGCGGTCTGCCCCTCGCCATCCTGATCCTGGTCGGCTTCGTGCTGGTCTTCTTCTACATCACCACGAGGACGACGTTCGGGCGGCACATCTACGCCGTGGGCGGCAACGCCGAGGCCGCGCGGCGCGCGGGCATCAACGTGAACCGCGTGCGCGTGATCGTGTTCATGATCGCCTCGACGATGGCCGCGGTCGGCGGGATCATGGCCGCGTCGCGGCTGCTCGCGGTGAACCAGGCGTCGGGATCGGGGGAGTTCCTGCTGCTGGCGATCGCCGCACCTGTTATCGCAGGGACGAGCCTGTTCGGCGGCCGCGGCAGCGTCTGGCACGCGCTGCTGGGCGCGCTTGTCATCCAGTCGATCTCGAACGGGATGGACCTGCTCGGGTACGAGACCGCCGTGAAGTTCATGGTCACGGGCGCGGTGCTGCTCGCCGCGGTGATGGTGGACGCGATCGCCCGGCGGCAGCGGCAGGCGGCAGGACGCATATAGCCGTCGTCGCCCAGTTGTCTCCATAGCGTCACCCACGACGCACACGTGTAAGCCGCGCGGCCGTACGGTCGCGCGGCGTGCACGGGGAGGGCGGACAGGCGACGGTCGAGTGGGTGGCGCTGGTGCTGACGGCCGCCCTGGTGCTGGGGGCGGGGGCGGCGCTCGCCGGACGGGAGGCGGACCGCGGGCTGGGCGAGGAGGTGGCGGAGCGGATCTCGCGGACGGCGAGCGGGGTTGGGGGCACGCCGGCCGGAGCGGCCGCTCCGCGCGCCGCGCCGCGCGCGTCGGCTCCGCCCCCGAGGCCGCTAGCGGCCGCTCCGCCTCCCGCGCCGCGCGCGTCCGCTCCGACTGCTGCGCCGCGCGCGTCCGCCCCGCGGGTTTCCGCTCCGCCCGCTTCCGCCCCGCGCGCCGTCGACGCCTTCCGAAGGCTTCGCGGCGTCGCCGATGTGGCCCGGCACACGTGGATCGTCTGCCTCGGCTACCGCCGCTGGCGCTACGAGCTCGAGCATCCGATGGCCCCCACCGAGTCGCTCCCGCTCGACGAAGCCCTGGGCATCGCGAACTCGTGCCTCAACCCCTACGACTACCTCCTGGAGGACTGAGGATGCTCGCCCGGGTGCATTCCGTCGCGGCCGTTCTCTGGGGCGGGCTCGCCGGCGGCGCGGCCGCCGGCTTCCTCGCCCGCGACGCCCTCGGCCTCCGGCAGCCCTTGGTCGCGCTCGCCTGGCTGCTCGGCGCCGCGCTCCCGGTGGTCACCCTCGGCCGCGGGAGGATGCGGGGCAAGCGTGGCCCGTCCGGCGGCGAGCGCTGCCCGGCCGGCGGCGAGCGCGGCCAGGCCAGCGTCGAGTTCGCCGCCCTCGTCCTCCTCGCCGCGCTCGCTCTCGGCGCCCTCGCCGCCTTCGGTCCCCGCATCGACGGCCGCTCCTTCGGCGGCTTCCTCGCCTTCCACATCGGCTGCGCCGTCCGGTCCGAATGTCAGGGCCGCGACCGCTCTCTGGAGTGGGCCTACAGCCCCCGGGACGCCGCCCTCGTCCGCGACCTCGCGCCCAACCTCGTGTATGAGCCCGGCGAGCGTCAGCTCCCGGTCGACTGGCGCGACTGCCGCCGTCCCGCCTGCGCCGAGGCGCCGGACGAGCGCGACCTGGACGTGCATCGCACGTTGGCGGGCGAGCCCGCCACCGCCTTCACCCGCCTCATCCGCCGCGGCGACCGCACCTACATCCAGTACTGGCTCTTCTATCCCGACTCGAAGAGCGTTTGGGCCGCCTCCGACTGGATCTGGGAGCGCGCCTGGGAAGGCGCGCGCCGGCACGGCCTCGTGACGGACATCCCCGAGTATCCCGGTGCCCACGACGACGACTGGGAGGCCTACGCCGTCCGGATCGACCCTCGGGGCCGCGTCCACGCGCGGGCCAGCTCGCACGGGCACTGGACCGGCTGCAAGGAGGCCTCGTGCCGGGATCGGTGGATGGCGCGCAGCGGCTGGACACGCGTCTCGCGCGGCAGCCACGCGGGCCACCTGCCGTTCCGCCACGAGCTCGTCCCCGGCCCGTCCGGCGCCCCGCCGTCGCTCGTCGTCGCCCCGGGCGTGCCCGGCTCCCCACGCGTCCGCCACGTGCCCCAGCTGCCCGGCCACGACCTCGACGAGCGGACCACCACGAGCGAGGGCCTGAGGCTGATCCCGCTCGAGACGCTCGACGCAAGCGGCTACCGGCCGCGGGACGAGGGCGTCCGACCGCCCTGGCAGAAGGACGCCTACTGGGACCCGGAGAGCGACGGGTCGTGACCGCCCGGGGTCGACTCCTGGCCGCCCACCGTCACGCCCGGCGACGGGATGTCGATCTCGCTCACCGGCACCACCACGATGTCGTACACCTTCCACTCCAGCGAGAGCAGGTGTTCGCCCAGCTCCTCGAGCCGGCGCATCAGGTCCGCCCCGTCCGTCCCCGCCGAGGCGCGCGGCACCACCAGCACCTCGCCCGTGAACACGTGCCCCTCCTCGCGCAGCCGCACCGCGCCGCGCTCCACCCAGTCGCAGCCGTTCACCTCGGCGTTCATCCGCTCCACGATCGGGTGGTACTCGCGCGCGTCGTGACGGCGCGGGCGCGCGTCCATCAGGTCGTGCACCGCCGCGCGGACGTTGCTCCAGCCGTCGTGCGCGATGTCTACGGAGATGAACAGGGCGGCCACCGCGTCGGCCCACCAGAGCCCGAACCCGATCCCGACGACGCCGACGATGGCCGCGCCGGCCGTCATCCAGTCGGCCTTGTTCATCTTGGCGTCGGCGTACAGGACCTTGTCGTGCAGCTCGTCGGCCAGCTTGAGCTTGGCCCGCCCGAGGAAGACGGCGGGCACGGCGCTCCAGACGAGCGCCCCGATCATGAGCCAGCCCAGCCACACCTCCTGGCCGAACAGCTGGATCACGCCGATCGGCGGGTGCTCGGCGAGTACCAGCTTGAGCGCCGAGTCGAAGAACAGGTAGCCGCCCATGACGAGCAGCGCGAGCGAGGCGAACACGTAGGCAACCGTCACCGCTCGGTGCATCCCCCACGGGAACTTCTCGCTCGACCGCCGCTTGCGCACCCGCGAGGCGATTAGGAACGCCGCCGGCGGCAGCAGGCTGAGCATGTCCTCGATCCAGGCCGCCTTCATCGCCTGTGACTGGCCCAGCGTCAGGAACAGGAGCACGACCGCGCTGACCAGATAGGCGATCGTGATCCACTCGAGCCGGACCGCCTTGCGCTGCTGCTCCTCGAGCTCGCGCGGCAGCTCGAACTCGCGCCGCGGGGTCTCGGGCTGCGAGCTCACGGCCGGCCCTCCTCGATCAGCAGCCGCTCGATCTCGTCCTCGCGGTTCAGCAGGAAGCGCTCGAGCCGCACCAGGAAGGCGTTCTCACCGAGCTTGACAGCCATCACGTGCTTCGCCTCGCCGAGCTCTGTGCCGCTGTCGGTCAGTTCGAGGTCGTCGAGCAGGTAGTGGGGGACGGCGGCGGGTCGCCCGGCTCGCGGCGCCAAATCCGTGACCGGCACCACGCGCGCGTCGGTCTTCTGCGCAAGCAGGCCCTCCTCCTCGCTGCCGAGCTCGGCCGCCACCGGAACGCCCGCGAAGTCGTCCGGGAACGCCTCGCCGGGCGGGACACCGACGACCGCGCGCGTCTCCACGTACGGCCGGGTGAAGGCCACGTCCTTCTTCCAGCGCGACTTGTTCGTCAGCCCGCCCAGTATCAGGTCGACCTGGCCCTCCTTCGCGGCGTCGACGAGCTCCTCCTCGGATCCCTGCACCCACTCGATCCGAGCGCCCACGTCGCGGGCGAAGCGGCGCGCCAGCTCCACCTCTACGCCGCCCACCGGCCGGTCGCCCTCGAGCACCACCCATGGGTCGGCCTCCGTCACACCGACCCGCATCACGCCGTCCTCGACCCGGTTCAGGGTGCCGTCCGGGTCGCGTGGATACTGACAACCGGCCGCGCCGATCGCCGCGAGGAGCAGGATCACGGTGAGCCGAAACACACCTGCACTTACCCTGGAAACGAGGGCCAAATGCGTTTCACACCTGCGCGTGGAGGGGACCGAAGGGCCATGAAGGCGGGGCTCGTGCTCGGAGCGGGCGGGGTGCTGGGCGGTGCGTGGCTGACGGGCGCCCTCCATGCGCTCGCGCGTGAGACGGAATGGGACCCCGGCAGCGCCGACTACGTGGTGGGAACCTCGGCCGGAGCGATGATCGGCGCGCTGCTCGCGGCCGGCGTGCCGCCCTGGTTCATGGTCGCGCACTCGCGCGGCGAGTCGTTCGAGGGCCTGACCGGGCCCGACGGCAGGCCGGCGGCGGATGCCGACCGCGCGGCCGGGGCCGTCTTCCGCCTCCACCGCGGACTTCCCGGGATCGGCCCCGGCTCCCTGCGGATGGCCTTCACGGCGCTGTCGAACCCGCTCCGCCACACCCCACTGCAGCTGGTGGCCGGCTGGCTGCCGGCCGGCGTCCTCTCGACCGAGCCGCTCAAGGAGGTCGTGGGCCGTGCGGTCGACGGGCCCTGGGTCGAGCACCCGAACTTCTGGGCCGTGGCCTGCGACTACCGGAGCGGCCGGCGCGTCCCGTTCGGCCGTGAGGGCTCCCCGCCCGCCCGGATCCCCGACGCGGTCGCCGCCTCCTGCGCGATACCGGGCTTCTACCGTCCGGTCGAGATCGGCGGGCGCCGCTACGTGGACGGCGGCGTCTGCTCCGCCTCGAGCCTCGACCTCCTGGCCGGGCGAGACCTCGACCTGGTGATCTGCCTCACCCCGCTGTCGGGCGCGCCCGGCACGCCGGCCGATCCCCGGGAGTGGCTCGGCACCCTCACCCGCGGCGCGAACGGACGCCGGCTCGCCCACGAGGCGCGCAAGGTGCGCCGCCTCGGCACCGAGGTGGTGACGATCGAGCCGACGCCCGACGACCTCCGCGCCATGGGCCGCAACCTGATGAGCGCGAAGCGGCGCCAGCAGGTGATCGAGACCGCGGAGCGGACCGTTCTCGAGCAACTCCGCCGGCCGGATGTCCGGGAGCTGCTGAGCGGCCTGCCGCCGGGCGAGCCGCACAGGATCCGCCGCCCGGCCGGGCCGCCGTCGAGCTGGCCGCCGATCGCGAGAGCGGCACCTCCGCGCGGGAAGCGCGCGGCGTGAAAAAATCGACACGGTGAACGACGCGACGAGCATCCCGGGCCGGGTCGTCCACACGCTCGGAGGCGCGAAGATCCTGGCCGAGGCCGGCGTGATCCGGCCGATGCGGCCCGACCGGGTCGTGAAGGTCCTGCAGACGCTGGCCCGCTGGGGGCGCAGCCCGGCCGCCGGCACGATCTCGCTCGCCAACCGGTTCCCCGACGAGAGGGCGATCGTCGACGAGCTCGGGACCCTCACCTTCGGCAAGCTGCACGAGCGCTCGAACGCGCTGGCTCACGCCTTCTCCGACGCCGGGATCGTCGAGGGCGACGGCGTGGCGGTGATGTGCCGCAACCACCGCGGCTTCGTGGAGGCAACCGCGGCGCTCTCCAAGCTGGGCGCCGACGCCCTCTACCTCAACACGGCCTTCGCCGCTCCGCAGCTGACGGAGGTCGTGGGCCGCGAGAAGCCCAAGGCGATCGTCTACGACGAGGAGTTCGGCGACCTGCTCTCCGACGCCGCCAAGCGGCGCAAGCGCTTCATCGCGTGGAACGACTCGGACGACCTGCCGTACCCGACCCTCGGCGAGCTGATCGCCGCCGGCGACCCCTCGGATGTCGTGCCGCCCGAGCGCGAAGGGCGCGCCACCATCCTGACGAGCGGGACGACCGGGTCGCCCAAGGGCGCCTCGCGCGCCAACCCGCAGTCGCTCGAGCCGGTGGTCTCGCTGCTGTCCAAGATCCCGCTGAGGGCGCGCCAGACGACGCACATCGCCGCGCCGCTCTTCCACTCGTGGGGCTTCGCGCACTTCTCGCTCGGCCTGATCCTCGGCTCCACGCTCGTGCTGCGGCGCAAGTTCGACCCCGAGGCCTGCCTGGCCGAGGTGGCGCGCCACCGCTGCGACTCGCTGGTCGTGGTGCCGGTGATGATGCAGCGCATCCTCGAGCTGCCGGAGGAGACGCGGGAGAGGTACGACGTCTCGTCGCTGAAAGTGGTGGCCGCCAGCGGCTCCGCGCTGCCCGGCGACCTGGCCATAGAGTGGATGGACGCGTTCGGCGACAACCTCTACAACCTCTACGGCTCGACCGAGGTGGCGTGGGCGTCGATCGCAACGCCGGCCGACATGCGCGCCGCGCCGGGCACGGCGGGCAAGCCGCCGCGGGGGACGATCGTGAAGCTCTTCGACGAGGAGGAGCGCGAGGTGCCGGCGGGAGAGACGGGCCGCATCTTCGTCGGCAACGAGATGCTCTTCGAGGGCTACACGGGCGGCGGCTCGAAGGACGTGATCGGGAACCTGATGGCAACCGGCGACGTCGGCCGCTTCGACGACGGTGGGCGCCTGTTCGTCGAGGGCCGCGACGACGAGATGATCGTCTCGGGGGGCGAGAACGTGTTCCCGAAGGAGGTAGAGGACCTCCTCTCCCGCCACGACGCGGTGGCCGAGGCGGCCGCAGTGGGGGTGGAGGACAAGGACTTCGGCCAGCGCCTGCGAGCCTTCGTCGTGCTGGAGGACGGCAAGGAGGCGAGTGAGGACGACCTCAAGGGCTACGTGAAGGAGAACCTGGCCCGCTACAAGGTGCCGCGCGAGATCGTCTTCATGGACGAGCTGCCGCGCAACGCCACTGGGAAGGTGCTGAAGCGCGAGCTCGCCGAGATGGCGGTTTCCGAGTAGCCCCAGCCCACCCGGGTATCCGGTCTCCAGGCAAGGAAGGAGACCAGGAATATGGATGTTGGCGTCATCATCGCAATCGTCGTAGTCGCGCTGATCCTGCTCGCGCTGTTTGCGTTCATCGGCCGCAAGGGCCGCCAGCGCAAGCTCGAGACGCGCCGCCACGAGGCGCGCGAGATCGGCCGGGAGGCGGAGCTCCACCGCGCCGAGGCTGATCGCACCCGGGCCGAGGCCGACGCCCAGGCCGCCGAGGCGCGGCGCCAGGAGGCGCTCGCCCGCGAACGGGCCGCGGAGGCCGAGGAGAAGCATCGCCAGGCGCGCGACCGCCACATCGAGGCGGCGAGCCGCCATCCGGACATGGATGAGAAGGAGGCGGCCGAGGAGTTCGACCGCCGCCACGCGGAGCAGCGCGAGGGCGGTGCGACCACGGCCGGCGCCGCCGGTGCGACCACGGCCGGCGACCCGAGCACCGGGAACGGCGAAGGCGCCGTCCGGCACCACGAGCGCACCGAGACGCCCGCCGAGGAGCGCGAGCGCCACTTCGAGCGCAACGAACAGGGCGAGGTCGTGCGCGACGAGGAGTATCAGGAGCCCCGTCCCCGCCGGTAGAACGAAAGAGGCCCGCCGGACCGGCGGGCCTCCTCGCTCTTCAGCTTCTCCTGTATCGGCGCCGCTAGCCGCAGACCGGCCAGTGCCCCGCGCCGTGCCGGCTCAGCAGCAGCCAGGCGCGCCAGGTCTGCTCGTGGCGGACCGCGGCGGCGGGATCACCTTTGCCGCCGACGACGTACCACGTGCGGATCGTGAACTGGTACAGGCCGCGGAACGCCCCGCCGCCACCGACGGCGCGCGGGTTGTTGCGCGACTCGCACCACCGGATGCTGCGCAGGTGCTGCTTGCCCCAGCGCGGCACCGCGCGCCGCACCTTGAGCTTGAACATGGCGTTCCGGCCGCGCCTGGTAGTACGCGTGAAGCGAGCCCAGCGACGCTGCATCCGGTGGATGGAGCGGCGCAGCTCGCGGCGCGTGGGCGGCCGGGCGCTGCCGTTCGCCGCGCGGACGCGGGGCAGCAGGTCACGGCCGACGTACAGGTCGTGCCGCTGCAGCCGGCCGCGCCAGCGCAGGTAGCCGGTGCGGAAGCGCTTTGGCGCCTTCTTCGCCGCCGCCTCGGCCTCGGCCACGCCACCGGGCGTGGCCGTCGGCGGAGCGGCCGCCGCGGCGAGCATCAGCGTCGCCGCAAGCGCGCCCGCGCACGAGGCCAGCAACAGGGCCCTTCGCATCGACTCCATGCGCGTCACCCGCCACACACCGGCCAGTGGCCGGCGCCGTCACGAGCGAGCAGCGCCGCGGCGCGCGCGTCCTGCTCGGCCTCCGGCGCGGCCGCGGGGTCTCCCGTGCCGCCGACCGACGCCCACGTCTCGTACGTGA
>OBLR010000425.1_pt1 | contig 10479 bp, 8 predicted proteins | sample 1519891 | NCBI WGS metagenome assembly OBLR01 (sample SAMEA3113583, study PRJEB22503) | soil metagenome | reverse complement strand
CCAGGAGTCATATCTTCCCATACTACATAGATGTTATCTCCTGCCATAGCTATAGAGGGACACTCTGATACCTTTGGATTGTTGCTCAAATTCATTGCTCGTGTTGAGTTATTACCGTGCATTTCTATAAGGAGGATCTCTTCATTACCTGAAACAGAAACCTGCGCCGCTATATATGAAAACTGTTCGTCATAGGCACCGACTTCTACATTTAGTGGATTTATAAAAGTGCCATTTTCGTCGATCGTCTGAGGCTCTGAAAAGCTGCTCCCTGCATCCGTGCTCACTGCGAAGAACAGGCCATCTACATCAACTGTGTGAAGCCCTCCAGCTGCCACATAAACAGTCTCATTATACGCAGCGATTTGCAGCTCACCAAAGTCATTTTCCTGGTTGAGTGTTATCATGTCTCCAAAAGTATTTCCACCATCTTGACTCTTTACAAGGAAGAGGCCTTGATTTTCTCTGTCACCTAAAGTCTCATCAATCACATTCCAAGCTACGTATACATTGCCCTCGTAGGCTGTTACCTTCGGAAAGGTTTCTTCATTGGCGTTGTTGCTTATATTTACGGTACTTCCAAATGTTACACCTCCGTCAGCGCTTGACCTAAGTAAAATATTTGTATTGCCATCCTCCTCTCGGTCTAGCCAAACTACATAAACGTCATCTCCAAAAACTGATATCTCTTGATTAAATGAGTCTGAAGCATTGTTGCTAAGATTGCTGATTGTCTCAAAAGTAGCTCCATTGTCTTGACTCCTGGTGAAAAGAACCTCTCTATTGCCAGAAGAGTCATCAGCCCATATTGCATAAACTTTATTGTCATATGTTGCAATTTGTGGATGCTCTGAAAAACCTGGATTATTGCTTAAATTGACTGGTGTTCCAAAGGTAGTCCCGTTATCCCTGCTAGTTTTTATAAAAATGTCGTAGTTCGTGTATCCTGGTGGCACAGAATCTTGCCAGAGCATGTATACATTGTTGTCCCATGCTGCGACCTGTCCATACACAGAATCCATTGGATTATTTGTCAGGTTAGTTGCATTTTCAAAAACGACGGGCAATGAATTGATATCTCTAGTTTCACTTGCAATAGTGTGTTCCAGTCGATCGGACTGAATTGGATAATAGAACACAGAAGCTAAAACAGATACAACTCCTCCTGCAATTAGTGCAGCTATCAAGATGGCGAAAGCTTTCACATTCCGGATCCGCAATGACCTTATTTGAATGGTGTGCAGGCTAGCTATAATGTAAATAGGTTGCTTTTAGTACCTCGTAGTAATAAAAAGCTCGCCGCACTCCCCACTAACGGCCATTACCATCTGATCCAATTCGTTCTAGATCACAAAATCATAAGATGCTAGGAAGGTTGAGATGGCGCGTCCTCGAAGATTTAAATGAAAAGAAGTCTATATTTGACTCCTCTTTCTAGTCAAATTTTTTCAGAATGTTATAGTAAGGTGACGCCTTATGCCTGTCGACGCATTTTCCGCATATCGACCTGTCTCCGTATTTCTTGTGACATTGGCAGTCACAGATGGTCTTTATAGATGCCAAGCAATAAAAAATTTGTAACAGAAATTATTTAAATCTACATGGATCAACAATATTTCTTTTGGCATCATGTCGAATAATAGGAATATTGGTTGCAGTCTGAGGGGGGCGGCTCATATTGCCTATTGGTGGGAGCAACTTGTGTTATTTGGTTTGATTTTAAGGATTCGGGATTGTTTTAGCCTCTTAGGGCTTGAAATACTTCTTGACTATGTCCTGCGGGCCTGACCCTTTTGAAAATTTTGACTATCTTGCCTGTCTTATCAATAAGGAAGGTCGACCTACTGACACCCATGTATTCTCTTCCCATGAATTTCTTTAGTCCGTAAACTCCATAGCTTTTTGAGACATCCTTCTCCGTATCAGCAACAAGAGGATATGGAATCCCCATTTTTTGCCGAAATTTTTCATGTGATTCCTCTTCATTGGGAGATATACCCACTATCTCAATGCCGGCCTCTTTGAATTTTTCATAGTCCCGGCTAAACTCAGCTGCTTGTGTAGTGCAACCAGGCGTGAAATCCTCTGGATAGAAATAGACCACAATATCTTTTTTATCTTTGAGGTCGGACAACCTGCTTATATTACCCTGCATATCTCTCATTGCAAAGTCTGGAGCAAGGGCTCCTTCATTGAGCTCAATTGGGGTTTCTTGCATGTTAAACAATTTGGAAAAGAAGAAATAAAAAAGTTAGCAATAAAGTGTATCCTGTAAACTTCTGCAGCTTTTGCTCTCTTTTAATGACGTTTTGATGCATATGAGCATTTCATAACACTATGAGGCCACAAAAAGAGATAGCGGGCAATATCATTACGACATGCTCTATCCAAAGGCAAAGGTATAGAATACAAGGTTATCCGAGCGTGGAATAATTTCTATTTCGCGAGTCTCAGGGTTATCTGCTCTAATAAGATTGTGTATGAAAGGCCATTCGATATTAGCTACGCTTATACCATTCTCTATCTTGGTGTCCTTTCCTAATTGCTCTTTTGTTAGGTAGTTACCATCAAGCTTAATCTCTACTTTGGCGGGCTTACCATCAGAGGTGCCCATTATGCCATGCACCCTCTTGGCAGAGTTATATTTCATGATTATAGCTGCATGTAGATCCTTTCCACCAGGGCTAAACTGCACCCCCTCACGCTGCCAAATCCATCTTCCTCGCAGATATACGACATTAGAATCATGCAATCCCGGATCAACCATGACATTCATAGCGTCTGGTTTAAGCGTCTGATTATTGCCAAAGCGCCTGAGGCGTGAATAGCCCACACATATCTCAGGAGCAATTCCGTAAAAATGCATACCATAGGTATCATAGATCTCATCATTTGGATTATCCTGCTCTCTTCCCTCAACCGGCTTCTTTCCAGCGTCCTCCATTAATTCGACAACAGCATCTTCAAAATCTTCCATACCGCCGTAACCAGCATGCTCATAACGGATTAGTCCATTATGATCTATTAGGATATGTTTTGGCCAGTACATATTTCCAAAAGCTTCCCATGTCTTATTGTTTGTGTCAAATGGAACTGGTATATCGCTGATGTCATATCGTAAAAGAGCGCGCCGAATATTGTCATGGTCGGTAGCAAATTGGTACTCAGCTGAATGGGCTTCAATCACCTGTAGCCCATAATTTACATACTTTTGCTGTAGACGCCTCATAATAGGTATGGTCCGAAGACAAAAGATGCAAGTATACGTCCAACAATCAATGAGCACTACCTTGCCCTTCAAGCCTCTCATCGAAAGTGGTTCCGAGTTAGCCCAGCTCGTTATATCCTTAAATTCAGGGGCACGAACTGCAGGGATCAGATCCATTTCTATATCCTGCAGGGATTATACAAGATATAACTGTAGATCCCATAAACTATGAATTTCATCTTGTTGTTGTTGTTGTTGTCGTCGTCTATTACCCTTTCACCTATGCATGATAGCGAAGAATTTCTACATTCGTAATTTTTGTGGGAGTTGAATTGTATTCAAAAAGAGGAAAAGAATACCACCGAGAGGTCAATTCGATGGACTTTGCATAATTTTGCTGATCGTGTTCGTTATAGCAACATTGTGACAGCTATTAGGACTAAATACCTGTTCAATGGGGGAGATACAGATATACTCCTAATCTGTCTCCAATTGAAAACGATGCAAAATGATGCAAAGATAGCTGACAGTCTCAGGTTACTGGTTTCATCTTCAAAGGGTGCAACTTATGTCGAAGCCCGCTATCAATCAAGGAAGGCAAGCGAGGTCAATTTTGTCAACGGTGAACTTGAAAGGATAAGAGTAGTAGAAAATGCTGGTTGCGGAATCAGAGTTCTGGTTGGTGGCTGTTGGGGGTTTACCAGTACAAGCGTTATTTCAAACGAAACCCTAAGACACTCTCTAAGTGAGGCCATATCAGCCGCACGAGCAATTGCCCAGACTAAGAAGAACAAAGTCAAAGGACTAGTTGAATCAAAAATGGCTACAGGGACTTTTAAAACAGCTTCTAACATAGAAGACTTGTCAGATATTAGCATCGAGCAGAAAGTTGAAGTAACAAAGGATGCAGAAAAGGAGGCTCGAAGCAATAGGGCAGTCAAGACTGCTTCGTGTACTTACCGTGAAACGGTTGATCATAAGATCATCGTGAACACCGATGGTGCTGACGTCGAGATTTTTGATTCAAAGCCGGAGTTCAGTGTAACAGCAATTGCAAGGAAGGCAAGTGAGAGCGCAACAGCCCATGAGGGAATAGGAATTACCGGCGGGTGGAATGACCTTTTCAAAAAGAAGAGCCATCTAGAATATGCACGCATCGCATCCACAAGAGCGGCCAAGCTGCTCGATGCTAGACATGTGAGCGGGAACAAGACGACAGTGATTCTCGATCCTGCTATGGTTGGTCTCCTCTCGCATGAGGCAATTGGCCACACTGTAGAGGCGGACTTTGTGCTATCTGGATCAGTGGTAAAAGACAAGATAGGTAGCAAAGTAGCAAGTGACCGTGTAACGTTGGTTGATAGCGGAAGGTCAGAGATAGAGAGGAATGCAGGTGGCACGATAATTGTTGATGAAGAAGGTGTGGTTGCTGGACGAACTGTAATAATTGAAAAAGGGGAGCTGAAATCATTTCTCCATAATCGAGAGTCAGCGATGATATTTGGTACCAATTCAACTGGGAATGCCCGGGCCTTCAATTACAATGATGAACCTCTCATCAGGATGCGCAACACGTTCATTGAACCAGGCGAGCATAAGATACAGGAAATGATAAAGGAAACCAAACATGGATATATTGTCAAGGGCGCAAGAAACGGACAGGCAGATGCAAACGGTGAATTCATGTTTGGCGCTGAAGAAGTATATTTGATAGAAAATGGCGAGGAGAAAGAGCTGCTAAGGGGAGCTAGCATTTCTGGAAACGCATTTGAGGTGCTCCAGTCGGTCGACATGATAGGCAATGAATTTCATTATGATATCGGCACGGGGTATTGTGGCAAGTATCAGCCAGCAAAGGTTGATGGTGGCGGCCCATATATCAGATGCACAGCGGTAATAGGAGGGCTACAAGATTGACACTGGATCTTTTGCGGTTCGCAATAAAGCAGGCCGAATCTCTTGGAGCAAGTGACGCCGAAGTGTATGCGGCTACCATTAATGAATCCGAGGTCTTCATAGAGAATAATGACGTCAAGCAAGCCAAATCACAGGTGATCTCTTCTATAGGTATCAGGGTCGCGCTTGATGGCTCGACTGGGTTCTACTCTATCAACGATCTAGCCAAAAGTAGAATTAGAGATGCAGTAGTGATGGCGATAAAGGTTGCACGGGCAAGCCCAAAGGACAAACATAATATCTTTCCGGCTAAAACAAGGTCAAAGTCAAAACCGCTCCCCGGCATATATGATAGAAAGGCAGAGTCATTTAGAACATTAGACGCAGCAAGGATAGCATCTGATATGCTCAAATCTGCCAAATCTTATGATAGCAGAGTAAGTGTCGACAGCGGTAACTTTAGCGCCCAAGTTGTGACACACTCGCTTGCAAACTCTAATGGCGTAGAGCAAAAAGAGAAGGCAACTGTGTTTTCTTGGTCGATAATGGGCATGGCGATAGAAAATACTGAAATCTCAAGTTTTGATTACCAGGTGGGTAGCTCACATCATGTCAAAGACATTAACGTGTACGATACTGCAAACGAGTTTGCAAAGACCGTAGTAAAGTCACTTGGCACGCGCAAGATAGATGAAAACTTCAAGGGGGAGATGTTGCTAACTCCTATGGCTGCAAATGAAATGATAGAGGAAGTAATTGCGCATTCCATCAATTCGGATGCAGTGCAAAAAAAATCGAGCCACTTTGGTGGCAAGTTGGACAAACAGGTAGCATCCGATCTGTTGACTGTAGAAGATGATGCAACGAACATTGAGGGAATCAATGCATCTAGCTTCGACAGAGAAGGGGTTCCTCACCGTCGAAATCTTGTAATAGAAAAAGGCATTCTAAAGAAGTTTCTTTATAATACTTACACAGCAAATAAAGATGGTGTTAGGAGTACAGGCAATGCAGGCGGATCAACTAGCTCCCCTCCAACGGTTTCGACAACAAATTTTGTAGTAAAACCTATGAATTCAAGCGTAGATACGCTCGTGTCTGAAATAGATAAGGGCATAATCATAAGCAGGTTTTCTGGTAATGTAAACCCTGTCAATGGAGATTTTTCAGGTGTGGTTAAAGGAGGCCAGCTAGTGAGAAACGGAAGCATTGAGCACCCGGTCAAGGAAGTCATGGTGGCGGGTAATGTCTTTGAGGCGCTGCGTAGGCTGAACGGCATTTCAAAGGAGCGCAAAGTGATTTATGATTCCATACTGCCGCATATGAGATTTGATGGCATCTCCTTTACTACAGGATGAGTAAAAAATAATGGAAGAGAAAGAAGAAAGATTTGATATTGCAGTAGTTGGTGGAGGACCTGCAGGACTTTCAGCTGCATATACTGCAGCAATGGCTGGAGCGAAAGTAATTCTTTTTGAGAAGGACCAGTCCATTGCGCACAACATTAGAACGAGCGGAGTAACTTGGATTTCTGAAATGGAGAGGCTTGGCATGCCAAGTAAGTTTTACAACCCGATTCAGAATTATCGCTTTGTATCACCGTCCAATGATGTCATTATCAGAGGCGATGCGGCCAAATCCTGCGTACTTGACGTCAGAGCTGCATATCAGCATCTTGCTTTTCTTGCAGCCAGGGAGGGTGCCCAGTTGATGATAAAAAGTATTGTTACGGATGTTATCAAAGAGGGACAGAGAGTGGCCGGCGTCAAGGCAAGCACGCCCGCCGGAAAATTAACGGTGCACTCAAGATTGGTTATAGATGCGAGCGGCTTTAGCACGTCTGTTGGCCGAAAAGCAGGAGTAGTTGACCAATGGAGTCGTTATGGAGTAGGTGCAGAATACGAATGCTACTGCGACGATATTGACAGCACAACATGGGCCCTTATGGTAGGGCAAAATTATTCAGATGCGGGCTATGCATGGTTTTTTCCTCTTTCAAAAAATAGGGTGAGAGTCGGTGTAGGAATTGGCAGACCAGAATCCAATGCGGAACCGCTTGAGAAGTTAAACAACATTATTGAAAAAAGGTTTAAGCCGCTTGATGCAATCGGGGATGGTAAGATACAACCTTTAGAACTGCACTATGGGTTTATACCAAATGAAGGTGTTAGGCATAATAGCATAGCTGATGGGTTGATAATGGTCGGTGACTCTGCGGGCCAGTCAAATCCACTTGTGCTAGAGGGAATACGCTACGCCATCGAATTTGGGAGGCTTGCTGGGGAGGTTGGAGCCGATTCACTTTCACATAATTCGGATAGGGAATCTTTGTTGCAGTATGAACGATCATGGAAGGCCAAGGCAGAATCCAGGATACATTCTGCGCTCAAGGTGCAGATGCGCTGGATTGGGTTAACTGACGAGCAATGGGATAAAGAAATTGAAATTCTCCGGGATATGACAGTCGACGAATTTTTGGACTTTATCAAGGCAGATTTCAGCAGAGTCAACATGATGAAGCTTGCATTACACCATCCCAAAGTGGTGGCGCGTCAACTATTCAACATGATTCTAAAGAGCTAATCCGATATCACCGAAATGACGAAACAATTAGTTTCCCCGGATTTTTGCGAGTCTATATCTGGTATGATGGACTCATGTAGATTGATAGCTAATGTCTTATTATGGGATTTCATAACTAAGCAAGTATCTCGACCAAAGAATGCGTATCGCGTCCTGCATGTGTGGACTTATTCTCTTCTTAGAGCAACAATAGGAGATAGCCTAGACGCCTTCCATGCAGGGTATATGCCTGCAATAACGCTTAGACCAACCGAAATACTCCACACTGTTGCTAAGTCAGTAGGACGGAAGACAGGTGATACATTTGTTGGACCGCTGCCTGCACCACCTTCATCTGATCCTCCTGATGAACTCATTCCTGCAGTCAGCACATAGCCTCCAGCGATACCCGCAAGCAGCCCACAAGTAGCTCCGAGTATACCTATCATTAGAGCTTCTGCCATGAAAAGGCCTAGTACATTACTACTCTGCGCTCCTATGGCCTTCATCGTGCCTATCTCTTTGGTCCTTTCCATTACTGAGGTATAAAGAGTCGTAATGATCCCCACTGCTCCTACAAGAAGAGCTACAAGTGCAATACCTAGTATGAAGACGGTGAACCCTCCCGTGAATTCCCTTATGGTCGCTAGAATGGCCTCCGGCGATGTGACGCCTATATCGTTTCCGTACAAATTCCTTATTTCCCCTTCAACAATGCCAACATAGTCTCCAGATTCAGCAGCGACCAAGAAACCGTCATACTTGCCAGATTTATGCATTAGAGCATTCCCCGCAGCTTCATTGAATACGACCGCGTTATCGATTGTTGGATTGCCTGCGGGCTCCATTATTCCTCTTACCACAAAGCTTCTGGATTCTTGCTGTTGATCGCCATTTTCATCAATGAATGTGTACGTAGCTCTCATAGTTTGACCTATTGTTGCAAAGGGTGCATTCTCACCAGGCGGATATGCTATCTGATCAGCTATGTAAATGGCAGATGGATCATTTGAGCGTAAAGCAGAACCTTCCTGGAATTCCAGAGTGGGTGCTATAGTATACAGCTTTGCTGGATCGATAGAAAAAACAGAAGTAGAAAGAGTCTTGCCTGATGTTTCTAGCTGTACTTGACCCTGATATGAAGAGACCACATCGCTTACAAAGGGGAGAGAGCGTATCCTTGTCTCAACAGCTTCGTTTAACGTAATCTTGGGAACCGGCGGCGGACCTCCACCTCCAAAGGGACCAGATGAGGATTCATCCTGTTGAGCACTTGTCACAAACAGGATATTTGGTGCAAGCAAACTAAATGATTGGTCTATAAACTCTCCAATCCCTGCACTAAGCCCATTGAGGGCAACCATGAGGCTACTTCCCACTACAACCATGAGTATCGTTAGGGCTGATCGTACTTTTCTATCCTTTAAAGCGTCGACTGATAGTAAGAAGACCTCCTTGATGTTCAATTCAGATCACAAGTCCTCCTCTTTTTACTATTTTTTCCGCGACCTTTAGTTCTGTATGTGGCAGGCATATGAAAACAACTATTTTCGCAATGGGTAATGCATACAGAAAAAATTTAATCCAATTGCTCAAAAATATCATCCGTTGGAAACCTCTTTTTCGATTGTTCCATCATTGATATAGATGGCTTTGTTTGTTGCCTCTGCAAGTGCAGGGTTATGAGTCACCATAATTATAGTTCTCTTATACTTTTGCGAAAGAACGCGGAGCAAGTTAAAGACCTCGTTTCCTGTCTTTGTGTCTAAATTCCCAGTTGGCTCATCTGCAAGAATTATTGTAGGGTTATTCATTAATGCTCGAGCTATTGCAACTCGCTGCTGTTGACCTCCACTCAAGTTAGAGGGTTTGAAATTTGCTTTATCTCCTATTCCTAGCATGTGAAGAAGCTTTTTAGCGCGACGTTTACGGATACCGCTATCCATACCTCTAATTATAGCAGGCAACTCAACATTTCTTTGAACAGTAGTTCTGTTGATTAGGTTGTATGACTGGAAGATAAAACCAATCATTCTGTTTCGTAAAGAGGCGATTTCCGAATAACTCAATGAGAATATATCTACACCTCCAATAAACACCCTTCCAGAAGTTGGTCTATCCAATGCGCCAATCATATTTAGAAGAGTTGATTTGCCACTCCCAGAAGGACCAACAATCGCTAGGAACTCGCCTTTATTTACCTTAAAGTTGATGTCTCTTAGCGCTATCACTCTTCCAGCAGTAGAGTCGTAGACCTTGAATAATTTATCAACATGCATCGCTAAATTATCTTCGCTTTCGGCTTCATGCCGAAAGAAAGACTGAATTCGATCCCTGCTGTCTACCTGCTTGCCCATCTGGATACTTTAACATAATATAAAATCATATATAGACTTGATGCGAACACAGACATGATGTCCAACCTATCTATTATGAATCAAAACGCTCTTATCGACCTATGAACTATAAGGTAGATGTTTCTTGAAAGAATGGGCTCGTAGGGTGTTAATGATTTCTATGTCAGCGACTGGTAATTATAATAATTATTCTGTGAAATCTCTTGTTTGTATTACACTTTTGCTTTCAGGACTAATACAGTCTTACTTTTACAGCCCCATTTCATCAACTGATAATATCGCATACGGCCAAGAACAGGATCTTGAAGATGAGCAATTGGATGATAGCAACAGCGATGATCCTGAGAGCTCTACTTTTACTTCAACAACAGATGAAACCGCGAGTTTCGATAATCCCTCTACTAATGAAGAGCAGCCTCCTAATGAAGAGCAGCCTCCTAATGAAGAGCAGCCTCC
>OBLR010000424.1_pt1 | contig 10491 bp, 9 predicted proteins | sample 1519891 | NCBI WGS metagenome assembly OBLR01 (sample SAMEA3113583, study PRJEB22503) | soil metagenome | reverse complement strand
CGCGGCGCACGCTCCCGCGCGAGACGCTCCGGCACTTCGGGCACAGGCAGGTCGTAGCGTGGAAGCGAGCCGGCACGCCGACCCGCCTGCGACTTCTCCCAGAGGAGCTTCACCGTGCCACCTCGGCGAGCACCTCGGCCAGCCGGTCGATCTCCGCCGGCGTGCGCTTCTCCGTCACCGCCACGAGGAGTGCGTCGTCGAGCCCGGCGTAGTCGCGGCCGAGCGCGTAGCCGGGGTGGACGCCCCGCTCGCGGGCATCCCGGACGACCTCCTTCGCGCTCCGCCCGACGCGCACCGCGAACTCCTTGAACGTCGCCGCCTCGGGGAAGACGAGCGGAAGCCCGATCCGCTCCTTCGCGTACTCGCCGAGCGCCATGCAGGTCTCCCCCACCTCGCGCAGCCCCTGCGGGCCCAGCCAGGCGAGGTGGACGAGGCCGGCGAGGGCGAGGAGCGTCTGGTTCGTCGTGATGTTGGACGTCGCCTTCTCCCGGCGGATGTGCTGCTCGCGCGTCTGCAGGGTGAGGACGTAGCCGCGCTCGCCCGCGACGTCCGTCGTCTCGCCCACGATCCTCCCCGGCATGCGCCGGATGAGCTCGGAGCGCGCGGCGATGAAGCCGTAGTGCGGTCCGCCGTAGGACTGGTAGTTGCCGGCGCCCTGCCCCTCCCCGATCGCGAGCGCGCAGCCGTAGCGGCCCGGAGCCTCGAGCACGCCGAGCGAGACGGGATCGACGTGCGCCACCGGCAGCGCGCCCGTGTCGGTTGCTGCCGCCGCGAGATCGGGCGCCGGCTCGAGGCAGCCGAAGAAGTTGGGCTGCTGGAAGAGGACGCACGCAGCGTCCGCGGCGGCTTCGCGCAGCTCGTCCGGATCCGTCACCCCGTTCCGGTGTCCGACCTCGACGACCTCGAGGCCGAAGCCGGGCGCGTACGTCTTCACGACCTGGCGGATCTGCGGGTTCAGGGTCTCGCAGAGGACGACTTTGGCGTGGCCGCTCGCATGCTTGGCGACGTAGCACGCGTCGGCGGCGACCGTCGTGCCGTCGTAGCCGGACGCGTTCGAGACGTCCATCCCCGTCAGCTCGCAGATCGCGGTCTGGTACTCGAAGATCGCCTGCAGGACGCCCTGGCTCATCTCGGGCTGGTAGGGCGTGTAGGCGGTCAGGAACTCACCGCGCGCGAGAACCGCGTCGACGACCGCGGGGACGTAGTGGTCGTAGATGCCCGCTCCGAGGAAGGAGAGCTCCTCCCCGCTCGGCACGTTGCGCTCGGCGAGCTCCGTCAGGTGGGCGACGAGCTCGGGCTCGGAGAGCGCCGGCTCGAGGTCGAGCTCGCCGCGGAAGCGCACCCCCTCGGGGATGTCGCGGAAGAGCTCCTCGACGGAGGAGACGCCGACGGCGGCGAGCATCGCCTCCCGGTCGGAGTCGGTGAGGGAGAGGAAGCTCACTCTGCTTCGAGCAGCTTCCGGTACGCGGCGGCGTCGAGGAGGTCGTCCGCCTCGGCCGAATCGGAAAGGCGGATCTTCACGAGCCAGCCCTCGCCGTACGGGTCCTCGTTGATCGTCTCGGGCTCCTCGACCACCTTGCGGTTCACCTCGACGACCTCGCCCGACAGCGGCGAGATCACGTCCGAGACAGCCTTGACGGATTCGACCTCCCCGTAGCTCTCGTCCCGGGCCAGCGAGCCGCCTTCGTCCGGGGGCTCGTAGTGGACGATCTCGCCGAGCGCGTCCTGGGCGTACCACGTGATCCCGAGCGTGGCCGTGTCGCCCTCGATCCGGGCCCAGTCGTGCTCGCGGTGGTACCTCAGGTCGTCGGGATAGTTCTCTTCCGCCACTACGGCTCCTCTCGCGTGTAGAACGGCTTCTTGACGATTCGCGCCCCGCGGGGGCGTCCGCGCACGTCGATCGTGATCTCCGTCCCCGGGTCCGAGCGGGAGGCCGACACGTAGGCCAGGCCGATGCTCTTCCCAAGCGTGGGCGAGAGCGTGCCGGACGTGACCTCCCCTCCCTCCGCGACGGGCATGCCCTTGCGCGGGATCCCCGGGTCCTCCAGGACGAAGGCGACGAGCTTCTCCCGCGGGCCCTCCTCCTTCTGGCGGCGGAGCGCCTCGACACCGGTGAACTCCTTGTCGAGCGCGCAGGCCCAGCCGAGCCCGGCTTCGAGAGGAGTGCGCTCCGGCGTGATGTCGTTCCCGTGCAGGGGGTAGCAGACCTCGAGCCGAAGCGTGTCGCGGGCGCCCAGGCCGCAGGGCGTGACCCCGCGCTCGAGCAGCGCGTCCCAGAGGCGAGGCGCGTCCTCGGGCGCGCAGCCGAGCTCGCAGCCGCGCTCCCCCGTGTAGCCCGTGCCGGCGACCAGGCAGCGGACGCCGACGACGTCGTCCTCGCGGAAGGTGAAGGGCTCGATCTCGAGGTCGAGCCGGTCCAGCGCCTCCGGGCCCTGGACGGCGAGGAGCGCCCACTCGCTCGAGACGTCGTCGGTCTCGGGGAGCGCCGCATGGTCGACCTCGACGTTGGAGGCGTTGACGATCAGGAGGTAGTCGTCGCCGCCGCGCCGGTACGCGATCAAGTCGTCCACGATCCCGCCTTCCTCGTTCGTGAGGAGGGTGTACTGCGCGTGGCCGGGCTCGATGCGGTCGAGGTCGTTGGAGAGGCGACGCTGGAGGTACTCGTGGGCGCCGTCACCGGCCAGGCGCAGCTGGCCCATGTGCGAGACGTCGAACACCCCAGCGGCCGTCCGCACAGCCCTGTGCTCCTCGCTGATGGAGGTGTACTGGACGGGCATCTCCCAGCCCGCGAAGGGGACGAGGCGCGCGCCGAGAGCGGCGTGGCGCTCGTAGAGAGGCGTGCGCCGGAGGGTCTGCACCGGGCGGGATCCTACCCACTTCATAGAGGGAATCCGGCCGACGCCGTCGAACCGTCATCGCATCGGTATGAAGCTCCTGAAGATTCCGCTGGCGCTTGGCGTCCTCCTTCTCGTGTTCGCCCTCTTCGCCGCACCCGCCGGTGCCGCCACTTGCGGGTTCTCGGGCTCCACGGTGACAGTCACCTTCGCGGCCAACGACTCGGTCACGATGGCCGTGGCCGGTACAGCCGTGACCATGGACGGCGCGAGCTGCGGTGCGGCGACGACGAGCACGGCTGACCGAATCGTCACGGCAGGCACCGTGAGCGGGAACGAGACATTCGCCCTGGATCTCGACGGCGGTGCCTTCGCGCCCGGCGCCACGACAGAGCCGAGCGGGACGTCCGAGATCGAGTTCCGCGTCGACCTCGGAGCAGGCACCGACACCCTCTTCGTCGCAGGAAGCGCCGCCGTCGACACGATCACGTTCGGCTCGGCGGGCGTGAACCTGACGGGAGACGCGGACGCCGACCTCCTCGCAAGCGGGACCGAGATCTACATCGTGAACGTCGGCGACGGCGGCGACGTCGTCTCCGCCGGTGGAGGCGGCGGTACCGGGTCCGCGTTCTCGAGCGCCGTCATCGCCAGCGGCGGTGACGGCGACGACTCGCTTGTCGGAGGCTCGGGCGCGGACGACGTCGCGGGTGACGGCGGCGACGACATCGTCAAGAGCAGAGGCGGCGACGACATCGTGAGCGGCGGCGATGGCGACGACACGATCGAGACCGAGGCCGGGAACGACGTGATCGCCGGCGGCGCCGGGAACGACACCGGCTTCGGCGGCGACGGGAACGACGACTTCGACGGCGGGGAGGGCGACGAAACCTTCGCCGGGGATGTAGGCAACGACTCCGCCTCGGGCGGGGACGGCAACGACATCCTCAGGGGCGGCGACGGAAGCGACACCTTCCATGGCGAATCAGGCCGCGACACGATCGAGTCCGGAGCCGGGAATGACTCGGTGAGCGGCGGTGACGCCGGCGACACCCTCCGGGGCGGCGGCGGGGACGACTCGCTCTCCGGCGGCGTCGGGGCTGACGTCCTTGCAGGGGAGGACGGCGCCGACGTCCTCAACGGGGAGGACGGAAACGACAGCCTCATCGGCGGAGACGGGAACGACTCAGCGAACGGCGGAGACGGAAGCGATTCGCTCGGCGGCGATACCGGCCACGACATCCTCCGCGGAGACGCCGGCCAGGACGTTCTCGACGGCGGCATCGGCGCGAACGTCGGCGATCCAAAGGACGACAACGTGGGGACGGACACGCTGGACGGCGGCACGGGGATCGATACGGCCGACTACTCGTCCGCATCGCGACGGATGGTCGCAAATCTGTCGGCGCAGGCCGACTACGCGAGGGGCGCCGACGGGACCGATCGCCTCGTGCAGATCGAGACCATCATCGCCGGCAGCGGATCCGACAGGCTCCTCGGTAATGGGGCGGCCAACCGCCTCGTGGGCGGCCCCGGCTCGGACACGCTCGCCGGTGGTGGCGGCCGGGATTCCCTCGTGGGCCGCGGCGGCGGCGACCGGCTGCGCGGCGGCCCGGCGAACGACCTGCTCCGGGGCGGCCCGGGCCGCGACCGTCTCGACGGCGGCCCCGGCCGCGATGACTGCGTGGGCGGAACGGGCCGTGACGTTCAAGTCCGCTGCTAGCCGTCCTACCGCGACGGGCTTTGGACGCGCGGCTGCTGGTGCGCCCTAGCGGCGCCGCAGGAAGGACGGGACCTCGAGCACGTCGGAGGGAACGTCGAAGCCCTCCGCGGGAGCCTCGGCCCGGCGCGGCTCCTCGCGCTCGCGCCGCTCGCGGCGGTACGCCTTGTCGAAGCCCGTGGCGATCACGGTCACGCGCACGGTCTGGCCCATCGCCTCGTCGATGACCGCCCCGAAGATGACGTTCGCGTTCAGGTCGGACGCGCCCGTCACGACCTCCGCCGCCTCGTTCACCTCGAAGAGGCCGAGATCCGGCCCGCCCGTGATGTTGAGGAGGATGCCGGTCGCCCCGGCCACGGAGGCCTCGAGCAACGGCGAGGACACGGCGGCCCGCGCCGCCTCTGCGGCCCGGTTCTCGCCCTCGGCCTCACCGATCCCCATGAGCGCCGAGCCGGCGTCGGTCATGATCGTGCGCACGTCGGCGAAGTCGAGGTTCACGAGGCCGGGGATCGTGATCAGGTCGGTGATCCCCTGGACGCCCTGTCGCAGGATCTCGTCCGCCATCCGGAACGCGTCCACGACCGACGTCCGCTTCTCGACGACCTGGAGCAGTCGGTCGTTCGGGATGATGATCAGCGTGTCGACCTTGTCGCGGAGCCGGTCGATGCCCTGCTGCGCCTGCTCGGCCCGCTTGCGGCCTTCGAAGCTGAACGGGCGCGTCACCACGCCCACCGTGAGCGCGCGGAGCTCTTGGGCGATCTCGGCGATCACCGGCGCCGCACCCGTGCCCGTGCCCCCGCCCTCGCCGGCGGTCACGAAGACCATGTCCGCCCCTTTGAGGGAGTCCTTGAGCTCGTCGCGACTCTCCGTCGCGGCCTCGAAGCCCTTCTCCGGATTCGCGCCTGCCCCCAGCCCGCGCGTGGCGGCCGCGCCGACGTGGATCTTCTGATCCGCCTCGACCATGAGCAGAGCCTGCGCGTCCGTGTTCACGGCGACGAACTCGCAGCCCTTGAGGCCCGCTTCCACCATGCGGTTGACGGCGTTGGAGCCGCCACCGCCCACCCCGACGACCTTGATGACGGCCAGGTAGTTGCCGGATTGTTCTCTCACGAAGCCTTCCTCTCCCTCCGCGCTGGGGCTGAAGCTCAGCTTGAGCGTGCGCCTGAGCGTACGTCGCCCTCTCCACGATGTCAAATCCCTATTTGCAGGGAAGATACGGAGAAACTCTAACTCTCAACCTTAGAGTTGAGGGTTAACCGGCGACCGGACGCTCGGGAACGGTGACGTCGAGGTACGCGAGCCCGAGCCGCTCGCTCTCCGGCAGGGAGCGGAGGACGCGGGCCGCGACGGCGATCTTGAGCGGGAGCTCGGTCTCGCGCCCGAGCCGAACCTCCGTGTCCGAGGCGAGCACGAGTGTGACGCCGTCGTCGCCCGCGCGGATCGCGCGAACCCGCACCGGGTAGCGCCCCGGGAGATGCGTCGCCGCCGTGACGGCGAGACGGGCGCGCTCGTCGGCGAGGAAGGCTCCCGCCTGCAGGTCGCCCGCCGCCATCCGGATGTGCGGAAGGCGCTTGCGACCGTCCGGGTCGGCCGCCTCGATGATCCGGCCCCGCTCGGACACCACCCAGGCCCGGCGACCCTGCCGGACGACGGCCGTCGGCCGCTCGGGGACGACCGCGATCTCGAGTGTGTTCGGGAAGGCGCGGTCGTAGCGGAGCGACCGCACGGTCGGCAGCGCCTCGAGGCGCCGCTCGAGCTCGTCGCCGTCGAGGGCGACGAGACTCTCCCCTTCCCAGGCGGCGGCCGCCTGCCGGACCGCGTCCCGCACGGCAGGCGGAGCGCCAGTCACCTCCACGGTGCGAAGCGCGAAGAGAGGCGTCTCGCGCGCGATGAGATAAAGCAGGGCGAGGACGCCGACGACCGCTCCGACAGCGACGAGGGCGCGCGCGGACGGAAGCCGGAGCGCAGGCCGCAGGGCCTGCGCCGAGACGAGCGCAAGCGGAGGCCGTCTGGCCATTGGGAGCCCTTTCGCCGTCGAGCGGGCGGGTCCTACTCCGCGAGCGGGGGGATCTCGATCGCCCCGAGGAGCTGCACCTCCGGCTCGAGGCGGACGCCGAAGTGCTCGAGCGCCCGCCGGCGCGCCTCGGCGATGAGAGCCACCGCGTCGGCCGAGCGGGCCCCGTCCCCGTTCTCGATGAAGTTGGCGTGCTTGGGCGAGATCTGGGCCCCGCCGATGCGATGGCCGCGCAATCCGCAGGCCTCGAGCATCCGGCCGGCCGTGAGCTCGTGCTCCGGGTTCTTGAACACGCTCCCGAAGGTGCGCTTGTTCGTCGGCTGGGCCTCCTTGCGTCGGGCCTGCATCTCGGTCACGGTCCGCTTGATCTCTTCGAACGGCCGCTTGACGAGCTCGAACTCGGCGCCGGCGACGATCTGCCCGGGACGAAGCGCCGAGCGACGGTACTCGAGGCCGAGCTCACCGGGGGTGTGCCAGCGCGTGCCGCGGGAATCCGCGACGAGGGCGCGGAGAAGGACCCCCGAGACGTCGCCGCCGTACGCCCCCGCGTTCATCCACACCGCACCGCCGACGGTGCCCGGGATGGCGCAGACGAACTCGAGCCCGCCCAGCTCGGCCGCGCGGGCCCGGTGGAGGCAGACCGCGAGCGGCGTGCCCCCTCCGGCCATCATCTTCCCGTCCCCCGCCTTGGCGATCGCGAGCACGCCGGCGAGTTTGAGGACGAGCCCCGGGAACCCCTCGTCGGCGGCGAGGAGGTTGGAGCCGAGCCCTACGGGTGCGACCGGCAGGTCTCGCTCCTCGGCCCAGCCGAGGAGCTCCACGAGCTCCTCCACGGTCTCCGGCTGCGCGAACCAGCGCGCCGGCCCGCCGGTGCCGAGCGTCGTCAGCTTCGAGAGGGGGTGGCTCTCCCGCATCACGATCCCAGCCGCTCGAGAAGGAGCGGCACCGCCCGATCGACGTCGCCCGCTCCGATCGTGAGGAGGAGGTCACCCGGCCGCGCCCACCCGGCCACGAGCGACGCGGCCCCGTCGACGGTCGGGGCCCAGCCGACCGGCATGCCGGGACGGGCCTCCGTGAGGCGGTCGACCACGAGCTTGCCGCTCACCCCGTCCAGCGGCTCCTCGCGCGCGGCATAGATCTCGGTCACGCAGGCGGCGTCCGCGGCCGCGAGCGCCGCGGCGAGCTCGTGGGCCAGGTGGAGGGTGCGCGAGTAGAGGTGGGGCTGGAAGAGGACGAGCAGCCGGCCGTCGCCGGCGAGCGCCCGCACGGCAGCCAGCGTGGCCGCCACCTCGGCGGGATGGTGGCCGTAGTCGTCCAGAAGCCGGACGCCGCCCGCTTCGCCGCGGACCTCGAGCCTGCGTCCCGTGCCGCGGAACTCGGGGAGGACGGCGAGCGCCTTCTCCCGCTCGACGCCGGCGAGCTCGAGCGCGGCCACCGCGCACGCCGCGTTCCGGCGATTGTGCTCCCCGGGAACGGCCAGCTCCAGCTCGAGCGGCGAGAGGTCGCGCCCCCAGACGACGTTCGGCACGTCGGCGGCCCAGTCCTCGAAGAGGCGCTCGAGCTCGGCGGCGGACGCGAACGTGGTGTGATGGTCGAGATCGACGTTCGTGACGACGGCGACCGTCGCGGGCAGGCCGAAGACGGTGCCGTCGGACTCGTCGCCCTCGACGACGAGCCAGCCTTTGCCCGCGCGCGCGTTCCCGCCGAGCTGGGGCACCTCCCCGCCGATCAGGAAGGACGGATCGCGACCCAGCCTGTCGAGCACGAAGGCGATCATCCCGGCGGTGGTCGTCTTGCCATGGGCGCCGGCGACCACGATCGACGAGCGCAGGGCGACCAGCTCCCGCAGGAAGTCCGCGCGGCTCCGACCCGTAATCCGGCCGGCGAACGCCGTCGAGACGACCGTCTCCCAGCCGGAGGGCGCGGCCACCGGGTCGGGCGCGATCTCGACCGGGATGCCGGCGGAGCGGACGTGCACGAGGTAGGGCGTCTCCGAGCGGTCCCAGCCGCTCACCTCGGCGCCCCAGGCCTTGGCGAGGATCGCATACGCGGAGAGGCCGGCGCCGCCGATCCCCGCGAACCAGAGGCGGCGGCCCTCAAGCGGCGGCAAGCTCCATCAGCTCCTCGGCCACCACGTCGGCCGCCTCCGGGCGGGCGAGGCTGCGCATGGCCGCGCCTCTGCGCTCGAGCCCCTCTCGATCGGCGAGGAGCTCCTGCACCTGGCGGCGCAGGTCGAGCTCGGGCTCGCGGACGACCACGGCGCCGCCTCCGGCCTCGAAGTAACGCGCGTTCTTCGCCTGGTGGTCGGCGGTCGCGTACGGATAGGGGACCAGCAGGGCCGGCTTCCCGGCGGCGGCGATCTCCCACGTGGAGCCGCCGGCCCGCGCGACAACGAGATCCGCGGCCGACAGCGCGGCGCCGAAGTCGTCCGTGAAGGGGAGGAGCACGTAGCCGGCCCGCCTCGCATGGCCTGCGAGCTCCGAGTAGTCACGCTCTCCCGCCAGGTGGAGAACGGCCGGACCGTCGGCGGCGAACGCCTCCAGCGTGGCCTCGTTCAGCCGGCGCGCGCCCTGGCTCCCGCCGAAGACGAGCACGACCTGCCCCTGCGCGGGAAGGCCGAAATGCGCGCGTGCCTCGGCCGGGTCGACCGGCTGGGAGCGGCGCGGAATCGGGCGCCCGACGACGCGATACTTCTCGCCCCGCACCCCGTCGATCGGAAAGGCGAGGAAGACGCGCTGCGCGAAGGGCGCGGCGAGGCGGTTGGCGAGGCCGAGGTGCGCGTCGGCCTCGGTCAGGGCAGCCGCGATCCTCAGAATTCCGGCGGCTAGGACCATCGGCCCGCCGACGTAGCCACCGGCGCCGAGCACGACGCCGGGGCGGCGGCGACGGAGGATCCGGATGCACTCCGCGGGCGCCGCGGCCGCCCGTCCCAGCGCCTGCAGGAGCCGGATGCTCGCCTCGCGCGGGAGGCCCTCCACCCGGAACGGCTCGAACTCGAGGCCCGCCTCCGCCGCGAGCCGCTCCTCGACTGAGTCAGGACGCCCGGCGAGCGTGACGGACGCGCCGCGGGCGCGCAGGGCCTCCGCGACGGCGAGTGCGGGCAGGACGTGCCCGGCGGTCCCGCCTGCGGCTATCAGGCAGCTCTGCTCGCGAGTCGGCGGCATGGTTGACCGCGATGTTAAGGAGGATCCCCACGGACGCGAGGCCGACGACGAGGCTCGAGCCGCCGTACGACACGAACGGAAGCGGAATCCCGGTAAGGGGCGCGAGGCCGAGCACGGCGCTCACGTTCACCACGGCCTGCCCGCAGACGAGCGCGGTGAGGGCGGCCGCGAGAAGCTTGCCGAAGGGATCGCGGCATCTGAGCGCGACGTTGAAGCCGGCATAGCCGAAGACGGCGAACGCGGCGACGACTCCGAAGGCCCCCAGGAGCCCGAGCTCTTCGCCGACGATGGCGAAGATCATGTCCGTGGACGCCTCCGGCAGGTAGTAGACCTTCTGGACGGACTCGCCCAGCCCGACGCCGAAGACTCCCCCGGAGCCGAGCGCGATCATCGCCTGCACCGCCTGGAAGCCGCCGTTCTCGGGGTCCTGCCAGGGGTCGAGGAAGGAGAGGATCCGCTCTCGCCGGTAAGGCTCGAGCCAGATGGCGGCGAGCACGACGACGGCACCGAGGGAAGCGGCGCCGAGGAGCACCGACATCCGCGTCCCCGCCACCACCAGCACGGCAGCCACCATGATGGCTATGGCTATGGCGGTGCCCAGGTCCGGCTCGACGAGGATGAGTCCGCACGCGAGCCCGACGACGAGGCCCAGGGGGCGGGCGAGCTCGCCGAGAGTCTGGGGCGCCGGCCGCCGGGAAAGATAGGCAGCCACCCAGAGGGCGAGCGCGAGCTTGGCGACCTCGGAGGGTTGCAGCGTCGCTG
>OBLR010000423.1_pt1 | contig 10495 bp, 12 predicted proteins | sample 1519891 | NCBI WGS metagenome assembly OBLR01 (sample SAMEA3113583, study PRJEB22503) | soil metagenome | reverse complement strand
TTCTTGGCTTTAAAGTAATAAATAGATATGAGGTGGGCCAGACCTGCGGAAATAAGCTTATTACATCAATTAAGCTTGAGCAGAATAAAATACCGACTCCAAAGACACAATTTGCATTTAGTGCTGATTCAGGGCTGGAAAGCATTAAGAAGACAGGATTTCCTCTAATCCTGAAACCAATTGTAGGATCGTGGGGACGCGGCATATATCCACTTCGTGACCTTGAGACTGCAAGCATGATAATCGAAATGAGAGAGGAGGATGATAACCCTCTTTCGCGCATCTATTACATCCAAGAAATGGTTGACAGACCACCCCGCGATATTCGCTGCATTGTGATTGGCGACCAAGCCATCACTGCGATATATCGCTATTCCTCACCATCAGAGTGGCGAACAAATGTTGCTCGTGGTGGAATGGTAGAGCTTGCGCCGATAACAAAGGAGATGGAGGATCTGGCCCTAAAAGCAGCAAAAGCTGTGGGAGGTGGCATCTTAGGTGTAGATATGATGGAAGACAAGAACCGGGGATTGGTTGTTCATGAAGTAAACAATACAGTAGAATTTCGTGGAGCTGCTAGTGTATCGAAGGCGGATATCCCTGGCGAGATTATCAACTATGCCGTGAAGGTGGCAAGGCACTGATGACCAATTTTGGTCATGGTTGACCTTATCACGGTTATTGCCGACCAAAAAATATAAATGAGGATTTTCAAAGCGAAAAATTAAAAGAAATGCGTTTTAGCAAAGGAGTATCTCAGAAATGAAAGTTGGAGTAGTTGGTGCTTCCGGGTATGTGGGAGGAGAACTGTTGCGACTCCTAGTCGCTCATCCAAAGATAGAGCTGAGTATGGTCACATCACGGCAGAAGGCAGGAGAGTACGTACATCGTGTTCACCCAAGTTTGAAGGGTTTTATTGACATTACATTCTCTCCAATGGACATGGAAAAGCTAGCGAATAATTGCGATCTTGTTTTTACATCGGTTCCTCATGGCAAGGCAAACAAGATAGTCAAGGACCTATATGACAGAGGAATGAAGATAATAGATCTCTCAGCTGACTTTAGGCTTAAAAATCCCAAGGATTATGTGAGGTGGTATGGCTGGGAGCACCCTTTCCCTGAAATGCTGAGCAAGTCCGTCTATGGGGTTCCAGAACTTCACCGGGAAGAAATTAAAAAGGCACAATTGGTCTCCTGCCCTGGTTGTATGGCAGTAACATCGCTTCTTGCACTTACACCACTGATTGAAAATAACCTAATAGATACTGATCATGTTGTGGTGGACAGCAAAATTGGATCCTCCGGCGCTGGTCAGAAGGCAAATGCAGGGACCCATCACGCGATGCGCTATGGTGTGGTCAGACCCTACAAGCCTGCAAAACACAGACATACCGGCGAGATCGAGCAAGAGCTTTCACTCATTGCAAAAAAGCATATTAAGGTTAGTATGAGTCCCCACGCAGTCAATATCGTCAGAGGCATCCTCACTACGAACCACACATTCCTGAAGAGACCCATCGAAGAGCTGGAGCTATGGAAAATGTATCGTAATGCGTACAAACAAGAGCCCTTTGTAAGATTGATTCGTGACAAGAAGGGCCTCTATAAGTTTCCAGATCCTAAATTTGTGGTCGGCTCAAACTTTTGCGATGTGGGCTTTGATATAGATGAAGATAATCAGAGAATAGTGGCTCTGTCCGCCTCTGACAATTTAATGAAAGGCGCTGCTGGCTCTGCAATACAGAATATGAATGTGATGTTTGGATATGGTGAAAAAGAAGGACTGATGTATACTCCAATGACACCAGTATGATAGTCATAAAAATAGGCGGAAGTGTAGTAGATGGGCTTCATACTTCTGCTCTTTCAGATATAAAGTCTATAGCCAAAGAATACCATCTCGTTTTTGTGCATGGTGGAGGTAAAGAAGTCACCTCCACTGCAACTAAGCTTGGAAAGGAACAAAAGTTCATTATGTCACCTGGAGGAGTACGCAGCCGTTACACCGACAAGGAGACTGCTGAGATTTATACAATGGTCATGTCTGGAAAACTGAACAAGTCAATAGTCCAGATGCTGCTGCGTAACGGTATCAATGCTGTAGGAATTGCTGGAATAGATGGAGGCGTGTTAAAAGCAGAGAGAAAGAAGAAGCTTCTGATCATAAATGAAAAGGGAAGAAAAATGGTAATTGAAGGCGGGTACACCGGCAAGATAACTTCAGTTGATTCCACTCTGATAAGCAACCTGGTCAGAAGTGGATATGTGCCAGTCATTTCTCCCATCGCGTTAAGCGAGGACTTTGACTTTCTCAATGTAGATGGCGATAGAGCGGCGGCATATGTCGCAGGCGGCATTAAGGCAGAGAAAGTAATCTTTGTGACCGATGTAAACGGCTTGATGTTGAATGGAAAACTTGTCAGTTCGATGACCCTTGATGAAGCAAAAAGCGCACTGCCTAAGATAGGATCAGGTATGGACAAGAAAGTGCTGGCATGTATTGAGGCAATTGAAATGGGAGTCAAAGAGGCCATCATAGCTTCTGGCCAAGTTGAAAACCCATTGTCTGCAGCAGTGGCTCATAGAGAATGTACGGTGATTGGTCCACATTGAATGAAGAAGATCGCTACTTGGCTAGTCTTTACCAGAGATTTCCCATAAACATTGCCAGAGGAAAGGGCGATAAAGTGTGGGATACTGAAGGTAGAGAATACATTGACTGTATGGGGGGTTACGGTGTTGCTCTGGTGGGGCATTGCAACGACAGAGTAGTAGATGCTATCAAAAGGCAAGCAGAACTACTCATCACGTCGCACATGTCAACATACAATGACACCCGATTAAGGTTCATGGAAAAGATAGCATCGGTGGCACCTGCCTCTTTGAACAAGATGTTCTTTGCCAACAGCGGTGCCGAATCTGTCGAAGCCGCACTTAAATTTGCAAGGAAATATAGCGGCAGGCATGGCGTGATAGCAATGAATGGTGCATACCATGGAAAAACGTTTGGCGCCCTTTCTGTGACATACAACGAAAAATACAAAAAGTCTTTCATGCCTCTCCTGGATGGTGTTAAGTTTGTTCCTTATAGCGACCCGTCAACGCTCGAGGAAGCAATCGACGACACAATTGGAACTGTTATCATTGAGCCCATTCAGGGTGAGACGGGCATTATTGTTCCCCCGGATAACCTCATCCCAAAGATAAGAGACATCTGCAATCGGCGCAACCTTGTACTTGTATTCGATGAGATACAGTCTGGGCTTGGGAGGACCGGAAAGATGTGGGCAGGTCAAAACTGGAACACGACCCCTGATATTATGTGCCTAGCAAAGGGCATAGCAGGTGGGATACCTATGGGCCTTGTTCTAGCTAAGCAGGAGATAATGGACTCGATGAAACTTGGAGAGCATTCTTCTACCTTTGGCGGAAGCCCTATAGCATGTGCTGCAGGGATAGCCACGATGGAAGCATTGATCGATGATAAACTGGTTGAGAATGCTGCAAAGATGGGTGCACACTTTACAGAAGGGCTCAACCGATTGAAGGATAAACACAAGGTAATTCGACAGGTAAGGGGTATAGGCATGATGATAGGAATTGAACTTCGCTTTGACGTCAAGGACATACTCTTTGACGGAATCCGCCATGGGTTGTTGTTACTTTACTCTGGAAGAAATATTTTGCGACTGCTTCCACCGCTTGTCATGAACGAGGAGACGATTTCCCGCGTAATTGATATTATGGATATCATATTAACCGATGAGGAAAAGAGAAAAAATGTCAGCTAGCACGGATGAAATTGATGAAAGAATAATACGGATTTTGCAGGAGGACTCACGCAGGGCATTTGTCGATATTGCTAATGAGATAGGTCTCTCGGAATCAGCAGTTCGACGAAGAGTGAAGAACCTTGTCGATAGGGGAATCATTAAACGATTTACTATTGAACTTGGAGTAAGTGACAGAACAAGCGCTATAACCCTAATCTCTGTAGCATCGACGGCGGACACTTCAGCAGTGTCTAACCGGTTGATGGAACTAAATGGTGTGAAAGTTGTCTACGAAATAACAGGACAATATGACATAGCCGCTATAATTGCAGCGCCGGCGATAGTTGATATCAATAGGTGTATTGATGATATACGCAAGATAGAGGGCGTATCTGACACAGACACAGTCATAATACTAAAAACCATGCGATAGTTCATCATCCATAAGTATTGCATCATTTATACTCTGTTACTCGAAGAGAAATCCAGGTCTTAATGTCAGTATCCAGCTGACCGAGTAGCTCATATATGACTCTCCTTTGAAAATAGCCAAATGAGCAGACCACAGGCCGATCCAGATACCCAATTATACAAACAGAAATGCCACAATATTCTGGCTATCTCACCAAGGATACGGTATGCAGGAATAATGAACAAGTTTGGCCGCACTCTTGCAGGAGGCCTCCGCAAAGGCGTTGTGCCGCTCCTAAAGCCGGACGAAGCAAGAAATGAACATTTTATTGAGGCTACAAGAAATCAGTTTCGGAGAAACTTTGATAAGTCTATAGGCCGAGAAGAGTACACTTTCACTGAGAATGAAAAAGTCAAAATATTAACGCTGTCCAGTGAGGACCATTTTTACTATGTCACGCTTGATAAGGAGACACCGATAAATGAAGTCATGAAAATTATCGAAGACACAAAGACGCTGGTTGGGAAGTAAATGCAATTCACCACAGGAAGCAGAATCGTTTGCTTATGTCCCACGCTAATACACAGAAGAATATTTGATGCTCCTTGGCTTGTTACAGGAAATTAGGATACAAACCATTCAACAAGTCAAATGCCTTGCTCTCTGGTCCATGTCTATGCTCTGTCATATATTGCAGGAAAATGAACTTCTCCTCATTCATGTATTTTGTTGCCAGTGTGATTCAGCACCGTTGTGGGATTTAAAAAAACTCTTCATAAGAAATAAGCCATTATGCAGCATACCATGATCGTTATTGAGATATATTGCCTTTTTCTGTGCTTGCGTTGATGTCATAGCTGAGACAATCTCCCTTAACCTTTGCTCGGGGTAAAGATAGTTGTACCAGGTCATGGTCCCATGGAGTCTTAGGTATATTGCATTGTTTAATGCGATAATTGCATTTGGCAGGCTAGGCGCATCTACAGAACAAAATGAAATGCCCTCCTTTTCAATCTCTTCTAAAGCTGAATCGTTCCACCAGGAGGAATCTCTGAACTCAATAACTACTTTCTTGCGAACTGCTATCTGATGCTGAAGGCTCTGGCTATTAAAAAAGCATCTAACTCTATCCATATTCTCAGTATTAAATTTAAAATTAGCAGGCATTTGGAAGAGCCAAAAGTCAATCTTATGTTCAAGGGTTTCAAAAAGCTTTAAAAACTCGTCCCAAAGTTGACTCGACCTTGGTTGTTTTAGTCTATTATAGTGTGTAATTGAACGATGCACTTTGATTGAAAATGTAAAATCTTGCGGAGCTTTGATTCTCCAAAGATTGATCGATGCAGCTGGAGGAAAGCGGTAAAAGCTATAATTAATTTCAACAGAGTTGAAGCCCTGATTAATGTACCACTCAAATGCATTTGGCTTGGCTTTGTTCCAAGAATAGGTATAACCTGATGTTCCTATTTCTTATTTTATCTTCTATCAAAGTTTACAATTTCCTCTTTAGACATAGTGTTATCGATCCCTGTGATCCTCTCAATATTATATTACACTTGTAGTATCTCATACAGTAAGCGCTAAGGGGTAGGAATCTGTGCTGGCTCGAACTTGATTTTTTATTGAGCGCGATATCTTATGGCCTAACTAAAATCTAAAAAGAATGCTGTTAGGTTTCTAAGAGCTAATACGCCTCACCGTAGCCTTCTTGATCTTGATGATAGAATCCGTGCCTATGTTCAGACGCAAGATGAGAACTGGGGCAGGCTAAATCATTATAAGACTATCTCGACCATAACCAAAGTATGTTTACGAAAAAGCAGCCATGGCAAAAGAGAGATGCCGGCCTTACTGCAAGGATGATTATCAGCTTCGCTGTTCTTACTGTTCTTTATATCGTATTTCTTAGTGTTCTTGCTTACGCTGGTGTTGGCGCAATTGCAATAGCCGTCATTGCAGGTATTCTGATTCTTGCTCAGTGGTACTTCTCTGACAAGATCGTGTTATGGAGCACAGGAGCAAAAATAGTTAGTAGGGAGCAATTTCCAGAACTCCACGATCTGGTGGAGCGTATAGTGGCTAGAAATAATCTTTCGAAGCCTAGGATAGCAGTCATTAACACGAAAATGCCTAATGCCTTTGCCACAGGCAAGACACCAAAAAGTTCCATCGTGGCAGTGACTGTAGGATTGATGGATCAGCTAGACCCAGAGGAGCTAGAAGGCGTGATTGCTCATGAGCTTGCACACATTAAGAACCGTGATGTGCTTGTTCTCACGCTTGCAAGCCTGTTTTCAATGATCGCATGGTATCTGATGAGGTTTGGAATGTATGGCGCAATGTTTGGCGGTCATGGAAGACGAGATAATCAGGGCGGCGCAGCAATGCTACTAATATTGGTGATTGCTATCGTCACATGGATTGCCAGCTTCTTAATAATCCGAGCAATTTCTAGATACCGAGAGTATGTTGCCGATAGAGATGGCGCTCTTATCACTGGTAAGCCAAGCAAGTTGGCAAGCGCACTTCTCAAGATAAGTGGTACTATGAAGCGTATTCCTACACGTGATTTGAGGGAAGTAGAAGGTATGAATGCATTCTTCATCATACCCGCAATTTCAGGAGATGCATTAACTAATTTATTCTCGACCCATCCTCCTGTTGCCCAGCGGGTAAAGAAGCTCATGGAAATGGAGGCTGCCATGAGCTGAGCTTCTTCAAAAGGATTCGTAACAACTTAGACCGCAATCGCATCCCAAAAGCCGACTCTGAAGTATTGTTCTCTCTTTCTTCAGCATATGTCACGCTTGAAGTCAAATTAGGGCTCAAAGTTACAGGTAGATGCGCACTTACATTCAAGCGCGTCAGTGGTACATTCTTCTACCAGATGGAACAGGATATTAAACAATTCCTTGGAAACCTTCAGCCGGAATTTGATCTAACATGGCGTATCACCACTGATGCATACGGCTACATGTGGATCGTGTTTGAAGGAAAAAGGATTGAAGACCTTCTCGCCGGTCTAACCACCGTCAGTGATATTGTCGAAGAGAAGGGATTTTCTGATCATCTGTTGGCCGCTGTCTTTGAATTTTCAAGCATCCGAGAAGAGGGAGCAAGTGGAGGAGGTCATAGGCAATATCTAATTTACAATTATAAACGCAATAAGTTTTATCCTTTTGTTCCGGTTGGGGAAAAAACAATTGATGCCGAGCAGCAGATGAAGATAACGGCAACTATTGCAGAAGAAATACCCTTTGAAAGGGACGTGACGCTATGGTACCCGCTCTGGGATCTTCCTCTTAGATCTCAGGTATAACGCCTTCTCCCTGGAAAAGCTTCTTCGCTTCGTCTATTGAAAGGTCCGCACTTGGCAATATGATATCAGACTTGATTATCTCATGGGGGTCAAGAGGTTTACCATTCTGAACAACCATATTGCTCAATTCTGTTAACCTTTTCTTGAACTCTGTATCATCGGATCTCGCTGCACTCACGAGCTCCACAATCGCGTTGTCAATATCATTGAGCTTTTTAAGCGTCCTGTTGTCTACTGTGAACTGTCCGTGACCCATTATGCGGACGATTTTCTTACCCGAAGGCATAACGCTTCTCTTCTTTGCTTTGGCAATTGCTGTCTTGCCGCGGCTTTTGACACCAGCTCTGCGTGCAGACACGGCTTTCTTAGGGCGGGTCTTGCCCTTTGCGGTCCGACGCGATTTAAGCTTGGTTGCTGCCAACTTACCCTTGCTCTTCGCTTTACGACTCATTGTTGCACTTCTTGCTCCAATTGATGCTTCTTCTTACGTTGTTTCTCAGACTTTAACTTTGCTAATTCTTCCTCTACTGAATTTTGCACCGTAATTTTTTCTAATTCTTTTTCGATTTCATCTTTATTTGATGTATAATCCGTGAGGACGCCTGAATTTATCATTTCGTCTAGGGCTTGAGACTTGGCCCTCAAACGCTCTGTCTTTTCCTCAGCCCTGTTCATAGACATTCCTACATCGGTCATTTCCTCAGATATTCCTGTCACACTTTCTTTTATCTTAACTTGGGCTTCTGCTGCAGAGTATTGTGCTTTTATTATTTCTTTTCTCGACTTGAACTCCTCTACTTTTATTGACATGCGTTTTTCTGCTTCCTGCATGTTGTCCTCTTCCTGCTTCATCTCGGCTATCTGCTTGTCAAGGTTTTGCATCTGCAACAAGTTGGCATTCTTCCGCTCAAGTGCAAGCCGTGCGAGGTCTTCTCTATCCGCCTCTAGAGCTCTTGACGCCTGAGCATCAAGCAATCGTATGTTCTCCCACAGTCTAGACTTTTGCATTTCAAGCCTCTTGCGAGAAGTAATTATCTCAGCAAGACTTCTCCTAAGCTTGTTTAGCATTTCTACCTGTCTTACATAGGAATAATCGAGAGCTTCCTGAGGTTTTTCAAACCTGTCAAGAAGCGAGCTAGTTTTCTGCGAAATTACAGTCGATATGCGATTCATCAATCCCAATTCTCATTCACTCCATTATCATCATTGAGAGTTGAATATTAAAGGATGATGATTAGGATGAGGATGAGGATGACATGGAGGGCGAGGATGTACTATCTGTTGAACCTGCGCCATTCGTGTTCGTCAGGCGGACCGTAGTCTTCTTTTTTCTTAAAATATCCCCAATAAATCAGAAAGCCACCAGCTGCAATCATCGCAATCGCAAACTTTTCGTTTGTGACTTGGGCGTTTACGAAGTTATCCAAAAATCGCTGCGTCCCATCTTCGATCAAGCCTGCTGCATTTTCAATATTAAAGAGGACAAGGTTGCGAACCATGATAATTGCGGCCATAACTATGAACAGAATGCCCATTGCAGACATCCAATTTCTGCCACGTCTGCTGCCTATTTCTTCCTTCCATCTCATATTGATATAATTCTGAGCGTGTCATTACTCATAATGTTTATGTTTAAACTAGCTTTACCCCTGGATTTTTCATTTTGTTTCGTTTGGCGGCGTTTAGGCACATAGGGGTTAGGATCTCCGCCTGGTAAGTAAGTGCAAGCGGCCCAAGATACACCGGTCTTAATCCTGAGATTTCATGTATAAGCTCCGTCAGTTTCGCTACAGTGTTCTCATCGTCACCGCAGATGAATGTATCAGCGTCAAGGCTCTGGTTCATCTTTTTAAGCTTTGATTCAGATATTGTGTGGAAAGCAGAAACTACCCTTGACCTAGGGGGGAGCTTCTCAGCAACCATTTCTGCAGCCTGCTTCTTGCCTTGTTCCAGAGGAATATATACAAAACCTGCATCAGTTCTTGCCATGGGCACAATGGGTGAGACTACGATGCAGTCATCTCTAAGCTTTCCTGCAAGTTTGCCGCAGGTGTCATCGATGAACTCATAAGGTATTGATAGTATCAGAATATCAATATTGTCGGCAAAAGAGATGTTGTCACTGCCACTTATAGTACCACCAATATTGCCGTAGGTCTCTTTGGCGGTCTTAGTGTAATTCTCTGCTGCTTCTCTAGCCTTCTGAGCGTCTCTTGAGCCAACGATAACATCATGCTTTTGGCACCATCTGAGTGCAAAGCCCTCACCCATACCGCCGGTACCTCCAGCAATTCCTATCTTCATCGACTCGTCATTGGATAATCTGGGTATTAATGTGCATCGGCGGTGAGCAAGTCGTCGTCTAGATAAAGCCTGCTTGCCGGCATCTTCCTGAATCATAGATCGTCATAGCACAGGAAAATAACAAAAACTTCTTCTGAATTAATAGAGAAATATCCTCATAATGGTTCGAATAAAAAAAGGATTTTGGTACATTATACCATGTAATGATGTTCCCTTTGCTGGTCCTAATACAAGCCAGAGTAACTTTGCTTGACAAATTCAAAATTAGGAGATATAGGAAAGTCTATGCGAATTTGTACCTTTGAACTTCAGAGAATAGTATTGAAATGTAAAGCTGATCCATCAAAGCCTTCTACTGCAGACTTGCGAATATTGTATTCCCTGCTGGCGCCTTGCATTACAGTAAATGCATCGCCGGATTCAGAAATCACATTTCCAATATCAATTCGGTCCCTGGCACGTACATTTTTGTGTTTTTGTGTATAACACGATCCTAGCGTTGTATTACTGGTTTAGATAGCGTCGGTCTGAATTATAATACTACGAATTAATATCTAAAATCAATTTGCCATTACTGGACAAATACCTCCCTTATCAGCGAAAAACAAGGATCAAGGATAAAATTTTGTAAACTCTGTAATTGAGGAGAGATTCGTAAGAGAAAAGAAGACACTCAAAAAAATGA
>OBLR010000422.1_pt1 | contig 10497 bp, 8 predicted proteins | sample 1519891 | NCBI WGS metagenome assembly OBLR01 (sample SAMEA3113583, study PRJEB22503) | soil metagenome | reverse complement strand
CAAGAAGGATTATAGAGCAGAATCGTAAGTCATAGCCCGGAACACTTAAACAATAGTGAAGTAAGTTAGAGCTTCTTTAAAGGTCACCTTAAAATTGAATTTTCTGCTGAGAACCATATTACCAAACAGTAATTATGGAGTCTCTTAAGTGGTGAATACTATTTACGGACGGTTTTGTGACATTGTTCACAAATCCATCTTCCATTATTTATCGTTGTGGAGCCGCCGGATTCAGGTCTTTTAATATGTTCTGCTTTTCCTTTGTTAAAGGGAGTTAACTGGTGGCATTTAATGCACATTCCTTTTGACTGCTGAAAAATTGCCAGCCGTTCAGGGTAGTTGTAATCCCTCGCTTGATCTCTTGGAAGAATTGACGACTCAAATTGCAAGAATTTTGATAGGATTATGTTGCGTCGCTCTCTGATGTGAGGTGCTGAATCGGAACGCAAGTTCGCATATGTCTTGTAGGGCTTGTTGTTTTCATTGTTTTGTAGTCTATTCGAATTCTGTACATTTGAAATAAAATCAAATACAAACTCTGCCAATTTTTCATCGAGTCCAGATATTGCATAGCCTGACTTAAGGGCATTGGCGAGGAGATAAAGGGATAGGATGTCAGCTTTGTGTCTTATTGAAAACGCCTTATCACCTAGTGACCGGTCAAGAAAAGTAAGTGCACTGCTGACTCGGTTTAATGCCGCCTCTGGAACCTGACTCTTGTATGTCCTATAATATTTCTTGAGCACATCAAAATTCACTGAAAGAATTTTGCTTGAGATTGAAAGAGCTAGCATCTGTGCTGCAAGATATCTATGGGCAAATCTAGTGTTGGGAAGACCGACTTTTGCAAGGAATGGATGTTGTGAAATGTCTATCACCTTCTTGCGCATCTTTCCTCTTATTGCGTTAAGTTTTTCAGCCGAGTTAAGCGGCATTCCCTCTTGTAAGCGCAAGAAAATATCAGAGGTTGTTTCCTCGTCTACATCTGTGACAATAACTGAATTTATCTTAAACTCCTTGACATATGCGCGATAGTTATCCGGCAACTGGCTAAATTTGGTCGGACTGCCGTCCAATTCTTCTGTGATACTTGGCGAAAGATCAAAGCCGTCATTTACAAACTCAATTATTGCCTTGAGTCTTTGTTGGCCGTCTAGGCATTCGTAATATGAGCTGTCGCTTTTTTGCCTTAGAAAAACTGACGCTATATCGTAGTTCCTCAATATTGAGTCAATAAGAAGCTGTTTCTTTTGCTTATTCCAAACCTTGGATCTCTGGTATTCAGTATTAAATTTAAGAGCCTCTTTGCTGTCCATATCATAAATCTCCCTCAAAGTCCACTTGCGTGTGCTGTGAGAGGAGATTGGAATATTGAGCAGATCAGTACCCACGACTATTATTATGCGACGATGTTTTTAAGCGGATCCCTCTAAGGTTGCGTCTAGTCACCATAAAAAGTATTTGTTCTCTTATCATTTTTTAGTCTGCACGCATAGACGTCATACCTATTATTCAGCAAGCAAAAGCAATCTGACCAAGTATCTACATTGGAAGTGACGGGATATATTGTCTAGCATTAGGGATAATTAGGCTTTGATTAAACAGTGAACGACGCCAACAAACAATAGCATGATAGTCAGGCCTCTATACAATCTAAAATTATTATGTCAACGAAACTATTTCTCCTCTAGCACAAGGAACATGTCACTCAGAGATACAATTTAGTATCGGGGATCATAATTATCTTTATGAACGATTCTTTTGAACTCCTGAAAGGGCATGCCACATCTGCAGGGACAAAAAGATATGCAGACACTGCGGTAAAAAATAAGGGAAAACCTGCTGCCCATTTCCGGCTTTTCGATGAGTTGTACCTCTCGAGTTTAGGAATTGGCACTTATCTAGGAATGCCAACCAAGGAGGACGATCAGTTAATGGAACGCGCAGTTTACGACTCTATAAAATCAGGTAGCATGAATGTTGTAGATACGGCCATAAATTATAGGGCTATGAAGTCAGAGAAAAGCATCGGTCGAGCACTTCTGGGGTTGGTTAAGGATAAAATAATATCGCGGGACCAAATATTTGTTAGCACCAAGAATGGTTACATAACAAATGACGCCGATTATCCAGAGGTCGATGTTATGGAATACATGCAGCGGATGTTTATATCAAATGGTTTAATTCATGCTGAGGATATAAGTTCTGGATATAACGTTCTAAATCCAAACTATCTCAAACGCTGCATTGACAAATCCCTTTCAAATATGCACCTGACTACTTTAGACTTAGTTTACATTCACAATGCGTTTGAGAGTTGGTTTGAAGATATCAGCAGAGAAGAATTTTTACAAAGACTATCGAAAGTGTTTGAGGTCTATGAAGAATACCGCGCCGGAGGCAAGATCCGATATTATGGAATGGCTACGTGGACATGTTTTAGAGTCACTCCCGATAATAGAGAATATCTGTCATTGGAGGATGTAACGAAAATAGCAGAGAAAGTTGGTGGTTCCCAAAGACATGGATTTCGGTTTATCCAACTTCCATACAACTTGGCTTACAGCGAGGCGCTTTTGCTTAAAAATCAATCTGTAGGTTCAGAAAAGAACTTGACAGTTCTCGAAGCGGCTCAAAAGCTTGGCATAGGAGTATTTACTAGTATTCCACTATTTCAAGGAAGATTGCTCAGGGCCCAAGTTCCTGACTATGGAGGGATGACAGACCAAGTGAGTAAACTGCTTCAGGTTATACGTTCAAGTCCATCAGTTATTGCACCATTGATCGGTCAGAAGAATTCTAATCATGTTAAGCAGAACCTAATGCTTTCAGACATCCCGCCACTGGATACTAAAGACTTCAAAGAGGTCATTGAGGTCTTATTAAAAGGAAATACCTGATTCGACGTCAGGTAATATCGTTGCAGCTTTAAAGTCAAAATGCCTTATGAGAAGCAATTTTCTCTGACTCTACATTCCAGAAAAAGCGGACTTTGATGTAGCCGCATTCCACCAGGAAGCAAGTTTCCCAGGAGGCCATATTCCAGGGCATAACAACATTCTCTAAAACTTATCAAAGGGTATTCTTCGATGGCACTACATTCCAGAAGGGACATATTTGGCCACATTGCATAAGTCCAATTGTCTCAAATTGCAAGATTTGTCAGTACTCTAATGTTATTAGTCGGCACGGGTGTCAGATCCACAAAAGTAAACCGTCCATAGTCTGCGGTCCCCTTTTGGATACGATTTTTGCTGTCCGTTTTTTTTGATTGAATGTATCTTTTTTTCTCTTGTTATAGTCTTGTCCTCTTGCTTATCAGTCATTGCTTCTTTTGCAGCCTCTCTCTGGAATTAATTATTTGCTGCATGGCCTGTTGTTGTTTCTGTGCGTCAGACTTTACTACACTTAAGTAGTTTTTGTAAGGCGGCTTATCATGTTTAAGCCACCCCGGCTTTTCAGGGTCTGGAAACCATGCCTCCTTTCTATTTAAATTCTGTGAGTCTAATCCCAATTGTAAGCCGGGCGGATATAACACACCCATTAACTCTTGGATTGTTGGTCGCGGATTCAGACTTAGAAACTTGGCAACTACTTCGGGTTTCAAGTAATCATCTACAGATAAAGTCTCCAAGTCTGGCAATGTGCTAATAAGACGCCACACTGATAGGCGGTATATCCTGTATAGATTTTGGACTCGTCTTCTCAAGCCGCTTTCTTGAGGAGTCATAGGACTCTCATTGTATCCTGTATTCCAATTTGGCCTTTTGCACTTGGCGCACCTTTGCGGCATAGGTCCGTCTTTTCCATTAACTCTATTAATCCACTTATAGCCACAGTAAGCACACTCGTATTCTGAGACCTCTATCTTGTGTACTGGCATCGTTATTTCCTGCATCACCATTGGTGATGTTGCTTTAATACACGTTACCAATGGTGAGAGGGGAATAAAAGTTCCCTATCTATGGATTATTGTTGTAGGCAATCCACACATGGTTTTTACTAGAGTCCAATCATATTTTATGGCCTGAAAGAAGTATATGATGATGGATGTCTAACTACATTACATCTACATCATGAGGGTTACTTTCCTTATAACCTGCCGGCGACATCTTTATGAAATCGGCGTTGCGCTGCATCTGTAAAATCGTTTTTGCACCACAATAGCTTAAACCAGAGCGTAGGCCGCCGACTAGTTGCCTTATAATTTCTACCACGCTCCCCTTGTATGGGACCATGGCTTCAACACCTTCTGGAACATAATCATTCAAATCCTGCGAGTCTACGGTATGCTGACCTTCTTCGCGGTATCTTCTGCCCAGAGAAGCATAGAATGAAGCCATTCCTCTATACATTTTGAATTTTTTACCGTTTCTAACCAATGTTTTGCCTGGACTCTCATCAGTACCTCCTAGCAGGCTTCCAACCATCACTGTAGAAGCACCAGCCGCCAGCGCTTTTGTTGCATCACCCGATGTTCTGATGCCTCCGTCTGATATAACCGGAATATTGTACTCTGCTGCAACCTTTACACTATCAATTATTGCCGTCAATTGCGGAACCCCGGATCCTGTCACCACTCGTGTAATACATATTGAACCAGAGCCAACTCCAACCTTCACTGCGTCAACTCCAGCCTGGATTAAGTCTCTAGCACCCTCACCTGTCGCAACGTTTCCAGCTATGAGTTCGCACGTCGGGAACGCCTTTTTAATCAAATGTACGGCATTGAGGGCGTTATCGCTATGACCGTGAGCAATATCAACAGTGATTGTATCCGCGCCAGCTTCCAGCAGAGACTCCGTACGCTCCAAAAAATCACCCTTAACACCAACAGCCGCTCCAACAAGAAGCCGACCCTTCTTGTCTTTAGAAGCGTATGGGTATTTTTCCATTTTCAGAATATCTTTGCTTGTAATAAGACCCACTATGTTTCTCTTTCCATCAATTACAGGTAATTTTTCGATCCTATGCTTATGTAGTATCTCTTTAGCGTCAGCGGTCGTAATTCCAGAGTTGGCGGTAATGACGTCTTTGCTCATAAGCTCGCAAACTTTTAGAGTAGGATCTTTTTCAAATGTGATATCTCTCCTAGTGATGATCCCAGCAAGCTTCTTTTCCTCATCTTCTACTATCAATCCGGAAATGCCGTATTCATTCATGCTTTTGTTCGCATCATCTACAGTAAGTGTCGACCTGATTGTGTAGGGCTGTTCAATAACGACAGATTCCGAACGCTTAACCTTCAGAACCTGTTCTACTTGATCTTCAATCGTCATGAATCTGTGAATAATGCCTATGCCGCCTTCCCTGGCTAACGCGATGGCCATCTCAAATTCTGTAATAGTATCCATGTTGGCGCTTACAAGAGGTATATTTAGCATTATGTTACGAGAAAGTCTTGTTTTTAAGTCCGTCTGGGTTCTCGAAACAATTGGAGATCGCTTAGGGACCAAGAGTACATCGTCAAAGGTTAATCCTTCTCTAATATTCAATATCCTTTGACAGAGTACGTGCCAGGTAGGATTATAAGCGTTTGCAGTTTCCTTTGACACAATATATAGAATACCCTATGTCATATAATTCGGTAAGTTCATTGCTATTGTAATATTCGGGATCTTCGTTGTTAAGAGAATCATTGTAGCATTGTCTGCGGGCTGCGACTGTAATGTTTAATACAAATAAGGCTTTTACGTTACTTGAATCGAATGGCTAGAACTGAAAAAAGGATTCTTGGTGAAAAATCCAAAGAAATAGTCGATGCGCTAAAAAAGGCCTATTGTGATGAAATGCAAATATTTCACTTCTTTTGGTATGTGGGTATAAACATGGAAGGGATTGGTTTGGTTACCTACGCTAACTCTTTGAAAACGCAGGCAACAGGGGAACTTACTCACGGCGAACTGCTTTCCAACAGGATCTCCGAACTTGAAGATAAAGCTCCAAGCAATCCTTCGGAATGGGGAACCATGAGCAATATCGGATCATTGGATCCGCTGAAGCATCTAACGTTAAGATCTGCGCTTGATAAAGCGCTTGAATTCGAAGGCAAAGCGGTACAAAACTATAATAATATCGCAAAGAGGGCTCTTGAGTTGAGTGACTTTGTAACCTACAATCTTGCGACTACCATCTTAGCCGACGAAGTTAAAGATGAACAGCATACAGAAGATGTGCTAAAAGGCTTAGAGGTAAAGTAGGTTATCTTGATATGTGAGATAATTAGCACCATTTATCGATAAGAAGTCAGCAAGTAAGCTTACACGCCCTCAATGCGTGAAGCGTTTCCCTAACATTGTGTGTTCTAATGATTTTTGCACCGTTCAGAGCACTAATCATTTCAAAAGCCAGTGAGGGAAGCAACCTTTCTTCTGTTTCTAGATTGAGTAACTTTCCAATGAAAGACTTCCTTGACACCGAAACACAAATTGGATTAGAGATTCGTGCTTTAAGTTCGTGTAGTCGTGAAATAATATCGATATCACGAACATACCAGGGAGTATCTTTCATGAGAGTAAAAAACCGGCCTTTGCCATCTGCTCTGAAAAACCCAACTGAAGGATCAATAATTATTTTGTCGTTATTGATTCCTGACCTTCTTGCAATACTCAGACTTTCTTTCAATAACCTTATGGTCCCTGATACCTTCCCTGTTGTAATTGGTCTGGATAGTAAGTCAGCTCTTCTTCTGCTGTTATCATATGCACCTAATATGACTGGCAGCTTTGACTCGGCTATCAGCTCTGCCATATTCTTGTCGTATTTTAATCCGGAAATGTCGTTTATACAATCTACCCCCAGATTAATAGCCTCTCTTGCCACAGACCATCGTGGAGTGTCAACCGAAATGGGCAGACTACAATTTTTTCTTATTATCTTGACAGCTCGTACCATTCTTTCAGTTTCTTTTTCTATTGGAATATTATTTTTTAAATAAGGCGCCGTAGACATGGCACCAACATCGATTATATGTGCTCCCTCATATTGGATACTTGCTGCTGTTTTGGCTATGTCGTCTTTCCTAGTCTTAATGGAGTTCTTATAGAATGACTCTGGGCTAACATTGATGATCCCCATAACTATGACAGGCGACTTGTCTGTAACTGACAATTTACCTATCTTGACCAATCAGTAGGTTTAGAGCAGAAATAAATATAAATTCTCTTTGGACATTGCTGCCATAGATAATGATTCACCTATTGCATAGAGCATCCATATGAATCTGAAGAGTCAAGCTTCCCACAAATTAGTCTATTAGAATTTTATCTAATAGTCCTGCGCTATTTTTACCCAAGATATTATGAAAATCTTGTTCTCTTTAACAAGAAAAGCTGAGTAAGAATATTAAAATATTCTTTCCACTCAATTTATGAGTGCACAATTTGGTATATCTAGAATTAAAGAAAGTCAGGCATCTGCTTCTTGGATACGATTTAGTTTATCCTTTAAATCTTTTTCAGTTGAAGGTTTTACCTTTACCTGTGTGCCTGTAATAGATGTTGCCGAGGTTATCTTAATTGGTTAGGACGCTGGATAAGACCCATACTGTTCTCTCGTATGTTGAAGGCAGTCTAAAGAATGCAATAATAGGCAATGGCGATGATAGACCCCACAATGGCTTTATTTTTTCTCTCTTAAATCCTCCTGTCCCGCTTGGAGGCAATGTTGTGTCTCTTGATGTCTATGTCGACGAAATCCCAATCTCTAAAAAATCAATCTTCATAGCGACGTCTGAAGACATTATCAATGCGTCACTGTTATCTGAAGACAGGCCTATCGCGTTTAAGCCTTTCCAGAGCGCTAGGTTCCTAATACTAAAAGATGAAGCCTTAGAGAAAAGAAAACATAAAATAGTTATTTTAAGCAAATTGGAGGGATTCGAACAGATAATCATTCCTTTTACTTTTACTGATTATGTAGCAGGACAAAGCGAAAGAGTATTCATTTCCTCGTCTAATCTGACTGAAGATAATTCCGATACCGTTGCAACTCCTGCCAGCGAGGACACAATATTCAAAAATTTTACAACTCCCCTAATACTCTCAGGAAAGAAGGCATACATTGTATGCTCTTCCAGTGGCTCATTATCTGCCAACTGGACTTGGATGGGTGCTAGATATGATAATGGTGGATTGTATGTTCCTCCAGCGAGAGCCTTCGGTCGAATAGTAGTCGAAATCTCAACCGATGAAGGAATACGGAAAAGACTCCCGAACTTTGTGGTGTCATCAAGGCATGAAAATGGAATATTATATACACGACATGAACTTGCCGGGCTGCAGGTAAGAAGGACCTTATTTGTACCTGCTGAAAGTAAAGGATTTGTGATGATAATTAATCTGTTTGATAAACGGTTCAACATTTCAAAATTGAACACAAAAAGGAACAAGAGTAAATTGGGCATAGAGCAGCTCAACAAAAGAAGGATCAGAGTCCATTTTCCGGTTGATGGCAATATAACAAGTTATGGTCTTGCGGCTATCTCTCAAAGCAACTCATCGAAGTTCCTTATCTCTGAGAATTGCTTGCAGATCGAGACTGCTTCAAGAAAAGGAATCGCCCATTACTATGGGACGATTGGGGTTGCACCCAAGGAGTTAAAACCTGTCAAGGTTTTGACCGACTCCTTTGATAATGATATGGAGATATCGTATGATGTTGAAATCGCACCGGGGGAGGCCCACGACCTCGCACTGATAGCTTCAGGAGGTTTTAGTACATCTGAGGATTGTTTAAAGGAGTACTGTTACATGAGGGATAATTATAAGACTCTGTACGAAGCTACGGTAAATCATTTTACTACAAGATCTAGTTCTAATCTACGTGTTACAGCTGCAGATTCGGATCAGAAGCAAAATCTTGTCGTTGCCAAATTAGTAAGAGCCTATGAGAAAGCAAAAGCAAGCATGGAATATCTAAAGGCTCGATATGACGAGTTGGGAGATGGTATATGTGCAGGGCTTCCAAGATTTCCCAACTACTGGGCAAGGGATACAGGATGGGCACTTAGGGGTTATCTCTCTATGGGAGATTACAATTTCGCTTTGGCAGTAATTGAGAACTTTATTCGTCATCAAGCTAAAAAAACCACAGCTTATGCCCTGAAGGGAGAACTGCCCATGATAATCAGCGGGAAAGCATTTCTACATAACACAACTTTTGGCTCGTCAGACTCTACTTTTCTCTTTCCTTGGGCTATTCGGGAGTACGTGTTGGCCACTGGAGATGCTTCCTATCTAAGGAAAAGATGGAATTCTGTAGTCGACCTTGTCGACTGGGGATTTTTAAAAGACTTTGATGGAGACGGACTTGTTGAACATGGATTTACAGGAATTGCAGAAAAGCTGCCAATACAGGATTCGACATGGATGGATCATATAGATAGGAGGAAGAGTGCAAATGATATTCAAGCCTTATTTTTTGAAAGCCTTAGTATAGGAAGCGAATTGGCTGGAATCATTGGAGACGAATACAATCAGAAAAAGTGGTTTGACTCAGCAAGAAACTTACAAATGAAAATAGATTCAGAATACTGGGACCCGGAAAAGGCATTTTACTACGACACTATTCGCCGCGACGGCACAAAAGACCCCAGCATAAGGCCAAATGCCCTAGTTCTCGCGCTGACCGATTCGATTAAGGATAAAAATAAAGTCATCTCTGTTCTTTCAAGATTAGAACAAAGCGATATGACCACTTCATGGGGTGTCAGGACGCTGAGCAGCGCGGATCCAAAATATCATCCGAGTCTGTATCACGACGGCGCTGTCTGGCCGCTGGTGACAGGCTGGGCTGCAGTAGCTGAGATTAAACATACGAGGGGGGAACAAGCACTATATTATCTAGAATCAATGGCACAGAGAATCTTACATGAGAATGGGATGTTTGCCGAAACCTATCGGGGGGATAGGCCTGAGCCTTTCAACTCCTGCATCTTGCAAGCATGGTCTGTTGGCATGTACATTTATGCATTTCGCGAAATGATGCTTGGAATGAAAATAAATATGATTAAGAACAAGATTCAATTAGAACCTCAGATCCCTGATTCCTTGTTAAATGTCTGTACGCCTGTACACTTCGAGCAAAGAGTCTCTAGAAAGAGTGGTGCAGGCAATTTAAAGATGATTATTGAACCTGACAAGAAGAGAATATGCACTGATTTTACCAGCAGCAGCTTTGACCAGAAGCCTGAGGTGTTTAGCGATACTTATTCGGTTGATTAATGCGAAACAAACTAACTCCTTATGGTTATTTGCCGCTTGTCTTTCTTTGCTTCAAAGTGCCCATGAGCTATTTTGACTGTCGATTCGGGCTACAACCCGAAATAATTAAGTACGCATCGAGCAAACCTAGCAATAATTGACGTATTGTAATGATGATAATAGATAAGAGAAAAATATATGAGGTTATTGATAACCAAAAGCCAGATTCGGTTGCACTTAACGGTCCGGAGGGTTTAATCTCAAGAATACAAGAAGTTGCGGATAATATCGAAGA
>OBLR010000421.1_pt1 | contig 10509 bp, 6 predicted proteins | sample 1519891 | NCBI WGS metagenome assembly OBLR01 (sample SAMEA3113583, study PRJEB22503) | soil metagenome | reverse complement strand
GCTGTCCCTAGTACGAGAGGACCGGGACGGACGAACCTCTGGTGTGCCAGTTGTCCCGCCAGGGGCACGGCTGGTTAGCCACGTTCGGACGGGATAACCGCTGAAAGCATCTAAGCGGGAAACCCACCCCAAGATGAGGCCTCCCACCCCCTAGGGGGATAAGGCACCCAGCAGACCACTGGGTAGATAGACCAGACATGCACACCGAGTAATCGGCTTAGTTGACTGGCACTAACCCGCCGAACGACTTAACCAACACCAACACAAACCCCAACTTGCTCGCGGCCACTATACAAAACCCGAAAAACAAACCCCCAACCCCCCCACCACCCAAAACGGCAAAGGGCAAAGGGGGCAGGGACGCGACACGGCAACACAGCTGCACAAGCTGCACAACTACATATACACACAGCTACATAAAGGGCAACCACACGACGTGACACACAAAGACACGTCAAATGATGTGGCGTGTGTGCCGGTGGTCACAGCGGCGGGGAAACACCCGGACCCATACCGAACCCGGAAGTTAAGCCCGCCAGCGCCGATGGTACTCCGCACGCGAGTGCGCGGGAGAGTAGGACACCGCCGGACACACAACCCACGCTCAGAAAGAAAGAAGAGGCGACCACACCGCCTCTTCTTTTTTCTTTTTCGCCTTCGGGGGGTGCGTGGTGTGACCGCTCGGAGCCGGGCGGCGGCGACGCGATTCCCGGGTGCTGAGCAACGGCGGGTTCACCGGTCGTGGTGGTCCGGGTCTTCCAGGGCGGTGAGGTAGGCGGCCGCCTCGTCGAGGGCGTGCTCGCTGAAGACGCGGATGCCATGTCGCTGGAGGAGCCGAGTCGTCACGCCCGAGCCGGCCACGGAGCGGCCGGTGAACGTCCCGTCGTAGATCCGCGTGCTGCCACAGGAGGGACTGTCGTCTTTCAGGACGGCCATCTTGATGTCGTGCCGGCGGGCGGTCGCGAGCGCGGCCTCCGCGCCGCGGACGAAGGGGTCGGTGACGTCCTTACCGTCGATGGCGCATACCTTCAGGCGCTTCGCCGGCGCGATTTCCGCGGGCGGGCGGGGTACGGGCAGGCCGCCCTCGACCTCGGGGCAGCACGAGACCAGCCGGCCTTCGGCCCGCCAGCGCAGCAAGATCCGATCGGCGCGCGGTTTCGAGCCGCCGTCGTAGCGCACCGGCCGGCCCAGCAGACACGCGCTTACCAGGACCCGTTCCACACCCCCACGCTAGCCCTGTCATAACCTGATCCTGAACAGGACTTGCCCCGTAACACGCGTACGCAGAATAGTGGGACGGACCTGCTATTACAGGGAGCCTCTATGGTCTTGCTTGGCCGCCCGTTGCCCCAGGCGCCGGTCGCCCGGCCGCGTTCTCGCGGGTCGGTGCTGGTTTCGTGGCTGACGACGACGGACCACAAGGTGATCGGGTACCTGTACTTGATCACGTCATTTGTGTTCTTCTTGCTGGCCGGTCTGATGGCCATGGTGATCCGGGGAGAGCTGGCCACTCCGGGTCTGGATCTCGTCAGTCGTGAACAGTACAACCAGCTGTTCACGATTCACGGCACGATCATGCTGCTGCTGTTCGCCACGCCGCTGTTCGTCGGGTTCACGAATGTGATCATGCCTCTGCAGATCGGCTCCCCGGACGTGGCGTTCCCCCGCCTGAACATGATGAGTTACTGGATGTTCCTGTTCGGCGGGTCGATAGTGATGATGTCGTTCTTCACCCCCGGCGGGGCGGCGAGCTTCGGCTGGACGGCCTATACGCCGCTCAGCGACGCGATCCGATCGCCCGGAGTCGGCGGCGACCTTTGGATCATGGGGCTGGTGCTGTCGGGGCTCGGCACCATCTTGAGCGGTGTGAACTTCGTGACCACCATCGTGGGGATGCGGGCGCCGGGAATGACGATGTTCCGGATGCCGATCTTCACGTGGAACGTGCTGCTGACCAGCATCTTGGTGCTGCTGGCGTTCCCGGTGCTGGCCGCCGCGCTGCTGGTGCTTGAGTCCGACCGGAAGTTCGGCTCGCACGTGTTCGACGCGGCTCAGGGCGGGGCTTTGACCTGGCAGCATCTGTTCTGGTTCTTCGGGCATCCCGAGGTGTACATCATCGCCTTGCCCTTCTTCGGGATCATCACCGAGGTGATCCCCGTCTTCAGCCGCAAGCCGTTGTTCGGCTATATCGGCATGGTGGGCGCCACCATCGCCATCGCCGGGCTGTCCATGGCCGTCTGGGCTCATCACATGTTCCCGACCGGACGTATTCTGCTGCCCTTCTTCTCGTTCATGACGTTCCTCATCGCGGTACCCACGGGCGTGAAGTTCTTCAACTGGGTCGGCACCATGTGGCGAGGCAGACTCAGTTTCGAGTCGCCGATGCTGTTTTCGATCGGGTTCTTGGTGACGTTCCTGTTCGGCGGCTTGACCGGCATCATCCTGGCCTCGCCGCCGCTCGACTTCCAGGCCCACGACTCCTACTTCGTGGTGGGGCATTTCCACTATGTGGTCTTCGGCACCGTGGTGTTCGCGATGTTCGCGGGCTTTTACTTCTGGTGGCCCAAGATGACCGGCAAGATGCTCAACGACACCCTCGGCAAGATCCACTTTTGGACGCTGTTCATCGGCTTCCACACCACGTTCTTGGTCCAGCATTGGCTCGGCGTAGAGGGCATGCCGCGCCGCTACGCCGACTACGCCCCGGAGTTCGAGGCGCTCAACGTCGTCTCAAGCATCGGCGCGCTGATCCTCGGGCTGTCGACGTTGTTCTTCATCTACAACGTCTACGTGACCGCACGGCACGCCCCGCGCGTGAACGTCGACGACCCGTGGGGCTTCGGCAACTCGCTGGAGTGGGCGACGTCGTGCCCGCCACCGCGGCACAACTTCAAGTCCATCCCGCGCATCCGCTCCGAGCGGCCCGCCTTCGACGCCCACTACCCCCGGCGCACGGCGGTCGAGCGATAAGCGGTAATTCACCCGAGGGGCCCCGGACCGGGGCCCCGTCGGGCTCCGTAGCGGAGTTACTTGGCGCGGAGGCGGTCCACGAAGAGTTGCGCGGCCCGGATGCCGCCATTGGGAAGCAGGCGCATGGTCCGCCAGGCGGCTCGGCGGAAGCGGGCGCCACGATGAGCGCACGGTTCTTCCGTACGCCCCGCATGACGTCGCGGGCCAGCTTGTCGGCCGGGTATAGCCGCGGCTGGGCCCGCCTGATGTCCTCCCTGGCGTCGCCGCTCATCCTGGTCTTGGGCAGATCGGGATTGATGTTGGTGAGCAGTGGGGTGTCCACGAAGCCCGGGCAGATGACGCTGACCCGCACGCCGCGTCCGGCCGCCTCCGCGCGCAGGCCCAGCGAGAGGCCGACCACGGCGTGCTTGGTGGCCGTGTAGGGAATCCCCATCGGCATCGGGACCAGGCCGGCCAGTGACGCCGTGTTGACGATGTGCCCGAAGCCCTGCTCCAACATGATCGGGTACGCGGCGTGGACCCCGTGCACCACGCCCTTCAGGTTGACGTCGATGGCCCGGTTCCAGTGCTCGAGGGTGAGCTCCTCGGCCGCCCCGCCCACCGCGATTCCCGCGTTGTTGAAGACCAGGTCGAGCCGCCCCATGCCGGCCTTGACCGACCGGTAGAGGTCTGCGACGGCGACGGCGTCGGTGACGTCGAGCCGGGCCGCGACGGCCGCACCCGGGCCGCGCTTCGTCAGCTCCTCGGCGACCTGCTCGGCGCCGGGGCCGTTGAGGTCTGCCACGGTCACGTTGTGGCCTTCGGCGACGAGCGCGGCGGCGATGGCCCGCCCGATGCCCGACGCCCCGCCCGTGACAATCGCGATGCCGCTCATCGTCGCCTCGTTCCCTCTAACCGTGTGCGCCATTCCGACTCGGCCGAGCCGGGCCTCGTGCCCCGGGCTCATCGTGACGTGGCGGAGCGCCGTACGCGCGGGGTGTCCCAGATGCCGAAGGTGTACCAGATCCGCTTGCTGACGTTGTTGATCAGGCCAAGCTCGGCGGCGAGGTCGCGTACCTTGCCCACGCAGTCGCGCAACTCGGTGCGGGCGACCTCGTTTTTGTAGGCCTCCCGTATGACGTCCTTGGGGATCTTGAAGTGTCGCACCATCGGGCCGGGGGGCGACAGCATGATCCGGGCCATCACCCCGAGGATGACCGGCGTGAAGAGGCCGAGTGCCGTACGGCGCACCCTGGTCATGGTGGGCACATGGTGTTTGAGGTAGTGCCGGGCAAAGGAGATGTGCCTGGCCTCCTCCGCGATATGGATCTTCAGGATGGTCTCTTCCAGCGGATGACGGATGTGACCGTCCTTGAGATGTTTGCGCTGCACATAGTCGATGGGGTCTTCGCCGCCGAGGACGAAGACGAAGAACAACTCGGTGTTCAGCCGGGGGATGATCGGGACAAGCTGGGCGACCGCGCTGAGCGCCCGGGGCATCCCCCTGATCGGCATGCCGGTCCGATTGACGAACTCCTGGAACATCATGCCGTGGTGACATTCCTCGGTCGTCTCGTGGTAGACGTACCGAAACTCGGGGCGGCCGTTGGGCAGCTTGTAGGCGTACGTCAGCAGGCCGCGCTTGAGCAGGTTCTCGAACTGAAGGCCGATCTTCATGGCGGTGGCGACGCGCCACAGCCCGATCCGGGCCTGGACCTCGACTGGTTGTGACCGGTACCACTCGGTGCCGCCCAGCCGATCCGTCGGGGGCAACGTCCAACGCGGATCGGCCGGGTCCACCCGAAGATCCGGATCGTCCCACGGGATGTCCGCGTAGGCCTCCCAGTGCTTGTCGACCGAGGCCTTGTTGAGCCGGTCGATCACGCCCTCGTATGACCTGCGGTCCTTGACCTGCTCGCGAAGTTCTTCGGCGAGTGTGCTTGGCGGTTTGGTCATAATCATGCTCCGTCGTCGTCCGGTCGGTCAGATGAGTGACCCACCAGCGCGGACCGGCAAACCCGCGTCACCTATTGGATATCACGTCTATTAGTGCAATGCTCCCCGAACGGCGCACGAATAATCGGCCGGGGGCGGCGAGGCCACCCGCTAGGGTTGGCTTCATGCAGGTCAGCCAGTCAAAAAAGCTCACCGGCGTGCTCTACGACATACGTGGCCCGGTGCTCAAACGAGCCATGGAGCTGGAGGCCGAGGGGCAGCGCATCCTCAAGCTGCACATCGGCAACCCCGCTCCGTTCGGCTTCGCGGCCCCGGACGAGATCCTCCAGGACATCGTCCGCAACCTGCCGATGGCACACGGCTACAGCGATTCCAAGGGCATTCTGTCCGCCCGGCGCGCGATCGTGCAGCACTACGAGCAGCACGGGTTCATCGATCTCGATGTCGAGGACATCTACCTGGGCAACGGCGTCTCGGAGCTGATCGTGATGGCCCTGCAGGCGCTGCTGAACAACGGCGACGAAGTCCTCATCCCGACGCCCGACTACCCGCTCTGGACGGCCGCGGTCTCGCTCGGCGGGGGAACGCCGGTGCACTACCTGTGCGACGAGGAGCAGGCCTGGGCGCCGGACCTGACCGACCTCGAAGCCAAGATCAGCCCCCGGACGCGGGCCTTGGTGATCATCAATCCGAACAACCCGACCGGCGCCGTCTACTCCGAAGAGATCCTCAAGGGCATGGTGGAGCTGGCCCGGCGCCACAACCTGATCGTTTTCGCCGACGAGATCTATGACCGGGTCTTGTACGACGCCGCGGCGCACACCTCGATCGCGCCGCTCGCGCCCGACCTGCTCGCGCTGACCTTCTCCGGGCTGTCCAAGGCGTACCGGGTCTGCGGCTTCCGGTCCGGCTGGATGGCGGTGACCGGACCGAAGCGGCACGCGGAGTCCTACATCGAGGGCCTGGACATGCTCGCCAACATGCGGCTGTGCCCCAACGTGCCGGGACAGCACGCCATCCAGGCGGCGATCGGGGGCCACCAGAGCATCAACGACCTCGTGCTCCCCGGCGGCCGGCTGCGCGACCAGCGCGACCGGGCCTGGACGCTGCTCAACGAGATCCCCGGCGTCACCTGCGTCAAGCCGGCCGGGGCGCTGTATGTGTTCCCGCGGCTGGACTCCGAGGTCTACCCGATCGCCGACGACCAGCGCCTGGTGCTCGAACTGCTCGAAGAGCAGCACATCCTGGTCGTGCAGGGGACCGGGTTCAACTGGCCGCGGACCGACCATCTGCGCATCGTCACCTTGCAGCACGCCGACGACCTCGCCGAGGCCATCGGCCGGCTGGCCGAGTTCCTCGCCGCGAGGCGATAGACCTCCGGGGGTGATCATCCGGCACTCCCGCCAAAGCGGGCGGTACTCCGCGCGGACCCCGCCTGATCACGCACCGGAACGGGTAGCGTCTGCAAACGTGCCAGCCGCCGAACCGACCATTACGGAGCCGACCGGAGAGCACGCCGAGGACGGCGACCGCCCCGACCGCCCCGACCGCCCCGGTCGCTCGGACCCTGCCGAGCCCGGCGAGTCGTCTGAAGGTGCCGCGTCCGTCGGCGGAGCGGCGCCGGTCCGCGGAGCCGAGCTGGTCAAGCTTCCCGATCTGGCCACCCTGCTGGCGGCGGCGGTCGCGGCGATCGGCGGTGCGGAGCGTGCCGGGCAGGTCACGATGGCCGAGGCGGTCGAGCGAGCCATCGACAGCGGCGAGCACCTCGCCGTGCAGGCCGGCACCGGGACCGGCAAGTCCCTTGCCTACCTCGTCCCCGCCCTCCGGCACGCCATCGCCGAACGCACCACCGTGGTCGTGTCGACAGCGACGATCGCGCTACAGCGCCAGCTGGTCGACCGGGACCTGCCGCGGCTGGCCAGGGCGCTCGAGCCGCTGCTCGGCATGGAGCCACGCTTCGCCATCCTCAAGGGGCGCCGCAACTACCTGTGCCTGCACCGCGTGCGGGTCGGCGCGGTCGACGACGGGGAAGAGGGCCTGTTCGACCCGCAGCAGCTGTCGGCGCTGGGCCGGCAGGTCCAGCGGCTGGACGACTGGGCGGAGCAGACCAAGACCGGCGACCGCGACGAACTCGTCCCCGGGGTGGCCGAACGGGCCTGGCGCCAGGTATCGGTGACGGCCAAAGAGTGCCTGGGCGCGCAGCGCTGCGCGTACGGCGTGGAATGTTTCTCGGAGCTGGCCAGGGCCGAGGCGGCCGACGCGCACGTCGTGGTCACCAACCACGCGCTGCTGGCGATCGACGCTCTCGAGGAGTTTCAGGTGCTGCCCGAGCACGACGTCGTGATCGTCGACGAGGCGCACGACCTCGTCGACCGCGTCACGTCGGTGGCGACCGGCGAGCTCAGCGCGGCGGCCGTGGAGACCGCCGCCCGCCGCTGTGGCCGGCTCGTGGCCGACGACGTGGCGGACCGGCTCAAGGAGGCGGGGGAGGCGCTTGGCGCTCTGCTCGACGATCTCCCGCCGGGCCGCATGGACATGCTGTCGGCACCCTTGGGCAACACCCTTGCCGTGCTCCGCGATGCCGCGCACGCGTGCGTGACCGCGCTCGGCCCCGACTCCAGGGACCGGGACGCCGGGGCCGCCGGCGCGGGTGGCCCCGGCGGCGATCCGGGCGACGCGGCGGCCCGCAAGGCGGCCCGCTCAAGCGTCGCGGACATGCACGACACGGCCGTACGGCTGCTGTCCGCGTTCGAGCCGGAGATCGCGGCGCGCTACGACGTGGTCTGGCTGGCCAAGCCCTACAACGAGGACCGCAGGCGGCCGCCCACTCTCCACGTCGCGCCGATCTCAGTCGGCGGCCTGCTGCGGGCCAGCCTGTTCGGCACGCGGACGACCGTGCTCACCTCGGCCACCTTGGCGCTCGGCGGCTCGTTCGAACCGCTGGCCAGGCAGTGGGGCCTGCCGCCGCTCGGTCAGCGCCCGGGCGGTACGGCCAAGGCGGGGCCAACGGACGAGCCGCCCCCTACGGTGGTGCCACCGGCCGGCGCCGGCCGGCGTGCGGCGACCGGCCGGGAGGATGACGCGAGCGGTGCGGACGACGCGGCGGACGCTCAAGACGACGCCGCGGATGGTAGAGACGACGCGACGGACGGTGAGGACGGCGCGGCGGGGGAGCCCGCATGGTCGGGCATCGACGTCGGCTCGCCGTTCGATCACCCCAAGGCGGGGATTTTGTACGTGGCCCGGCACCTTCCCCCGCCGGGCCGGGACGCGTTGCCGGCCGAATACCTCACCGAGCTGGAAGAGCTGGTCACGGCAGCCGGCGGACGCACCCTTGGGCTGTTCTCCTCCATGCGGGCCGCCAAGCAGGCGGCCGGGGAGTTGCGGGACAGGGTCGGCCATGAGGTTCTTTGCCAGGGCGACGACTCGACGTCGTTGCTGGTCAAGCGGTTCGCCGACGACGAGCGAAGCTGCCTGTTCGGCACGCTGTCACTGTGGCAGGGGGTCGACGTGCCGGGGCCGTCACTGCAACTGGTCGTCATCGACCGTATTCCGTTCCCGCGCCCGGACGACCCGATCGCCTCGGCCCGCCAGCGCGCGGTCGCGGCCCGCGGCGGCAACGGCTTCATGACCGTCGCGGCGACACACGCGGCGCTGCTCCTCGCCCAAGGGGCCGGCAGGCTGCTCCGTACGATGGACGATCGCGGCGTGGTCGCGGTCCTCGACCCGAGGCTGGCCACCGCCCGCTACGGCGGATTCCTGCGGGCTTCCATGCCGCCGTTTTGGACGACGACCGATAGCGGCGTCGTACGCGCCGCGCTGCGCCGCATCGACGCCGCCGGCGACCCCGGCCCCGCGTGACCTGAGTCCCCTCCCGGATCCCCGCTTCGCGCATACGCGCCGCGCGGCCGCGTGGTCAGGTGCCGTACGGTCGTGAGCTCGTCGGGCCCGGTCCGGCGCGGGCCGCGGCCTCGTCGCGTAGCACGCGCCGGAGCACCTTGCCGAGCATGTTGCGCGGCAACTCCGGCCGGAACTCCACGTACCGCGGCACCTTGTAGCGGGTGAGCCCCTGCGCGCACAGCTCGACCAGTTCCTGCGGCCGAGGCGGGGGGACCCCGGGTTGCGGGATCACGAACGCCTTGATCGCCTCGCCGTGGCGGGCGTCGGGGAGTCCGACCACCGCCGCGTCGAGTACGCCGGGATGCTGGCACAGTTGAGCCTCGACCTCGGACGGATAGACGTTCAGGCCGTCGACGATGACCACGTCGCGCTTGCGGTCGATCAACGTGAAGAAGCCGTCCGGGCTCATGAGCCCGATGTCGCCGGTGCGCAGCCAGCCGTTCCGCAACACCTCGGCGGTCTCCTCGGGCTGGCGCCAGTAGCCCTCGAAGACCTGCGGGCCACGGACGAGCACCTCGCCCGCCATCCCGACCGGCACCGGCCGCATCGGATCGTTCTCGTCGACGATCCGCGCGTCCGTGCTCGGCAGCGGGATGCCGACCGAGACATGCCGGGCGTTGCCGTCCAACGGGTTGGCCATCACCACGGGGGAGGTCTCGGTGAGCCCGTACCCCTGGATCACCCGCGCGCCGGTGGCCCGGCGGACCGCGTCGACCGTCTCCCGCGGCAACTTCATCGCCCCGGACACACAGGTGCGCACCGATCCCATCCCCGACTTGCGGGCCTTGGGCGACTCGGCGATCTGCTGATAGATCGGCGGCACCCCCGGAAAGATCGTCGGCCGCCACCGTTTCAGGGCCGCCAGCACCAGGCCGAGGTCGAACTTGGGGATGAGCACCACGGTCCCGCCGATCAGCATGCTGGCGGTCAGGCACATCGTCAGGCCGAAGACATGGAACAGCGGCAGCACCGCGAGCGACACCTCATGGCCGGGCCGGATCCGCGGGTCGAACGCGACGGTCTGATGGGCGTTGGCGACGAGGTTCCGATGGGTCAGCATCGCGCCCTTGGGCCGGCCCGTCGTGCCGCCCGTATATTGCAATGCGGCCAGATCGTACCGTGGATCGATGGGGACCTGCCGGTGCTGGCGGCGGGCGCCGCGTAGCGCCTCGCGAAACAACAGCACGTCCGCGTCCCTTGGCACGGGGGCGATGAGCTCGGCGCGCACCTGTCTGACCCTGGCCAGCGGGAGCCGGAGGGCCAGGCGCTTGCGCAGCGGGAGGTACTCGGTCAGCGAGGTCACCAGGACGTGCTCGATGTGGGTGCCGGGCAGCGCCTCGACCAGCGTCTCGTACATGCGGTCCAGTACGACGACCACGCGGGCGCCCGAGTCGGTGAGCTGATGGTGGAGCTCAGGAGGGGTGTAAAGCGGGTTGTTCATGACCACGACCGCGCCGCGGCGCAGCGTGCCGTAGAACGCGATGACCTGTTGCGGGCAATTGGGCAGCACCATCGCGACCCGGTCGCCCTTGTGCACGCCGAGGCTGCGCAGCATCCCGGCGAATTGGTCGACGTACCTGATCAACCGCCGGTAGCGAACCGACCGGCCCAAGAACACAAGGGCGCGGCGGTGAGGAAACCGCCTCGCGGCGTCGTCGAGCAGATGGGTCAGCGGAACGTCGGGTACCTCGACTCCGGCCGGCA
>OBLR010000420.1_pt1 | contig 10511 bp, 8 predicted proteins | sample 1519891 | NCBI WGS metagenome assembly OBLR01 (sample SAMEA3113583, study PRJEB22503) | soil metagenome | reverse complement strand
CGTTGACCCTGCAGTAGCCCTGCTCGTAGGCCTCGATCTCGTGGAGCCGGATGTCCGGCGCGTTCGACAGGTCCCACAGGTAGTGCTGGATGAACCACAGCATCGGGTTCGCCACCACGTTGTAGAAGCGGTCGTAGGCCTCCGGGTCCGACTCCACGAACCGGATCCGGTAGTTCGCCCCGTCCAGCTCGATCTCGAACGAGCCGCCGCCCCGCGCGCGGCTCTCCTCCACGTCGCCCTCGCTGAGCGCGGAGGCGATCCAGACGGCATCGCGGTGATGCACGAGGCCGGTCAGCGCGGTCACGAGGCCTCCGCCGCCGCGCCGCGGCTCCCCGTCCTGGAATGTGGCGGGGCCGCGGTTCGACACGAGGACGAGCGCGGCGTCCGAGCTCATCGGTGATCCCGGAAGATGTTCAGCCAGTCCCGCAGCAGGCGCGGTGTGAGGAAGTGCTTGCGCACGTGCTCCTTGCCGGCACGGCCCAGGCGCTTGGCGAGGTCCGGCTCGCGCAGCATACGCAGCGAGCGATCGGCGCACTCCGCGGGCGAGGAGACGAGGAAGCCCGTCTGGCCGTCCTGCACCTGGAGCGGGATGCCGCCCACGTCGCCGCCGATGAAGGGCCGGCCCTTCCAGAGCGCCTCGGACACGGTCAGCCCGAAGCCCTCGCGCGTGGACTTCTGGATCACCACGTCCGCCTGCGACTGGAACGCGTTCACCTCGATCGCGCCCACGTTGTTGAGGTTGTTGAGGATGTGGATGTCGGGGTCGCCGTCCGCGTAGGCCATGGTCGAGTTGAAGAACTCCCAGCCCTCGGGGTCGTCGGTGGCCATCGAGCCGACCAGGGCGAGCTGCACCTCGGGCATGTCCTCGGTCACCTGCCGGTAGGCGTCGATCACGCCGACGGGATCCTTCCACGGGTCGAAGCGCGACACCTGGCACATCAGCGGCCGGTCCACGTCGATGCCGAACTGGTCGCAGACGAAGGCCGCGTCCTCGGGCGACAGCGCCATGTTCTTCGGCGACAGCGGGTCGATCGCCGGCGGGCAGATGTGCACGCCGGCCGGGGCGCCGTCCATGCCTTCCGGCACGTAGGTCTGAAGGTGCCAGACGGTGGCGTCGTAGTCGCGCACCAGCGGCACGATGTGATCGATCGCGTCCGGGTTGGGCGTCGAGAGGTCGATGTGGCAGCGCCAGATCCACGTCGTCGCCTTCTCCGGCACGTGCTTCCGGATCGCCGCCGGCTGCGGGTCGTGGACGATGATCACGTCCCAGTCCCCGTCGATCTCCGTGGCGTTGAGCGCGTTGTAGCGCTCGTAGATCTTCCACTCCTCGTCGCTGAGCGACTCCGGGTTGCCCTGCAGCGCGTTGTGGAGCCGCTTGGTGGCGTTGTAGAACTCCTCGCGGCCCAGCATGATCTGCCACTGGGCGTCGATCCCCACGTCGTTCATCAGCGGGATGAGCGTGTAGAGGATCTCGGAGACGCCGCCGCCGAACGCGGTGGCGGAGAGGTGCAGGACGCGCAGCCCCTCCAAGTCCTCCGCGAGGTCGCGGATCTCCTGGATGAGCGGCCTGCCGGCCAAGTGGGTGTAGTCGGCCAGGCTCTTGTGGCCTACTGAAACCGGCTGCAGCACGGCGCGGAAGACTATCCAGCCAAATACTTGACGAGCAGCGTCCGGCCGCTGCCGAAGCTGCACTCGTCGACGGTCGCCTCGATGATGGCCCGGCTCAGCTCCTGCTCGACCGCCGAGACCGACGAGCCGGGCCCGCTCAGCTCCATCGCCAGCCGGTCGTCCAGCAGCCGGAACGAGAAGCTCACGCGGCTCTCGTCCTCGAGCGGCCGGGTCTCGTCCACGTAGTCGTTCGCGGCCTCCGTGATCGCGAGCTTCAGGTCGGCGATCTCCTCGGGGGACAGGGGCGTCAGGCGGCACACGGCGGACAGCGCCAGTCGCGCGAGCACCAGGTAGTCGGGCCGCGCGGGGATCGTCAGGGAGACGTCGCGGCTGTCGGCTGTCGTCTCAGGCGCCTCCACGCCTGCACCCTACCCAGATTCAGCCGGACGTTGGCCCAACTCGACCTCGATCGTGCGCCGCTCCCCGTCGCGCAGCACGTCGAGCCTCACCCGCTGGCCCGCGCTCATTGCGCTGATCACGTCGGCGAGGTCCTGGGTCCGGGTGAGCCGGCGGCCGTTCACGGCCACGATCACGTCACCGCCGGTCGCCACCGGACTGGCCTGGAACTCGATCTCGTCCTCGCCGCCGCGGATCCCCGCATCCGCGGCGGGACTGTCCGGCTCCACCTCCTGTACCAGCCCTCCATCGGGCACGTCGAGGTCGAGCCGCCGCGCCAGCTGGGGCCAGAGTGACAGCGTGGTCACGCCCAGGTAGCCGTATTCGACGCGGCCGTCCTGGCGGAGCTCGCGCAGCGAGCGGGCCACCGCGTCGACCGGAATCGCGAAGCCGACGCCCTCGCCGCCGCCGGACTCCGACTTGATCTGGGCGTTAACGCCGATCACGCGGCCGCGCGCGTCGAGCAGGGGACCGCCCGAGTTGCCCGGGTTGATGGCGGCGTCCGTCTGGATCGCGTTGCCGATCCGGAAGCGGGTGAGCGACTCGATGTTGCGGTCGACGGCCGAGATCACCCCGACCGAGAGCGACTGGCGCTCGCCGAACGGGCTCCCGATCGCCGCCACCGGCTCGCCGACCTGGAGGTCGTCCGAGCTGCCGAGTTCGAGCGGCGTGAGCCGCAGGCCGGCCGGCTCCACCTTGAGGAGCGCCACGTCCGCGTTCGGGTCGTCGCCCACGATCTCGGCCGGCACCCGGTTGCCGTCGGCGAACTCCACGAACACCTCCTCGGCCCGCCCCGAGCCCGAAGCCTCGCCGGCGGTGACGACGTGCGCGTTGGTCGCGACGTAGCCCTGGCTGTCCAGCACGAAGCCGGAGCCCTGGCCGCCCTCCCCGTCCTCGTCGAGCAGGGTGGCGCCGCCCTCGAAGATCGAGATGACGGTCACCACGCCGGGCGACAGGCGCTCGTAGATCTGGTCGGGATCGAAGCCCCCCTCGCTGCCGAGCCCCTCCACCACCTCCACCCGCGTGGTGGTCACCTCGCGCGGCGCGGAGCCCGACTCGTCATCGCCCGAGTCGCAGCCCGCGGCCACCAGGCCGACGGCGGCCAGGAACACCGCGCAGGCGCGTGTCACGCGCCGTTCCCGCCGGCGGGAAGCTCGAGCGTGAAAACGGTTCCGCCCGGCTGGGAGCTCACCCGCAGCCGGCCGTCCATGCGCTCCGCCAGCTCGCGCGCGATCGCCAGCCCGAGGCCGGCGCCGCGAGCCGCGTCGCCGGTGTAGAAGCGCTCGAAGACCTTCGCCCGGCTGCCGTCCGGGAGCCCCGGGCCGGCGTCTGCCACCGTGAACCCGGCGGCGCCGTTGCTGCGATCTGCCCTCACGGTCACGTGCGTGCCCGCCGGCGTGTGCCGGAGGGCGTTGTCGAGCAGGATACGCATGATCTGAGCCACCCGTTCCGGGTCGCAGACGGCCTCCGGGCCCTGCTCCGGCAGCCGCAGGTCGAGATCGGTGGCATGGTCCGCCAGCGCCGGAGTGAACTCGTTCACGATGCTCCGCGCGAGCTCCGAGAGGTCGATTTCCTCGGGGTGGAGCTCGAGCGAGCCGGCGTCGAGCCGGGACAGGTCGAGCAGGTCGACCGAGAGCTTCTGGAGCCGCGCCACCTGCTCGCTCATCGTCTCGAGGAACTCGCGGCGGGTGTCCTCGTCGAGGTCCTCGTCCTGGAGCAGCTCGACGAAGCCGGCGAGCGAGAAGATCGGCGTGCGCAGCTCGTGCGATGCGGTGGCGATGAACTCCTTGCGGGCCACGTCGACCTGGCGCAGCTGCGCCTGCATCTCGTTGAACGTGCGCGTGAGCTGGCCGAGCTCGTCCTTGGAGTCCACCGGCAGCGGGTCCACGAAGCTGCCGCGCGACACCTCCCCGGCGGCCAGCTCGAGCCTGCGCACCCGCCGCCCGAGGCGCCCGGCCACGAGCCAGCCTCCGAGCAGCGCGAGCAGCAGGGCGGCCAACGTCGCGAGGAACACGCGGTTGCGGATGAAGGAGACGGCGGCCTCCACCTCCTCGAAGTCGCGTGAGTAGAGCGCCACCCCGACCGGCCGCCTGTCCCTCATCAGGGGCTGGGCCACGAGGCCGATGTCGTCGCCTAGGAAGTCGTCGAACGCGGTCTGCACGTTCTCGGTGCGAAGGGCGCGCAGCAGCAGCGCCTTGTTCTCCGGGTACTGGCTCTGCTCGCGCGAGTCGAACAGCAGCTTGAAGGTGAGCCCGACCCAGTCGTTCTGGCGCCCCTCCGGGTCCTCCTCCCAGTTGAACAACGTCACCTGAGAGACGGTGTCCTCGGCCACGCGCCGGACTTCGCGAGCGCGCAAGTCCTCCCCGACGTTGGCGGCCATGAGGGGCTCGAGCTGGTCATGGTAGATCCCCGCCAGCAGCTCCAGGTCCCGCAGCCGCCGCTCCTCGAGGTTGGACTCCGGCTGGGTGGCCACCGAGAAGTAGATGACCGAGAAGGCCACCGCGGTGATGGCGAAGAAGACGAGCGCGAGCTTGTTGCGGAGGGAGCGGAGGCGGGGCCGCCGCCTGGCCGCAAGCGCCGGGCTCGGCCCGGTGCGCGCGGATTCCGTCATGAGTCCCTGAAGCGATAGCCCACGCCGCGCACCGTGAGGATCATCTCCGGGTGCTTCGGCTCCTCCTCGAGCTTCTCGCGCAGGTGCCGGATGTGGACGTCGATGGTGCGCGGGTCGCGGTAGGAGGAGTCGCCCCAGACCCGCTCGAGCAGCATCGTGCGGCTGAACACCCGGCCGGGGTTGCGCGCCAGCGCGGCCAGCACCTCGAACTCGACGTAGGTGAGCCGCACCGGCTCGCCGCGGGCCTCCACCTGGCGGCGCTCGAAGTCGATCATTAGGTCGCCCTGCTGGATCGGCTCCTCGAACTGCTCGTCCGGCTGGGCCAGCGCGGCGCGGCGCAGCACCGCCTTGACGCGGCTCCGGAACTCGCGCACCGAGAACGGCTTGGTGATGTAGTCGTCGGCGCCCAGCTCGAGCCCGAGCACCTTGTCGATCTCCTCGGTCTTCGCCGTGAGCATGATGATCGGGACGGTGCTGCGGGCCCGGATCTGGCGGCAGACGTCGAAGCCGTCCATCTTGGGCATCATCACGTCGAGCACGACCAGATCGAAGTTGTCCTCGCCCAGCCGGTCGAGCGCCTCGCGCCCGTCGAGCGCGGGGACGACCTCGTAGCCCTCCTTGCGCAGCGGATAGGTCAGGAGCTTCTGAACGGAGAGCTCGTCGTCCACGAGCAGGATCCGGGGTGCAGAGGCCGCCACCTTCGGAATTGTAGGTTGCTTCCGTGGCCCCGCTCTCATGATCGAGCCGCGCGTGTACAGAGCCGCGTTCATACCGGCGCTGCTGGCGCTCGTGCTGACGATGTTCTCACTTCAGAGCCGCCCGCGCCCGCTGCCGCAGGGGCTGGCGGCCGACGTGTTGTTCGACGGCCGCCTGGCCGCGATCGCGTCGGCTCGCATCGCCGAGCGCGAGCCGGACCGCCGCCCGGGGCGGCCGGGCAACCTGCGCACCGCCGAGCGCGTGGCGGAGGTGCTCGACGCGCGGGGCTTCCCGAAGCCCGAGCTGCAGCGCTTCACGCACGCGGGGCGGGAGCTCGTGAACGTGATCGCCCGGCGTGCCGGGCAGTTGCGCCGCCAGATCGTCATCGTGGCCGCCCGCGACGCGGCGGTGGTCCCGGAGGCCACGGGCAGCGCGGCCGATACCGCCGCGTTGCTGCAGCTGGCGCGCGTGTTCGAGGGGCGCCCGTCCCGCAAGACGCTCGTGCTGGCCTCCGTGGACGGCTCGACGCTCGGCGAGGTCGGCACCTCGCGGCTGCTCTCCGAGCTGCCCTCGCCCGAGATGGTGGACGGCATCCTGGTGTTGTCGGACTTGGCCTCGCCGACCAGGCGCGGCCCGTTCGTGCAGGCCTGGTCGAACGACTCGACCCGCGCCGGGATCGGGCTCCAGCGCACCGTCTCGGACTCGCTCCAGCAGGAGCTGGAGTTCGACCCGGGCGCGTCGGGGGCGCTGGGGCAGCTCGCGCGGCTCTCGTTCCCGATCGGAATCGGGCCGCAGGGCGTCCTGCTCGACGCGGGCTACGACGCGGTCCGCATCTCGGGCAGCGGCGAGCTGCCGCTGGAGGGGAACGGGCCGGTGGAGTCGATCGACGAGGACACGATCGGCGTGCTCGGGCGCGCCACGCTGCGCACATTCACGGCGCTCGACATGGGCCCGCGGCCGGACCACGGCCCCAAGAGCTACGTGACGGCGGCGAGCCAGGTGATGCCCGGCTGGGTCCTGTCGCTCCTCGCCGGGACGCTGTTGCTCCCGGCGCTGGTGATCGCCGTGGACGCGTTTGCGCGGGTTCGCCGCCGGCGGATCGACGTGCTGCCCTGGCTGCGCTGGCTGGGCGCCTGGACCGCGCCGTTCCTCGCCGGCTACGCGGTTGCCGAGCTGCTCGCGCTGACCGGCGCCACGCCGTCGCCGCCGCCCGCGCCGGTGCCGCCGGAGGTCCTGCCGGTGGACGGGGCGGCGCTCGGCGTGCTGGCCGGCGTGGCCGTGGCGATGGCCCTCGCCCTGCTGCTGGCGCGCTGGCTGGCCGCGCGGCCCGACCCGCGGCTCGCCACGCCCGAGGGTCCGGGCGCGGCCGTGGCCGTGGCGCTCGTGCTCGGGGTGACTTCGTTGCTCCTCTGGGTGGCGAATCCGTACGCCGGGCTCATGGTGGTGCCGGCCGCGCACCTGTGGCTGCTCGCGCTTCTGCTCAAGGGGCCTCCGCCGCGCCGGGTGCGCGCGCTGCTGCTGGCGCTCGGGGCGCTGCCGGCGCTCCTCGTGACGGTCTACTACCTGTTCGCGCTGTCCATGGACCCGCTGGCGGGCGCCTGGTACCTCCTCCTGCTGGTGACCGGCCACACCGTCGCTCCCGGCATGGCGTTCGTGGCCTGCGTGATGCTCGGGGCCCTGTGCGCGGCGGCCGAGCTCGTCTACCGCCAGCCGGCCGCGCCGCCCGAGGAGGAGCCGGAGCCGGAGGGCCCGTCGGTGTACGGCCCGGGCGCCTACGCCGGGCCGGGCTCGCTGGGCGGGACCAAGTCGGCGCTCCGAAGGTAGTCCAGCGCCGCGCCCGTACCTTTCCGAGGTGGCGGCCCGGTGCCGATGAACCCATTGCAGGGCGGGCTGGGGTACGTTTACATGGTGAACACGACTATCGACGAGGGCCTCGTCGACCGCGTCAGGCGCGGCGAGTACGAGGTGAACGCGCACGCCGTCGCGGAGGCGATGATCCGGCGCTGGACCAGCGCGTCATTCGTGCTCGTAGCCCCGCAGGCCCTCGACGAGCCGGCCGTCGGCTCCGACGAGCGCGAGCCCGGCGCCGGGCCCGACGTCGCCTAGCCACGTGACCGGAGCGGCCGCCTCGGCCGCCTCTCGCCGGTCCGGCGCGATGGTGAAGAGAAGCTCGTAGTCGTCGCCGCCGGTGGCGGCTTCCTCGGGGCTCACTGTCGGCGCGCACGGTATCCGCGCCAGGGCGATCGTCAACCGGGCCCCGCTCCGCGCGGCGATGTGGCCCGCGTCGGTCGCCAGGCCGTCGCTCAGGTCGATCATGGCGCTCGCTCCGGCGCGGGCCAGCGCCCTGCCCTCGGCCATCCGCGGCTCGGGCCGCAGGTGGCGCTGCACCAGCGCCGCGGGCTCGCGCCCGCCGCGCTCCAGCAGCAGCCGCCCCGCCTCCGATCCGCCCAGCTCCCCCGTCACTCCCACCAGGTCGCCGGCGCGCGCCCCGTCGCGGCCCACGAGCTCGTCCTCGCGCTCGGCCCAGCCGGTCACCGCCACGGTCACCGTCAGCACCGGCCCGCTCACCACGTCCCCGCCGGCGATCGTGGCGCCGTAGCGCGCCGCCAGCTCCTCCATCCCGGCCACGACCTCGAGCCCCCCCTCGAAGCCGCCCGGCAGGACGAGCGACACGTACGCCTCGCCTGGCTCGGCACCCATCGCGGCGATGTCCGACAGCGCGGTGGCCAGCGCCTTCCAGCCCACGTCCGCGGGCGTGTGCGTGGCGAGCGAGAAGTGCACGCCGTCCACCACCGTGTCGATCGAGGTGACCGCGAGCGGCCGCGCTCGCACCACCGCCGCGTCGTCGCCCGACCAGCGCACCAGGCGGCCGCTGCGGTCGGCGATCGCCTCCTGTATCGCGTCGATCAGCCGCCGCTCGCCCACGGCGGGCCGGTCAGTCGCCGTCGGGCGCCACGCCGCCACCGCTCGCGCCGCCGGTCAAATGGCCGGCGGGCGCCACGCCGCCGCCGGTCACTCGCCCTCGGGCGCCACCCCGCCGCCCCCTTCGCCGCCGGTGCCCTCAGCGGGCGGGGCGAGCGTCTCCTCCTGGGGCGCCACTTCGGGCGCGGCTTCCGGCGCCTCCTGCGGCGGCGCCTCGTAGTAGTCCGGGTCGTACGTCGGCTCCTCGTAGGAGTCGTCGTAGTAGTAGTCGTCGGTGCCGCCGTCGAGCTGCCCGGTCGCGTACTCGCCGTAGAAGGGCTGCGGCTCGAACGGCTGCTCGGGGAGCGGGAAGTCGTCGCAGTAGCCGTTCGAGGCCGGCTCCATGAACGCGCCCCAGACCGGCGCCGCGTACTCACCGCCCTGGGCGCCCGGCATCGCCACGCCGGCGTCCGGGTAGCCCACCCACACCGCGGTGGAGAGCTGCGGCGTGTAGCCCACGAACCAGGCGTCCTTGGCCTCGTCGGTGGTGCCCGTCTTGCCGGCCGCCGGGCAGCCGTAGTTGGCGCGCGTGCCCGTGCCGGACTGGATGTTCGCCTCGAGGATCTTGGTCACCTCGTAGGCCTGGCCGTCCGTCATGACGCGCGTGCCCTCCGGCTTCGCCCATTTGTCGACCGTGCCGTCGGGGTGCACGACCCGCTCGATCCCCGTCGCCCGGCGCCGCACGCCTCCGCTCGCGAGCGTGGCGTAGGCGTTCGCCATCTCGAGCGTGGTCACGCCGCGCGTGAGGCCGCCCAGCCCCTCGGCCGGGTAGCAGTTGAGCTTGGTGGTGATCCCGAGCCGCCGGGCGGCCTGGCAGACAGCCTCGGGGCCGACGTCGAGGATCAGCTGGGCGTAGACGGTGTTGTCCGACGCGAGCGTCGCGCTCGTCAGGCTCATCGAGCCGGAGTAGGAGTCCCCGTACGTCTTGACCTCCCAGGGCGGCGCGCCCTCGCCCACGTCGAGCGCGACCGGCTTCGACGTGTACGAGGTGGAGTCGGGGTCCACGCCCTTGAGGATCGCCGCGGTCAGGACCATCGTCTTGAAGGCCGAGCCGGGCTGGCGGTGGCCCTGCGCGGCGAGGTTGAAGCGGCGCTGGCCGTAGGTGCCGCTCGAGGCCATCGCCCTGATCTTGCCGGTGTTCGGGTCGATCGCGACGATCGCCGAGGACGGGCCGGCGGGGTCGCCCCAGTAGGCGTTGATCGCGTCGCGCGCGAGGTCCTGCATCTTCGGGTTGATCGTCGTGTGGATGCGCAGGCCGCCGCGGCGCGCCACGCCGACCCCGTAGCGCTCGATCAGCTTCTCCTGGACGTAGTCGAAGAAGTAGGGCTCGCGCCGGTTCACGTAGCGGAAGCCGCGCTTCAGGCCGAGCTTGCGGCTGGCCGCCTCCCGGTACTCGAGCGGGGTGATGTAGCTGTTGTCGAGCATCTGCTCGAGCACCTCGTTGCGCCGCTCGAGGGCCGCCGTCGGATTGCGGAACGGGTTGTACTGGGACGGCGCCTGGGGGAGGCCCGCGAGCAGCGCGGACTCGTGCAGCTCGAGGTCCCTCACGTGCTTGTCGAAGTACGTCACGGCGGCCGCCTGGGACCCGATCGACGTGCGCCCCTCCACCGTCCCATAGGGGACCGAGTTCAGGTAGTTGTGGAGGATCCAGGTCTTCGTGTGCTGCTCCTCGAGCTCCGAGGCGAGCTTGGCCTCGCGGATCTTGCGGGCGAAGTTGCGCTCCGGGTCCTTGATGTAGAGGGCGCGGACGAGCTGCTGGGTGATCGTCGAGCCGCCCTGCACGGTCTCGCCCGACTCGAGGTTCTTGATGCCGGCGCGCACGATCGCGTTCAGGTCGACGCCCTCGTGCTTGTAGAAGCGCTCGTCCTCGATCGCCACGGTGGCGCGGCGCAGGTCCACGGGCATGTCCTCCCACGGCACGACCCGGCGCAGGACGTCCGACTGGATGAACCCGAGCCGCGTGCCGTCTGCCGCGAAGACCACCGACAGCTCGCCCTTGTCGTCCGGCTTCAGCTCGCTCAGGTCGGGCGCGCCGGCGGCGATCGCCAGCACGTAGCCCGCCGCGGAGAGGACGGCGATCACGCAGATCGTGGCGACCACGCCGAGGGCCAGCAGCACCTTGCCGCCCGCGCCGTGGCGCTTCCGCCTCCTGGTCTTTCGCTCTCGGTGACTCATGGGG
>OBLR010000419.1_pt1 | contig 10528 bp, 9 predicted proteins | sample 1519891 | NCBI WGS metagenome assembly OBLR01 (sample SAMEA3113583, study PRJEB22503) | soil metagenome | reverse complement strand
ATATTGCGCACCTGATCGGTGAGGTTGCCGGCCATGGAGTTCACCGAGTCGGTCAGGTCCTTCCAGGTCCCGGCCACGCCCTGTACATCCGCCTGGCCGCCGAGCTTGCCTTCGGTCCCTACCTCGCGCGCGACGCGGGTCACCTCCGCGGCAAAGGAGGAGAGTTGGTCCACCATGGTGTTGACCGTGTTCTTGAGCTCCAAGATCTCGCCTTTGACATCGACCGTGATCTTCTTCGACAGATCCCCGGCCGCCACCGCCTTGGTGACGTCGGCGATGTTACGCACTTGGCTTGTGAGGTTGCTCGCCATCGAGTTTACCGAGTCGGTCAGGTCCTTCCAGGTGCCCGATACGCCCTCGACGCGGGCCTGCCCGCCCAGGCTGCCCTCGGTGCCCACCTCGCGCGCCACCCGCGTGACTTCGGCCGCAAACGACCGGAGCTGATCGACCATGGTGTTGATGGTGTTCTTAAGCTCCGAGATCTCGCCCTTCACATCCACCGTGATCTTCTTTGAGAGGTCGCCGCTCGCGACCGCGGTAGTCACATCGGCGATATTGCGCACCTGATCGGTGAGGTTGCCGGCCATGGAGTTCACCGAGTCGGTCAAGTCTTTCCAGGTCCCGGCCACCCCCTTCACCTTGGCCTGACCGCCGAGCTTGCCCTCGGTGCCCACCTCGCGGGCCACGCGCGTCACCTCAGCAGAAAACGTGCCGAGTTGCTCGACCATCTTGTTGATAGTCTTCGCGGTGCGCAGAAATTCGCCTTCGAGGGCTCGGCCGTCGACCTCAAGCGCCATGCTCTTCGAGAGGTCCCCTTGAGCGACGGCGCCGATCACGCGGGCCACCTCGCTGGTCGGGTGGACCAGATCATCGATCAGCGAATTGATGGACTCCATGGCATCGTGCCAGAAACCCTTGACGTTCCCAAGCGTGGCCCGCTGTTTGAGCTTGCCTTCCTTGCCCACCACCCGGCTCAATCGCTCAAGTTCCTCGGCCATCCGCGCATTGAGGTCCACCACGTCGTTGAAGGTCTCGGCCACCTTGCCGGCCAGGCCAGTCCACTCAAGCGGCAGACGGGCCGAGGCATCGCCGCGCTTGAGCGCATTGAGCGCGGTAAGCGTGGTCAGCATCACCTCTCGCTCGTTGCCAAGACCCACCGATTCATTCTGCTCAAAAACGTGCATAGGCGCCTCTCTTCTCTCTCCTCAGGATAGAGGAGTTATCTTCTCAAGACCTGAACGATTTATCCACTCCCTTTGCAGTTCGGCGATCCTATCGACTTCAGTAAGCAGCGCCTCCAAAGGGGGGATGTTGAAATCGCGCTCCAAAACTGTAGGGAACACACCAAAACGCTCATACGCGATCGCCAGGAGCGCCCATACCTGGCCAATCACATCAGCGCCATGGGTGTCGATGATGAGATCTGGGGCCTTCTGATAATGGCCGGCGATGTGGGCATAGGCGATACGGCCGGGAGTAAGGCTGGTGAGATATTCCACCGGATCGTAACCATGATTAATGCTGTTGACGAAGATATTATTGACATCGAGCAGGAGATCGCACTGCGCTTCTTCAAGCACCGCGTTCATGAACTCGATCTCCTCCATGGCCTTGCCGGGGGCGCAATAATACGAAACGTTTTCCACGGCGATGCGTCTTTCCAAGAGGTCTTGCGTCCTTCTGATCCGCTCGGCCACATAATGCACCGCCTCCTCGGTGAACGGGATAGGCAGCAGATCATAAAGCTGCCCTTCATCGGCGCAATAGCTCAAATGCTCGCTATAGCAGCGGATCTTATAGGTATCCAGAAAGTGCTTGAGCTGCCCGATGAAGGTCTCATCGAGCGGCACGGGTCCCCCAAGATTTAGGGATAAGCCGTGACAGATAAGCGGGATCTGTTCGGCAATAGCATGGAGTCGGCGTCCCCAGCGTCCACCCACCTGGATCCAGTTCTCAGGAGCCAGTTCCATAAAATCGATTTGAGATGGAATGGCGTCTGCAAGCCGATCCAGATGTGCTCGCCGCAGACCCAGGCCCGCTCCCTGCACTGGATAACCGTGGGAACCGAGTTGGTAATGGATTGATAAGGGATTCATTTTTCAGCGAGCACCCCCACAAGGATCATAGCACCCAATCCCCCAAGCACCCACACCATGTAAGAGGCCTTCCCGAGCATGGCCGGCGCACGGTCATCAAGCCCCAGTAGCACGGAGGCGCTGATCACAAACCCTATGCCCACGATCGCAAGTACCAAGCGCTGCGTGGCGCCGCGGATCACACGGTGCAGTTCATTGAGCTCCGAGATCCGCACATCTGCGGTAAACCGAGCCGCCTTCGCTTTATCGAACACCTCGAGCAGGGTGCCGGGCAGTTCCGGCAACCGTTCCGCCCACTTCGGCACATTCTGCCAAGTGGTCTCAACCAGCCTGCCTACACCTACCCGCTCGCCCATCCAGTGTTCCAGCGCAGGCCTCGCGGTATGCCAAAGATCAAGATCCGGACAAAGTTGCCGGCCGAGCCCCTCGATGTTAATCAGGGTTTTTTGCAAGAGGATGAACTGGGGCAATATCTCCATATGAAACCGCTGGGCCGTCTGCAAAAGGCGCAGCAACAGGTGCCCAAACGAGATATCCCTGAGCGGCCGCTCGAACATAGGCTCACAGACCGTGCGTATCGCCGATTCGAACTCATCCACGCGGGTGCCCTCCGGCACCCAGCCGGACTCTACATGGAGCTCGGCAACCCGGCGATAATCTCGCTTGAGAAAGGCCAAGATATTATCCGCGAGATATCGCTGATCGATGTCGCTCACCGAGCCCATGATGCCAAAATCGACCGGAACGATGCGCAACGGGTGCAGGTTATCGGACGGCAGCACAAAGAGATTGCCGGGATGCATGTCGGCATGAAAGAACTGGTCCCGGAACACCTGGGTGAAAAATATCTCGATGCCGATCCGGGCCAGTTGCCTGAGATCGATCCCGGCGGCTTGCAAGGCCTTAAGATCGTCGATCGGGATCCCGCATACCCGTTCCATCACCATGACCTCCCGGCGGATGAGTTCCCACTCGATGGCGGGCACATAAAATTCTAGCGAGCCTCGGAAGTTCCGCCGTAACTGGGAAGCATTGGCCGCCTCCCGGATCATGTCAAGCTCATCGAGGATGGTCTTCTCAAATTCAGCCACCAGCCGCACGGGTCTGAGCCTCCGGCCATCTTGCCAGTACCGTTCGGAGAGCTCGGCAGCGATGTAGAGCAAGCTAAGATCCCGCCGGATGAGCTTTTTGATCCCAGGACGCACGACCTTGACCACCACCTCCCGCCCATTCTGCAAACGCGCGGCATGGACCTGGGCAATCGAGGCGGAGGCCAGGGGTTGCTCCTCAAACTCACTGAAGATCGCGCTCAACGGGCCTCCATAGGCAGCCTCGATGATCCCGCGCGCCTCGGTCCCCGGAAAGGGCGGCACCCGATCCCGAAGCCTCGCCAAGGCATCGGCGATATCGTCGGGGATCAGATCCCGGCGGGTGGAGAGCAGCTGACCAAACTTGACAAAGATAGGACCGAGATCCTCGAGCGCATGCAGGATGCGCTCCCCACGCGTTGCCGGGGGCCGGCGTATCCAGTTCCACGGGAGCAAATACAACAAAAACCGCAAGGGGCGGAACAGATGGGTGGCGAGGATGATCTCGTCCAACCGGTGATGGATCAATACCCGCTGGATACTCAAAAGCCGTAAAAACTGGCCGGGCGTAAGCATGCTCGTTGGCTAAGGCACCCTGACCAACTGCCTCTCGAGCCGTTTCAACCGCGCCTCGAGCCGATCCACATCGGTGCGCAACCTATCTACAGCCTCGATAAACCCGTTGACATCGTCCTGGTCGGGCAGAATAGCGGTCTCTGTCTTAAGATACTCGGTAAGATCGAGTTCCAGGGTCTCACGGCTCTGTTCCAACCAGCTCGCCGAGGTCCGATACGCCCTGCCCAACTGATGCGCAGGAATATCACCGAGGTAATACGACAGCACCTCTTCCCAGTCGATGTCAAGAGCGGCCAGGCACGCTTGAACCTGGTGGCTCAAGGCCAGATCGCCGATGATCTCGATATCTCCCGCTAGGGCCGAGGCGCGCTTGTCGGGGGCCATAGCCATAGCCATCAAGGCGAGCGGCGTACCCCGGATCCGCAGGTGCACCTCACCCGCGTGATCCAGGGTCAAGCGCAAGGTTTCCCGTTCCGGCAGGGCATAAATAATCATGTCGAGAGGTTCCCGAAGCTCGACGGCGACTACCTTGCCGGCCATATCCCCAACGCTCTCCCGAGCGGCGGGATCAAATCGCAACAGCTTGGCGATCGTCGCTTCGATTAAGGACAATAACAAGGTGAGGGGTAGTTTGATCCCAGGGTTCATGGGTAGTGTGAGCAACCCTCTTGTTAAAGCTTATATCCGCAGTGTACGGCGGCGATCCCACCGCTCAGATTATAATAGGCGATCAGATCGAAGCCGGCGCTCTCCATCATGCTCTTCAGGGTCTCCTGATCCGGGTGCCGGCGGATCGATTCGAGCAGGTACCGATAACTCTCCGCATCACCCACGACAAGCTTTCCAAGCCATGGGAGCACATTGAATGAATAGCTATCGTAGAGGCGCTGCAGTAGCGGCATCACGAGCTGCGAAAACTCTAAGATCACCACCCTCCCCCCAGGCTGCAACACCCGGTGCATGGAGGCCAGCGCTTGGTCTTTATGGGTCACATTGCGCAAACCAAAGGCGATGGTAACTACATCGAAGGTATTGTCCGGGAACGGTAGGGATTCGGCATTTGCCTGCACATACTGCACGGTGCCGGCGATCCCCTGATCGATCAAGCGATCCCGGCCGATACTCAACATCGACCCATTGATATCGGCCAAGATCACAGAGCCCGCTGATCCCACCCGGCGAGCGAGGCGTGCGGTCATATCCCCGGTGCCGCCGGCCAGATCCAAAACCCGCTGCCCGCATTTGATGCTGGCGATAGCCACGGCGAACTGTTTCCAAAGACGGTGAATGCCCCAGGACATCAGATCGTTCATGAGATCATAGCGGGCGGCGACCGAGTCGAACACCTGGCCTACGCGGCGGGTCTTCTGTTCTACCGGGATCCGCTGATAGCCAAAATCGGTGGTTTTGGTCATGAGGCAACCGATCTACGCTGGTATCCCGCCTGCTTTAAGGCATCGAGATAATCCATCCAGTAGCGATCCAGACGCTTGCCGAGATCATAGAGATATCCCCAGGAATAGATCCCGGTCGCATGCCCGTCATCGAAGATCAATTTAACAGCATAGTTGCCCACCGGCTCAATGGCCGTGATATTGACCCCCTCCTTGCCGATCGGCAGCACCCCTTGGCCGGGACCATGGCCTTTGACCTCGGCGGAAGGCGAATACACGCGCAAGATCTCGCACGGCAATTCAAACCGCTCGCCATCGTCGAAGCGGATCTCGAGGATATGCGATTGCTGATGGAGCGTGATCTCGGTCGGGACAGGCTTGTAAGACCCGGACTGTGGCATACGGCCGCTTAGAGAATATATCGGGTCAGATCTTCATCCTTGATCAACTCGCCGAGATAGGTATCCACATAGGCGGCATCGATCGCCACCGTGTCGATCTCCTCGCCGCTGCCCGCCGCGAATGATAACTGTTCAAGCAAGCGCTCCATCACGGTATGCAGCCGCCGAGCGCCGATGTTTTCGGTGCGCTGGTTGACCTGCCAGGCCACCTCGGCGATCCGGGCGATGCCCGATTCGGTGAATTTTAAGCCCACGCCCTCGGTCGCCATCAAAGCCGTATATTGCTCGGTGAGAGAGGCATCGGGCTCGGTTAAGATCCTGACAAAATCCTCGACGGTCAGGGCATTCAATTCAACCCGGATGGGTAAGCGACCTTGCATCTCTGGGATCAGATCGGAGGGTTTGGAAAGGTGAAAGGCCCCTGAGGCGATAAACAGGATATAATCCGTTCTCACCATCCCGTATTTGGTGGATACCGTACAGCCTTCGACCAAAGGCAACAGATCCCGCTGTACGCCTTCCCGGGAAACATCCGGGCCGCTGTACTCCGAGCGGCGCGCGACTTTATCGATCTCGTCGATGAAAACGATACCGTGTTGCTCTGCCGCTTCGAGTGCTTTGGCCTTGATGTCTTCCTCGTTGATGAGTTTACCCGCCTCCTCCTCGGCCAAGAGCTTGCGCGCCTCCTTGACCCGCACCTTACGGGTCCGCTTGCGACCACCCGCCAAGTTCTGAAACATACCCTGCAACTGGGAGGTCATCTCCTCCATACCGGGTGGGGCCATGATCTCGACCCCGATCGCAGGCACACTGAGCTCCGCCTCAATCTCCTTACCATCGAGCTTACCTTCCCGCAACATCTGTCGAAACTTCTCCCGGGTGGGAGAACTGCCTTCCGACAAATCAAAGTCCATACCGGTCGGCCTGGCCATGGGCAACAATATATCCAGTACCCGCTCCTCGGCGGCTTGTTCGGCCTGATGCTGGACCTTCGCCACGGCCTCTTCACGGATCATCTTGACGGCGACATCCGCCAGATCCCGAACGATGGATTCGACATCGCGGCCGACATAACCGATCTCGGTAAACTTGGTGGCCTCCACCTTGATAAATGGCGCCTGGGCAAGCTTGGCCAGGCGCCTGGCGATCTCGGTTTTACCCACGCCGGTCGGGCCAATCATCAGGATATTCTTGGGCGTGATCTCATTGCGCAGACCCAAGACCACTTGGGCGCGCCGCCAGCGGTTGCGCAAAGCAATGGCGACCGCCCGCTTGGCAGCGTCTTGCCCGATGATATGCTTATCGAGCTCTTGAACAATCTGGCGTGGCGTCAGCTCACTCATGGTCGGCTTTATGGATAGATTATCGGCCATCCTCGCTCATCCTCAGCTCCTCAATCGTCAGATTCGGATTGGTGTAAATACAGATCTCCGCGGCGATCTTCAAGCCCGTTTCCACGATGGACCGCGCATCCATTTCCGTGTGTTCGAGCAAAGCCCGCGCCGCTGCCCGAGCATAGGGTCCGCCCGAGCCGATCGCCATCAGATCGCTTTCCGGCTCGATGACATCACCTGTACCGGAGATGATGAGAGAAGCGATGTTATCGGCCACTACCAACATCGCTTCCAGGCGGCGTAAGGCCCGGTCCGTACGCCAATCCTTAGCGAGCTCCACCGCCGAGCGGCTGAGATTGCCCTGGTGTTTTTCCAATTTTGCCTCGAAACGCTCAAACAAGGTAAAGGCATCCGCGGTGGCGCCAGCGAAACCGGCGAGCACCTTGTTATTATACAAGCGCCGAACCTTACGGGCGTTACCTTTAAGCACGGTATTGCCGAATGATACCTGCCCGTCGCCGCCAATGACAACAGCGCCATAGCGGCGGACAGAGAGAATAGTTGTGCCTATAAATGGCTCCACCCAGATGATCCTTCAAAATAAAGTAATAAAACTATTGTATACCACATCCGCCCAAGAGGCAGCTTCCATTTTGATGGCCAAATCGAGATTGAGCAAACTCAGGCTAGACTCAACAAACAGCGTCGGTTAGGCTGAATAGTCCTGCAAGGTGTGGTTAACCTAGCACCCGACGCTGGCAACAGTCGGTGTCTGACATGATAGAAGAAACAACATTATGCAGAAAATAGTATACTATCTGGATTGGATCGAGCAGTGGGATGCCTTGCTCTGCGAGCGCTTCAATCGCGCCAATCAGTACAAGCTTATCCGGCACTGTTTCAGATTCATCAGCCGGCTGGGCAATGGTGTGTTTTGGTATGTGCTGATACTGGTGCTTCCCTATATGTATGGAAGCCAAGCGCTTTGGACCGCCTTGCAAATGATCCTGACCGGACTCACCTGCACGCTGCTCTACAAATTTATCAAAACCACCACCTCACGTCCCCGCCCCAACGAACGCAACCCTACGATCCTCTGTCCCGTGCCGCCGCTCGACCAATACAGCTTTCCTTCCGGCCACACGCTCCATGCCGTGGCCTTCAGCACCATAGCTGTTACCGAGTTCCACACCTTGGCGTGGCTACTTGTGCCTTTTACTTTCCTGGTAGCCCTCTCACGGATGATACTCGGCTTGCATTATCCGAGCGATGTCCTCGCCGGTGCGATCATCGGCGCCTTGGTGGCCGGTATTTCATTCTGCTTCTAAGAGGTGGGAATCCTGATGAAAGAATAGTATCTAAATTTAGACTGGCCTATCTTTATAACACAAAAATATTTACTTATCATCATTAATTTCTTTTAAGAATAATAAGAATAAAATACTATCTATTATTTTAGTAACTCCTGAATAGGGCCAGGTAGCCATGGATCTCTTGGAGAAAAGCCATGTACCACTATGATCGCTACGATCAGACCATCGTCGATGAACGGGTAGTGCAGTTCCGCGACCAGACCCGCCGATACTTGGCGGGAGAGTTGACAGAAGAGGAATTCCGCCCCTTGAGATTGCGCAATGGGCTTTATATTCAACGCTACGCACCCATGCTGCGCGTAGCCATTCCTTACGGCTTGCTGTCCTCGAAACAGCTGCGGATGCTGGCCCATATCGCGCGTGACTATGATAAGGGCTTCGGTCATTTCTCCACCCGCCAAAACATCCAGTATAACTGGCCGAAACTCGAGGATGTGCCCGATATCCTGGCAGAACTTGCCACAGTACAGATGCATGCGATCCAAACAAGCGGGAACTGCATCCGCAATATTACCACCGATCCTCTCGCCGGGATCGCCGAGGATGAGATCGAGGATCCCCGGCCCTATTGCGAGATCAGCCGTCAATGGTCGACCTTTCATCCCGAATTTTCCTGGCTCCCCAGGAAATTCAAGATCGCCTTCACCGGCGCCATCCATGACCGGGCGGCGGTGCCCGTGCATGACATCGGTATCTATCTGGTCAAGAACCCGGCGGGAGAAGTAGGATTTAAGATCTTGGTCGGAGGTGGACAGGGCCGTACCCCGATGATCGGCGTCGTGATCCGGGAGTTCCTCGAGAAGCGCTATCTACTCTCTTATCTTGAGGCCATCCTGCGGATCTACAACCTGGAAGGCCGACGCGACAACATCAACAAGGCACGTATCAAGATCCTGGTCAAAGCGCTCGGGGCCGAGGCGTTCAAATGCAGGGTGGAGGAGGAATGGGAACAGATCAAGGACTCCTCCCTGCTGCTCGATCGACACGAGATCGATCGGATAGCGGCGTTCTTTGCACCGCCTCCCTATGATTCGGATGCAGTCCACAATACCCGTTTCGAACAGCGCTTAGCCCAAGATAAAGCCTTTGCCACCTGGGTCAAGCGCAACGTGGTCAATCATAAGGTCCCGGGGTATCGCGCGGTGTATATCTCGCTCAAGGCGCCCACCAACCCGCCCGGGGATGCAACCGATAGCCAAATGGACGCCATCGCCAACCTGGCGGACAAGTACAGCTTCGGCCAGATCCGGGTGCTCTATGAGCAGAATCTGTTATTTGCGGATGTCAAGCAAGCCGATCTCTATACCCTGTGGCAGGCGTTAAAACGCCATGATCTGGCCACACCCAATATCGGCACGCTCACGGATATGATCTGCTGCCCCGGACTCGACTACTGCTCGCTCGCCAATGCCGGCTCTATCCCCATCGCCCGGCAGATCAACGAGCGGTTCAATGATCTGGACTACCTCTACGATCTCGGCGAGATCAAGATCAAGATGTCCGGCTGCATGAATGCCTGCGGCCATCATCATGTGGGACACATCGGCATCCTCGGGGTGGATAAGCAGGGCGAAGAATATTACCAGATCACGCTCGGTGGGTCTGCGGAAAACGATGCCGCGCTCGGTGAGCGCCTGGGTCCGGCCATCGCCAAGGCCGAGGTGGCCGATACGCTGGCTAAGATCCTGGATATCTATGTCGAACGCCGATTTGAGGACGAGCGTTTCCTCGACACCTATCGCCGGATCGGGATCGAAACCTTCAAGGCGCGGGTCTATGGTGGTGATGAGGCAGCGATAGAAGAAGAGAAGATACGGGCCTATGCAGGTCATTAAGGATCAGAAGATCGTCGCGGATAGCTGGCAGCAGATAGCTGGGGACGAGGACTTGCCCGCGGGTGATGTGATCGTCTCCTTGGGCCGCTGGCAGGCGGAGCGAGAACAGTTGCTGAAACGCACGGGCAAACTGGGCGTTTGCATCAACGGCGATCATAAACTTAGAGATATCGCCGACGATCTAAAGCACTTTGACCTCATCGCCTTGGATTTCCCGAAGCTCGGAGACGGGCGCTGTTTCTCCCATGCGCGCCTTTTGCGCGAGCGTTACGGCTATAAAGGCGAACTGCGGGCAGTGGGCTATGTGCTCCGGGATCTCCTGTTCTTTATGCACCGCTGCGGGATCGATTCCTTTCAGATCCGGGATGGCAAGGATATCGAGGATGCGCTGAAGGCATTCAAGCGCGCCAACGATTTGAAAGGCAAGACAT
>OBLR010000418.1_pt1 | contig 10535 bp, 12 predicted proteins | sample 1519891 | NCBI WGS metagenome assembly OBLR01 (sample SAMEA3113583, study PRJEB22503) | soil metagenome | reverse complement strand
TCCTCATGTTTTAGAAATGAATTTTGGATGATATATGGCATATTAAAGAGAGTACGGAATAAGAGATTAGTATAAGAGATAACTGTCAATTGTAGCTGATATTTAGATAAAATATCTATATCCTATAAAAGAAGTTTTTCAGGTCAAACACATTCAACCTTATGAGAGGCTAGATTCATACCATACTTTGCAATATCAACAATAGAATGGGCCATTAGGTATATTGTATATTGTAAGTGAGAGTCTTCCAGAAGCATTAATGGTTGTAGGATCTCTTGGGATCGGAGGTATGATCACATGATCGTTATATGTCATACTGATGGTCCGCCCTGTGTTTGGCACACTCATCGTACCATTTTCAATGAAGGTTACAAGGAAATGTGTTTCGTTTATTGGAGTAGCGCCTGTATTTATTACCACCACCTCATCCCAAATCGAAAAACAAAAAACTAGAGAAAATTATGTATGGTTATAATACTTTATTTCTTAGCTATTGTTTTCCGTTTATTCCACTTTCCTGATTTTATTGTGTCATATTAGCTTGTGTAGTTGCGGCCTCTTCATGTTCGTCGCTTCCGGGCATAACTTTATTGACACCTATGACCACTGTGCTTGTAGGCGGTAGTTCTATATCTTCTTCACCTGGATTTTGTATGGCTATGTCAGTGGTAAGATTTCCACCTTCCTCAGATGCCAAGTCAGCATGATAGAGGCATAGTTCTCCCGGAGTAGATAGGTTTTGTACTAATTCTAGTTCAGTTGGTTGTAATGCAGGTGCCTGTCCTGTAAGGATTGTCAGCGTCGCATTAGAATTATCATCACACGGGATTTTTGCTGCAATGTGTCCAGTTACTATAGCATCTGGTGTACTATCATACAGGTGGATAAAACTCCCCCCTGGAATTGTCTCGCCAGATAGTAAAACTGCAGTAGAATCCCTAACTGTTGTTGCATTGCCAGCATGTCCTCCACTTTCTTCATGTGGTTCCGCAGTACTCGTAACATTAGTTGGCTGTTGCGCTGAAGCAATCATAACTGTTGTAGTCCCAAGAATGAGAAAGATCATTGTAGAGACTACAAGCGTTGAAAAGGCTGTAGCAAATCGCTTTTTTTCTTGCATATGTCAGCGCATGTTATGTTCCTAATAAATCTTCTAGTTCGTTCGACGAACGTACTAGGGATTTAACATTACTGACATCAATAAACAATAACCAAGTAAATGAGAATAGGATAAACCTATCCTTGGCGTAATGGCAAATTAAATGCTTCCAAAAGGTTTGGATGAATTTGCATATGTACTATCATCATTATATCCAGTGGGGAGACCTTCCTTTGAATCAGATCACTAAGCTCTGTAAGACCATTTTCCAAGTTGGTAATAAAGGCTGATGAATTATTTGGCGCGATAGGCTTGAGTTTAGTGTTAAATATTTCTAGAGCCTTTGTAGCTAATGCTTGTGCACTTTGGTAATCAGTTATATCCACTAACGAGTAATTTCTGTCTGTTTTATTATCCATATTCATAGATGAAGAAGAAGACGAGATGTTCATGGAATCCATATTCATACTGCTGTTGTTACTATTGCTATTATTGTCATCAGCTATGCCACTCATTATCATCATGTCGGAAGAGTTTCCTCCCATTATAGCCATGTTTGTCATGTTTGTCATATCAAAGTCAACAGCATAGGCGTTTCCATAGTTGATTAGGATGCTATCGACAAGATCTGCAAAAGCTAGGGGCTGAGTTGTACTGTTTATCTCTATTTTGTCGCTTGATTCTTGGCTGCCCCCACCAAATATGCCTCTTAAAAACTCTATACCACTTTCTAAGAAGTTTGAGGAGTCATCTTGTTGTCTCTGTTGTGTTCTTACGACCACAGCTTCGCTAAGTGTTGAATTAATATCAGACACAAGTTGATTTACCATTTGTTGTTGCTCATCTGATGAAGATGAAATTCTCTGTAAGTCACCTACTGCTGTCAATAGTTTGTCGGCGATTTCTTCATTTGCTTCTGCGATCTCAGATATTATGTCCGGAGTTAAAAGTGCAGCAGCTTTATTAGCATGATTCTGAGCCAATGATATGTTATTGTTTGCAAGATTTGTCTGAACCAGTTCTGACTCTATTTGGACCTGGTCAGTAATAGCTACAAATGATGCGGTCTCGTCAGTACTAAAAATGTGTGCATATATTTTCTTATCAAAGGGATTAAAATTAACACTACCAGTAGAGAACAGGCTGAAGAGGAAACAAGCAAGGAATAGAATAACAAATAAGTTCCTGGCCATATTAGAAACCCCCATTTTACCCAATTTTAGTCCTTGCAGTATTATTGATAATGCAGCGCAACTGTCTATTATAGTGAAGAAAAACGCAGCCTGCCACAAATAGTTTCGCTGATAACAATCCTATGCGCTATTCCATTCTCAGGTTAAATGCTTGTAAGATATTTGGATGAATTTGTGTATGGACTATCATCATAATATCCATAGGTGAAGCCTTGTTCCTAATTGCATCATTCAGGTGCGTAAGACCATTTTCCAGGTTGGTAAGCGAGGCTGATGAATTATTTGGAGCTATAGGCCTGAGTTCGGTGTTAAAGATTTCTAATGCTTTTGCAGCCAAGGCCTGTGCACTTTGGTAATCAGTCAGATTGACTAAAGAAGAAGAATTGATGCCACTTTCACTTCCTTCTCCTCCTCCTACATCCATACCAACCACAGTGCTAGAAGATGACATATTCATAGAATTCATTTCTTTATTACTATCATTATCATTACCATTAGTGTCCATATTGCTCATTGTCATCGTGCTCATATTGTTATTGCTCTGCCCATTCATAACCATGTTTGACATGTTTGTCATATCAAAGTCAACAGCATAAGCATTTCCATAATTTTCAAGAATACTATTTACTAGATCAGCGAAAGCTAATGCTTGAATTGTAGCATTCTCAAGATCCTCTTGTTCTATTCTTGTAGACTCAGCCTCACCTAATATACTATCTATGTCGCTAACTAGTTGATCAATGGATCCTACTTGCTGTGGCGACAATGATATATCTTGCAAATCATTAATCGCTCTTGTAAGTTCATTAGCTACTCTCTGATTTTCTTCTGCAATTTCCGTTGTTATATTCGAAGTCAAAAGCGATCCGGCTTTTTTAGCATGCTCTTGTGCTAATGACGTACTATCATTGGCAAGATTTGTCTGGACAAGTTCTGATTCTACCTGTATTTGATCCACAAAAGAGAGAAATGATGCACTTTCATTAGGACTGAATGTATGACCAAACGCATTTAGAAAAGAGTTATTATCATTGTTCATGTTAATACTACCTAAAACGATGCTAAGCAAAATGATTGCTAATGATAATAGAGTTCGATACGAGCTCCTTCCCATTACCAGAAGTCGTACTTTATCATATTTTAATTATTATAGTACGTTCGACGAACGTACTATTAGACTTTATATCCAGTTTGTTACTTATATTAATTTAGTATGCCACAAATTTACAGCAGTCTTTTTTCAAACAAGAAAACCTTAGAGATTTTCCTTATGTTAGTCATTGCTACAAGTTTATTGTTCTATAATAATAACCAAAATGCCAACTATGTATATGGTCATGCAAATCCAGTTTCGTACTCACCTTCTGCTAACTCTGTCATTACTAGCGGACAAGATGAATCTTTACCAGATAATGTAGCAATACTGTTTTCAGAGAGGCCTGAACCCAAAGTGAGTTATATACATGTAACCAATTCCAAAAATGAACGGGTAGACAACAACGATTTCAAAATTATAGGACAAAATGATAGGGAAGCATCTGTTACTTTGGATAAAAACAAAATTCTGGATGGTGTTTATAGTGTTACATGGTTAGTTTTATCTCGTGATGATGGACATATCAGTAAGGGTTCCTATGTATTTAGAGTTCAATCCCCGCAGGAACAACAATCTCAACAAACAGGGGCACCTGCCCAACGGACGAATATTAATAATAATTCCTTGGTAAGACAAGCTACCGTAGACGATGTAAACGTCACCCTCAGTGTTACGCCATTTTACGTAGGGGAGAATAGTTTCAATGTAACCTTTATCGAGAAATCTGGCGAATTCTCATCCAATATTAATAACGTAATTCTTGCATTTACCAACCCACAAGCTGGATTAGGACCTATAGTCGCAACTTTAAACAAGACAGGTGAAGGGAAGTTTGCGGCTCAGGGAAGTTACTTGAGTCAAATCGGTAATTGGGAAATAAAGGTTATAGCACAGAGGAGTGGGGGTTATGATCTCAATCATACTTTTGAGGCGGTGGTAAAAGCTCCTGCTGTTAACAACACGTCCATCCCTTGATGATTTAATCCGGCTTGAGAATTGACATTGACACGTAATCATCGATATTATAAGTCACTGTGATTTGTAAAAGATGATAATTAGACAAACTTGTGAAAATTTTTTTCATTCACCTATCGCTACGCTCAAAATGTGCAATAGTGTTTTTTACTTGTTGTTTGCTTTTCTTAAAATATAGAATGCTCCCAATGCTGACAGCTACTGACAAAATAATTGCTAAAACGGCAAATGAATCAAATGAAGGAATGTAATTCTGTTTACTTTCTACCTCTAGTGAGCCTTGGGTGGACATTGACTCTTGAAGCGAGATAGAAGGAGGCGAGGTAATTGTAAGGAATGAAGCAGCTACTAAAACACCTATTCCAATAAATGATTCTATCTTTATAGTTTTGCTAAACCTTTCAGAGGGATCATACTGCTGTGAGAAAGGACTCGTTTTACAATCATCAGACAATCCCATACCAGGTGCATTTATTTTTTCTCGTTGCTGCCATTGTCCATCTTTACTGAGATTAGCAACCATCATGAGGCTGCTGTGTAGTCTAATTTGATGATATCCACCGAGAATAACCATTGGTAATATCAATAATAATTTGATTGCCAAAATATTTCCATATGAACTTGTAAAAATTGTCTCAGCTGTATGTAAATGGATCCAAGCCATATATAGTCCAGTTACTCCAATTATTCCAAGGGATATGGTAGCTATAAGAGAAAAGTATGGAAGCAATAATGCAAGAAAGTAAGAAGTGTCATGTACGGCGACACCAAATGATCTGTTTGCATTCCCATCATTATTGCTATTCTTTCTAATTGATAGTCTTATTGTCATCAGAAGTATTGAGGCGATATAGAATAATCCTCCAAGCCATATTGATACTGCCATAAAATGAAACCAGTCTAAACATATTGCCAGCGATGGAAGAAAAGAAAGAGCAGTATTATGACTTACCATGCTATTAGAAAAGATGCTTACTGCACCTGCTAGTAATATGATATATAACAAGCCATTGGAAAGAACTCCTCCCTTCTTTCCTGTCCTCTTTTTAAGTGAAGGAGAATAATGGCCAAGCTCATTGCTCTCGAGACCTGTCTGACCTTTTTTTATGGATTTTTTTTCAAAGATATAGTAAAGGATAGAGGATACAACTATTATCAATGATGTTATTACCCGTAAATTCAAGACCGGGCCAACAGGAGTAGCAGATAATATGGTAAAAGTTGTGCCGAGATCAATACCAAGTTCAGAGGACAAACTATATGCCTGTAATAAGAACAGAGAAGTTGCCGAAAGCAGTACGGCTATACCGCATGATAATAATATGGTAAGGAGTCGTTTTGCAAGACGAAGATTAGTAGTGTCTTCTGATACACCTGTATAGGTATTATTTCTATCACGGAAAAGCTGAAAGTGATTTCGAATTGTTCTTTGAAATAAAATATGACTGAATACCATGCCAACTATCGTAGTCTGAGATACAATTAAGGGGGCTTTTAGTAACGCATCATAATATGAAGTAACTGATTCTGTTTGCGGCATAGGCGAAGAAGGCTCTTCAAAGGAACTAACTTGCGAATACGACTTGAAGGACAACGATACACCACCGGAAAAATAAATCATCAGAGTTATTCCTACCATTAAAATTCCCAGGACGCTTTTTTGTTTAGGAAAAGACATGGTTTTCCCCCGACTGATCATAAAATAAGGGAAGATGGTACGTCGATATTGTTTCTCTTTTTTACTATTTTTTATTGCGTTCTGGTTGCATTTTCGAGCTCAGCTAGTTTTTGGACTATTTCCTGGTTTGATATCATTGGTTCAGGAAATCCTGCCTCTGAAAGTGGCCGCGGACATCCAAAGCCTCCCATAATTGACTTTCTTGTAACATTTGGTGAAATTTCAACTGTGGAATTATCTGAAATAGGTTCTGACTCTCCTCCTCCTGGGCTACAAGTCCATGTCGCGCTAAAATCGGTTCCATTAATATTTCCAAATACTGTATAATTGTATGTTGTTTCCACTGTTGGAAAGAAGTGTGCTTCATAGTGACCTGGATCTCTAAATGCTGGTTCAAAATCTAGCGTTTTATTCTTGGCACCTGCTGAAACGTCTACTTTCAACATCCTTTCTAAACCTTCAACAGGTTTTGTTCCATTTGCCTGTGAGTTTACAGGGTCAGAGGGATCTGGCCAATATGCAAACATCTCTACTCCTGATTTTTGGTCAACATAAAGTGGTTCACCTATTGATCCAACAACAAAGAGGTAGTCCTTATCTCCGATCGTAAACAATTGTCTTTGGTGTGCAAATGCCATATTCTGCAAAATCCCTGTTGAAGAAAGTACAAGTGTTGCAACAATAATGCTTGTAGTTACCGCAATAAATTCTGGTTTGAACATTTTTGGTAAAATTAATTCAGGAATATTTAAGTCATCTAGTACATGCATCGAAATGGTTCGATGCACGAACCACTGTATTTTTATATTATGACGGCATGGGTCATGTAGATGTACTAGAAGATGCAACCTCTTACACCTTCTATGCATAGAATAGTAGCCAGTAAGCCAAAGTTATTGATTGTAATTTCTGCAATTGTAGTAGCTGTATTATGTCTACCAGTAATTCTTCCACACCTTAATCATCCAACCATGATTTATCATATTGTGATTCATGTAATCAGCTTTATTGTATCGGTTTTTCTAGGCGCTATATCCGCGGCTGCCTACAGGAGAACTCGCAGCACCAGAATATTGTTTATGTTTTTTGGATTCTTATCACTGTCGGTAGTTGAGCTGATTTTCCTTTTTGATGCTACTGGGGATGTAGGCGAGATTGCTCTTCCTCTCATTCACATAGAACTGCCACACATAATCCTCTTGGCGATGGTGGCCCTATTTGGGATAGGAGTACTAAAGGTGAACAAATAACATAATATTAGAGGGTAAGGATTTTATCTCAGGTAGCAAAAGATTGACAAAAAAATGGAGCCGACAGCATCACCACTATCAGTTAAGTGACAGTCAAAGCAACATTCTAAATGTCTTAAGCAATAATCCTGGGATCCGTTACAAAGAGCTTGCACGTCAGACTGGTATGGCTAATGGCGTCCTAACTTATCATTTAAATATACTCGACCAAATTGGAGTTATTAACAAATATAAGCAAAATAAAATAATACGATATTATCCTGTCGACATTCCGAAGAAGGATCTAAAAATCTTATCTCATCTCCGTGTCCGTTCTGAAAAAGATATAATCTTGTTCTTGATGGAACATGATTCTTGTACTTTTAATGAGATAGTGGAACATTTAGGCAAAGCTCCTTCTACTATATCATGGCATCTAAAAAGGCTATGCTCAGAAGGTATCGTAGGAGTTCATTACGGAGAATATAATATTTATCGAATTGTCGAAGTAAAATCTGTAAATGAAATGCTTCATAAATACAACGAGAGTCTTACAGACAAAGTTGTTAATAACTTCATAGAGATAACCGATGAGTTATAATCATTAATTTGTGCAAGAGAGTTTGTACAATTTGGTAAAACAAAAATAACTGGCTTCACCTCTGATTATAAATAATTGGCAAATGGAGGTGTATGGGATTAATGATATTATCCTTTTTTTTCTCAGTAATTATCACAATTTTTGTATGCTTGGGTATAAACAATGTATTTGCACACATTGCCTAGGAAAATAAGATATTAGCTACGATACAGGAGCGGAAGAATGGTTTCTCTGGCAATTGTTTGACAATCAAAATATTCCTAGACCAGCTATTGTAAATACCGTAAAAATTTATATCCCTATGAAATTTGATAGCCTATTCATTTGCAATCAAATAATTTTACTTCATCTCAAAGAAGAAGTTCGATCGTTGCCGCCGTCGCTGTTCTGGTTTTGTTATTAGTGTTTGCGTATGCACAACAACAACCCTTTAGCCTTTTACAGCAACAAAGAGAGGCAATAGCTCAGCAACAACCTGAGCAGGTGACAAGACAAAAAGTACCCTTAGGCGCAGCTGCTGATACTAATTTTACCAATTATACAGACCCACAGTATGGTTTTAGTTTGCTCTACCCCTCCAGTTGGGTTAATAAAGAAATAGATCCAGGTAATAATTTGACTTTCCTCATGTCCTTTAGTCCTCCTGCAAGTGAGTTTGGAGAATTTGTTTTTGTCTATATGGCAGTCAAGAATTTAACCGATAAAAGTACCTCATTAAAACAGTTCACAGAACAGGAGATTAGTTTGTTGAAACGACCTCCCGCTGCTACATCTCCTACGGAGGATACTAGTGCTAGGACAATCCTTGAATCAGAGCCAACAACAATTGCAGGAAACACTTCCGCACACAAGGTAGTATATACAGAAAAAGTCTCAGGCACTCTGTCTAAAATTATGGAAATATATGCTGTCAATGAAGACTGTCAATGAAGACAAGGGTTATATCATGATATATCTTGCTTTTACAGATATTTACGAGAAATATCTGCCGACTGCACAGAAAATGGCTGGCTCATTGAATGTTACAGCCTAGAATCAATGTCGACAGTACATTATAACTAAGATATAGTCAAAATAGGAAAAATAACAATAAAGGTATCCTAGGCTAAATGTTGTCCAGATTCTTAATCATAGTAACAACATTTTTATCCTCCGTTACACTGGCACTATTTTCGGGCAATAACATTGATACACCTTCATTAGTCAATGGACCAACCGAGGCCGATGCATCAGCATTATCTTCTTACTCTGGTTCGATTAGCAACAAAACTGAAGATATACCCCACAATATCTGCATCCAAAATCAAATTTTCCATATATGACAATCCTGATGTAGGTATCAAATTTCTCTATCCGTTAGGGTGGGAGCCAGTTATCAAAAAAGGATCAGACAACTCCACAATAATCGAAATCCTATTTCCCAATATGACTATTGACAATAATGCTGGTAACTTTAGCAGTGGACATCGGCATGGACCTTCGACCTCATTCATAGTTTTATCAATTGAAGAAGAAGCTTCAAACTTATCTGATGATCCTAATATGACAGGTGCATTAATTTCGTTGACAAAACAAAACCTTGCCTTGGCTAATCAAACATTAGCCAATTTTCAACTAATTAAATCATATGAGACTACCTTTGCAGGAAATTCTGCCCACAAAATAGTTTACTCTTTTACAGAACCTTCCCTGGTAACTCCCTCAGAATTTGTATTCCAGTCTATGAATATATGGACCATTAACGAGGATAAGAAATATACAATATCTTATTCACAGCCGGTAGAAGAATATCCTACATATTTAGGAATTGTACAACATATGGTTGATTCATTTGAAATAATTAGGTAATGAGAGGGTTAAATTTTATGGATAAAATGGGATAAAATGGGATAAAATGGGATAAAATGGGATGAGAAGAAATGGGAATCCTAGGATAATAGCCCCCTCACACAGTCTAATCATGATCGACTCTAGGATTTATTTATTAACGAAAGATAATTATTATCTTTTTTTTGAATGAAAATGTTATTGTCATCATTATTTGGGTTTGTCTTTAACTTTAACTTGATAATTGTGTTATCATTGTCCCTTGTAACGAGTAATCATTTCTATCAAAAATCATATGCTCATGATTTTCTTGTAAATAACGATATAACTATAGTCACGTTGGTTGAGCAAATTAAAGCTGAAACAGAACTTGTCAATACAAATTTTTTGTTTAACAATAATGTTTCAGCCCAAGTTCATGCCAGAAATGCGGCTGAACTATTGAATGACCTGGAAGATAATATGACAGAGGCGTCAGAACAGTCTTCATCTAATTTAATTCAAATCTATGAGAATGAAAAGACAAATACAACCTCTCTTGCTTTAGTAACAGCAAACATAGTAGACGAAGTCCTAAGGAAGTATGGAACAGCTTTTGACATCGGTTACGACCTAACTAATATGTCAAATATGGGTGGTATGAAAGTGTCGAATATGAATAGTGGTGGAGGAACATCCATGAATATGACAACTTTTCAAACTAGTGCTAATAACAATACGTTGGAAAGACACTCTAATATGTCAATGCCGATAATGACAGGAAATAATTTGGAAATAGTCAGCATACAAGACTATGAAACATCTCAGGTTCTCGCTGATGTCGTTAATGAGTTGTTT
>OBLR010000417.1_pt1 | contig 10542 bp, 14 predicted proteins | sample 1519891 | NCBI WGS metagenome assembly OBLR01 (sample SAMEA3113583, study PRJEB22503) | soil metagenome | reverse complement strand
TATTGCCAGTCAAAACTCTAGAACCCATATGTACAACAGGAAATAATTCACCTGCAGCTAGACCTGAATTTGTAGACCTGTCATTGAATGCAACAACTAGACCAGAGAATGGACTACCTGAGGACGTAGGAGTAGAGGAAGGAGAAGAGTAAGTGTGACCATAGATTGTCTGCCACTTACACAGGCCAAGTGATGATGAATATTCCTATCTTTCCCTGCACCTATTCGTTATCTCCATGCTGGCAGCGAGAGCATTCTATTATTCTACTTGCATTACATCACTTGCATCGATTATCCTGTTAACATATCTACCCTTTTTCGTATCCTCTACAATCCTGTATTTTCCTCTGCTCTTATGCACAATTTTTACCCTTGTGATAGCAATCAATGGAGACAATAGCCCAGCCTCCTATGGACTATTCAAAACTTTAACTCACCTTTGGAACTACTTATGATAAGGTTTTTTGGTATCACAAATGTTTCTATAGAGGAACTATATTTCTAAATAAGGAATGTGGGGATCTTTGTCAAACCTGCATGGGACTTCATAACTACTTTCTTCAGAAGTTAAAAGGATCGGGTTTTCCCTGCCATCAATTTCTTTATTTTACTACTTTTTTTGACAAGTGGGTTGGCTCAACAGGTAAAGTAAAGGAGCAGCTCCTAAATGAATATCGTAGTAAGCATAAATAAATCTTCTATTGACTTTTATCTAAATAATACGTCGCTGCCTAAGCACCAGGAGGGCTTATTTCTCGCACGCTCAGATTTTTAAAGTCCCAGATTGTATTATCTGATCTAAATGTAACTACTGAACCTCCATTTGTTATTACGTAATCTTTTGGTCTACCACAATCAGCACTATAGAACTCATCATCTGAACTGTTGGCATACCAGCCACCATCATCTACTAAATCTGTGACTTTTGTCCATTCATTATCATTCTTGTCATCCAGATAGGATTCCAGCTTTACTGCAGCGTTGTCGTTGATATTATACATGACCACTTTCCAACCAATCCATCTGCCTACGATAGAATCCGTAACCTTTTCGACAGCCCTTGCGTCAGTATATCCTCCTGTATGCCATATTTCTTTTTTCCATCTTACATTACCATCAATATCAATAGTTCCTGTATATGCTGTGCCATCGCATGGATGTTCGTTATTGTGTCTTCCTCCTCTTGCCCTCCAGTCAAGGTCACTTGCAAAATCCTTTTCCTCTCCTTCGCCGCCGCTGTTGTCATCATCAGCACTATCACCATTAGCAGATAAAGACGAAGGCAGTGATATTGATTCTATTACTTTAGCATAGCCAGTAATCTCAACATTTTTCCAAACTTCCGCATTAGATGGCGTGCCCACATTCAACCTGACTGCAGATCCTTCGATGCGCCAGGAGCCATCCTCTTGTCTGGTTATGTCACGATCAAGAGTGCTCGAGAACAAGTCATCAGCGAACGGCTCGTTCATATTGACATACCATTCTCGCCCGCCTTCCTTGGTCGGATAGATTTCATCAATCCCAAACAAGTCTACACCCTCAACCAAGGGTCTGCGTGGAAAGAACGAAGATGTGTAATAAATAACCACAACAACTATACTCACCATGGAGATTGCAAGTATAACAATAACTAACCAAGTTTTTCTTTCCAATTTGGTATTTCATCATAAATAGAGACCCAAGTTTAAACTAATCAAAATGCCTGGATCCTCTACTCCTTCTGGTGTACATGTATTGTTACAAAAAAAGAAAGGATTCAGGTTGCTAGTTAGTTAGATGATATCTTTGGAATCTTAGCGGAATTAATAAAGAAAATGGTTATGATTTGTTTGGTAACTTGATCTATTTCGTTTTCTATACGAGTTGCAAGGTCGGGTCGATACTATCCTTGACGCAAAAGAGAGTCAATCTTATTCGACTACTTGTCGGAAGATACCTCATCCTTGAATTCAGGAGATAGAAGATGACAACTTATTGCATGTATCTTGTGTTCAGCAACCATTTCATCTAATTTAGTAAATAGTTGACTTAGTTCATGAATGTCTTGTACAAAACTTTCCCAGATATTCTTATGCTCAAGATCTCCTCTCTTTTTGGAATGTTCCATTATATTTGAGATTGTATATTTATGAGCTACTAAGGAATCTTTTATCATACCAATCTGGTCTCCGTATAATATGAAGTTATTATCCACAATATTTTCTCTTACCATTCTATCTGCTTACTAACTAGCTCATTTTCTTTTTTAATAATTACTCTTTGATCTCACAAAAGGTGGAGATCTAAAGGATGTATCATAAATCATTATCCTGGGCTGTAGCCATTCTTAACAATTACTTATATATATCGCGATTTTTATACGTGGCTATGAATACCAAAATAGTTTTGGCAGCTGTTCTAGGAATAACAACAGGAATGATGTTTTTAATGATGCTTCCATTGCAACAGTCTTTTGCCTACAACAAGTTTGGATTTGATAACCAAACACAATGTGTTAATATCACAAACCTCGAGTTTCAGGGAGGTTTCTTTGACCACGACACTCATATGAAACTACTTGGCATGTGCGAGCATACACCTGCTGCTACCAATGTTACTGGTCCATAGGTAGAGAAAACAAAAAGCCCCAGTTTCTTTTTTCATTCAATAGTTATATGCTGTCTTGTTCTACGATCCTTTGTAGCAACAATAACCTGATGCAGATGCAATATTGAAAAATGATTTTGCCTATTCTGGAACGTTGTTGAGTCAAAAGTTGGAAGCAGTTAGTTAGCAGCAATACAAAGAGTACTCCACCACCTTACCAACACAGATAGTAAAATTATCATAGCAGGAGGAGAAAATGACCCGACTAAGTGTATTGGTCAATGGTATTCAGGAGGCCCATTCACCAGACTAAAGGATAGCAGCGGAGAGAATCCCTCTTACTACTGTAATTATTGCGATATGGAATTCCAACCCGAGTCCGAGAATCTAAGAAGAGTGTCCAAACTCTCAGTACCCTTACGGGACACCGAAACCCTGATCGCCCATTCACCCGGAATAGACTATAGAAATGTTCAGATTCATAGGATACTAACCTACAAGTTGAGAATAAACTTGATCACGGTGCCTCTAGAGAATATTGAATCTATGATCGTGACCAGTCCAACTTAAATAATATTTTGCCAATTATATTACTAGCATTAAAGTTGGTAGAACAACAAAAAATAGATGTAGCAGAAGAATCAACGACCTCTGCCACTATAAAGAAGACCAATAAGAAAGAAAGTGATGATAGGCAAATACTCGAGACAGAAAAAGGAACAGATCAAGATAATTCAGATAAGGATGTGAAAATAACATATGTAGACGTACACAAGGATTCTTCCAAATCAACTGATTACTCTATCTCTAAATCTAACATTCATTCATACTCTAAGATTTTAGTACCCGATGACGGAAGAGAAATGTCAGATAAAGCACTTAATCATGCAATCTCTATTTCGAATCTCTCTGGAGCAGAAATTGTCATCTTGCGTATAATAGAAAATATTGAGAAAATGGGAGATACTTCAGTCAGTGTATCTCAAAATAAAGAACCAGATACTAGAGGTGGCTTTAAGCATAACATTGAAGGAGAATTAGTAAATGCCATGGAAGGAAAAATAAAAAAATGTGTAGAGGCTGGTGCCAAGAATAAAATATCCTATGAAATAAAAGTAGGACATGCAGCCGATCAAGTGATGAAGGCATGTGAAGAAACACGTTATGACTTGGTAGTTATGACAACTTCACATCTCGATTCTTGGCTAAGGTCTCTATTTAGCGAGGCTCGAAAAATAATAAGCAAAATAAATACACCTGTACTTTTAGTACAGTAACAAGACATAACCGCCATCACGTTCACCTCCCTATCGGGGACTCTTGTAACTCTTCTTAATACTGTTGTAGAACTATCGCCGTAGAGATTAATACTCGATTCGTCAAACTCTATACATGAAACATGTGGTTATACAGACGACCGTGTATTGTCCAAGATAAGCACTGGTTTTCCATGTTTTGTATGTGGAACGGGATTTGCTTTGAATGAAAAAAGAATACAGCATCTAAAAGAAGGATTACACGGGAGCATGTATGATACGGGTTCGCTTTAAGAGTACACTAGAATATCTTGAATGGTCACTCGGTGATGAAGGAGGACTTGATTTGTATGCGGAATATATAGAGGAATAAACAGATGAAAATGTTGTAATAGAGGAATCAAAAAAGGGACGATGGAATACCTATATGCATTTATCCCTGGTATGCTTTTGTCATTCTCCTTTGAGCCAGATTTATTACATATACATCTACCCTCTATTACTATTATATTATATAGCATTGCAATACTGGATCTTGGAGTCAGGTAGGATAGCAAAAACAAAAAAGCGTTAGGAGTCATTACTCGGAGCGGGAAGAATCTAGCAACCAAAACATTTTAGTGCGGTCGAATCAGTCAGACATTTCAAAATGATCAGTAGATGTGTAGAATGTGATTCGCTTCTTTTGGATGAAGAATATCTCTATAAAGGTAAATCCTATTGTGATGATTGTTACAAGATGATTAAGAGGGCCGAAGGTTCAGATCTATAAGTCTAATTTGAATATGAAGCAAGGTTCAAGCAGTAGCTTCTACTTCTGTAATCCAGTTACATTTTAGATTAACTTTTTCATGATGTTTTTCAACTGCCTCTCTGTTTGGGGCTTCAAGATAACAAAAGCACAAGTCACTTGCTCTGTTATAAAGTATATTTAAATGTTTTACACCAAATTCATCAGCCGGAGATTGTTGAAGTTCCTTTACAGCCTCCTCACCGAGACTATGGAACGAGTGAACATCTAGAAACTTTGGCATTTGGGCATAAATGAAGTCCACTTTACTATTTAAGGTAACCGTATATCTTCTCTTATATTTAGCTAGTAAGCAAAGTGGTTTATTAACTTTCTCTAAGATTCACAAACTTCAGGATAGCTTGCGTCAACTAACAATCAAGGTCAGAAGAATATGGTTGTTAGAGATATCACCAACGGAAAGAAAGTAAAACAGGGCAGAGAACATATGGATACACCCTATGCTTGTTATCGGATATTCATATTAGTCCAATTAAGTACAATCTCAGTGCGTGACAACAAGCGCTATGGTTCTTTAGAAAAAATTAACATTGCTTTCCTTTTCTTACCATTTCCGGTCTCTCTAAGTTTCAAATCTTTGGTAGCCTGACTGATCGTAGAAACTACCTTATCCTTATTAAATTTATGATCGATTATTGCTAGAAGACCCGTGGTTTTAAGCACTCTGTCAAGTTCTGATAGGATTGCATTAGGGTCTTTAAAGTCATGAAGTACATAGAATAGCAAAACTAGATCTATTGAAGCATCAGGTAATTTGGTATTAGAATCTGTGAGTATTGTGTGTACATTGCCAAGCCCTTTCATACTTGCTTTTTTCTGTATTTCGTTTATGGCTAAAGGATGGATGTCCGCAGCATAGACTTTTCCTGTGGGCCTTACAAGTTGAGCAGCCGGAATAGAGTAACTTCCGGAGCCGCATCCATAATCAAGAACATTCCAACCTGGTCCAATACCTATCTGTTCTAAGATTTTGACTGGCGACGTGAAGAGATCACGAAACTTGAAGAAAAAGGCCATAAATTTGAAACTAAGGTTACTCATTGGCTTGTCAAGCATGTATGATTGATGAGTAGGAGTTGAATTAATGTTAATCTGAATGTTCTTTAGTCGTTAAGTATGTCTTTCAATATTATACAGTCAAAGGTTTATTGCACCTAACCATTTTATACTATCCCATTCTATCACTCAATTATGACACCATTGGGAACAAATACTGGATCAAGCTGTGAACATTTTGTAGGTGCAGACGGAAATAGGATTTCCCCTACGACATCAGAATGTGAAGAATGTGAAAAGGAAGGCACTGATTGGGTAGCACTACGAATGTGTCTTGTGTGCGGTCATGTTGGCTGTTGCGATTCTTCTGAAGGTCTACATGCAACAAGACATTTCAAGCAGACAGGACATCCTGTTATGGTTGCATTACCGAATAAACAATGGAAATGGTGTTATATTCATAAGCAATATTCTTGATAATTCCCCAGATATTATGACGCAGATATTATGACGCCACAAACCATAGCCGGGTCTAGCGTCACCGGTATAGATGAGGACCTTTGCAAGCGACCTGATCCTATTTAGTGATACTAGATTTCGTTTAGTTCAGGATTACGAAGAGAAATAATCTTAAGGATGCAGACTGTAGAGTCTAGTGTATGTTAGATGAGAAAATGACAGGAGTCCTTGATCAGCTTTTCAATCGTGCAATAATCTCTCTTCGTACTCTAATGTCTTCCTTACGAATGGGTAAGGCAGACTTTCAGATTCAGAATGAATCAGATTATGCAATAGGATTAGCTCATGGAATAATTATTACGGGCTTTGTATCACATTTTAATACTCATAACAAGAGAGAACCTAACCAAGAAGAGTTAATAGAAGTGAGTAAGGCTCTTTCAAAGAGAACAGCAGAGCTAAGGGAAGCTGTATTTAAGGGTGAATAGTAAACCGCAGGAAATTCAACAAGTGAGTGGTGGTGGCGGTTTGGTATCTGAGTCTAGGACCTCCCCTCAGTCACATGGTCTAAGATTACGTCCCAGGGATTACTGTGAACTATCCTATTTACAGAGTCACTTGATATGGCTATCTTTTAGATTGTCATTGGATTTAAGCCTACCTGCGGTTGGTGCTCGTGAAGGGGGACCCCGTACTCTACTGAACTATCATATTTATCTTAATTGTTCTACTTCTTCTCTATCGATTGATAAGGTTAAAAAATAATGGATAACAAGAAAAAAGCAAGAAGGTGGAGTGACATAGAGGATTACAAAAAGGCGGGCTCAAAAACTAGCCAATTACAGGGAAAAAACAGAAAAAACAGAAAAAAAGTAGTGGACTTGTCTGAAAACGAGATCATATCATCGAAGATGAGTAAATTCGGCAAGGGTTTTAAAATTCCTAATAATAAAACGAACAAAAGGCATAAAGGAGAGAAATTAGAGAAAAATGAAGTTTAAGAAAGATCTTGACGGCTTCGGTAATTTCATATGAGCAAGAGGCATTGCTCTCATCATCTCGATAATTCTTTAAAGTTAACTTATGTTAAGGACTTATGTTAACGGCTCAGCCAATAGCATCAAAGGGAAACTCGTTGTTAGGTTAGGTTATTTTGTGTTTTCAATTAACTAGTATGACCAAGAATGGTAGCAGTATAATGTACGCCAGGACTAAATTAACCAATTGAAAATAAAGATTGTGTTCATACTATATAGCAACACTATGTAGCATGTCACTTAGTTCTATGGACTAGAGTCTTTACCCTGTTGTAGTCGTCGTCGTTGCGTTTCCACCGCCGCTGCCAGCATTACTGGTGTTTCCAGCAGTCGCTCCAGTAGCATTACTCGTCCCGCCTGCACTAGCCGCGCCGACAGTCAACTTGGATGTCATATAAGGATGTACTTGGCAATAATATGGCACTTCATCTCCTTCTTTTGCACCTGCGAGTTGCAGTGGAGATGATTCCTCTCCACCATTTATTATACTCGTATCAAAAATTTTCCCAGAATTGGGATCTGCACCTCCTGTACCTGATGTCGCAGTGTGTGGTACAGTATCTTCGTTTACCCAAACAACATTTCCATTTAATGGAACCTCAGTGTCTTCTGGTTCATAATCTGGGGTTCCTTGGACTGAAGATCCTGCAAGAATAGTAATAACCATTCCCTCAGAAGAAGTTCCATCTTCCATACCTCCACTTCCCTGAGATGTACCATTGGTGATAGCAGTGCTTTCATTATTTGCTGTGCTTACCTCTTGACCCTGATCTACATTTCTAAGAGAAGGTGGAGTCTGGAGTACCTCTGGATCATCAGTGGTTTCTTGAACCGGAAGGCCAAAGTTCTCTCTTAATGTCCTTTGCTGATTAGCCAAAATGTCCTCAGAAAATGTTGGACCAATATATCCAAACCATACCCAAAGTATAATGACAGCAGCCAATGACAAACCCATGACGAGGATGGACCATGCAACCCCTGTGAGGTCATTATATCCATGGCCCTGCCCCTCTTTCTCATGATGAGCACACATATTGTGACACATAGACGTAGCGTAATTGCTTTTAAAAATTTTTGTATTCTACCTCAAGCATGTCATTTTGACCTATTTTGTTTATACCCTCAGGTATGTTCTATCATACTTTCAAGGCTCATATCGACTTAAAGATCCTATCAATATTAATCAGGAATCTTCTGAGATATCATATGGTCGTATCTATTAATTACTTTGAATATAACCAATATGCTCTTTAGCCGTGACCCAAATTTCTTCTATTGTGATAAATTAGGGCACCTTCTGGATTTGACAAAAATAGACGTATATACGGATCGGATCGTCGTGGCGTGCTAAATAAGCTACGTACACGAAATGATCCCATCCAACGATTTTTACCACGCAGGGCTTCGTCTACTTATGCCTCAGCATGCACTACGCTGACTTGCATAATGAAAAGAAGGACCTATTCCTTAATCGATGATCCTGCACGAGAAAGGTGTGATATGCTACCAGCATTTAAACTGGCTTGTGTCACGTGATGTCTCTCCTTTAGCCGTAGTTGACCGGCTTCTGCTAGTGCATATCTAAATGGCTTATTATTTGAGTCTCTAGTGATAAATCCATATTCGCATAGCCTCTTCATTAAACGTGAGGTGTGTTCCCTGGACCTTCCAATGGCATGTTGGACTTCCTTCGATGTCATAGATCTCCCGTCTAACAATTTCAATACATACTCAGCAGTCCCATTCTGTACGTCATTGGAATCTGAAACATCCCCAGAGACTTCTTTCAAAGGTTCCACTCTTTTAGGCCTGTGATACGCATGAAATGAGGGGTGTTGTGATTGGTAATGTGATTGGTCATGTGATTGGTCATGTGATGCATCACCCAGGGAGACTGATGGTGTACTCTCGGTTGAATGCAATTGCTGAGTAAATAAATGCTTCTGGCTCTGCAACTCTATTACATCAAGCCTGACACGCAGGTCTGCAATGGCGCTGTCATATTTTTCCATTCTCCTTGCATATTCAGAAGTTATTGCACTGATTACGCTTGTATTTTTGTGGACTTTTGGTATAATTTTTCTAATATTTACACTAATTCTATTATAGGTAAATCCGAAAGTCAATCCAACAAGGAACGGGACAATAATAGGGACAGCAATAGGTATCAAAATTTGTGTATAAAATTCGCCTACGCTCAGTGACATCACGTGTTACATCTAAAAGGCGTGATTTATTCTTAGTGATAAAAAATCTTTTACACCTTACACATCGTATCAATTAGCTTTCCAACTACCGTAGATACATCTTGGACAGTCTGTCCTGTAGTTGTATCACCATGTCCCAGCGCTTGTGACATCACGTCTAGTTGTAGTGCAATCTTGTCGAGTGTGATCATTGAATCTCTATCAAGTGCCCCGCTGAGTCTTAGCAATAGTATTGAATATAATACCGACTTGATTTTGATTCGGCATTGTTTTACTTGCCGGTAATAGGCTCCTGCTGAAATATTTTCGTGCGAGGATTGTTTAATTATTCTATTGTAAATTATTGATATTTGACGATCAGTAAATATAGACTTTCGCTGGAATTCCTCGAAGAAGTTGTTAGATTTTGAATTTGGATTGTCCACCGCAGCTATACAGATGTGTATGGCGGCTAGACACACTTAATCCTTGCTGTTGTTGGATGGGGATCGAATTGTTATTACGTTTATTATGAGATTTTCATAACTCTTATATTATTAATGTAACAATCGGATTTATTGAAATAGTTCGCGATAGAAGTAGCAATGAGAGAAATGTTGACTTTCGACGGGATGGACTTAGAGTGAGTCATGATGTTGAAAATTATATATCGTCAGAGATTAAAAAGTACGGGACTTTGTGTTTTGCCCTAATTGACTCAGAGACATTTGCTTCTGGCTCTAATTTTGTGCCCAAATTAGAGCAATTAGGCATTTCTGCCATTTTAGTTGGTGGATCTTCTGCCATAGACCAATTAGAGCTGACACAAATTGTTTCGAACGTGAAATCCCAAACCAAGCTTCCGGTGATATTATTCCCAGGGAATGTGACAGGGGTGTGCCCTACAGCGGATGCTATTCTATTCAGTTCACTTTTAAATTCGGATAATCCATATTTTATTACCGAAGCACAGGCACTAGGAGCCCTTTCTGTCAAGAAATACGACATAGAACCGCTACCTACTGGGTACTTGATTATAGGCGAGGGAACGACGGCTTGGTTTGTCGGTAGGGCTCGCGGAATTCCACATGCTAGATCAGGAATTGCAGTTATGTATTCATTAGCAGCGCAGTACTTGGGGATGCGGTTTCTTTATCTTGAGGCTGGTTCTGGAGCTAACCAAAGCGTTCAACCTCAAATGGTGGCAG
>OBLR010000416.1_pt1 | contig 10542 bp, 12 predicted proteins | sample 1519891 | NCBI WGS metagenome assembly OBLR01 (sample SAMEA3113583, study PRJEB22503) | soil metagenome | reverse complement strand
CTCCTAGTATTTTACATACACCCTCCGTCTGCGAAAGCATATGATTTTGTAGTATTTGCGAAATATGAAAGGAATTATTTTTGATATGGATGGAGTATTAATAGACGCAATGCCATTTCATGCAGAAGCCATGAGAATGGCAATTAATGAAGAAACAGGCTATACTATTGACAAAAAGATAGTGTACTTGCTTGAGGGAATGCCTGGACCCGGACTGGTAAAAGAGATTTTTAAAAGAGAGAATATTAATAAAGATATAGATAATTCCCTTGCAGAAAAGATTAGCAAGAGAAAAAAGGAGCTGTTTAAACAAATTCAAAAGTCTCAAGCTATTGAAGGAGCAAAAGAGTTGGTCGAGGATTTAAGATACTGCAATTGCTTGAAAGCTGTAGTCAGTGGCGCTTCCAAAAAAGAGATTGAAGCCATCCTTGACGAGAATATAGGATTAAAGAATTTCAACGTAGTGATAGCTGGTGATGATATAGAAGAAGGTAAACCCCATCCTTCACCATTTCAAACGGCACTACGAAGAATGGATTTAAAGCCATCTGAAGCAATAGTAGTTGAAAATGCTCCGTTAGGAGTCGAAGCGGCTATTAGAGCCGGAATTGAATATATTGTTACTCTTAACAATACACCACTTAGTATTTCCTCTGATTTTAAGGGTACAATATCTATTGCAGATAAAGAAAGGAACAAGATATTCAAAGATACAAAGTCGGCAAGTAGCTTTTTAAAGGAATGGTGTTGTGATTAGTATACCGATTATCGTGCTTTTTCAATAATGCTCGAATCGTTTGTATTTCTATCATCTTTCAATAAGTTTTGCTCCTCTCTCAAATATCCTGCAAGCTTGCTGCTTTCGTATCAGATACGACTCTATGCCCATCTGTAGAAAAAGCGGGTCGATTAATCTATCTCTTCTCCGCCTGTCAAATCGTATGGCGATCTTAGTATACTTTTGATCCCTTAGATACTTATAAACTGGGGCATTCATCCATTGCTATGCCAACGATAGTTCATTTCGAAATACCTGCAGATGACGTTGAAAGGTCAAAGAAATTCTACAGTGACTTGTTTGGATGGAAAATAGAGAAGTGGTCTGGATCAGCTGATATTGGTATGGAATACTGGACGATAACTACTACAGATGATAAAGGAAATAAGGCATTAGGCGGGGGAATGATGAAAAGACAAGGCCCCCAACAGCCGATTACCAATTATATAGACGTAGAATCAATAGACGAATATTCTTCTAAAATCCAGCAACTAGGAGGTAAAGTCCATGTTCCTAAAATGCCAGTTCCAGGAATGGGCTACCTCGCGGTTTGTCTTGATACAGAGAATAATGCTTTTGGCATATGGGAAACTAACGAAAATGCGAAGTGAATTACTTTTTTTACCCTAACTCTCTCCTTCACAATTAGGAATAGTGATCCAATATCGGTAAGATAAAATCCAACACTTTCTCTTTTTTACTATCCTCGTCAGTTATCAGATGGATGGCTCTACATGTTGCAGTTTTGAATAAGTATTTGTCCCAACAAGTAAAAGCATATCTGGCACTTCTGAAATTACCAGAACCGAATAACTGCTTCTGTTTGGAGTTATTAGTTGTGTGCTGCATTATAAGGCCTAAAATATAGGCTTGTTTTAAAGAACTATGCTATGATGCTAGAAAGAGAGAAGCGATGGCCTCCACTGAATCGCTAATAGGATACAACAGATAAGAATGGTTGTAGTAGTGGTAAAGTTATTCAACAATGAGCAATGGTGAAAACATAAAGTATGGTTCGGTAGATTCCATATTCGCTCTATGTGAAACATGTCACTGGTGCGCTACCTACTTAGATAAATCCAGAGTCCCTAATAATAAATGTCCTACATGCAGTAATACTTCAATCTCAACTTTTCCTATATTACCAAATGAAGAGTTTACCTATAATTACAACGAAAAGCGTGGAGTAGACTTAGAGTTTGGGCTTAAGAAAAAAGGCAAGAATTAGGATAATGAAAGAAGACCATGACTATTAACTCACTCCATTACATTTGTTTTTTCTTCAGAATGAGCGTCAGAGAAATGTCTGTCAGCTTCATCTTTCGAAAGAAACTCTTTTGCACAAACTGTGCATCTAAATGTTCCTCCTTCATACTCTGACATTGATTATATTATGTTTATTGAGGTATTTATTGCTAAAGTCTGAATGTTAGTGCTAAAATGTAGATTCTCACCAGAGATTCGAAGATGGTCCAGGTCATTCTAAACCTCTCGCAGGGAGTAGGCTGATATATATAAACCGCAATTGCTATATAATTTGACGTAACTATTTCAAAGACTTATGCAGACAGACAGACAAAAGAAATGCTCGCTGCTCTGGTTGATAAAATACATACATACATGCATACATACATACATACATACATACATACATACATTCATTATCACCTAGAAAATCGTTAAATCAAATAGAATTACCAAGTATTAATTGCAATGGGACTTGTTACATGGATAATAGTAATCATAGTTTTCCTTGCTATATTGGGCCTAGGATGGGATACGTTTTTCTCAGGTGTCAGGAAGGGTGTCGACAGGATAGGTATTGGTCCCATATTGGAAACCGCTATTAACACTACTACAGGACTTGTTAAGAATGCGTCTCAAGAGATAACTGGCTCATCTAGTAATCTTGTATCTCTGGTAAGGGCAGATGGACAACAACTACAACCACAACAACGGCCATTCATCAGCTCTTCTTTAAATGATGACATTGGCTACCTCGACTATAGAGCTGCTGCCTTTATCAAAGAGTTGGAGAACCTCATTAATAATTTTGAGTATACATTTGATCTTGAAGGAAGACAGATTTTTCCAACTAATAACATAAAGCAGGACATTATTAGCGAATACAAGTCATCTGAGTATAATATCGATGACCTGAACTATGAGTTAATGGGTTTTAAAATAATAGCATCAGATATCAAAATGCGTGTAGATCCTAAAAAAATAGATGACTCAAAGACAAGAGTTGACATTCCATTGATCCTTGCAGAGGATGTCAAAGTAAGTAATGGTCCTATCAATCTCTCTTACAAAGAAGTTAATCTGGGATCAGTATATGGTATTTATGATAAGACTACAGACAAAATGACAGTTCATGTGCCTGTTAGTGTTGCCGCAAAGTATATTCAACAATAGGAAATATAAAGAAAAGGACTACGCTTGCTGCAATTTCTAAAAAATTGAGAGTCTAATAGGTCGGAACTGACTGGCTTTCAATGATAACAAATGAACCGTCAGTAAATATCTATTTACATTTCAGTCATTTACTATCAACAAACACATACATGTTTTACTTAGCATCATTTATCATATCTTAATGATAAAATGCGAGCATTGTGATGTAGACGCCTACTATAGACTAAGTATTGAAGATTTCAATAGCGCGGAGACGTATAGTGTTGATTTGTGTATTAAATGTATAAAGATTGAAGCCTCAAAGGCTATTGCTGATTTTCCAGCGACAAAATCCCTTAAGATAGAACCTCTATTTTCCATCCTGACGGCTTCTACCCCTATTACATAGCCGGACTATGATAGATTAGTTACACCTTCTTCACCTTTCTTCTCTTTTATTCCTTATCCTTTTTTAAATTAGTATGAAGTCATAGCTGAACTAATTAATGCAAATATTATTTGTAGTCGGTAAACCGAAATTAGATTTTATGTACTTCCTTATGTGAGTATACCTTTCCTATTATACACTTAAAATTAAAAATATCAACCTAGAATCTATTTGTTTTGATATGTGCGCGGACCAATCTGCTAGTAACACTCATCTTACTAGTTAGAATAATGAGTTTACCTTGCAGGAAAGTATGATATTGTTTGTTGTTTGCCACTTTGGTGAAAGGATTAATTGAGTGAAAGCATGATTCCATACAATAACTTGGGTCTTAAATGGTAGATAATACCATTTACTGACAATTGTTAAATAATGTGTAGTCTTAGTGATGGTATGGCATATAGCAAAGACGCAAAAGGAGATAGAACTTTGGAAAGAGCACAAGAGGAAGCGGAAATGATAAGCGAATTTGCTAAGGACGCTAGGAATAGAAAAGAAGCTCAGAAAATAGCCAATAAATTGGAAACCGCAATAGAACATAAGAATGAAGAGAAGGAAGTAGATGGAAATAGTATGGATTTAAAATTTGTAGTAGAACAACAAGAAAAAGTAATTGAAGGAGTACTAGATGAGACCAAAGATAACATTAGACACACAACAAGAGAAGCAGCAAGGGAAATACCACAATATACACAAAGACTTGGTGACATACAAGAACAAACCATTCAAACAACAAGAGAAATTGCAGATAATTACATAGAATCACAAAAAGAAATAATTAGCATTTATCAATCAGTATGGACTCCATTCGTAGAAAATGCAAATAGCAGATTCTGGAATTATTGGTCAATATCTCCAAAAGGAATAGCTGAGACATATGGAACTGTAGTTAGCAGTTTTGCAGATAATGTAATTGCAGCTACTCGACTAACAAATAATGCAGTCTCTGCAAATATGGAACTATTCAGTACAGCTTTGCAGCAGACAAAAGATAATTCAAGGGAACTATCCAGACTTGGTATAAATGCAGCTAAGGTATTTCATGAAACTTCGAATGACGTAGCTACCACTGGATTCTCCACGCATAGGCAATAGTACCATTCTCAAGACTAAGACGATAGGTTTAGTAAACAATAACAGAGAATATCAAATTGAAATAATAAGACATTTTTAAATGCAAAGTTTTACCTGCAGAATCTGGTCTTCAGAGAAAGTTATTCTCAGGGGCTTCAAACTATAGAACGAAGAATGCATAAATCTGCATAACATAGACGTTGGTAATGCAAAATCTATTTAAACCGCATTACCTTAATGAGCACGTTTGAAGGGTATAAGATCCTTGTCGTTATATCTGTCTGCACTCTTTATTGTCTCTTCTATTACAGGGGGTTTATTTCTGGTTCATACTTATACATTTGCACAAGCACAGTCTCCTCAATCGACTATCAATGGACAAATTACGCTGCCTTTGGATGTAGCTGATTCGATTTATAACGAGAATACAACCAAGTTCTTAGGTTCAAAAAATATATCATTAACTCCTTACCGAATGACAGAGGAACATTCCTCTGACCAAGGATTCCTAAAGGGCGTAGGAAATATTACTAACAATCAGACTTACATAAGCACTCACTTATCTGATGAATTAATCCAGAGTAGAGGTAATGGGACATTTGAGACTCCAGATGGACAAAGTATTGCTTGGATATCTTCTTCTATTGGAAGACCGGCTGATGGTCGTTGGGTGTTCCATGGAATAATATTATTCAACAATACGCAAAGCGAATCATTGTCTTTACTAAATAATAGCATCGGTTTATCCAAGAATATTATTGGCAACGAGCCAGATTACATCTGGCTATTGGAATAGATATCTTCTAGATAGGCAAGCGACAAAGGCCGCGGGAGTTTATTGTCTTTTTTGATACCTCTTGCTAATAAGAGGACAAGACAATAACTATTCACTGCTTCTTAATCATAACAGGAGATGATTGCGTTGGATCTTTTAAATAAAACTATAATACATCAGTTCACATGAGATTTCTAATTAGAGCCCGAATTCCTACTGAACCCGGGAACAAAACGATACAAGACCCAAACTTTCTGACGAGACTTGAAGAATACATGAACAAAGTCAAACCTGAAGCAGCATACTTTATGCCTATTGATGGCCAGAGATCATGTGCTTTCATAGTTAATGCGGAAAGTAATGATCAAGTTCCTGCTATGGCTGAACCTCTGTGGCAATGGATGGGTGCCAACGTAGATGTGATTCCTGTAATGAACTTTGAGGATCTAAAGAAGGGACTTGGAAATAGATAATCTTACCTTACTTTTTGAGTAAAGGAAAGCCGCAGGAAGAAATAACACGGCATGAGAATACCAGAGTTGGATCTAAGGCGCTCCTGCGATTCTGTTTTGTGTTGTGGACCTTTGCCTTGCAAATAATACAGCTATAAAATACTAAAGAATTCTGAGACAAAGTTCACTAACTTATTTCTGCGTCATGTCTTGTTCATTGATCGTTGGGTCTTCTGTGGCTTTCTTACTCCACACTAAATTTAACAGGCCGAAGATAGAGCAGCAACCACTCCCTACCCATATACATGCACTATTTTTTAGGTACATCAGATTAGATTTGCTCCACACTATGATAGAAAATATAAATTCAGATACGAGTATAGTGTTCTAATTATAAGTAAACGTGTATAGATAATGGTAATCCTATCATAATCTTGATAGAAATATAAGAGTTCTTTCCTTGAATATGTCTTGTGAAATGAATATCCGTATCCAGTATTATTAAAATGGATCGTAAAATCACCTGTAGAGTCATTTTCAATTATGAATCTTGCATGAGCCGTGGCATCACGAATGGCTCTCATATCGGTTACAAAAACCGGTTGTCCGTTCTTCATATTGGCTTCCTTACATGTTACAGATAACAGATCAGCAGTATCAATTAGATCCTTTGTTGCATCTCTTGCCCTTTGAAGGATTTTTCCTAATACATACTCATGAGCCTCCGATCTTATTATGATGGTTAGCAAAATTGCAGGTAAATCCAACAGTGGAGCATCATTCCTGCCACTATTATTTCTATCAATAACAGTTTTAATCATTAACGATGAACTTGCTTTTGCCGCGTATATTTTTTGAAAATCTAAAGGATTGGAGGGCTGACCTGAGCCCGACCGCCCAGTTATCACTTCCGCTGCTGCACCATCTGGTATCTTACGAATATACGACCAGAATCTAGCCAGTTTATCATAGATAGAATCATGCGATAAGTAACGGTATATAGAACGACTTGTTAGTAAGTCACCAATTTTGAAGAGGATCTCTATATCTGTCTGCGATAGACATCTTCCTCTTCCGCTTGCCCACTTGTTTCTGGTCTTTTCTAGTTCGTTAGCGAAGAAGAGAAAAACATCTTGCTGGCCTCGAGTTATATGATAATATTGGGATAAGAGTCTAGCGTATTTTGCCAAGTCACTCATTGTTGTAATGACATACTCGGATGCTTTAGGAAGCATGCTGTTATTTGCAGCCATGTAACAATTTACTACAAATGGAGAAACTAAATCGTTTTCCCTTGTCTTTCCCTCCTCATGAAGTCAAGGTGGGAATTTTCATTACAAGGTTAATATTCTTTAACGATTCAGACTGAACTAGACTTACTGCCAATGCAAAATGTTATTTGTTATAATGAACGAGAAGTAAAAGAAGGACAAGGTTCAAAGGAAGACATCAAAAAGGGTTACAATCTGTGGATTGATGTTGTTAACCCTACAGAATCAGACCTTTTTAACCTTCAACAGTCTTTTAATCTTGATAATAAAGCATTGGAAAATTATGAAAACAAATCAAAAAAGCCTCAAATTAGATTACTAGAAAATCATAGTTTCACTATATTTCTTAATATGAAATATAAAAGCATAGACAATTTAGATACTGAAGCAGTATACTTTTTCCTTGGAAGAGGATGGTTGATAACAATTCATTCTTCCAATGTAGATCTCATAACAAGAGTAAGGAAGATGTTTGCAGAGAAGAATAAGAAAATTTTAGAATCTCCAGTCGATTCTTTATACTATAGCATATTGTCTAGCATAGTAGAAAAGTACGAACAGCTCTTAACAGCAGTAGAACTTAAAGTAATGGAGTTTGAGAAAGAGTCATTATACCGGCCAACTAAAAGAACTCTTGAAAATCTAGATATTTTATCCAGACAGGCTATAGTATTAAGGAGACATTTTTGGCAAGCCAGACATATTATGAATTTTTTGACCCATACAGAAGAAGATAAAGAAGATATAAAGTACCTGCAAATAGTATATGATGATATTAATCAGTTAATTGATTTAGTTGAATCCTATCGAGATACTATAAACTCTGTTCGGGAAATATATTCTGGAAGTGTATCATTACAACTAAATGATACGATGAGAATTCTTACAGTTTTTTCTTCAATATTGCTTCCACTTACTTTTCTCACTAGTATATTTGGGATGCAAGGATTTGATTTAAATAATATCCACTCAATACCACAAGGCTTTACAGCATTACTTATTGCAATGGCAGTTGTTTCTATGGCCCTGTTCTATATGTTTTGGAAAAGACAATGGATTTCTATTCCGGGTAATTTGCATAAGAACAAACAATAATAGTATAACCAATGAACTATGTTGCACATCGAAAAAGTCAAGGCTCACATTCTCCATTGAATTGACTTGTCATTATCAATGTTTACTCTATCAAAGCGAGTCTCAACAATTGTGTTTTAGGATCTGTTACAAATATTTAGTGAAGATAAATAGTTTGGTTACGTTCACTTAATATTATGTATCCCATGATAAAGTAATCAAAACTACCATAGTCCACATTTCTGGTAAACGTCAATTAATCAAGGATGATTAGTCAAAAACATTGCAGACCCAGATATGATGGAGGATGTCGACTATGAATAAATCGTTTTAAACCGAATTTGCTACTCTCATCAAAAGGTTCCTAAACATGTGTGCGAAACATATTTCAGATGCATAGTGCATCTTCCTTTAGACAATTATAACTTTTTTAAAGTAATAATGCTAGGTATAAGGTAGATATGAGTAGCCTACCTAAAGAAGAAGGGGAAGAGTTACAGGAATCAGAGACTGAAGAAGAATTAGAAGAAGAGTAACCGGCAAGCTAATACGGTTATTTCTATCCTCCTAAGACATAGAGCCAATAGTTTTTGTCAAATACCAAATATTTTGCAATTTGTCATTGTATACTTCAAGGCAGTGCTGTCCCTACTTTGACTTTGACACGGTGTTTCTTCTTATCTTCTAACGCGATCTTGTAAGTATTGTAACATCTGCTTCATCTTCGGCTATGAAAATCTCCAAATGTGAAAAATCCTCCCTATTTGTAATCTTTATAATGGTTGGATCCTACTCTTAGACGGTAAGCAAAATAAGAAGTGAGGAAAGATTAGATATTAATGACATCATCATCGCCACCATCACGAACAGGTCAGACAAAGGAAGAACAAGAGCATATTGACGCATTAATAAAAAAGATGATCGAACTAAAAGTCTTAAAAGCAGATAGGAATGTTAATGAAGATAACAGAATTCAATTCACTCAAGAGTTTGACCGTCATCTCTCTCATATAGATAAAAGGATTGATGGCGACCCAGAAACACATTCAGATTCATCAGATATTTCTGAAGAACTAAAATCAATATTACTAAACTATTTAAAAGATAACACTAAAACCGAAATTGGTGAGGATGAACTATATGATATGGGTGTGATGGTTTATTCATTAAAAATGAGAAATGCTGGCAAGGATCCGACACAGGTACAAGCAGAACCTGACTAAACAAACAAATAAACAAACAGAAAAATTAGCAAGATTTTTTTCTTTTTTGATTATTATTATTAAGTATTTCAATTCATGCTCTATACTTAAAAATTTCCTGCCGCATTTGCTTAGGCCTTGAAGAAGGATATAGTATTGTTAAGAATGATCAACTTGTCATGAAAATCTGTGTTGTACATCGCAGAGCCAGATTACTCAGTTAAAGCTACATCTCTAAGTTTTTCTATTTTCTTAATAGCTTAAAAGCATGGTTTCCTGTGTTAGTTCTGAAATAGTAAGTAATCCACAGCAATGCAAGTGGTTCAAGCAATCTGGAGCCCTCTATCCCCCCTATATCTATTGTTTCCCAACCGAACGGCGTCAGAATACTGTGTACTACTATCTTCTTTGCATCCTTATCATTTCCGCACACAAACATCGTAGGAGGTCCACCTTGAAAATCGGGATTGACCATTTGAGGATTACCAACAGTATTTAGGGCTTTTACTATCTTCGATTCGGGCAAGAGACGTTGAATTGTCTCACCTGCAGAATCAGCATGACCTACGGCCAGTCTTGGCGGCATACCCTTGGAAAAGTCTAGGGGATTTGTAACATCAATAACAATTTTTCCGGTAAAATTCTTTACATTAGCCAACTTTATAGCATTTGGGGTCCCATCCCACAAAGTTGCGAGAAATATCAGCTCATCACCAAATGATGCCGCTTCAGCAAATGTCCCTGCAGATGCTTTTTCTTGTCCATGACTATTGCTCCACTGTTTAATATCCAATTTACTAGGTTCTCGGGTTCCGATTTTCACTTTATGTCCAAGTTCGATCAAGCCATCTCCTAATCTACGCCCTACATCGCCAGATCCCAATATCCCAATATTCATAGGTTATAACAACAAAAAACCAAATAACAAGCGATTTAAACGTTTGATCCACTGTATCGTATCTTTTCATCTTGCAGCCAACAGCTGAATCGTTTATACATATCCTGAGTTTGGATCATTCAAGTATAGTAAAATTATTTAATGACTCTAGTAACTATTAGGGGAACTATATC
>OBLR010000415.1_pt1 | contig 10546 bp, 11 predicted proteins | sample 1519891 | NCBI WGS metagenome assembly OBLR01 (sample SAMEA3113583, study PRJEB22503) | soil metagenome | reverse complement strand
GTGCTGGCCGAGCGTGGCCTGTGCCTCGGCCAGGGGTGGCTCGTAGTGCGTGGGAATGGTCGCAGAGAAGGTCGACCCCACCCCGGGTTCACTCTGTACCGCGATCTCTCCGCCGAGGAATCGCGCGAGCCTGCGGCAGAGCGGCAGCCCAAGCCCCGTACCCTTGACTCGGTGCTGCAAGGGATTATGGACCTGGGTGAACTCTTCGAAAATGCGTGCCTGGTCCGAGGCCGCGATCCCAATCCCGGTGTCCGCCACCGAGAAGATGACAGCACGGCCATCGGCGGCGAGCTGCACAGAGGCGCGCACTTCCCCTTGTTCAGTGAATTTCAGGGCGTTGGAGAGGAAGTTGCGTAAGATTTGCGAAACCTTGTTCTCATCGGTGAAGAGCGGCGGAATGCGAGTTGACTCCTCAAAGACCAGGCTCACAGTACTGCTCACGAGGAGCGGCCGTAACATCCCCCGGAGCGCACTGAAGAGATCCTCGACGGTAAACTCGATCGGCCGCACCTCGATCTTGCCCGCCTCGATCTTGGCCAGGTCCAAGAGGTCGTTGACCAGCTCGAGCAGCCCTTCGGCCGCCCTACGTACGAAGCTCACCTGCTTTTCTTGCTCAGCGGTCAATTCACCGTCAGCCCGATCGAGCAGCAGTCGGGTCAGTGCCAGAATCGAGTTGAGGGGCGTGCGGAATTCGTGGCTCATATTGGAGAGGAAGCGGGACTTCATCTCATCGGCACGCCGCAGGTGATCGGCCTTCTCATCGAGCTCTGCATAGAGCGCGACCACGCCACGGTTGGTATCCTCGAGCTCTTGGTTCAGCTGAGTGAGCTCCTCCTGCCGCTCGCGGAGCTGCGCGAGCGTTTGGAGTAGTTCCTGATTCTGCTGCCTTACTTCATCGAGCAGGCTCTGAGGCTTGCCCGCTGCCAGCACCTGGGTGATCGGCTGTAACCGATCGAGTGTCAGGAGCGATGCTCTTCTGGGCAAGACCTTCTTGAGCCAGACCGTGGTGCCCTGACCTCGGACCGATTGGATCTCACACTGGTCCATGAGCCGCTTTGCCCCGATGATCCCAAGACCCATGCCGGTGGTGGATCGGTACTGCCCGTTCAGGACCCGGTCGAGATCGGAGATGCCTGGGCCCTGGTCGATCACGCGCACAAGCAAGACCTGCGGTCGAGTCTCACCCTCGATGTCGAACTCGATTCTGCCGCCCTGGGCGTAGAGAAAGGCATTGCGGGCAATCTCAGAGACGGCGGTGGCGATACGGGTCTGATCCGGGGGATCAAAGCCCAGCAGTTGAGCAACTTGCCGAGCGCGCTGGCGCGCCTCGACCACGTCCTGCTCATGGTGGATCGCGAGGGTCAGAAGGGGGTAGCTCATTGCGAAAAGATATCTTATAGAGTGATAACCAGCATTATACGCCTATCTCCACAAGGCTCACTACCATCAAAACGCATGCGCCTCTTTTGCGACCATCACGGTCACATCGTCGCGTCCGCGCGGGAAATCACGGTACAGCACCCCGGCGATGAGGCCCGGATGGCGTGCAGTGAGCCCGGGGTAGGTGTTGAGATCCCAGTGCGTGGCGAGCCCGTCGGAGTGGAGGATGAGAAGAGCCTCGGGTGACCAGGGATAGGTAAATTCTTGGATCTTGCGCACGGCGTGACCCACAATGCCGTTGTGGGAGGCCAGATGCTGGTTGCGCCCAGGTAGAATAATAGCGCCCGCGATATTGCCGATGCCGGCATATCGCACGGATTGGGTAGCGAGGCTCACTTCGGCTATCCCCAGCGCCGCACCGCGAGTCGGGCGCAAGGCGCCGTTCGCCCGCTCTACGAGCTCGCCTGGGCTTAAACCCGAATGGGCATGGAGCACCCGCACAGCCGCATTGGCCGCCATGGCCGCATCGGGACCATGACCAAGACCGTCAGCTATAAGCACGATGGCCCGCTCGACCGTCGCCTCCACGGCCCACGTATCCCCCGAGATCGGCTCCCCGTGCTTGGCAACACAAACCACACCGGCTTCAATCGGCGGGGTGGAGACCAGGTGGGCCGGTGACCGCAGCCAGAGCCGCATCAGTAATGCTGTGCCCTGGCCCGGTTGTGAGTAGATATCGAATTCTGTCGATAAACGGCCGATGGCGCCGAGCCCCGTACCGGGGCTGCCCGTGGCGGAGTAGCCATCGCGCAGGCACGCCGCCACATTGGCCATTCCCGGGCCGCGGTCAAGCGCGAGGATCTCGATCCCGGCCATCCCGCAGCCCTCAAGCACGCGCACCACGAGCTCCCCGGTGCGGGCGTGCTTGAGGAGATTGGTCGCGGCCTCGGTGACGACGAGGGCAAGCTGGCCGAGCTCGGTCTCGGTGAAGCTCAGACGGCGGGCGAGATCAACGATCCGTCGCCGCGCTTCGGCCGTCTGACTGGTCTCATGGATCGCCAGGGACAAAGACTCCCGCATAGCCTCGCTTGCCACAATGCTGACTCATCTGTATCTCTTTACTATGACCTAGCGCCAGCGGGTAATACTCACACGTGTGCCCGCACCGGCATGGGATTCGATCTCAAACTCGTTCACCAGCCGCTTCGCACCCCCAAGTCCCAGACCCAGCCCCGCACCTGTCGTATAGCCATCTCGCAGCGCAAGCTCAACATCGGGAATGCCGGGGCCTTCATCGACGAAGATCAGGCGTAGCCCGCGACGCCCCCTGTTCTCAAGCGCTTCGATCTGCATCTCTCCACCGCCACCATAGTCGATGGTGTTACGGGCCAATTCACTGGCCGCCGTCACGACCTTGGTCTGGTCCACGAGGCTGAAACCCTGCCTGATCGCCCACTCGCGTACGAGCTGCCGTGCGCGAACGATATCCTCGGACGTGTGGAGCGGATGCGCCACCTCACTCGAGCTGCCCATGACGGCTTAATCTCGTGCAGCCGAGCGCGCGGTACACGCTTGCAGCATCGCTATCCCCTGCTCGACGTTGAGCGCGGTGCGCACACCGGGCAGGGATAGGCCGAGCTCCACCAAGGTGATCGCTACGGCCGGCCGCATCCCCACCACGACCGTCTCGGCATCGAGCACCCGCGCCATCGCGGCGATGTTCCCCAACATCCGCCCGATGAAGGAATCGACCACCTCGAGCGAGGAGATGTCGATGAGAACACCGCGAGCGCGTTCCTTAACGATTCTACTGGTGAGATCATCCTGGAGTGTCATGGCCAACCGGTCGTGCATATCGATCTGAATAGTGACGAGGAGATAATCCCCCATCTTGAGGATCGGGATGCGTTCCATCAACGGCCTCCCACGCGTCCCTGGGATCTTCTGCGGGAGACGGTCGCACCGGTGCGCTTCAACGCGATGGCAAAGGCGTCGGCCAGCGTCGCTTTCGTGATCACGTCGGTGAGGTTTACGCCCAAATGGACAATGGTCTGGGCGATCTGCGGACGCATCCCGCTCACAATGCAGTCGGCGCCCATGAGCCGGGCGGCCGCGATGGTCTTGAGCAGATACTGGGCGACGAGCGTGTCGACGGTGGGCACGCCGGTGATGTCGATGATGGCGATTGCCGAGCGCGTCTCTACGATCCGCTCCAAGAGGTTCTCCATGACCACTTGAGTACGCGCTGAATCGAGCGTCCCAATCAGGGGCAGCACCAGGATACCCTCCCATAACTGTACCACCGGGGTCGACAATTCCAAGAGCTCCTGTTGCTGGCGGGCGATGATCTCTTCGCGGCTTTTTTGATAGACCTCGGTGGTATATAGGCCCAGCTTGTCGAGAAGCGTCGTGGTGAGCCCGATCTCCTCAACGAGCTCATCGGGCTGTTTAGCGAGCTCCTGACGCAGGCGAGTAAGCACCGGTTCCTTGAAGGAAAGTACAAAGGTTGCGGTCTCCGAAGGGGTGAAACCTTGCTGGGCACGGGTGCGTGAGATCTCGGCGAGCAGCTCCCGCATCCCTGCCCAGTCGGCGCTCTGAATATCGGTAGGGTTCCCATGCTCGACTGCCTCGCGCAGCGCGCTCAGAAACTGGCGCGATTGCTCGCGCAGCTCTGACTCCTTCATCAAGTCACTACGCAGCGTCGTGGCCGAGAGCTGGTTTTGGATCCAATTGTCGAGCAGGTCCTTTTCATATTTGCTGAGGATCTCAGGGAAGCGGATTCTCATAGCAACGGTCATGGCATGATCTCCTTGTATGACTGAGGCGGCGAACCAGAGGGGTCCCTGCTATTTACAGCGAGGAGGACGCCAACACTCTGGAGCGTACATCTAGCTTATCCCGAATGCGGTCGCCTAACAAATTGACCGATAGCACGACGAGAAATAGGGCGAGGCCCGGGGCAATGACCATGTGTGGTGCGACCAGCATATAGCGTGTGCCATCGCGGATCATGCTGCCCCACGAGGCAGCGGGAGGCTGCACGCCTAGGCCTAGAAACGAAAGCCCGGCCTCCGCGATCACTACACCCGCGATCCCAAAACTCGCCTCCACGATGATCGGGGTGGTGATCAGCGGCAGCAGATGGCGGAAAATGATTGTACAGCTTCCGGTTCCAAGCGCCTGGGCTGCCTGAATGTGCTCACGGTGTTTGACCGATAGAGCCTGTGCCCGCGCCAGCCGGGCAAAGCCTACCCAGCCGACCGCTATAAGCGCGATCACCACGTTTTCAATGCCCGGTCCCAAGAGACCTGCCAGAGCAATGGCCAATAATACTCCAGGGAACGCAAGGACAATATCGATAATACGCACCACGCCGTGATCCCACATACCTCCAAGCCACGCCCCGGTCACCCCGATCAGGGTGCCTAGCGCGGTGGAGACAGCGGTCACCAACACGGCTACCACAAAGGAGGTCTGCGCCCCTATCACTAAGCGATCGGCGATAGCGCGCCCCAGATCATCATAGCCGAGCCATTCGTCCCAGCTCGGTGGTGCGAGGATCTTTGCCAACACAATCTCATCGGGCGCAATCGGCAGCCAATGCCCGACGAGGGCAAGGCTGCCCCACACTACAAGCACTGTTAAGGGTAGCAGGGCGGGTAAACTCATGAATGTAGGCGCACCCGTGGGTCCAACCAGCCATAGGCCAGATCGGAGAGGGTATTTACCACCACATAAGTGAGACTGATGAGCAGCACACAGGCCTGTACCACGGGATAATCACGCCGTTGGATGGCCTCCACGGTGAGCTGACCGAGGCCGGGCCAGCCGAACACGGTTTCGGTGATCACCGCGCCGCCAAGCAACGCACCAAGCTGCAAACCGAGCACCGTGATCAGGGATAACATCGTGTTCTTGAGGGCATGTCGCCCGATCACGGCCGGCTCGTCGAGTCCCTTGGCGCGCGCCGTGCGGATATAGTCCTCGTGCAGGATCTCGATAAGGGTGGCACGAACCATACGGGAGAGAATGGCGGCCAGTGCCGTACCGAGCGTGAGTGAGGGCAACACCAGCGAGCCCAATCCGGCCATGCCGCTGACCGGAAACCAGCCTAAGCCCACGGAGAACACCAGAATAAGCAGAGGACCGAGCCAAAAATTGGGGATCGCTATCCCCAGCATGGCAAAGGCCATGGCCCCTTGATCCCAGCGTGTGTCTCTGCGTACAGCAGCGATGATCCCGAGGGGGAAGGCAATCAGGATCGCTACCGTCAGCCCACTCGCGGTGAGCACCAGGGTCGCGGGGATCCGTTCAGAGAGGATATGCGTGATAGCCTGGCCGGAATGCAAGGAAGTGCCGAGGTCGAGCTGCACCAAGCGATACATATAATCTTGCCATTGCTCGAGCAGCGAGTGATCCAGTCCCAAAGCGCGGCGCAGTGCTTCACGATCCGCTGGGCTCGCTGCTTCCCCCAGCATCACCTCCACCGGATCCCCAGGGATCATATGGATAAACAAGAAGACCACGCCTACCACCCCAAACACTACCAAGGCGGCTGTCAATAGCCGGCTTATCACAAGCTGAAACATCGATGGATCAAAAACGCTCTAAGTGTGATAGATTGACGGTTATTGTTCGCAAAGAGGTCACATCGCTGCCATGGCGTATTACCACCGTGATAACCCGGAACAGGTTACAAGGGTTGCAACGGTTATACAATTTACCGAGATCTTCGTCCGCTTAGCCGGTGTCTTGCTGCTTCTTGTTGGCCTAGTCGTTGGGATCCAGGTTATCATGGAGGCGTGGGATCTGTATCGGTCGCCTGAGCATATCGAGCGCTTTTCCTGGGCCATTGAGAAAGGGACCAATCTGGATAAATCGATCGCTGCGCTCACCAAGAATCCGGTACCTTCGAGCAAAACCAATGAACCCGGTGAGCAGCTCGATCAAGCAGCGCGTTCTCCGGACACCCAAGCTTTCGTGGATGAATCCATTAGACTCTCCTATCTCCTGGCATGGATAATTGCGATCCTGCTGCTCATGTTAATTGGTCGGCTAGCCTTGGCCGCGATCAAAACCGGCGGAGAGCTCGCCCTGTATGATCGAGAGGTTAAGGGCTTTGCCCGCACCCTGCTCAAGGAAACCTCCAAGCTTCAGCGTGGGAGCGAACAACAGGCTATGCCTTTCTCCACGGTGAAAAAGAAGTGAGGTCTTTTAGCTTGATTGCCTCGTCCGCCAGGCCTTGAGAGCATCGACCAGTCCCCGATCGCTTGTATCCTTGGCAACCACCGGTTTGAATCCGAGTCCCTGGGCCAACGCTGCTATTCGTTCGCTCATCACCAGGAGCGGGGTAGCCAATAGCTCCCTATCCCGGTGCGCTTCCCCCATCATCTGAAGCAGGTTATTTAACCCCTCAGCGCTGGTGATCAGGACGATCTGGATCTCCTCGCCGCGATCTCCCCAATAGGCCGTCAAGGTATCCCTATCGACCGGAGGCTTTACCCGCCGGTAAACCTCCGCATACTCGACCTCTGCGCCGCGTTCGCGTAAGCGCTCTGCCAATAGTTCCCGGCCACCCTCGCCCCGAAAGATGAGCACACGGCGGCCAGTGATGTTCTCCAGCTGAAACAGCTTGAGCGCCAATACTCCCTCGCTGCTGGCCTCAGAGGGGACGATTGGATCGGCCACACCCAATTCCTTGAGACTCGCCGCGGTGCTGTGGCCCACGGCAACTACAGCAAGCGGGTTGAGCGAGAGGCCGCGATCTCGCACTAACCGCATCCCGTGTTGGACCGCATTGGTACTGATGAAGATCGCTATCTGAAATTCCTGGAGCCGGTCGAATATCGGCGTGATCCGGCTTAGATCGTGAAGGGGCTGGATCTCGATTAGGGGGTAGCGGATCGGCCGTCCGCCTTCCGCTTCAATCAAGCGGCATAAGTCCTCCGCCTGATGGGCTGGCCGGGTGACCAGAACACCTAGGCCTGCTAATGCTCGTGTCGAACTATTCTCTGTTTGCATCCTGCATCAATTCTTCTAATAGGGTCTTTGCTCCCCGCGCCAACAGATCTTCAGCGAGCACTCTGCCCAACTCTTCAGCATTGGCTTGGGGACCACTGATTTGGCCGTGGACGATCTCGCTGCCATCGATCCGCCCAACCAAGGCGCGCAGGAAAAGCTCACCCTCGATCAGCTCTGCATGACCGGCGAGCGGTACCTGGCAATCGCCGTAAAGTCGTCGACTGACAGCACGCTCGGCCACTACACAGAGGTGGGTACCACTGTGATCCAATGGTTGGATAAGCTCAAGTACCGGTTCATCGGCCGCCCGGCATTCGATGCCGAGAGCGCCTTGGCCAATGGCAGGCAGCATGATTTCAGGTGCTAGATAACCCTTGATGCGCGCGTGCAGATCGAGGCGCCTGACCCCGGCAGCCGCCAAGATGATCGCATCGAATTCCCCTTGATCGAGCTTTCTGAGCCGCGTGCCTACGTTGCCCCGAAGATCCCGAATCTCGAGATCCGGCCGATGTGCTTTAAGCTGGCACTGCCGGCGCAGACTCGAGGTGCCGATGCGGGCGCGGTGCGGAAGGCTATCCAAGGATCCGTAACGCTCAGAAATGAAGGCATCGCGCGGGTCTTCCCGTTCCAGGATCACGGGAATGGCAAGGCCGGCGGGCAAGTCTATGGTCACATCTTTCATCGAATGCACGGCGAGATCGGCGGAACCTTCGAGCAGACGTTGTTCCAGTTCCTTGATGAATAAGCCTTTGCCGCCGATCTTGGCAAGCGGCGCATCAAGGATCTTATCGCCGGTGGTGTGCACTCCGATCAGATCTATCGCCAGGGTCGGATAGAGCGCTTGCAAGCGCTTGCGGACCAACTCCGCCTGCCAGAGCGCCAGCGGGCTTTTACGGGTGACGATACGGAAGGCAGGCGCTGACAAGGCTCAGGTGTGGGCGATCGGGGGGTGATAGATCAGTTGCACCACCGTGCCGTCCGGATCTTCACAATAGAAGCTCCGTGCCCCATCGCGGTGGGTGCGGGGCAGGGCCTTGATGACCACACCGTTCGCCCGCAGGAATTCATACCAGGCATCGACCGCTTCCGGGTTGTTCAGGATAAACCCGAGGTGATGGAGGCGTTGTGGACCGGTTACGGCGAGGCCCTCGGGGAGCCGGTGCAGGGCGAGATTATCACTGCCGGAGCAGAGATAGACATTGTCCGGATCGGGACACCATTCGATCTGCATCCCCAGGAGGTCCACATAAAAGCGCTCACACGCCTCCAGTTTTTGGACGTGGAGGGCCACATGGCGCAAGCCACGGGTAGGAGGGGGGCGTTTTATGACTGTCTTCACGTTTATTAGCCGGTAAGATTCACAATATACTTTAAATTAGGGCTTACGTAGTTACAATGCACTTTGTGCTATATCAGTCAGGACTTACGCAAAAGACTCGTAGGGTGCGTCCCAGGCACCAAAAAAAATCAATACCTCATATTGGTGCACATAGCGCACCCTACATCTATTTTCTTTGATACTAATGGTATTATACCGCTGATGAGCGCCCTAGGTCCGGGGCGAGGCGAGCGCGCGGTAAGGTGCCGTGTAAGTGGGCAAGGATAATTATTAAAGCTCACGTTAACGTCTTTTTTCGATGGAGGCAAAAATAATGACGAATAAGATCAAGATCGCTATCGTGGGCGTAGGGAATTGTGCCAGTTCATTATTACAAGGAATTTACTATTATGCAGATAAGAGCTCAGAGGCGGCGACTGGTCTCCTGCATTGGGAGATCGGGGGTTACAAGCCATCCGCTATCGACGTAGTGGCTGCTTTCGATATCGACAAACGCAAGGTGGATAAAGACGTTTCCGAGGCGATCTTTGCACCGCCCAATTGCACTACGGTATTTTACCCCCATCTCCCCCGGACTGGCGTCATTGTGCAGATGGGTAAGATCCTAGATGGATGCTCGGAGCACATGCACGCTTACGAGGATAGATATACCTTCCGCTTAACCGATAAACCGGAACCCACCCATGAAGAGGTGGTCCGCTTATTGCGGGAGGCCGGGGCAGAGGTCCTGGTAAATTACCTGCCCGTGGGATCGGAAGAGGCTACCCGCTTCTATGCCGATTGTGCTTTGGAAGCGCAGGTCGCCTTTGTCAATAATATCCCTGTCTTTATTGCCAGTGATCCGGCCTGGGCTAAACGGTTCGAAGACAAGCGCCTGCCTCTTATCGGCGATGACGTCAAATCTCAACTGGGGGCTACGATCCTTCATCGGACCTTAACGGATCTGTTCAAGAGGCGCGGTGTCAAGCTGGAACATACGTATCAGCTGAACACCGGGGGTAATACGGATTTTCTCAATATGCTGAACCACCACCGCTTAGCCTCCAAGAAGCGATCGAAAACCGAGGCGGTTCAGGCGGTTGCTGCTGAACGGCTGGCCGAGGAGGATATCCATATCGGCCCGAGCGACTATGTCGCCTGGCAAAAGGACAATAAGGTCTGCTTTATCCGCATGGAGGGAAGGCTGTTCGGCGATGTGTCCATGAATCTGGAACTGAGGCTTTCGGTCGAGGATTCCCCAAACTCTGCCGGCGTAGCCATCGACGCTATCCGCTGTGCTAAGCTCGCGCTTGATCGCGGCAAAAGTGGGGTATTGCATGCCCCATCGGCCTATTTCTGCAAACACCCGCCCTTGCAGTATACGGATGATGAGGCCTACCGCCTGACCGAAGCATTTATCCAGGGCAGTCTTGGAGAACCCTATGAAGTGCCTGAACGTAAGGATAAACACTTCCCTTTGACGGCGGGCAATAAGCTTTCTTCCTCGGCCTCCTAAGGCGTCTTGCAAAAATAACATGAACAGATCTCTTGATGGTGCTCATCCGCTAATACTTTGATTATGCGTAACGGGTCACCTCGCGCGCCAGCAACACCAGCGCGCGGGCGTGGCAGTTCACAGCCTCCACTAGATCGATGATCTCCGTGGCGTATTGCCAGCGTCGTCACTCTTTGGTTCCAGCCCTTCCTGCTTCATCACCTGGCTGGAAGAGACCGCATTGCGGGTGACGAGCCGCGTCGCCGAGGTGGCCTCTGCCCCGGCATACCAGGCATCCACCAGAGTGCGCAACATCCCAAAGGCAACAATGG
>OBLR010000414.1_pt1 | contig 10549 bp, 11 predicted proteins | sample 1519891 | NCBI WGS metagenome assembly OBLR01 (sample SAMEA3113583, study PRJEB22503) | soil metagenome | reverse complement strand
GAGGATATCGGGCTCTACATTGACCGACACTGAGAACGCAAGGCGTACCATCATGCCGCTGGAATAGGTTTTTACCGGCTGATCAATGAATTCTCCGATATCTGCGAAGTCTGCAATAGCGTCGAAACGGCGGTCGATTTCCTCACGGCTCAACCCCAATATTGCCCCATTTAAGTAAACATTTTCCCGTCCAGTGAATTCCGGATTGAAGCCACTGCCCAATTCCAGAAGCGCAGCAATGCGTCCCTGGACCTTTATGTTCCCCGAGGTAGGGGTGAGTGTACCGGCGATCATTTGCAGGAGGGTACTCTTGCCTGAGCCATTGCGTCCAATGATGCCTACGGTTTCTCCCTTTTTAATCTCAAAAGAGGCATCCCTAACCGCCCAGAACTCCCTGTAATAAGGCCTTGAAGGTAAGGTTGTGCAACTACCAAAGATCCGAAGAATTCGGGAAACAGTTCGGCCCATTTTTGGCAAGATCGCCTGCTTCAAGCGATCTTGAGGTTTCTCATATATCTGATAACACTTGCTGAGATTCTGAACACAAACCGCTAATTCATCAGATAACATCGGCAAATCCTTTACGGGTCTTCTGGAACCAAGCAAACCCAAGTGCTGCAACCATAATACTCGCCAAAAGATAAAGCATGAGGCCTGTCCAATTGGGCAGCTGTCCCCAAACGACGATTGCCCGCACTTGTTCTAGAATGAATGTCAGTGGATTGAGATGCAGCCAAAAACGGGAATTCTCAGGCAGTGCGGTTATTGGATAAAAGATTGGGCTTAAGAACATCAACATACTGGTGATAACCCCCACAATCTGGCCCACGTCTCGGATATAGACACCGGTAGCGGCGAGAAACCAGGATATCCCCATAATCAGCAGCACGAAGGGTAGCCATACCAAGGGCAACAATAAGGTCGTCCAGTATATGAAATGGTGGATAAATGCAAAAAAGATAAGCAGCACAAGCACATTGATAAATGCATGAAACAGCGAGCAACCTAGCGCAACCCAGGGCAAGATCTCAAGTGGAAAAACAACCTTCTTGACGAAATTTGCATTGCTTAGAATTAACCCAGGCGCCCGATTAATAGATTCCGAGAATAAATGAAAGGTAATAAGTCCGCTAAACAAAATAATAGCAAACTCAGTTTGGCTAGTATTTCCTCCCGTATTCCAGCGTGCTTTAAATACAACGCCAAAAACAAACGTGTAAACGGCCAGCATTAAGATTGGATTAAAAAATGACCAAAACAACCCCATCACCGATCCACGATAACGCCCGATCACCTCGCGCATAGTCATCTGCCTGATCAGATCCCAGTTATGCCATAGACTCGAGAAGATCATGTGTGGCCAGGGCGTATGTCCATTTATAGCGGAATTCCACATAATCGCTCAGCTTCTTTAAATATCCTTCAATACCTTGAGTAAATAGTGCCCATAGTTGTTCTTCCACAATGGGGCGGAAAGCGCCTCGAGTTGTTCATCTGTGATGTATCCCATCCGGTAGGCGATCTCTTCTGGGCAGGCGATCTTAAGCCCCTGACGTTGCTCGATGGTTTGAATAAACATCGCCGCCTGTAACAGGCTCTCATGGGTCCCCGTATCCAGCCAGGCATAGCCACGACCGAGTTTTTCTACGTGCAGCTGTTCCCTTTGCAAGTAACAATTGTTTAAGTCAGTGATCTCTAATTCTCCCCTTGCTGAGGGGCGGATACCCTTAACAATCTCTACTACCTGGTTATCATAAAAATACAGTCCGGTCACGGCATAATTCGATTTGGGCCGTTTAGGTTTTTCTTCGATCCCGATTGCATTCCCTTCTGGGTCGAATTCGACGACTCCATACCGTTCTGGATCCTGAACCCAGTAACCAAATACAGTAGCACCTCTCTCGGTTTCTGAAGCTCGCTTTAAACAATCCACAAACCCATGACCGTAAAAAATATTGTCTCCCAAAATCAACGCGCAATGATCACTGCCAATAAAGCTGCGCCCAATGATAAAAGCCTGAGCAAGGCCCTCTGGCGATGGCTGGATGGCATAGTGGATGCTGAGTCCCCAGTGACTGCCATCTTTGAGTAATCCCTGGAACAGAGGCTGATCTTGAGGCGTAGTGATCACCAATATGTTCCTTATTCCGGCGAGCATCAGCGTTGACAAGGGATAGTAGATCATAGGCTTGTCATAGACCGGCAAGAGCTGCTTGCTAATTGTGTAAGTGACTGGATAAAGGCGAGTACCCGATCCACCCGCGAGGATGATCCCTTTTCTGTGCTTTTGACACATCATCGTCTAAGCAATGTACTCCTTACTTATGGAGGTAACGATCAAGCGCATCGATCCAATGGGGAATTTCCCCGACAATGCTAGAGAGCTTGCTATTGTCCAGGACACTATAGGCCGGCCGACGCGCAACCGTAGGGAATTCGCTGCTGGTTAGCGGAATAACCGCGGCCTTAATGTCGGCGCGTTTAATGATCTCACGCGCAAATTCGTACCACGTTGCCTGGCCTGAGTTCACTGCGTGATAGATGCCGGGCTCCGACTGTTTCTCAATCAATGTCACGATTCCATCGACGATATCGGCCGTCGCAGTTGGCGACATAACAATGTCGTTCACGACACGTACCTCCCCTTTCTCTTTTGCTATCCGCAGCATAGTTTCGACAAAATTTCCACCTTTACCGCTGGCACCTGCGCTCCCAAATAAAGAGGCAACGCGCACTATATAGACCTGATCGTGAGTCATTAAGGCAAGCATCTCGCCCATGGCTTTAGAGGCACCATAGACATTAATGGGCCGGGGGCAATCTGATTCTGTATAAGGCTGGACAGCCTCGCCACTGAATACATAGTCGGTGCTTATATGGATAAGCTTGGCGTGCTTTTTATGGCAGATCTCTGCCATGATTCTCACAGCATGCGCATTGACAGTGAAGGCGAGCGTCGCATTTGTCTCGACTTCGTCCGTCTTGTGATAGCCCGTGCAATTCACCAAGACATCAAATGCATTCGCCTCCAACGTTGGGGCGATATCTATCAAATCCGAGACATCGAGCTTGTTACGGGTAAACGGTAATAATTCGAATGCGGGATGCCTTGGGGGATATAATTTGCATAGATCTAAACCGAGCTGTCCATTGGCTCCCAGCACAAGCACCTTCATAGGTCAATGATCCCACCGTACATCTCCACTTCCTTGATGATCTTGTGCCATTTAACCAATTCTTGATACCACTTGAGGGTCAGCGTCTCGGTAGACTGTTCAAGATATCCAGCCTCAAGTGCCTCACAGATCTCCTGGACACCATCCTGGGCTGTATGCATTGCCTTGTAGCCCAACGCTTCAATTTTGTTGAACGAGACTCTGTAGGATCGATGATCGGGATCCCCATACCATTCAAATTCCACCTCCCTGGGTACGGTAGCAGCGACCTCTTCTGCCAACGGCTTGAGCTGATAATTGTTTTCGTTCGATCCCACATTAATGATCTGGCCATTTATGGTATCGCGATCGGCTTGCAACATAAAACACATGGTCCCTGCGGTATCCTTCACATGCACCATGGGACGCCATTGCGTTCCATCTCGCATCAGGGGCAGTTTTCCTGTTTTCCAAGCACCATAGGTCATGCCGTTGATGGCGAGATCAAACCGCATCCGCGGTGAGTAACCATAAACAGTCGCCTGGCGAAGCACCGTTACGGTGAAATCTTCATCGGCCAACGGCAAGATATCGTGCTCAGCTTTGAGGTTAGCTTTGGCGTAAGTAGTCAGTGGGTTCGGCGTGCTTGATTCATCAGCAACCACCCCAGGTTCCTGGAAGCCATACACGCTGCAAGATGAAGGCATGATGTAGCGCTTAACCGTGTTCCTTTTGGCGAGTTGAGCTACCCGTGCACGAGCAGCATGGTTGATTTCCCAGGTGGACTGTTGGAATAACTCACCGCTCGGATCATTAGACAAAGCGGCGAGATCAATCACATAATCAATACCTCTAAGATGCTCGTCATTGATCTTACGATTGTCCTCTTTCATGATTTCAAGATGTTCATGCTCGGGCAAAAGATGATGTCCGAAGAAGTAACGATCCAATGCTCGGATACGATACCCATGTTTTAACAGCATCGGTACCAGGGTAGTACCGATGTAGCCGCCCGCGCCGGTGACTAATACACGCTCCATTTTGTTTTCCCTACGGTTAGCTGAAGAAACTAGCTAATTCTGAAAAATGGGGCTGATGCCGGTCTTTATCCGACAGAATCGCCTCACCCCCTGAAATCGGCCATGGGATCCCAAGTTCCGGGTCATTCCATAAGAGTCCCTTATCGTGTTCTGACGAGTAATAGTTAGTCACTTTATAGATCACCTCCGTATTGGGTTCGAGGGTGCAAAAGCCATGAGCAAATCCAATAGGAATAAGGATCTGATCCCACTCGGCAGTACTGATAATCGCGCTGACATGCTTGCCAAAGGTGGGTGAGCTTCGTCGGAGATCCACCGTAACATCAAAGATTGCCCCCTTGACCACCCGGATCAATTTGTCTTGGGCAAAGGGTGGGATCTGGAAGTGCAGACCCCGGATCACACCGCTTTCTACCGATAAGGAATGGTTGTCTTGAACGAATTCAAGATAGATCCCCACGTTTTCTAGCGCTTGTTTGTTATAGGTTTCGGAGAAGAAACCACGATGGTCCTCAAACCTTTTAGGTTTGAGGATCTTTACTTCGGGAATTTCGAGACAAATAACTTCCATCGATTATTTTTATGAGATTGAGCGTTATGCAGCGAGCTTCTCTTGCTCTATGTGCTCAAGCAAGAATTCTGAAAACGGCACCGCACAGGTAAAGGCCGGGGAAACTGCATTTAGAATGTGAAACGAACTGTGGTCACCTTCATAGCAAAAGTCCATTTGTAGTTTTCGTTCCTTGATATTGACAAGTTGGGCACGAATACCCGGTGATCCCCAGTGTTGATAATGCTTCTCGGACACTCCGGTGATCAAATCGGTAGCAAGCATGAGCAGCTTTGACTTAAAGTGTTTTTGTATTTCATTAAACGCAAGAGAACGGAAGCCAAAATCATTCCGAAGAAACATACCAAGCTCACGCCCGAGGATCTCTATCGATTCTCGCAGATTGAAATTGTCAAGTCCCTGGTAATGTTCTCGCCAGAAAGCCGGGATCGCTGTTGGACCGATCTTGATCTTTCCATCGACAGTCAAGGTGTAATGGACACCCAAAAAGGGATGATTCAAATCAGGCACAGGATAAATATTGGTCTTTAATGCACCCGGCTGCTCAGAAGAATACAGATAGATCCCTTTGAATGGCAGGATCCGATAATCTTTAGAAAACCCGAAATCTTGGGCGATCTTATCGGCATACAAACCCGCCGCATTGATTACATATCCGGCGGCAATTCGCCCCTTATTGGTAACAACGGCCGGTGCTTTGTAGCGGCGATAAGCGGTATTTGTGAGAATATTAATTCCTGCCTTTTGAGCATCGTCGACCAGGCTAATCATTACTTCGCCCGGGTCTACTGAGGCCGTGGCAGGCGAGTACAACGCCTTCCCATATGTTTTTACACGCGGTTCGATCGCGCGCGCTTCTTGGTCGGTGACCTCATGCAGCTCAACCCCGTTCTTTTGAGCGCGTTCCAGTAGTTCCTCTAAGCCTGCCAAATCAGCCGGATCCTTTGCTACCACCAGTTTCCCGCAGCGGTTGATCCGCAGTCCGCGCGTGCGACAATATTCCGTCATACAGCTGTTTCCTTCACGTGTGAAACGCGCCTTCAGGCTATCGGCTGTATAATAAAAACCTGCGTGCAAAACCCCGCTATTGCGGCCACTTGCATGCTTGCCACAGTGTGATTCCTTCTCTATCAGGATGATTTTGCTCGCTGAGTGACGGCGTCGGATCTGAAGAGCGAGATTAAGTCCAATGACACCACCACCAATAATTAAAAAATCAGCAGTCAATGCCACTTTTGCTTACCCAAGTCAATCCCTCTTTCTACTCGATCTGCTCAATGCTCGAGCTCCCCTTATTGCAGTGCGCAATCTATCAACACTATACCTACCAACCGCAACCTGCGTCAATAATGGCCTTGCGAACCGCCGTGATGATCGTGTCCTGAATTACCTCCTCAAGATAAGGATGTATGGGCAGGCTCAATACTTCTCCGGCAAGCCTCTCGGATACCTCCAATCCCCCAGGGGCGGTTGGAAACCCTTCATAGGCAGATTGACGGTGGAGGGGGATCGGATAGTAAACCGCCGTGGGTATCCCCTGCTTTTTGAGTGCGGTCGCGATAGGGTCACGATCCCTGATCCGGATCGTGTACTGCGCCCACACACTGGTCGAGCCGTCTGCCACCACCGGCGTGACCGTGACATCCTTGAGTCCCTGATGGTAACGTTCGGCAATGCGTTGCCGGGCTCTGATCTCAGCATCGAAGATCTTAAGCTTTTCCAATAAGATCGCCGCTTGCAAGGTATCTAAACGGCCATTGATGCCGATATTGACATTCTCGTACCCGTCTCTACTCTGACCATGGACGCGCAGGCTATAGAGATGGTGAGCCAAGGCTATATCATCGGTAAAAATTGCCCCGCCATCTCCATACCCACCTAAGGGTTTAGAGGGGAAAAAGCTCGTGGCTGTGATCGGGGCCAAGCTACCCACGCGCTTGCCAAACCGTGAGGCTCCAAAGCTTTGCGCCGCATCGGCCAGTACCCAGAGGTCCGTTGTATCAGCGAGCTTTTGGATAGCCTCATAGGGGGCTGGCTGGCCGAACAAATCTACCGGAATAATCGCTCTGGGTGTGAGTCCGTGCGCTTTGGCCGCCACTATCGCACCCTCTAAGCTTTGTATATCCATGAGATAGGAATCCGCATCGATATCGACGAATATGGGCGTGGCACGCAGGAGCACCACCACCTCCGCCGTCGCCACAAACGTAAAGGCCGGAATAAATACGGCATCCCCAGGACCGATATTCTTCGCCATCAAAGCCAATAGCAAAGCATCTGTGCCGCTTGAGACCGCAAGGCAATGCTCAACCCCCACATACTCGGCTAATCTTTTCTCCAGTATCCCAACCTCGAGGCCCAAGATATAGCCGCTGTGATGGAGGACTCTGTGCACACTCTGTTCAATGCCTGGGCGAATCGCGTCTTGTTGAGACCTAAGATCAATAAACTCGATACTTCGATCGCTTCGGGGTCTTTCAAGATAGCTCTGAAGCGATACCGCCTGCGGGCAGGTTTTTAGCAGCGCCTCGTTGCGCGTCAACAGTAAAGCGTGCTCTCCAAGCCGCGCCACGGCACGCACAAGTTGCGCATCTTCGGGGGAGGATTGATCAAACACCAAGCCATCCTCAGCGAGTGCGGCCAACCAGTGCACCGACTCAGAAAAACGGCCTATCAGGCGACGCGCCAGCTCATGCGACTGCGATAACGATAGGGTTTGCTCAGAATAGGAGATTCGACGAAGCCTATTGGCCAGCACGTATTGCAATGCCTGCACACTGCCTGTGTATAACCAGATCCTCGCGCCTTCCGTTTTTGCCTTTTCAAAAGCAGCGAGCGCCGCTGCGAAATGTGTACCCCGCTCCAGGCAAATATCTGCAGCGATGCCGATATCCAACACCAAATCACTCATCAGCGATACCTTCCAGTCGCCTCAAGCTCATCTGCAAAACACTCTTTATCGCTCCGTCCGTCATCCCAATAGGAAAAGTTATCCCCGCGTATCTGTGACAATTCCTCAATAAGTTTTCGAACCGCTGTATCCATTTTTTAAATACCAGTGTAGTTCAAATCACGAAAACTGACCAAGCATCCGTATTACTTAAATTAGTCTTTAGCATAATTAATATTGAAACCAATTTTCGTAATAATTAGACCTCCCTCAATATTGCCCCCTCAAGAGAGTATTCCAATAACTCAATGAATTATATAATTCATACTATAATATCATATCATTCCATGTAATATGCAATCGTATTACATGCTATAGTATTGTATGAAACCATATTTTCGTACTATAGTCGGAGGGTATTTCTCTATGAACAATGAAACTATAGTTGCTGATGGGATCAGGATGCGCTGGGAAAAAGGTATTCAATACTACGAAGCTCATTTATATCAGGACCTATTTGGCGATTGGGTACTGACTCGAGCATGGGGAAGGCGGGGACTGCGCGGAGGCCGGATCGTACATACCGCCTGTGGATCCTACAACTGTGCAAAGCAACAGCTGACTACTGTCCAAGAACAGCAAGAACGGCGGGGTTATATGTTAGTCCTGAACCTCATAAGATAGGTCTTAGAGATGAGCATTATTCTCATCGGAGGAGAAAAAGGAGGTACAGGGAAGACGACGCTTGCAACTAACTTGGCTACCCTGCAGGCGCTTAAGGGGCGCAAGGTCGTATTGATAGATACCGACATACAAGCGAGTGCCAGCTTTTGGTCCGGTGTGCGCGATGAAGCCGGCATACAACCGAAGGTGGCCTGTATTCAGCGGCTTGGAAAGGAACTACAGACGGCAATTGAGGACCTTGCCCAACACTATCAGGACATTCTGATCGATGCCGGTGGCCGTAACTCCATAGAACTCCGTGCGGGTTTGGTAACCGCGGAGCGTATGTTCATCCCGATCCAACCTTCGCAGTTCGATATCTGGACCTTGGGGCCTATAGATGAGTTAGTGCGTACCGCGCAGCGATTCAATCCTAAGCTCAAGGCGTGGGTAGTCATTAATCGAGAATCGACCAATCCCGCCGTGACCGAGGGGGTGGAGACCCAGAGGTTGCTGGCTGATTTCCCGCATCTACAGTTGGCCAATACCCTTCTGCGAGAACGGATCGCCTACCGCAAGGCAGCGCGAGATGGCCGGTGTGTAGCCGAGTTACAGCCTATGGATCCCAAGGCAGTGGAAGAAATGCAGTCGCTATATAGCGAGGTATTCGGTTATGAATAGCGGCAGGCTCCGAAGCCGGCCACCAGGAGGCAGCATGGAGGGTTTCATCTCAGGTACAGAGGCTAAGGAAGAAGCCCAAAAGCCGCTACCCCGATCGGTCTTGGAAGCCAAGAAAAAGAAGTTAAGTGGGGAAGCCAAAGACTATCCGTGGGAGGCACCTGGGGTGCGTGATGACGTGATCAAGATCTATAATCTACGCCTGCCGGAGCCCTATTTACTGAAGCTTAAGTATATCTCCGAGCATACCCCCGCAAGTATGCAGAAGTTCTGTATAGAGGTGTTATTGCCGGCCATTGATGCGAAGATAGAAGAATTGACGACAGGATCAGTAGGATAAATACCTTGATGCACTTTGTACTACGTGTCTTGAGGGAGTTTCGTGCCAATCAGGGCTTTTTACTCGCAAGTGCCGTTGCCTACAACACCCTCTTGTCCCTGGTTCCGATGCTGGCCCTGATCCTGGTAGTGCTCTCCCAAGTCATCGATCCCAATCGATTATTAGAGACAATGAACCAATACCTCGATCTGGTCGCACCGCCTGGCCAGGCAGATGTGCTTGTAGATCAGATTGCAGTGTTTTTAGAGAACTGGAAACTGGTGGGGGTCGTCGGTCTTATGATCTTGCTGTTCTTCAGCTCACTGGCATTTACAGTGTTAGAGAATGCCATGTCTGTCATCTTTTTTCACCGTGTGCAGGTACACCGGCGGCATTTCCTCGTCTCTGCTATCCTGCCCTACTGCTATATCCTATTGCTGGCAGTTGGCCTTTTGGTGGTGAGTATCGTCAGCGGCGGTTTACACGCCTTGGATGAGCGAACTATTACCCTATTTAATCACAGCTGGCGGCTTGAAGGTTATTACGCCACAGGGATCTATGTGCTTGGGGTGATCGGCGAAGCGCTATTGCTCACCTCGGTTTATCTGGTGATGCCGGCAGGCCATCTCGCACTTCGGCATGCCTTCATCGGCGGGGTGACAGCCACGGTGTTATGGGAGATCACCCGCCATTTGCTGGTTTGGTATTTCTCTAAGCTCTCCCTGGTTAATATGATCTACGGCTCGTTTGCAACAGCCATCATCATCCTGGTAAGCCTTGAGGTGGGCGCTATTATCCTCTTGCTTGGCGCTCAAGTCATTGCCGAGTACGAGCGGATAGACGGCGAATAGCCTCAATGGGTGGGGTATGGCGATCGCGCGGGGGAGGGGGTATATAGCATAGTCGACCCGGCCCCCTTGATTCCGGTCTCACCCAACACATCCTGGGCCCTCGCCGGCAGAATCGAGAGGGCTGTGAAGGCCACGATGCCGATGGCGGTCAAGCCTTGTGCGATCCGAGCATTCACGATACGTCCTCCCGGTCACGTCGCGACGTCGCTGCGACTGTCCGTCTGGTCGGTGGCTGATCCGCAGCCCGGCCCTAAGCACATCGGTCGCGGATCATGTCGCATCCCCCCCGGGGCCCATCAGCCGGACACCGGGACGAGACTACCTCTGGGGAATTCGGGAGCGCCGGCTTCCACCGTGGCGGCCACCTCACGCGGTACCGATC
>OBLR010000413.1_pt1 | contig 10570 bp, 8 predicted proteins | sample 1519891 | NCBI WGS metagenome assembly OBLR01 (sample SAMEA3113583, study PRJEB22503) | soil metagenome | reverse complement strand
CGGTGCGGCTGGATGATGCGCGTCTCTGGGCATCTCGGCGACCGTCATCGATGGCGGCCTCCTTCGGCAACGTCGTAGGGCCAGGTGTGTCCCGACAGAGTGGCGGCGGCCACTCCCCGCCCCAACGACGATGCGTTGTCGATCGGTAACTCGTTGTCATGACAGATTGATATGGCGGCAGGATCTCACCGGAATTACCGTGCTGCGAACTGTCGCCACCGGTCCGACCATGAGAAAGAGACACGGATGTCCTCCGATCGCGTATGCCCGGCGTGCCGGGCCACCCGGTTGAGTCGCTACAACCCCGAACCGCTGTGCGCCGCCTGCATGTCGGCCGTCCGATCAGCGGGGCCGGCGGCCCCGGCATGGCTGTGGGACTCCGACCCGATGCGCCGGGCGCTCGCCCGCACGGACATGGGCGCCATGGTGGCGATCTTTCGGGCGGCGACGAGCCTGTCCCAGCTGGAGCTGGCCAACCTGCTTGACGGCTGGTCGCAGTCGGCGGTGAGCCTCATCGAGCGGGGCCGCCGCGACACCCTCTACGACATTCGTGAGCTGCTGCGCTTCGCCGACACCGTCGATATGCCACGCGAGGCGCTACTGCCGGTTGTCTTGGGGCAACCCGATGCCATCCTGGAGACAGACGATGTCAAACCTCCAGGAGCGATGGTGGACGGAGTGTCTCGCCGTTCCTTCAACGGGATGGCGGCCGGCTTGGCGGCCTACGGCTTAATCCCCCCGATCCGAGTGCCGGAGCGCGTCGACGCCGCACACGTGCGCTACCTGCGGTCCTGCGTCCAACAACTCAACGACCGTGGCGACGAGTTGGGCGGCGGCGCGGTGCTGCGCCAAGCCGTACGGCAGTTCGCCCGGGCCCGCGCCATGCTCGACGAGAGCGACTACACCAGCGAGATCGGCCGCCAGCTGCTGGTCGTCACCGCCGAGCTGGGCGTCCTCGCCGGTTGGGAGGCGTACGACTGCGCCGACCACTTGCTTGCCCGCCACCTGTACGGCGATGCCGCGACGCTCGCGCACAGCGCCGATCAGCCCGAGCTCGCGGTGCACGTGTACGTACACATGGGCCAGTTGTCCCACAAGCTGGCCTGGTTCACTGGGCGCAAAGGACTCGCGCGAGAGGCACTCAGGTTCGCTGACCGAGCCGCCGACTCCGTGCGCCATGAGCCGTCGCCTCGGCTGCACGCGCTGGTCGCGCTGCGACAGGCCGACGCGTACGCCGTACTCGGGGACGAACTGGCGTTCCAGTCGGCCATCGGGCGGGCGCGCAACGAACTCGATCGCGGTCCACACCCTGCCGACCCGCGGTGGTGCCGCTTCGTCTCTGAGTCGGAGGTCAGCCATTTCGAGGCCGAAGGCCGGCTGGTGCTCGGTCAACCGGATCGCGCCACGACGCTGTACGCGGCCGAACTCGACGACCCGAGCCGTTCCCGCCGCGATCAGGTGTCGCGCCGGGCCGGATTCGCCGCCGCGCTCCTAGAGGAAGGCGACCGGTCGCAGGCGTATGCGGAAGGGACCACAGTCCTCACCGATGTGGGCCAGCGCGGCGGGCTGGCCTCGACCCGCATCCTCAACAAGCTCCGCCCGCTCCGTGCCGCCGCCGACCAGGCGGACGCCGAGGAATTCCGCGCCCGCTTCGACGCCGCCGCAACAGCCCTGAAGGGATAGTAGGCCGCAGCGGCCAGTCATCGACCCCAAGTCGGCTCGGCCTACCCCGGGACCATCCTTTGTACGTCCACGGCATCGCGAGATCCGGAAAAGTGACCATCAAAGTAGCACGGCCAAATTTCGGCGCTCGACTGCGGAACTTGTCATTCGCGCGAAGGCCGCCGCATTCTTTTTCCCCTTGCGGTAGCTCTCGACCATGTCGATGATCTCTTTTCGCAGAGCCTTCGGCGTTCCGATGTCTTTGAGTGACAGCTCCATCTGCAGGGCGCTCGGGACCTTTTCGTAGTCGACGATCGACTTTCTCGCGTGGTAGGCGATGGCGTGGGTCGCTTGGTCTACTATTCCTTTCGACTGGAGGTCATACACCCACAACCGGTAGTCGATACGCACTGGCACGTAAGTCTCTTCGCTCCCATTTGTAGCCGCGTGACCGTCCAGCGCAATGATATAGTAATGGCTCTCGTTGACTCCGCCGCTGGCGTTACCGAGGACGGCGTTTACCCCAGTACTAACAAGATCTCGCACAGCGTCTTTCCAGTTCTTCTCAGCATCTTTCAGGAGCCCGGCTAATGCCTGGTCGATCCCAGCGGCGGGGCCAGAGGACGCCATGACAAGCATTTCATTGGCCTCGAACATCTTGAGTCCCGCCGGTATCTCGTTACGCCGCTCAGCCTCCGCCATCTGCTTTTCAGTGTTGATCTGCATCTCGTCCAGTTTAGCCCGAGCCACCTCCTGCAGTAAGTGGAGGTTTGACTTGACTTTTTCGGCAGTCTCGTTCTGCTGCTTCTCGACCACAGCGATTACGTCAGAGATCAGACCCATTTTTTTTCTCCTGTTCTAAGCACTAGCTCGTGCCGGATCGTGGCGCACACCCCACGCCATATTGCTCTCACAAACAAGGGCGCGACTCCCAGGCGTCATCAGGGAAACACATATACGCTTTGATCACAAGACAGCATACGTTGCAAACCGCCTTCAGATACTCGTGACTGGCCCACCGGTCACATCCCACGGCGCGCTGACTAAACAGACATAAGACTAATCCCAGAGGGTAAGGAAAGCTCATAGATCCTTGCGATCTGCGGCTATACACCTTGTGGCCGATGGGCGGTGCATCCAGACGACCGATCACCGAGTTCAGTACAGCCCTTAGCCGAGCGGAAGTGAAATGGCATTGTTTTGCGTATCGGCAACTCGACCGCGCTCGGCGGCTGCCTGCGTGACTCTGGGCGTCGGCCAGCTCGGAGTCCACCGCGGATTTGCGGTGACCGTTGTATGGGTGTTGCGCGCTCGCAGCGCGCGGCCGCTCTCGGCCACAGCCGATCATGGAGGCTGACGGGCTAGCGCGCGGCGGTCGAGTCATCGGCTTCGGGTCATCGCACAGGCCGGGCGCGGACCCCGCCCGGTAGCGCAGGTACGCCACGGACCATGGCAGACGGACGAAGCCCGAGACGGCAATTGGTTAGAGATGCACTCGGCAGATGGTTAATATTTTGGTCGGCAGATGGACGAAGGGGAGAGCATGGATCAGCTCATCGCACGAGCGGCCAGCGCGCGGCTGCGCGAACTCGTGCGTGCCTTCCGCGTCGTCATCGTCAACGGACCGCGACAAGCCGGAAAGACCACGCTGCTTGAGATGTTCCACGCGGAGGAGGGAGGCACCCTCCGTTCGCTCGACGACGCAGACATGCGGCGAGCGGCCGTTGATGATCCCGTCTCGTTCGCAGCTCAAGGATCTCGGCCGCTTGTCATCGATGAGGTACAGCGAGGGGGCAACGATCTCGTCCTCGCGATCAAGCGTGCCGTCGACACCGATCGCGGCCGTGGCCAGTTTGTGCTTTCTGGCTCGTCGAGGTTTCTGACGATCCCCACATTGTCGGAGTCACTGGCCGGCCGTGCCGTTTTCGTAGATCTGTGGCCGTTGTCCGCCGCGGAAAGGTTTGGCGCATCGGCAGACTTCATCGATCAGGTGTTCACTGAGCCCGGCCGGTTCGTGGGTGCGGAATCCCAGTGGAGCCGTCAAGAATATCTCGAACTCCTTTGCGGTGGCGGTTTCCCCGAGGTCGCCGAGTTGACCTCGGGCGTGGCGCGCCGGGCCTGGTTCGACTCCTACGTCGATACGGTCGCCGTCAAGGACGTCCAACAGTTCGCCCACGTCCAGCAGATAACAGCGCTGCCGCGACTGCTCGAGCTGGTCGCGGCGCGCAGTGGATCCAGCCTGGTGCTCCGCGATCTAGGCGAGGCACTTGGCCTGACCCATGCGACGACCCGGTCCTACCTGTCGTACCTGGAGACGGTCTTCGCCGTCGAAGAGGTCACCGCATGGTCAACGAATCTGTCCTCCAGGGTGACCAAGAGCCCCAAAGCCTTCCTCACGGATACCGGTCTCGCGGCCCACCTCCTCCAGGTATCGGCCGATGATCTCCAGACGATCGGGCACCCGGCGCTTGGGCCGCTGGTTGAGAACTTCGTCTTCACCGAACTGCTCAAGATGCGGGCTCTGACAACGCGCGGCTTCCGGTTGTTCCATTACCGCGACCGCGACGGACGTGAGATCGATTTCGTCTGCGAAGGCCCGGGAGGCCGCGTCGTCGCAATAGAGGTCAAGGCCTCCCAGTCGCCCCGCCGTTCCGACTCGGCAAACTTGGCCTGGCTACGCGACAGGCTCGGTGACCGGTTCACGGCCGGCATCGTGCTCTACCTGGGCCACAACAGCCTCTCGCTCGGAGACCGTCTCTACCTCCTCCCAATATCAGCGATGTGGAACCACGGTTTCGCTCCCTACGCGGTTGATGACGGCCAGGTCCGGCCGCGTAACGTTGAGTGATCAACCCTTGCGAGGTCGCGATCGGCGCCTTCTGGATCGTCACACGTGGCGAGTGCGCAGACCACCGGCAGCGTTAGGCCGCCCGCGCCCTGCTGGCCCGCGGCACCAGCCCGGAGGATCTGCTGGACATCGCTGAACCGATCCTGGCCGCACATTTCCCGGCCGCCCCGCCACCACCGCCGCCATCTGGCACACGCCCGCTGGGAGGCCGGGTACTGCGCTTACAGTCGCCACCACGCGAGCCGTCTGGATCGCGTGGACACGGCCCTCACCGACCTGCCGGGCCTGACCCTGACCGGCGACTGGCTGCGCGGCGCCTCGATCGAGGCATGCTTCCGCGCGGCCCGCGAGCGCGTCGCCGCCGCCACACGGTAGCGGGTAGCCGAGTCGTCGTCGTTCCGGCCGAAAGCGATCATGTCGCAGGTCACAGTTATACACAGGTCCTTACCCAAGCCCTTTCCGAGCCACTGGAGTCTCAGTAAGCTCAGCGAGTGCTGTGACCGCTATATGGGAGCTAGTACGCCGATGCGCGCCCGGTTCATCACCCCGGTCGGGGCCGCCCTGATGGTGACCTGCTCCCTCGCGGGCTGCGGCTCGACCGGCGACGCCGGCGCGTTCCGCCCCGCCGGGCAACCGCAGTCCGCGCCTCCGGCCGCGTCGGGTTCGCCCGACGCCGACTCCGCCGCCGCGCCCACCGGGCTGACCAGGGCGCAGATCGACAAGCAGGTCCTCGACCGCTACCGCGCCTACCGGCGGGCCTACGAGCGGGCCTATGAGACGAACGACCCCGCCGGGCTCGCCGCCTACGTCACCGACCCGCTGCTCGGCATCATCGCCGAAGACCTGCGCGAGCTGGCCGCCAAAGGCGAGATATGGCGGTTCCACAACGTCGTCAACCCACGGATCCAAGTCCGCTCGAAGACCGGTTCCACCGTCTATGTCATTGACTGCGTGCGCACCCTTGCCGCTTACCGGTTCTCGGCGAAGACCGGTGAACGGCTCGGCGCCTTTCGCGGCGGCGCTCGCGCCTACCAGGCGGTGATGAGGTACACGGGCGGCACCTGGATGATCTCCAACGCCACCGAGGGGCAGAAATGCTGACGAGATTCACCGCGACCGCCGGGGCGTTCATCCTTGGCGCGGCACTGGCGGTCGTCCTTCCCCCCGCCGCCGCGCGAGCCGACTGCAAGGTGATCAACGACATCGCCTACTGCGATGCGAGCGACACCGACAAAAGGAGGGGATCGGGCGGTTCCGGCGGCGGGAACGGCGGCGGGAACACCGGTCCCGGCATCGGCTGCCCGGACGACGGCACCGGGGTGCCCGGCGGGGTCTGCGACCCCACCCCGCCGGCCGCAGTGCAGGAAATACCGTCAATCAACCTGGCGTTTGATGCGCGCGGCAGCCTTGGCCTGCCGGCCCCGCGCATTCACTGGTCCCCGGACCCGCGCACCTACGTCCAGTTGCGCACCGGGCTCTGGGTCGACCAGGCGGACTTTTCGCCATTCACCAGGTCGGTGACCGCCGGCGACCAGACGGTCACGGTCACCGCGACGCCCAAGAACGTGCGATGGGCTCTCGTCGAAACCACGATCAACTGCCCGAACGCCGGCAACCCGGACGGCACGGCCTGCGGATATACCTATCAGCGTTCTTCGGCCGGGCAGCCCGGCGGGAAGTATCACATCACGGCCACCATCACCTGGGGCGTCGAGTGGCAATGCGACGGCGACGAGTGCGACGGCGACGGCGGCCCGCTCGACGACATCTCGATGTCGTCGACGGCCGAGCTTCCCGTTGACGAGATTCAGACCGAGTCTCAGCCTGGATAGTCGAGTACGCGAATCTCGGGAGGCCGATCGTGCCCAGTTGGCGATCGCGTTCGTTCATCGTCTGCCTCGCCCTCGCCACGGCCTCCAGTGGCTGCGGCGGTGACGGAGACGCCGCAAACAAGGACCAGGACCGGGCAGCGGACCGCGGCGTCGCCGCACCGCCCGCGAGCGCGCCGCCGCCCATCTTCGACGTCGCCCACATCAGGACCGCACTGCTGCCGCCGAACGAGGTCGCCGCCGGGGCCAAGACCCAGGCGCCCACCTACCCAGGTCTTACCGAGGCGGCCGTTCCCGCGTGCTCGGCGACCGCGTTCCACTTGCCGGGGAAACCGAAGACGCTCGCCCGCCAGCTCAGGACCACGTTCCGGCGGGGATACACCGGCACCGCCTACATACAGATCGTGGCGCTCTACCCAGACGCCGCCGCGGCATCCGCCGCGATGGCCAAGGTCCGTGCCAAGGCGAAGTCCTGTCCCGCCAAGCGCCACTTCCCCGCCAAGCGAGTGGGAAAGCGCAAAATCGCGCTCGCGCACACCGACACCTGGACCGCCACGGAGGGCACCATGGCGGGCTGGACACACGTCCGTGGCTTCGAAAAGCGGGTGGACCCGCCGTCCGCCAGCAAGTTCAACGTCTTCTACGACGTCTACGACTACGCGACCCGTGGCAACGTGCTGGCCGCGTCGCTCTACTGGGAGCGGGTGGCGCCCACGGTGCCGGGCCGGCGCATCGCCGACAGGGCGACCACGGTCTTGACGAAACAACTGCGCCGGATCGGCTGACCAACGGGGTCAGGTCGTCGCCGGGCCCCCCGTACCGTGTCCCGTACCGCGCCCCGTACGACGCTCCGGACGACGGCCGCGCCCCGCACGGACCTCAGGGTCGCGGGTTGGCCGCGTCTTCCGGGCCCTTGTTCGGGCGGCCGATGAGCCGGGACAGCACGATCGAGGTCTTGGTGCGGGTGATGTTGGGCTCGGCGCGCAGCCGTTCGAGCGCCCGCTCCAGGTGCTGGATGTCCCGGGCCCGCAGGTGCACCAGCGCGCTCGCCTCGCCGGTGACGGTGTAGGCCGCGACCACCTCGGGGTGCTTGCGCACGCTGAGGTAGATCTCCTCCGGTGAGGTGGCGCCGCTGCAAAACAGCTCGATGAACGCCTCCGTCGTCCAGCCGAGCGCGGCCGGGTCGACGACGGCGGAGTAGCCGGTGATGACGCCGTCCTGGCGTAGTCGATCCACGCGTCGTTTCACCGCGGGCGCCGACAAACCGACGCGAGAGCCGACCTGGGCGTAGGAGGCGCGGGCGTCGTCCAAGAGATACGCAACGATCTGCCGGTCCAGGTCATCAAGACGCAACGTTCGGCCCCTTCGGCGCGCGTGATCGGTTTTTATCGCGGGCTCGCCGCGAACATACGCTTGATCGTGTCACCTCACCAGAGGTGTGCACCGTGGCCCCGCATTTCGGCAAAGGAGCCGGCTGTGACGACTACCAACCGCCTGCGCGCGCTGTCGGACGCGCATAGCGCCCACAACTACCACCCGCTGCCGGTCGTGATCGCCCATGCCGAGGGCCTGTGGGTGACCGACGTGGAGGGCAGGCGGTACCTCGACATGCTGGCCGCGTATTCGGCGATCAACTTCGGGCACCGCAACCCGCGGCTGATCGCGGCGGCCCAGCGGCAGCTGGAGCGGGTGACGCTGGTCAGCAGGGCCTTCGACCATGACCAATTCGGCCCGTTCTGCGCCGAGCTGGCGCGGCTGGCCGGCAAGGACATGGTGCTGCCGATGAACAGCGGCGCCGAGGCCGTCGAGACCGCGCTCAAGACGGCGCGCAAGTGGGGATATGAGGTCAAGGGAGTCCCGGCCGATCAGGCCAACATCGTCGCTTTCGAGGGCAACTTCCATGGCCGGACGACCACGATCGTAAGCTTTTCCACCGATCCGGTGGCGCATTACTCCTATGGCCCGTACACCCCGGGCTTTCGCGTCGTGCCGTACGGCGACGTCGCCGCGCTCCGGCGCGCGGTCGACGCGTTCACGGTGGGCGTCTTGGTCGAGCCGATCCAGGGCGAGGCGGGCGTCATCGTACCGCCGCGCGGTTTCCTCGCCGCGGTCCGCGAGCTGTGTACGGAGGCGAACGCTTTGATGATCGCCGACGAGATCCAGTCGGGCCTCGGACGTACCGGCACGACGTTCGCCCTCGAGCACGAGAAGGTGATCCCGGACGTCTACCTCCTGGGCAAGGCGCTGGGCGGCGGCATCGTACCGTTGTCCGCGGTGGTGGCCGATCAGGACGTGCTCGGCGTCTTCCGGCCTGGCCAGCACGGCTCGACCTTCGGCGGCAACCCGCTGGCCTGCGCGGTCGGCCGCGAGGTCATCGCGATCCTCGAGACGGGCGAGTTCCAGGACCGCTCCCGCACGCTCGGCGAGCACCTGCACAAGCGACTCGGCGACCTCCCCCCGCGAACGGTCAAGCAGGTACGCGGCCGGGGCCTTTGGGCCGGGGTGGAACTGCACGCCAAGGCCCGGCCGGTCAGCGAACGGCTCATGGAGCTGGGCGTGCTCGCCAAGGAGACGCAGGACAACACGCTGCGGCTGGCCCCGCCGCTGATGATCGGCCAGGACGAGCTGGACTGGGCGCTCGATCAACTGGAGCGGGCATTGACCGGCTGACCACGGCGAAGCCGGCGCGCCGGAAAGCACCACCGCGGTGGTCCGCCGCCTCGATCACACTCTGCGGGACGCACCAACGACAGATCCCCATCACGGACCTATTGATCTCTAGGCGATGGTGGCGATGTCGCCGTCGTCGAAGTAGATCGATTGGTGAGGTCGTCCGCAAGGGCCGACTAGTCCGTCGGATATCGTCCAAACGGAATAGTCGGGATAAAACAGAGGATCTTTCGCGCTGGCCGTGTTGCGGGCCGAGCTCGACTGGTCGCACGCAGCGGAGGACGACTCAAGAGCGGCAGGCTGAGCCGGCAAGAGACAGCACGGGATGGTGATATATGAGGAAATGGCACGGCAACCCCTGGGCGATCTTGCTGACGCTCTCTTTGGGGTTCTTCATGACGTTGCTCGACCTGACCATCGTCAACATCGCCATCCCGAACATGGTCGACAAGCTCGACGCCTCGCTCGACGAGATCCTGTGGGTGGTCAACGGCTACGTCCTGGTGCTCGCCGTGCTGCTGATCACGACCGGCCGCCTCGGTGACCTGCGCGGCCAGCGCAACATGTTCATCGCCGGCGTGGCCGTTTTCACCCTCGCCAGCCTCGCCTGCGGTATCTCACAGAACCCGGCGGAGCTGATCGGCGCCCGTGCGGTCCAAGGCTTGGGCGCGGCCATGCTCATGCCCCAGACCATGGCGATCGTCATCGGCGTGTTCCCCAGCGACCGCCGCGGCACCGCGCTCGGCGTCTGGGGCGCGGTGGCCGGCGTGGCCACCATCGCCGGCCCCAGCCTCGGCGGGCTGCTGGTGACCGCCTTCGACTGGCGATGGATCTTCTTCGTGAACCTGCCCATCGGCGTCCTCGTGCTCCTCATGGCGATCTTCCTGATCCCCGACGCGCGCATGGAGCGGCCGCACCGGCTGGACCTCGGCGGCGTGCTGCTCGCCACCGCCGCGCTGTTCTGCCTCGTCTTCGCGCTCACCGAGGGGCAGCGCTACGAATGGAACGCCGGCATCTGGTTCCTGCTCGGCGGCTCGGCGGTACTGTTCGCCGCCTTTCTGTTCCACCAGCGCAGCCGTCAAAACGGCGAGCCGCTGGTGCCGTTCACGTTGTTCCGTGACCGCAACTTCACCGTCATGAACCTCGTGGGCGCCACCGTCTCGATCGGCATGATCGGCGTCCTCCTGCCCGTGACCATCTACCTGCAAAGCGTGCTCGGGTACTCCTCGATCAAGGCCGGCCTGGTGTTGGCGATCATGTCGGTGATGGGGATGTTGCTGGCCCCGATGGCCGGGCGGCTGTCGGACCGGATCAGCGGCAAGTACATCCTCATGGCCGGGCTCACGACGTACGCCATCGGCAACGTGTGGCTCCTGGCGGTGGCCGGCGTCGACACGGACCTGCCGGCGCTGGTCGGCCCCATGTTCGTGGCCGGCATCGGGGTGGGCTGCGTGTTCGCACCGATGGCCACCGAGGCGTTGCGCGGCGTACCGCCACGGCTCGCCGGCGCGGCCGCCGGCGTCAACAACACCATGCGACAGATCGGGTCGGTCGTGGGCGC
>OBLR010000412.1_pt1 | contig 10587 bp, 9 predicted proteins | sample 1519891 | NCBI WGS metagenome assembly OBLR01 (sample SAMEA3113583, study PRJEB22503) | soil metagenome | reverse complement strand
CAGGGCCGCCTTCGCCGGGCTCGTCGGAGTGCCCGTCGACGACGTGGCGGTCGGCGCCACGGTCTCCGCCATGCTGTCGGTGGTGGGGGCGGCCCTGCCGGCCGGTGCACGCGTGGTCGTGCCCGAGATCGAGTTCACCTCCAACCTCTTCCCCTGGCTGGTCCACGCCGACCGAGGCGTACGCATCGACACCGTCCCGGCCGGCAGGCTCGCCGACATGATCGACTCCCGGACCGACCTGGTGAGCTTCAGCCTCGTCCAATCGGCCACCGGACAGATCGCCGCGATCGACGAGATCGTCGCGGCCGCGCGGCGGCATGGGGCGCTGGTGGTGGGCGACGCCAGCCAGGCGGCCGGCTGGCTGCCGGTCGACGCCACCCCCTTCGACGTGCTGGTGTGCGCCGGATACAAGTGGCTGATGACGCCGCGCGGCGCCGCGTTCGGCTATTTCAGCCCCGCTGTACGGGACCGGTTCCGCCCGCTACAGGCCAACTGGTACGCGGGCGAGGACATCGCGGACTCCTACTACGGGCCGTCGATGCGGCTTGCCGCCTCGGCCCGCCGGTTCGACCTGTCGCCGGCCTGGTTCTCCTACGTCGGCGCGGCACCGTCCCTGGAATTGCTGACCGAGATCGGCGTCGACGCCGTACGGGCGCACAACGTGGCGCTCGCCAACCGGTTCCGGGCAGGGCTCGGCCTGCCGCCCGGTGCCAGCGCCATCGTCAGCGTGGACCGGCCCGACGCCGTCGAGCGGCTCGCGGCCGCCGGCGTGCGGGCCGCCGTCCTACACCACCGAGGCCGACGTCGATCGCGCACTGGCCGCCCTCGACGCCGGGGACGCCCGCCATCGACGCGACGGCGGCGGTGTCGGCGACGGCGGCGGTGTCGGCCGCCTCGCCTGAGCCCACGCCGACCGGTGTCAACTCCCTACGGACGACATGGGCTCGGCGTCGGGCTCGGCGTCGGCGGGGTGACGATCAGCGCGGCGCCGGCGGCTCGAATTCGGGGCGCAGCGGCATGCCGGAACGTCCGTCCGCGTCCAGCTTGACGCCGAGGATCTGGTGCAACTGGATCCAGTTGCGATCGAAACCGAGCCGCGATCCGGCCATGTAGAGCAGCCACACCCGGGCGGTACCCTGACCGACCTCGGCGACCGCTTTATCCCAGTTTGCGGAGAGATTGGCGCACCAGCCCGCGAGCGTCCGGGCATAATGCTCCCGCAGGTTCTCTTCGTGCCGCACCTCGAAACCGGCGTCGTGCATCTGGCTGATGATGTGGCCGGGACCCTCGAGCTCGCCGTCGGGAAAGACGTACCGGTTGATGAAGCCCTGCCGGCGCATCGGCGGCTCGGTGTTGTCGGGCCGGGTGATGCAGTGGTTGAGCAGCCGGCCGCGCGGGCGGAGCTTGCCGTGCAGGAAGGCGAAGTACGCCGGCAGGTTGGCCTTGCCGACGTGCTCGGTGAGGCCGATCGAGCTGATCGCGTCGAAGCCCTCCTCGGTCACGTCGCGGTAGTCGAGATGCCGCACCTCGGCAAGCTCCGACAGGCCGGCCTCGGCGATCGCCTTTTGCGCCCACTCCGCCTGCTGTTTGGACAGCGTGACGCCGAGCGCCTTGACCCCGTACTCCTTGGCCGCGTGCATGACCATGCCGCCCCAGCCGCAGCCCACGTCGAGCAGCCGCATGCCGGCCCGGAGCCCGAGCTTGCGGGCCACCAGATCGTGCTTGTGCCACTGCGCCTGCTCCAGCGTCGCGTCCTCGGTCGGGAAGCACGCGCAGGTGTAGGCCATCGACGGGCCGAGCACCCACTCGTAGAACGTGTTCGACACGTCGTAGTGATGGGAGATCGCCTGTGCGTCGCGGCGCTTGGAGTGGCGCAGGCCGCCGCCCAGCAGCGGCAGCCGGTTGACCGGCACCTCCTGGGGCGGCGGGTCGAGTCGCGTCGCCGCCGCGCCGCGCAGCAGCGGGTCGCGGATGATGCCACGGAGTACGCGCATCCGGTCGGCGGGCGTCAGGTCGCCGAGCGCCCGCGACATCATGCTGAGCGCGGTGTAGAGGTCTCCGTGCACGTCCAGATGGCCGGAGACGTAGGCCCGGGCGAGCCCGAGCGCCCCCGGCGAGCGCAGCAGATAGGACACGGCGTACGGCGAGCGTACGTGGATTCGGATGCCGTCGGGCCCCGCCGTGCCGGCGCTGCTGCCGTCATAGGCGGTGAACTCCACCGGCGCGCCCGCACCCGCGACGCGTTCGAAGACCTTGGCCAGCGACATGGACGTCCCCTCTCTTGCTCAGCTCTCTTGCTCAGCGTCCCCGTACACACTTGTCGTAGAGGTCGAGCAGCCGCCCGCCTGGATCATACGTTTCCTTGAGTTTTCGGTAGGCGGGACCGTCGTAATGGCGCCAGAACTCGTCTCGTGTGTAGAAAGCCGTCGAATAAAGCGACTTATGCCCGTCCAGAGCGGCGACCTCACGTTCGATGAGCCGATTGTGGTGTTCGGGGATCTGCCCAGGTGGGAGCGGTACCGTGCCCCAGAACCCGACGTTGACGTAGGTCTCCCCCCGGCGCAGCGGGTAGAGCGGCCACCGCTCGCGGGCGATCAGCGGGCACAGCCACACCGGGGTCATGCCGATCTTGTCATGGAAGAAGTCCAGGAACTCGGGCAGCCGGCCGACCGGCACCTCGACGTCCTGGATGACGTCCTCACGCGGCGGCCTACCCCGCCAGCGGTCGATCCGCGCGGACACCTGGGCGCGCCGGTCCCAGGCGACCAACTGGCGATAGACGTCGGACCGCTTGTAGCGGCGCGGCCAGGCCGCGCGGATCACCGGATGCTGGACGCCGAACGCGCGTGAGCACCAAAACCAGTCCGGATCCCACCGCCACAGGTAGTCGTGGACGGTCAGGAAGTCGGTGGCGCGCCGCTGGATCGAGCGGTAGTAGATCTTCCCGCCGGTGTAGTCGGACGTGTAGGGCGCCGAGTCGGTGAACGTGCCGAGCGTGAGATAAATCTCGTCCGGGCCGAACACCGTGCCGTCGATGAAGTCCACTCGCTCGCCCTCGAAGGCGGCGGCCGCGCAGATCTCGGCGATCGCGGCCGCCGCGTCCTGCGCCGCGGTGCCGGCCGAGCCGCCGGCAGACCCGCCGGCCGCGCCGTCGGAGCCGACCCGGCCCCTGCCCGGACCGGTCGCGCGCCCAAAGCGCACGTGCCGCAGCCAGACGTACGGCTTGACCGGCTCCAGCGCGATCCGCAGCCGGAGCGCATAGCCCAGCGTTCCGTAGGAGTTGGGGAAGCCGTAGAACAGATCGCTGTGCTCGTTGTCCCCGGTCGCGGTCACGACGTTGCCGTCGCCCGTCATGATGTCCATCTCGAGGACCGACTCGTGGGGCAGCCCGTTGCGGAAAGATGATGACTCGATGCCGAGGCCGGTGACGGCGCCGCCCAGCGTGATGGTCTTGAGCTGTGGCACGACCTGCGGCATCAGCCCGTACGGCAGAGTCGCGGCGACGAGATCCTCGTAGGTGGTCATGCCCTGCACGTCGGCGGTACGGGCCTCGCGGTCGACCCGAAGCACGCGGTCCAGGCCCGCCGCGTCCAGGCCGGGTGCGTGCGCGGGCGCGCGGAAGCGAAACAGGTTGGAGGTGCGTTTCGCCAGGCGCACGGGGGCGCCGGCGGGAATCGCCGCGTATGACCGCCGCATCGCCTCGACCGCCCGGTGATGCTCCGCTTCGCCGCGCTCAAGATCCGTCACAGTTCCTCCCCGTTCGGTCCAGAGGCCGCGGCGCGCGCCGCGGCCGGCCGAATCCCCGTGGCCCCGCGTGAGATGGCGCTGTACAACCCGCTCCGCTGCGCGTCACCGCTCGCGGCGGACGGGTCGTCCAGCACTCCCAGCCCCGCGCCCGAGTCTCGGCCTGCTAGTGCCGGTCTGCCACCCTCGATCATTTCATGAGCCGAATGGGACAATCGGAGCATCTGGGTCATCGACCCTCAAGATCGGCATGGAGGCGACCGGTGGCGAAGCTTTACGACAGGATCGACGATCGGCTACGTGCGTTCATCGCTGAGCAGCCCATGTTCTTCGTCGCGACCGCGCCCTCAGCCGGCGGGCACGTCAACGTCTCGCCAAAGGGCTATACCGATACCTTCACGGTGCTGGACGATCATACGATCGCGTACCTGGAGCTGTACGGAAGCGGCGCCGAGACGATCGCGCACCTGCGCGAGAACGGCCGGATCACGGTGATGTTCTGCTCGTTCGGCCGCTCGCCCAAGATCCTTCGGCTGTACGGCATGGGGCGGGTCGTCCGGCCGGACGCCCCGGAGTGGCGGGCGCTGGCGGGACATTTCGGCCCCGATCACCCCGGCGTGCGCTCCATCATCGTCATCGACGTGACGCGCGTGGCCGACTCGTGCGGGTACGCGGTGCCCATGATGGACCTGGTCGGCGAGCGGCACCTGCTCGACGACCAGCACGGCCGGCGCACCGCCGAGCAATGGGCCGCCCGCGTCCAGGTGAACGCGCGGAGCATCGACGGCCTCCCGGCCCTGGACCCCGATCACCCGGCCCCTCGCTCTGGGGAACACCTTCAGGCCACCCCGTAAGGTCGGCGAACCCCTCGCTCGCTGCCCACCGACCAGATCGAGGTCAGTGGATCAAGCGAAGGGTGAACGGGTAGTGGAATCGGTGGCCGGCGAGTGCGGCCAGGGCGGCGATCGCCGCGATGATCCACGTCACCGCGTAGAGGGCCGCCCCCACACCGAACGTCACCACCACGATGGCCAGCAGCGTGAGCTGGAAGTTCAGGGCCTCGACCGCATGCTTGCGGATGAAGGGCGACCGCCGTCCGCTGATGAGCATGAACAGCAGCGGACCGACGAAGGCCGTGAAGGGGCCGGACCCGTGGGCGAGCGCGGCCAGCAAGTGCTCCCGTGCCGTGGATTCCCCCGTCCGGCCACAGGCGCCGACCGAAGCGGCCGGTGCGGGGGAGAGGTCGGTGGTGACCGTGGCGAGATCGGCGTAGGTCTTGGCGGTCATGGCCAAGTGGATCCGCATGTCGAACTCGTCATGGTCGAGGCGGCCTTCGGCGTAGGCCTGCTTGAGTCGCTCGATGACGGGCTCGCGCTCCGCGTTTGACACGCGCAGTGCCCCCGCCGGCACCGTTGGTCTCGTGTTCACACCACCATGGTCGTCACGCCCCCGGCAAAATCCCATCCGGGACAACCCTGGTCTTCCCCCGGTCGGTGCCGCCTGCGGGCTCAGGGTTCCTCTTCGACCTGACGGCCCACGGTCCGACGAGCACCACGGACCCTCCGTCTGGAGCCGTACGGCCGGCGGCGCCGCCGATCGTCATCACCGGGCCGACGAGACCGACGACACCGACGAGACCAAAGCCGCTACTCTTGCCCGCCTCCTTTTGATATGCCCCATCGACACCAGCGTTCTTGTCCTCCGCTGCGCTGAGTGCGGCCGGCCCGATCGATAGCGCAGCCATTTCGGTCAACCGATGGGTTGCCAAACCAAGCCATTTGGCCGACAATCCATCGGAACAGATTCGGGTCGCGACCTGGCAGCTGTCGCGTCCTATCCGATGCCTGTTCTCCAGACTGTTCTGACACCCGCCAGGCGATACTTGGGTCGGCGGGCCGGCGGCATGTCAGCGTGAGCTTTCGCACACGCCTGCGAGCCCACCCGCGCGATCCGGCTCATCAGGTCGTCGACCGGCACGCCGCCGAGGACGATCGTGGTACGCCTGCCTCGCACCGTCTCTCCCGGAAAGTCGGCAGTTCATGGCATCGATCGTAGGGTCGATCATGCGCCGTCGGCCCCGGCGTCTCGTGTCGCGGATGTAGATGATCGAAATTGATCGGCCGCCGATCTCTATCAAGGTCGCTAATTCGATCAAATGCCTCTGTAACGGAACGGGTTGACAAACGAGTAAATTTCTATACATCCTGCCTTCTACGCATCTGCGCGTCGACGGTGGCTTAGCGCGACGCGACTGGTGAGGTGTTTTCCCTCGCCAACGGGGTTGTTTGTTCGCGGCCAGCGCGCGGATTGCTTACTCTCACGGGGAGGAATCACCTATGGAATCGTCGCCTGTCTCAGCCGACTCAATGGAGAGGTCGGCACGGTCGACGCAGATCCGGAGGCGAGCGGCAGACGTCGCGAGTCGGCTCGACGGGGAGTTTCCGCGCCCCTCCAACGGGGACGAGGAGCGATACCCGAGCCGCGTCGGCAACTTCTCCAAGGGGTTGCCGCATAACGAGCTCGGCGAAGTCGACCCGGATGCCTACGACGCGCTGCTGCGTGCCCTGCTCAGCGGTGACTTCGCTGCTTTCGAGGCGCTGCCGCTCGGGGGACGGCAAAAGCTGCTCAATCCGCTTGGCGGACTGGCCTTCAACATCGAGGGGCCGGACTCGCCGAGCATCGTCATCACGCCGCCGCCGGCATTCGCCAGCGCCGATATGGCCGCGCAGATGGCCGAGCTCTACTGGATGGCGGTGTGCCGGGATGTGCCGTTATCCGCGTACGAAAACGACCCGGTGGTGGCCGCGGCGGTACGCGACCTCGCGGACTTCCCCGGATACCAGGGGCCACGGCCGGTCACTCCGCAGAGCCTCTTCCGCGCCGACTATCCCGGGGCGTTAGACGGCCCGATGGTCTCCCAGTTCCTGCTGCGCCCGTTCCGGTACGACGGGATTCCGATCGAGGCTCGAACGCGCGTGCCGCTGCCGGTGATCAACGGAGAGGGCATCGACTTCCTCACCTATTACGACGAGTGGCTGGCCGCCCAACGAGGGTTCCCGGAGAAGGACAATCAGTTCGGCTACGAGGTCATCGAACCGGGGCAGGCGATCTTCGACCCTGTGCCGCGCTTCCCGCGCAGTGTTCGCGACCTCGGGCAGAACGCCGGGCAGGACACGATCAACTCGGCGTATTTCCGGGCCGTGCTCACGGTGGACCGTCTCAATGGCGGCGCGGAGCAACGGCTCCTCAACGCCATGGACATCACGAACCCCTATCAGCGCAGCAAGACGCAGCGGGGGTTCGCCACCTTCGGCAGCGCCCACCTGGTGACGCTCCTCGGTTCTGTGCACAAGGCCGAGCGGCACACCTGGTACCTCAAGTGGAACATGCATCGATACCAGCGGCCCGAGGTCTTCGCCGGACGGGTGCACAACACCAAGGCCGGCGAGGTGGCATATCCGATCCATCCCCGGCTGCTCGAATCACCGGTGCTGGACGCCGTATGGGAATATAACGAGCTGGTCAACCGGCGGCGCGGGACCGGCAGAAAGGGGAGCTACCTGCTGCCGATCCTGTTCCCGACCGGCTCGCCAAACCACCCGTCCTTCCCGGCCGGGCACGCCATCTCCGCCGGCGCGTGCGTGACGATCCTCAAGGCCTGGTTCGACGAGGACGCGGTGATTCCCAATCCGGTTCAGCCCAACGCCGACGGCACCGCACTCGAGCCCTATGAAGGGGCGCCACTGACCGTCGGTGGCGAGCTGAACAAGCTTTGCCACAACCTCAGCATGGGCCGCGACATGTCCGGCGTCCACTGGCGGGCGGACGACGTCGAGGGCAACCGCCAGGGCGAGGAACTGGCTGTGCGTATCCTGCGTGAGGCCCGCGCCACCTACCCGGAGCCGTTCGCCGGATTCACCTTGACGACCTTCGACAACAAGCGGATCACCATCTGACCGCTGGTCCAACGGCGGCGGCCGGCCGATGGGCCCGGCCGCCGCCAACCGGCACTATCCCGGCGGGGACAATCCTGGTCGACCTCCTGAGATGCGATGCACTCGCGGGCTCGGGAACCCAAAACCCCGAAAACATCGTTATCGTCGTAATCCGCGGGCACGCCCAACCAGGCAGGCGTGGCAGACGATAGGGAAGGCCGTTGAGGTTCAAGGACCGCTTCGGGCTCCGCCGCAGGCGGGGGACCCCGGTGACCAGACTGGACCGGGATGCGAACGACGCCGATATCGAGGCGCTGATCGCGTTCGCCCGCAGTCGGGTCGGCGTCGAGTTCTACGTCGAACCGGAAACCTTCGCCACCAACACGACCGCGGTGGCCGTCGCCCACGACGGCGAATGGACCCGGCGCCGTGTCGGCTCGCCCCAAGTGATCGGGAAGGTCGCACGCAATCTCGGCCTGCCCGTCTACGACGTGCAGCTGACTGGCTACCCGGCGCGGATGCGCGCCTGGAACGAGCGCAACAAGGATCGCCGCATCGACCCCGGCTCACCCGGCCAAGCCGTCACCTGAGCCCGGCCGATCGAGGGCCGGCCGGGTGAGCGCGGTGGGTCAGGGTGGCTGGTCGTCCCCGGGGTCACGGGGGGCTTGTGCGGTGACATGCAGCCGCGCCTTTTCCGGCGGGACGCCGGACAGCATGATGTCGCGCAGCAGGGCCGCCATCGAATAACCGGGGTTCACCGCGATGGCCCGGTCGAGGGCGACGTTGGCCAAGGCGCCGTCGCCGGACAGGAAGGCGGCGTACGCGGTGAGGCAGGCGGGTGCCGCGGCGAAGGGCTCGGCGACACGGCGCAGCACGTCGCGCCACAGGTCGAGCCGGTCGGCGTCGGTGTGGACCAGTGCCGCGTCTCGTACCCGCGGGTAGGTGAGGAGCACACCGAGCCAGGCGACCTCGTCATCGGTGAGCGGCTCACCACGGCGCAAGAGATCGCGGGCATGGGCCACCCCTTCAGCGAGGGTCCGCGCCTTGAAGAGGGCGTCGTCGCGGCCGCACTCGACCATCCGGCTCACCAGGCGTCCGGTGGCGCGCTCGGTGGCGCGTCGCATGGCGTCGCGGGCGGCGCCGTCGACCGGCGCGACCGATCGGGCCAGCTCGCCCCGCCCGGCCAGCGCCACCCGCCCGGCCAGGGTGGCCTGTGCCGCGACGGGGCTGGAGCCGATGTCGTAGGGCGTGCCCTCCGGCGGACAGCACCCGGGAACCGTGCAGTAACACGACCAGAAGCGACCGCCGTCGACGCGCAGTGCCTCGAGCACCTCGACGCCGCGCCGGCCAAGTGTTGCGCGGGCGGCCGACATGACCGGGTCGACCTGCTCGGCCCCGCCGTAGCCCACCAGCACCGCCCGCGGGAAATCATTGGCGACCAGCAGCCCGGCGATCTGCTCGGCGGCGGCGTCCAACTGATCGTCCGGCGGTAGGTCCACGCGGAGCGCGCAACTGCCCCGGGGGCCATCCGAGCCGATCGCGACGAGGCTGTCGGCGGGATGGAAGCCGAGCAGGTAGGGGACGGCGGCGATGACGTCGTGCGGAGACCGCAGCTGAAGCAGCGGCGGCCGGCCGGTTGCGCTGGAGTGATTCATGGGGTCGAGCTTGGGGCCGGTCACGCTGTGCCACCAGCCCCCTGCCGGCCTGTGGATAACGCCGGGCTGTGTCCGCGCCGAAACGTCATATACCGTCACGGCATGGCAGATATTTCGTCGATCACCGCGAATGATGTGACGTTCGGTTATCTGTCGGATGGGCCGTCCCAGGGGCCGCTTGCGCTGTGTCTCCACGGCTTCCCCGACTCGGCCTACACCTGGCGGCACCTGCTCCCGGTGCTCGCCGCCGCCGGATTCCACGCGGTCGCGCCGTTCATGCGCGGTTACGCGCCGACCGGGATACCGGCCGATGGGGCGTACCAGACCGGCGCGTTGGCCGCCGACGCCAACGCGCTCCACGAGGCGCTCGGCGGTCGTGACGACGCGGTGCTGATCGGGCACGACTGGGGCGCCGCCGCCACCTACGGCGCCACCGCCGCGGCACCGCAGCGCTGGCGGCGGGCGGTGACCATGGCGCTGCCGCCGCCGCCCGCGCTGCTGGAGGGCTTCATCTCCTATGAGCAGCTCAAGCGGTCCTTTTACGTCTTTGTCTTCCAGACGACGCTGGCCGAGACCGCGCTGACCCGGTCGTTCGTCGAGGGCCTGTGGCGCGACTGGTCACCGGGCTACGACGCGGCCGCGGACGTCGCGTACGCGATGGACTGCCTCGGGACGCCGCAGCACGTGGCCGCGGCGATCGGCTACTACCGGGCCATGCTCGACCCGGCCCTGCACGTCGCGCGCTACGCGGCCGAGCAGGATGCCACGACACAGGTGGGGAGCAAGCCGCACCTGTACCTGCACGGCGCCGGCGACGGGTGCCTCGCCGTGGAGATGGCGAGGGGGGCCGACCGGTACCTCCCGCCCGGATCGCGGGTCCACATCGTCGACCGCGCGGGCCACTTCGCGCATCTGGAGCGGCCGTCCGAGATCGCCGCGCAGGTGCTGGACTGGATCACCTGACGAGAGAGTGTCGTCCCTGGCCGTGGCGCGCCTCGGGCGATGTGATGTGGCTCACGTTCGCCCGTGGACGGAAGTAAGCGGACACTTGGGCAAGATGGCCCCGAATGGGCGTTCTGGTTCCTTGGAGGTCGAGATGGCGATGACCCTGGACGGGATCGACCTTTCCGACTGGGACTTTTGGGCCCGCCCGCCGGCCGAGCGGCACGCGGCCTTCGCCGCCCTACGGCGGCTGCCGGCCCCGGCGTTCTTCGAAGAGCAGGACATCAAGGTCGTGCCGCGCGGGCCGGGCT
>OBLR010000411.1_pt1 | contig 10590 bp, 9 predicted proteins | sample 1519891 | NCBI WGS metagenome assembly OBLR01 (sample SAMEA3113583, study PRJEB22503) | soil metagenome | reverse complement strand
ACCCGCGTCGCCGTCGCAGAGCGCGGCGGCACAGCGGCAGACCACCACGCAAATTCGACACGTCAGTTCGTCGACGCGGCTACGTCCCGCCGCCGTCGACCCGAGCGAATCCCCCGGCGACCCCGCCGAGCCGAGCGCGGAGCCCAGCGCGCCGGCCGAGCCGAGCGCCGAGCCGAGCGAGCCGGCCGACCCAAGCTCTGAGCCGAGTGCCGAGCCGAGCGCTGAGCCCAGCGCGGAGCCAAGTGCCGAGCCGAGCGAGCCGGGCGCTCCGCCGTGTCCCAGCGAATCACCCGGCGACGGCGGCGAGCCCAGCGCCACTCCGTCGGCGCAGCCGACCGGGCCGGTCGAGGCCGACTTCGTCAACGTCCGGGAGTTCGACCGGGTCGCGCGGGCGCCCCGGCCAGGGCGGAACGCCTCGCGCGGCACGTTCGTCTCCCGTTGCGGTACGAACGCCGACGGCCACCGCAACCCCGACAACTACATCGTGTCCCCCGGTGTTCCGAACGGCGCGCAACACACGCATGACTACGTCGGCAACACCTCGACCGACAACACTTCGACGGACGAAAGTCTCGCGGCCGCCGACACCACCTGCGACAACCGCGCGGACAGGTCCGTGTACTTCTGGCCGGTGCTGCGGTCGATCGCGGAGGGCAGCGATCAAAACGGCCAGGACGGCAACATCGGGACGATCCTCCGCCCGACCAGGGCGATCCTGCAGTTCCGCGGCAACCCGCAGAGCAAGGTCGTCGAGATGCCGCGGTTCCTCCGGGTCATCACCGGCAACGCCAAGTCGTTCACCCAAAACGGCACCAACGCGAAGGCGTCGTGGAGCTGCACCGGGTTCACCAACCGGCAAAGCCCCGACAAGTACCCGCTCTGCCCGCGCGGCAGCCAGGTGGTGCGCACGCTGGACTTCCCGAGCTGCTGGGACGGCCAGAACCTCGACAGCGCCAACCACCGGACGCACATCGTCTTCCCCGACGCGACGACCGGCCGGTGCGCGCCGGGAACCCAGGCGGTGCCGCAGCTGCGGATGGTGCTGACCTACCGGGCGCCGAGCGGCCCGAACTTCTCGTTGGACTCCTTCCCCGCCGAAGTGCACAAGCCGATCACCGATCACGGTGACTTCGAGAACGTGATGTCCGAGCGCCTGATGGACAGGGTCGTCAGGTGCATCAACAGCGGCCGCCGCTGCTGACACTCCTTCCCCACCCGATAAGGGCGGTGCCTCTCCGCTGCGAGAGGCACCGCCCTCGTCATGTGTGGAGGCGCGGCGCTCTGGGCCATCGCGCGCGGAGCCTTCGACCTCGCCGCCGGCCTGCCGCCGGGCGCTCTCGGGACCCGAGGGGCCACCACCGCGATCAGCCTCGCCGTATCGTCCGGCCTCACGACTCCCTGAGGGGAGCGTGGAGATTCCCTGACTGGTCCATCCGGATCACGATGGGGCGGGTGTGCTGCGCGATCTGTACGGGGCCGAGCGTCAGCCCGTCCTCGATGGCCAGCATGATGAGCTGGGCTTCGGCCGGGTACTCCTGGATCAACGACGCCAGGGTCCGCAGATGCTCGGCCTTCGCCGCCAGTTGCTCGGGGCTGGGAGCGGGCTGAACGGTCATAGACTCCTCACCTTTCGTTGTGGTGTTCACCGGTCGCCTTCCGGACCGGCGATGCTGATATTCGCCCATACCCATTTGCCCCCGCCGCTCGTTGGTTCGACTCCGCAGCCGGTCGAAAGCGCCCGCACGAGCGGCAGCCCCCACCCTCCGTTGTCGTCGTAATTCTCCGCACGGAGATCGAGCGTTTCAGGTGTTAAGTCGGGCATAGCGACTTTTGGCTCCCGGTCGCTGGAATCCCAGACCTCGACCCTGATGATCCGGGCGGTGAAATCAGGGGCGCAGCGAATCCGGATTTGTTGGTCCGGCGTCTCCCCCACCGCGTTGTTGATCAGTTCGGTCACCACGAGGGCCAGGCTTTCCCGTACCTCGGAATACCGCGTCGGCGGCACACCCCACTCCGGGATCCGGCGGTCGATCATGAGACGGACCTGACCCGCAACAGCCGGAGTTGCGTTACATGTGTGATCAACGAGCATTTGCCAATTAATCGGCGGTCTCGTCATCATGGCCATCCGAATCCGTCCTCATTTTCTCTCGGAATCCCCCTCAACGTACGTCCCACCGATGTACTTTGACCACGAGAACCCCCCAAATGCGACCGCGAAGGACGCAGCCATGGTGCTTGGCCGACCACTCGATCCCGACCACAACCTGTACGACTTCGCCGCCTTCGAACTGCGTAGACAGCGCAGAGAGCGCAACCTGTCACTCGAAGCGGTTGGCGCGATCATTAATCGGGATAGATCGTTGGTCGCACGCATCGAAACGGGGCATACCCGGATGTCCGAGGCGCATGCGAACAAGATCGATCACGCCTGGAACCTGCAGGGGTTCTTTCAGCGGATCATCCGCTACGCCAAGACCCGCCATGAAACCGAATGGGCGGAGGCCAGGATCGACCTGCGCGCCAGGGCGACGCACCACAAGGTCTGGGCGCTCGCCTGGGTGCCGGGGTTCTGGCAGACCGAGCGCTACATCCACGCCATGTTCGAGGCGGGTGGCTCCGTCGAAAACGTCGAGAAGGCGGTCCAGTCGCGCCTGAATCAGCAGGAGTTCCTGAACCGCACGCCGCGCCCGGTCATCCGGGCATACCTCGATCAGGGGGTCATCGATCAGCCGGTCGGCGGCTCCGAGGTGATGGCCGAGCAGTTGGCCCGGCTCCTGGACCTGGCCCAGGTCCACACGGTCCGGGTGGTGCCGAGGTCGGTGGGCGCGCACGCCGGCCGCGACGGCTCGTTCTCCATCATGACCGTGGACGGAGCCGACGTCGCTTACACCGAGACGGTCGGCCCGGGCCGGCTGATCCAGGACCCGGCGGAGGTACGCTCGTACGCGCTATGGTTCGACTCGATCGGAGATGTGGCGCTCCCGAAAAATGAGTCGCTACGCCTGATCAAGGAAACGATGGAGGCGTTGACACCATGACTGTCGTGTGGCGGAAGTCCAGCCACAGCGGTAGCACCAGCGAGCAACTCGAGTGCGTCGAGGTCGCCGGCCTGCCCACCGGCACCATCGGCATCCGGGACAGCAAAAACGCGAATGGCCCGCACCTGTCCGTCACGGCCGAAGCATTCGGCCACCTGCTCCGGCGCATCAAGGACCGATAAGCCCTTCTGTTCGACGCCGGACCCCAGAACATCGTCCGAGCCCTCCCCATTCCCCGGGGAGGGCTCTTCCGCCGTCAGCGCCAGGTCGCCTCTTGCGTCTGGGCTCTGGCCATTCGCATCGACGCACGGATGTTGTACAGCACGTCGTCGCCGACATTCACCCGCGGGAACGGTTCGTCGGGAACGTCGACGCCCAGGAACCGGCACAGCGGCTCCCAGCCCTCCTGCACGCGATAAACCAGCAGCCGCTCGGCCGGCACGGTACGCCGCACCCGTTCGTAGTGCTGTCGGAACACGCGCAGGCAGTGCTCCTTGTCGAGCACTCGCCCGTCGAAGGCCGCCGGCACGATGGTGGCCAGCGCCGCCCGGATCCGCGCGAAGCCGGACTCCTCCGCCCACCGCAGTTCCTCGTCGGAAAGTTCCTCGGCGAACTCGCCGACGCGCCGGAACATCTGGGCGTGACTTTCCCACCAGCTTTCCGGATCGCGGTCGGTGAGCAGGATCTTCGCGTCCGGATACGCGGCGGCCAACTGCTCCCAAAAGTGGAGGGTCGGCCAATCCATGGTGGCGCGATAGCCCTCGAAGATCACCGACCAGTCGATGTCACCGGTTTCGTACGCCGCCATCCAATGGTCGCCGTCCTTAGCTCGGCGAAGCGCCTCCAGACCGTGATAGCACGGCCCGAACCCCAGCCGTTCCAGCGCCGCCTTCACCGACATCGATCCGGTCCGATGCATCCCGACGCCGATGACCTGCAATCCCTCGCTCATGCGCCGCCCTCGTACCGCCTTGAGCCATTCGTCTGTGGTTCGAGACTACGCGCGGCCCGCGCGGTCAGGCGACGGCGCAGGCCGTGTCGTTAAGCGTAAGACGGTCGGCCGCGGGTTGGACCCCGATCGCGGCGGACCTGGTCAATCGGGCCGTCGCCACGAAAACCGATGAAACCGGGCCGGGCGGCCGGTGCCGGATCCGGCCGTGGCCGATCCCGGCTCAGCGCGCCGGATTAAAACGTCACAACCGCCTGAACAGGACAGATCCGGGCAGCGACTCGAAGACCGGCCACTCAGCCACGCACCGGCAGGCCGGCCGTCGCGGAAACCGCTTGCACATGGAGCATTAATGCCTAATCGTGGACATTTCAGGATCCACGAAGTTTAAAACGTTTTAGCATCTGCAAACCTTTGCACTGTTGCAGCACGTGTGTCCCGCCCCCTCGCCACTCTCCTCCGACAACACACCCCGTCCCATCGAAGGAGAACGCTCGTGCATCTCCCCCGGCCGCGCCGCCACCTGGCCGTACTGTTGCTCACGGCCGTTGCGCTCGCCCTCACCTGGGCTCCCGGCCACGCGAGCCGGGCCGGCGATACGGACAGAACCGGCGACACGGGGGCGGTCACCGGCTGGCGGGTGTCCGGCGAGCCGTTCCGGATCACCTTCCTCCACCACGGACGTCCCATCACCGCGCAGGCGCCCGGAGACGTGGCCGGGCCGGGCGGGCGGCTGGCCTATCAGGTGGGCGGCACCGCTTCCAGCCAGGAGGGGGCGACCTACCACCGGCTGACCGATCTGATCGACCGCCGCTCCGTGCCCGGCGGCACCGCCTACACCGTCGCGACCGACGAGCCGAGCCGCACCGCGACCGTGGTCGTCACGCGCACGCCGCAGGGGGTGCGCGTGGGCTGGTCGTTCACGCCGGACGACGACGTCACCCTGGTGTTCGACGCGCTGACCGCGGCGACCACAGAGCACTATCTCAGCGGCAGTTCGGCGGCCCACATGGATCTGCGTGGCCGCATCCGCGGCTGGAGCCCCGGCAAGGAGGGCAACGAGGCCGGCGACTACTGCCAGAACCAGGAGCAGACCGCGAGCACCTTCTACCTCAGCTCGGGCGGGTACGGCCTTTACGCCGCGACCGACCACATCGGCCGGTTCGCCTTTCCCGGGGCGGTCCAGGAAAGCGACGGCCCGAACTGCGGGCGGACGCCGCGCCCCGCCGCCGGCACGCCGGAACCGTACCCGTGCCCGGTGGCGGCGACGGCCCAGCCGGACCGGGTGCAGATCTGCGTGAAGGACCGCACGCTGACCTACGACGTCTTCGCCGGGCCGCCGGCCGCGGTGACGACCGCCTACTACCGTACGGTCGGGCTGCCGAAACTGCCCCCGCCCGGCCAGTTCGCGTTGATGAAGTGGCGCGACGTCAACGCCGACCAGGCGCAGGTGCTCGATGACGTGTCCCAGTTCAAACGGCTCGACATCCCGCTTGGCACGATCTGGATCGACAACCCGTGGGAGCCGCAGCCGCCGGGCAACACCCGCCGGATCAACGGCAGCGCCTGCACCAACACCGGCCGCTTCGACCCGAACTTCTTCCCCGACCCGCAAGCCATGATCGACCAGATTCACGCGCAGGGCGTGAAGTTCGGCCTGTGGGTCACCTCGCACGTGGGCACGCCGTCGGCCGCCCAGGGCGGCGGATCGTGCCAGGGCATCAACAGCTTCTGGGCCGAAAACGGCTGGCTCATCCCCGGCACCAACTACGTCGACTTCACGATCCCGGAGGCGCGCCGGCACTACGTCGACCAGCTCACCCGGGTCTTCCGGATGGGCGTCGACATGGCGAAGATGGACCGCGGCGAGGAGCACCGGCTGGAGACCGCCCGGCTCGCCGGCGGCTCAGGCGCCTCGTTCTACCTCCGCTACCCGGCGCTCTACCAGTCGGCGGTCAGCCAGGCGCTGCGCAATGTGAACGGCGAGAACTTCCAGACGCTGGTACGCGCGGGCGCGCCGGGCACCGCCCAGGTCGCGCACGGCATCTGGGGCAGTGACAGCTTCCAGACCTTCCAGGCGCTGCGCACCGAGCTGCGGTACGGCACGAGCGAGTCGCTGACCGGGCACTTCGCGTGGGGCTCCGACACCGGCGGCATCGACCCGCAGCCGCCGGCGACCGCGGCCAACAGCCCGACGCCGACGCTGTTCACCCGATGGGCGCAGTTCAGCGCGGTCAGTCCCGTCATGGAGATCGGCGGCGCCGGGCTCAACGCGACGCCGTGGGTCTACGACGCCGACACCGTACGGCGGTTCCGCGACGCCGCGATCTTGCACTACGAGCTGTTCCCTTACCTGTACGGGCTGGCGCGGCAGGCGGCCGAGACCGGCGTGCCGCTCATGCGCCCGGTCGGCTACGACTACCCGGCCGACCAGACGGCATGGGCGCAGGACCACGAGTTCATGATCGGCCCCGACCTGCTGGCCGCACCCGTTACCGCCGATCGGGCGGAGGCCGACGGCGCGGCCGGGCGGCCGACGCCGGTAAGCGTCTACCTGCCGGCCGGACGCTGGATCGACCTCCACAGCGGCGATGTCGTCGACGGCGGACAGACGATCACCAGGTCGGCGGGCCTGGACGAGTTCCCGCTGTACCTACGGGCGGGCGCGGCCATCGGCTTCAGCTCCCGAGTCCTCGGCGCCTGGGGGACGAACGAGCTGACCAAGCCCGGTCTGTCGGGCTGGCTGTACGCCCCGGGTCCCGGTGCCGGCACCGGCGCCGGTGTCGGTGTCGGCGCTCCGGCCAGGGCGATCAGCGCCGACCAAGGGACGCTGACGGCGGCCACCGGCGCCGATGGGCGGATCGCGCTGCGGCTGCGCGGCGCCCCCGCGCACGCGCAGGTCGTGGTGCTCGCCCAGCGGCCGCCGGCCGAGGTCGTCGTCGACGGCAGGCCGCTCCCCCGCGTCGCGGACGCCGACGCCCTGCGCGCCATGGACGCCGGCTGGACCTTCACCTCCGGGCCGTTCGGCGGAGTCGTGCTCAAGGCGACACCGCGACACGGCGCCGCAGACATAAACATCGGTTGACAAAGGGACGTGATCACGATGACTGATGCCCCGCGCGAGCGGTGGACCCGGCGCCGGGCACTCGGCGTGGGCGGTGCCGTACTCGGGGGCGGCCTGGCGGCCTCCCTGTGGCCGGCGCCGGCCCAGGCGGCCCCCGGCGCGGTCCACCAGGGCGGCGGCCCGTGGGCGTACGCCGACCAAGTCAAGCGGCGGGTGCGCGCGCCGCGGTTCCCGCGCCACGAGGCCAAGATCACCGACTTCGGCGCGGTGGGCGACGGGACGACCGACTGCTCGCGGGCGTTCGCGGCCGCGATCGCGGCACTGGCGCGTCGTGGCGGCGGGCGGGTGATAGTGCCGCCCGGCCGCTTTCTCACCGGCCCGATCCGGCTGCGGAGCCGGATCGACCTGCACGTGAGCGAGAGCGCCACGATCGCCTTCAGCACCGACCCGGCCGCGTACCTGCCGGTCGTCTTCACCCGCTGGGAGGGCGTCGAGCTGCTCAACTACTCACCGCTCATCTACGCCTTCGGGGCCCGCGACATCGCGATCACCGGCGCCGGCACGCTGGACGGGCAGGGCAGCCTCGATGACTGGTGGCCGTGGAAGGGACAGGAGGAGGACGGCTGGGAGCCGGGCGAGCCGGAGCAAAGCGCCGACCGGACGGCGCTGATGGACATGGCGGAACAGGGCGTCCCGGTGTCCGAGCGCGTCTTCGGCGGCGGGCACTTCCTGCGCCCCAACATGATCCAGCCGTATCGCTGCCGCAACGTGCTCATCGAGGGCGTGACGATCCTGAACTCGCCGATGTGGCACATCCATCCGGTGCTCTCGCAAGGCGTCCTGATCAAGGACGTCACCGTGATCGGTCACGGACCCAACAACGACGGCTGCAACCCCGAGTCATGCACCGACGTCGTGATCACCGGATGCACGTTCGACACCGGCGACGACTGCATCGCGATCAAGGCGGGACGCAACGCCGACGGCCGCCGGGTCAACGTGCCGAGCCAGAACATCGTGGTCGATGACTGTGACTTCCGCGACGGCCACGGCGGGCTGACCATGGGCAGCGAGATGACCGGCGGGATCAGCCATGTCTTCGGCCGGAACCTGCGGATGTCCAGTCCCAATCTGAACACCTGCCTGCGGTTCAAGACCAACTCGCTGCGCGGCGGCTACATCCGCGACGTCTACCTGCGCGACACGGAGGTCGGGGTGCTCGCGGTGTCGGCGTTCCAGATCGACTTTTTCTACGAGGAGGGCCCCGGGCGCGGCTTCAACCCCTTGGTCGAGGGCATCCACGTCGAGAACCTTCATGTCGACACCGCCCGGCAGGTCTTCGACCTGCGCGGCTACCCCGACGACCCGATCCGCGACGTCTCCCTCACGCACTGCTCGTTCGACGACGTCGAGACCGTCGGCCGGATCGTGGATGTCGAAGGTCTAGTGCTCACCGATGTCACCGTGAATGGCGAACCCATAGGTGGCTGATGGGAAGGCCGGGCGGCCCCAGGGCGTTCCCCTCTCCCCTGGGGCCGCCACGCGTTTCATTCGGTTCGATCAGGCGTCCTGTGGCGGGGCCTCGCCCTCGCCGTCGCCGCCGGTGTCCCGATCCGACAGCTGCCGCAGCCGGGCGATGAGCCGGACCGCGGCCGTGACGGGATCGGCCGCCGGATGGGCGGCCAGGCGGCCCTGCTCGTACCAGATGAAGTCGCGGCCGTTGCACCACACGGTCAGCTCGGGGCTGATCGACAGCACGGAAAGCCCTCGGCTGTCGCTTTGGTAGACGCGACCGGGCCAATGCAGCGCGAGCTGCTGGCGCAACTGCGCGATCGCCTCCCGCGGGTCGCGCGGCTGGCCGTCCCTGATGCCGGCCCCAGGAGGTATCACGTCAAGAATCCTGCCAGGAGATCGCGGCCAATGGATCAGCAGTCTCGGCCTCGGTTGATGCAGCTGACGACCGAGTCCATGAGCCGCGTCGGCATCACGTTCTCGAAGCTGGCGTGGTCGGTGATCGGATTATGCAGCTGTTCGGGGGCGGTGTCCACCAGGAACGAAGGACCGCGCGGCACCTTGTAGGTCAGTCGCATCCGGAGCTGCGGGATCGCCTTGGTGTCGGCCGGGCAGGCGCCGTCGGCCGCAGGGAAGACGACGTGCGTTCTGTGGTCGGCGCTGTCGGTGTTCTCGCCGTCCCAGCAGCTCGGGAAGTCGAGCGTCCGCACCACCTGGCCGCCCCGGGGACAGAGGGGATATTCGGCGGTCACCCGGTTGGTGAACCCGGTGCACGACCAGGCCGCCTTGGCGTCGGCGCCGTCCTGAGTGGCCGCCTTGGGGTTGCCGGTGGTCATTCGCAGGAACCTCGGCATCGCCACGACCTCCCCACGCGGGTTGCCGCGGAACTGGATGAGCACCGAGGTCGGCCGGAGGACCTGTCCGACGTTCTCCCGTGACCGATCGCCGCCGGCGCCGGTCGCGTCCGGGACCCGCAGGACCGGCCAGTAGTACGTGGAGCGGTCATCCCGCCGGCACGTGGTGCCCGCCGCCGCCAGGCTCTCATCGGTCGACGACGCGTTCGTCGAGAGGTTGCCGACGTAGTCCTGCAGGTGACGCGCCCCACCGTCCACCCGGGGGGCCAGCTGGAAGTCGTCGGTGTTGTTGTGATCGTTCTCGTTGATGCCGCAGCGGGAGACGAACGAACCGGTGGAGGCGTCCGGCCCCGCCTTGGGGGGCCGAACGGTCTTCACTCGCCTGATGTCGATGAAGTCATCCGGAACCGAGGCGCCCGTGGCGGTCGTGGGCGGTGCCGCCGACGGCGGGGGCGCCTTGGACTGCGCCGGAGCGGGCGCCGGGGAGGCCGAGGGATCGCCGGCGGAGAGGTTGAGCGGCCCGCCGCCGATGATGCCGGCCTTCATCCCCACGATGAGCCCAGCGGCGACCGCCAAAACCATGATGACCATGACGACGCCGACCCTGTTCAACGACCAGCCCGTGGGCGCGGTCGCCCGCGGAGACGCCGAGGTCTGACGTCTCTTGGCGGGGTAGTAAAGGGTCTTGGCGCGTCGTCTCATGGACTCCTTCTCGGTTCGGGGATCAAGACGGTCCGCCGGCGATCAATGGGGCGATCATAGGGCGCTCACTGGGCGGACAGGGTCGAGTCGTCGACCAAACCCGTCCGCTCGAGCAGGGTCATCTGTTCCATGACCGTCTCCACGGCTCGCTGCGCGAATCCCCTGATCAAGGTGTTACCGGTGCTCGCGCGCGCCTGGGCGGCCAGCGCGAGCGTCTCGCTCTGCCCGGCGCGAATCCGGTTCACGAAGAGTTCGTCGTACTCCTTCCCCCGCGCGGATGACAGTTCGGTCAGCCACGCGCGCTGCTCGGCGTCGGGCCGGCCGGGCAGGGCGACGCGCAGACCGGCGGCCACCGTCCGTACCCGATCTTCGAGATCGGCGCGCTGGGCGGCGAGTTGCCGGCCCACGGACTTGACCTGCGGGCTTCCCGCCCGCTGCCCGGCCTCCTGCGCGGCCGACAGCTGCCAT
>OBLR010000410.1_pt1 | contig 10591 bp, 7 predicted proteins | sample 1519891 | NCBI WGS metagenome assembly OBLR01 (sample SAMEA3113583, study PRJEB22503) | soil metagenome | reverse complement strand
GTCGCCCGAGGGACGGATGCCACGGCTCCTCGGAGGCTCGAGTCGCAATCGACCCAGCGCTGACAAGGCACCACTGCTATTCGACGTGAGGAGCAGCACGCGCCCGGTGAGTGCCGCTCTCCCAATGGACGACCTGCAACAGCGCCGCGCACTCGCCGCAGAGTGCCGCTTGCCCATGGTTGGGACACTTCGCCCGCGACCTGCGCGTGGCGCAGAGCAACATTCGCTCGCGATGCGCTGGAGTGGGGCGTTGCTAGTCAGCCGGAGCGGGCCGGGGCCACCATTCCTCGGGCAGCAGCGCGACAAGCTCGGGTCGGGGTTCGGTGTGGTGTCCACGCACGCCCGGTGGTAGCGGCGGTAGCCGCAGCGCGAGCGCTTGGCCGGCGAGCAGCCAGTCGAGGCAGGTGAAGGCGGTGTGGGCGCGCCCGGGGTAGATGAAGGCGGCGGGGTCGTACCGCCCACGAGCCGCGAAGCCGAGGCTCATGGCCGGGTCGGCGGCGTGCAGCAGGGTGAGCGTCGCTTTGGGGGTGCGTGCGACGAACAGCACGATTGGGCGGCTGGCGCGCTCGGCCCCCCAGCGGCGGGTGCGTAGGCACCAGCCGCCGAGAAAGTGGTCGTAGGCGACGAGCTTGTCGGCGTTGTAGGCGCCGCGGTCGGTGCGGTCGACCTCGACGAGGAGGTCGATGGCGGCGCGCTCGTCCTGCACCGGCCCTTGCAGCTGGATGGAGAGGTCCGGCTCGAGCGCGACGGGGGCGTCGAGGCGTTCGCCGTGGGCGCTGACCCGGGGGGTGGGGAGGAGGTCGGCGAGCCGCAGGGTGCGGTCGCGGCGGTCCTTGTGGATCATGCCGATGTCCCAGCGGCCGCCCGGCATGCGGGTGGTGTGCCAGTGCAGTTGGGTGGCGGTGCCGCCGTACTGGCTGAGCGCGATCGGGACTAGCTGGACTGCGAGCTCGTGCGGCACCTCGCGGCCCTTGCCGGGTGTTGGGAGCTCGCGGCCGGGCCGGAGGTAGGTGGGGATGTCGTGTTCGGGCCGCAGCTCGGTGTGACGGTGGCGCAGGTATTCGAGCCCGCGCGGCGCCACGGCGAACAGCCGCGGCCGGCGGCCGCGCCGAGCTTCGATCGAGACGTCGCTGCGCGCTATCAGACCGGCGTCGTGGAGGCGGGCGAGCCGCTCGCGCACCACGCGTTCGCTCGGAGGCTCCGCGAGCAGCCCCGCGAGCAGCCGCGGCGCGGCGAACCGCAGCCGGGCGATCACTTCGAGGGTGTGCGCGTCCTGCTCGCCCAACTCGAGCTCGCCGGTGGCGGTGCGCCACGCCGCGTCGGCGTGGCGGGCGAGGATCTCGGCTGCTGCGCGCCGGGCGCGCCGATCGGCGACGCGCCGGGCCTGGTCGGCGCTCTGGCCGCCGGTCTCGGCTTCGGCGCGCGCCCGTTCGTGCGCGGCGCTGGCGGCGCGCTTCGCCTCGCTCCGGGCTTGCTCGCCGGCGACGAGCCAGTCGCCCAGGCGGGTGATCGCCTCGAAGGCCGCGGCCTCGTGGACCGCGTCGCGGGCGGCCTGGGTGGCGGGGCTGAGCTCGCGCTCCTGGGGGAGTGGGTGGCGGGTGGGCCGGCAGGCGATCTCGAGCGCCCGGCTGGCCGTGAGTTCCGGCTCGTCGCTTGCTGCGGGGGTCTCGGCGCGCTCGACGCGCACCCCTCCGACGCGCTCCCAGCCGGCCGCCTCGTCTGCCGCCGGCGACCGGTGCTTGCGCCCGGCTGCCGGTGCCCTGGGGCCGGGGTCGAACAGCCGCTCGTCGTAGGGCGCGGGTTGCGCGGGCCGGCCGCCATCGCCGGGCGCGGTCCCGAACGACCGCGGATCGTGGCCGGGCCCCAGGTCCGCCGCCGGCTGTTCGTCCGGCGCCGCGGGCGGCGCGCCGCTCGCCTGCTCGGCGCTTGCGCGCTTTGGGGGTGGCGTCTTGCGCAACGCGCCGTCGGGGGCGCGTCCGACGGTCTGTTCGGCGACCTCGCCCGCATCGCGGGTGGCCGCGCGCGAAGGCTCGGGGCCGGGGGCGCCGTCGCCGGCGAGGCCGGCGGGGACGTCCGCGATCGCCAGCGCGGTCATGTCCTCCGGGTAGCGGGTGAAGACCTCGCCCTGGCGGGCGAGGTGCTCGGCGCGCCAGCTGTCGGGGATCTCCTCGACGTCGGGCATGCGGTAGGTGCGGGTCTCGTAGGCGGACAGCCGGGTGGCCCCCTTGCCGCTGTCGACCAGGCCGCCGGAGTGGCTGCCGTCTGGGGAGCAGACCAGCGAGACGAGCGCGTGGTGGTCCTCCAGGGTCTGCATCCGCGCCGGGTCGAACGGCATCCGTGCTCGGCTGACGGGGTCGGCGCGCACGGTCGTCTCGTAGACCGAGCGGAAGATCTGGGTGTGCCGGTCCGCGTCATCGGAGTCCGACATGCGGAACAGAACCTTGGACTGGAGCAGGTTGCCGACCCCCTTGAGGATCTTCTCCCGGCGCGCGGCGGAGGGGGCGTCGGCGCCGAGCTGGGAGACGTACTGGACCGCCGCGGCGACGGTCAGCCTTGCCTCGCGGTGGGTGGCGGTCATGGTGATCAGCGTGTCGGTGACGAGCCGGTGGGCCTCGTCGATGATCAGCGACACCCGTGGTCTCCGGGAGGCCGGTATGGCCACGAGCCGCTTCAGCTCGAGGTCGAGCATGTGGACGACGAAGTCGGTCAGGATCGAGGCCTGGTCCTCGCCGATCAGCTCGATGCGGGGGTTGACGATCAGGGTGTCGTGCGCCTCGATCACCGAGCGCAGCGAGAGCCGTTCGGGGTGGCCGACGAAGCGCCGCACCGAGGCGGCGGCGCCGACCAGCGGGCGGATTTTGTTGGCGGGGGCCTCCATCCGTTTGGCGATGTCGGCCAGGTTGTCGCGCGCCTGGCGGGGGATCTCGTACAGCAGCGTGTCGGCCACCTGGTCGAGGTTGGGGAGCTTCTGGCAGGCCCGCCCGGCGGCCTGGTGCCAGCGGTTGGGGCGCACCCGCCGCCGGCCGCGGTTCTCGGCCTCCTCGGCGTCGAAGCGGTCCGAGGGAGCGAACATCTGGGCGAGCACCTCGAACGAGCCGCTGAAGCCGCGGGCGGTGGGGTCGAGGCCGTCGCGCTTGCAGCGCTGCTCGTGCTGCCACCAGGCGATCGCCATCGTGCCGACGACTGCGCGCTCGATCAGATCCTCGGAGGAGCCCATGATCTGGCCCGGGTAGAGGTCGAGCAGCGCCCGGCAGACCGCGTCCGCGACGCGGGCGAACTCGTCGGCGAGCCCGGTGTGGGTCCAGCCCGGCTCGACCCGCAGCGGCGTGAGCCCGAAGGCGGGCCGGCCGAGGTCCAGGTACCAGAGCCGCTTCTCGCCTTGCTGCCAGCGGCCCGTCTCCTCGTCCCACCAGCGCTTCTTCACGTCGGGCGGGGTGAGCCGCAGCAGCCGCTCGGAGAGGGTGCCCTTCATGTCGAGCACGATCGTCGCGGTGTTCGCGGCGAGGATGTCCGACATCGCCACGCGCAGCAGCAGCGAGCTCTTCCCGCTGCCCTGCCCGCCCGCGAGCAGCATGTTGTAGATGCGGTCGCGCTGGCGGATGGTCCAGGGGACGTCCGGCAGCCCGCGGCCGAGCGCCAGCAGCGGCTCGCTGTCGGCGCCCGGCTCGAGCGCGGGCATGGCGCTCACCTGGCGGCGTCCTCCTCGAAGACGAGCTCGGCATCGACGATCTCTGCACGCGGGTCGCCGCGCGTCGCCCGCTCTCGTTCCGGCTCGGGCGGGAAGGGCAACTCGACCATGCGGGCGCGGGGCACCTCGGGAGGGATCGGGAGGTGGGGGACGGTGTTGCGCTGCAGCGGCAACGCGTGCTCGGAGCCGAGCGAGGGCAGCTCCATCAGCAGCGCCAGCTCGCGCGGCGACACGAGCGTCGCGCCGCTCGGGTCCGGCAGCAGCGGCGGCTCGGCGCGCGCCCAGCGGCGGCGGTAGAGGCGCTGGCGGGCCACCATGAGCCGTTCGGTGAGGTGGTTGGCGCCGCGGTGCGAGAGCGCCGGTGCGAGCAGCAGCCGGCAGGCGCTCTGCAGCTCCGCGAACGACTCGGGCCGCTGGCGGCCGCGCCGGCCGGGCCGCAGCAGGCGCTCGACGGCGGCCTGCAGCTCGAGGAAGCTCATCGCCCCGCCGGCGCTCTCGAGCGCCTGCTGCACGTCGCCGGCGCGGGCGGCGTTGTGCGGGCTGCCGACGAAGCGCTCCAGCTTGGCCGCGGCGCGGCTGTCGAGCTGGTCGGCGGCCGGCATGACACACCAGCGCACGCAGGAGAGCCGCCCGGCCTGCTGCTGCTGGCGAATGATGGCGGCCATCGTCGAGCGCGCGTTCGACGCGTCGCGCTCGCCCGCGCCGCCGAGTGGCAGCGCCCAGGGGCGGCTCTTGCGGACCCGCAGCACGTGCCCGGGCGTGAAGGTGGGCTGCACGAACCCGAGCGGCCGGCCGTCCGCGGCGCGCGGGTCTGGGCGGAGGGTCAGGTCGGGGTAGGCGTGCCGCAGCGCCGCCAGCGCGCGGTCCCGCGTAGCCGGGTGGCAGACGAGCATCAGCGCGGCGGCGCCGGTCTCGCCCGCCCGCTGTGGCGGCAGAAACCAGGACTCGAGCGCCAGCCACGGCTGACCGGCACTGAGACGCTCGGTCAGCGAGGCCCGCACCGTCTGGACGAGCTGCTCGCAGGCCGCGGCCACCTCCTCCAGCGGGGCCTCGTCGGCCTGGGACAGCACGAGCTGATAGCGCGCCAACGGGCGCCGCCGCCGGCAGCGCAGCCGCGCCGCCGCGCTGGCCAGGGCGAGCATGGGCAGCAGCGCCAGGCAGGCGGCGAGCACAATCAGCGGCAGGGTGAGTTCCCGCCAGAGCTCGCCGAGGTCCTCGCCGGTGGCCTTGAGCCCGAACACCGCGAGCAGCGCCAGCACGACCAGCCCGGCCAACAGCAGGAGCGGTCCGCGCGCGCCGACCATCAGGCGCCCAGCACCTCCACCACGGCGGCGACGGCCAACGCCGTCACGATAACCACGAGCGCACGCCGGATCGCGTCCGGACCATGGCGCTCGCGCAGGCGCGGGTTGCGGGCCAGCCAGGCGCCCGTGCAGGTCGCCGTAGCGAGCGCGGCGAGCTCGAGCAGCCACCAGCGCGCCGCCTCGGCGAGCCAGGCGGGGTCCGCGCCGCCCACCGCTCCGATCGTGACGAGCGAGCGCGCCACAACCAGCCCGGCGAGCAGCAGACAGAGCGCGGCGACCGCCGGCCGGCGGGCCAGGCGGTGCCCGGCGGCGAGCCAGCCGCCGAACAAGGGCACGAGCGCCAGCAGCAGGTTGTTCAGGAAGATGTCGAGCATCAGCAGCGGCTGGTCGGGCAGCTCCCGCTCGCCGTCGCCGAGCCAGCCGGGGGCCACCAGCCGCACAACCCCGGCCACCAGCAGCACGACCGCCACGAAGCCAAGCCACACCCCGGCCAGCAGCCGCCAGGACGGCCGCCGCGACGGAAGCCCCGCCTCGGCGCCGGGCGCCGCCTTCAGCGGGCCAGCTCGCACAGCTCGCCGATCCCGGACAGGCAGCGCAGCACCATCTCCGGCCAGCCCTGACGTCGGTCGCCGCCGTTGGCGAGCCGGACGACCGGGCAGCCGCGCAGGTCGCCGAGCGCCGACAGCCGCTTCGCCGAGGGGGCGTGCTCGTCGGCCTGCCAGACCGCAATCGCCTCGGCGCCGGCGGGCTCGAACGGCAGCAGCGGCAGCCGACGCGCGGCGATCTCGAACGAATCGGCTCGTCCGGGCAGCACCCAGACGTGCAGGTCGCTGCGCGCCCCCACCGTGCGGGCGAGCGGCTCGCTGTCGAGCATGCCGAGGTCGACCGCCACCAGCGCATGATGGGCGACCGCCTGGTCGAGCACCCGAGCGACGGCGGCGGCGACCTGGCCGTTGTCCCAGCGCAGCGCCTGCCAGCTGTGGTCGTCGCTGACCGCCTGGCGGGCCAGCTCGGCCAGCCGGCCGTCGTCGGCGCCGCTGTCGACGGCCTCCACCAGGCGCGCCACCAGTGTCTCGTGGCCACGGTCGAGTTCCTCGATCCCGTCGGGCTCCGCGCCGAGGATCCGCACGCCGGCCGCGCTTATGCCGTACGGCTGCGCCAGCGTGGTGCCGTGGATCGCCGCCACCGCGGCGACGCCCTCGGCCGTGGTCTGGCCGGCCACGCCGGCGAGTACCGCCAGGCCGCCGCGGCCGCGGCCGGCCAGGTCGACGGTCAGGGCCGGTGCCTTGCCCAGCGTGGCGACGGCGTGCGCCAGCAGCAGGCAGAGCGTGCTCGCGCCGGCACCGCCGTGGACGCCGGCGAGCGAGATCGTGCGGGCCGGCGGCTCCCAGGCGAGCCGGCTCGAGAGGGTGCTCGCCTCGAGTGCCAGCGCGGCGCGCGGCCGGCGACGGGCGAGCCAGGCCAGCAGCGGCCGCAGGACAGGGCGGCGCATCAACGGCCTCCCAGCTCGCCGGCTCCCGGGGTGTGGCCTGGCGGTCATGCGGCCACCCCGGCGTCGGCGCGCGGGATACCCTCCGCGGCGGCCAGGTCGGCGATCGCGGCCCACACGTTGCCGTCGCGGTTGGCGATCGCGCGGTCGCGCCGCGGCCGGTCGTAGTTCGGCTCCGAGGTGAAGGCCCAGTACTCGTGCGGGCCCACCACGAGCCGCACCCGGCCGCTGCCGCGGCCCCCGTTGACGAGCAGGGCCTCGGAGTAGAGGCCCTTGACCGTGCGTAGGTCCTTTAGCCGCCCGATGATCTCCGGCGACAGGTCGACGGTCCGCTCGAGGTAGTCGAGCATCGCCTTGTCCTGCTCCAGCAGCAGCTTGATCGAGGCGTTTCTCAAGACCGCCTGGGCGGTCCCCTCGAAGTCCTGGGCGTCCTGGCTCATCACCACGAAGCAGGCGCCGTAGTGGCGCGACTGGCGCGCCCAGTGCTGGATGTGCTGGGCGAGCTCCTCGACCTGCGACCAGGACCAGCCTTCGTCCAGCAGCACCACCGAGCGGCCGTGCAGGTCGGCGCCCTCGACGGGGTTGGCGGCCGCCTCGGCGCTCTGGCGGCGCACGCGCTCGCGGACCCACTCCATCGTCGCGAACATGAGCGGGATCAGCATCCGCTCCCCGGCGCCCGAGCTGTCGAAGATCAGCAGCGGCGCGTCGTCGGGGATGTTGGTCTCGCGGTCCCACAGGTGGGCATAGATGCCGTCGCCGACGAACTCCGACAGCTCGCCGACCAGGCCGTCGAGCGTGCTGAGCGTCACGTCGTCGCCGCGGCGGTCGCGTTCGTGCTCGGCGTAGGCGCGCATGAACTCGACCAGCTCGCGCTCGCGCGGCACCACGCCCCGGCCCGCGCAGTGCAGGTAGGTGGCGCGGATGCAGTGCGCCAGCAGCGCCTCCTGCATGCGGGTCAGCTCCAGCTCCAGCATCACCCGGTGCAGGTCGATCAGGAAGCGCACCTTCTGCTTCGGCGGATTCCATACATCTGGGGTGTCCCAGTGGTTGATCGAATGAGCGCTGTCCTCGGAGCCGATCGCCAGCTTGCGCGCCCCGGGGATCAGCTCGCCCAGCACGTCGTAGTGGCCCGACCGGTCGAACACGTAGCCCGCCGCGCCGAGCGCCACCAGGTGCGCCACGAGCCGGTTGCCGAAGTTCGTCTTGCCCGTCCCGCTCGTGCCCGCCACCACGATCGAGTGGTTGCGGTGCGCGCGGTCGAACGGGTTCAGGTACTCGATCTCGCCGGTCGGGGTGACCAGCAGCGGCAGACCCTGCGGGCTGCCGCAGCTCGCTCCGATCAGCGCCGTGGTGTCGGCCGCGTGCTCCATCCCGAAGCGCAGCGCCTTGTGCGCAACATCGAGGCCCAGCGGCAGCGTCGAGCGCCACAGCACGTCCTGCTCTCGTGTGCCCGGCATCAGCACCCCGCCGGCGGTCGCGCGGTGCACCGTCTGCCCCGCCTGGTGGGCGGCCTCCTCGAGTTCGTTCACGTTCGGCCGCGGGCCCGGCGCGCGCAACAGCAGGTAGAGCGACAGCTCCACCAACCCGGCCTGCGGGTCGTTTGCCATCTCCTCGACCAGCAGCTCCTGCTCGCGCTCCTGGCGCTCGGCCTCCGCATCGCGGCGGCCCCGCCCTGCGCGGCGCTCGTTCTCTCGCTGCGCCTGATGCCAGGCGCGCGTGATCTCGTCCTGCACCTGCGAGCGCGCCAGCCCATGCAGGAACACCGTCAGCGTGAACGGAAGCGGCTGCTGGAGCAGTTCGCGCAGCCAGAACATGCGCGTGCTCGACGGGCTGCCGCCGAGATAGCCGGTGCGCACAAGATCCTGCTCCACCTCGCCGTGGTGGAGGTCGCGCCGGAAGTCGAGCGGGCTGGCCGCCACCTGGGCGCGCAGCCTGCGCGCCGCCTCCCTGGCCTCCTCGCGCTCCACCGGCGAGTCGAAGCGCGACAGCACCCCGTCCCAGCCGGCCCGGCCCTCGAGCCGCCCCCAGGTCGCCGAGGTGGGGTTGCAGCGCGAGACCAGATAGCGCAACAGCTCGCCGCCGTTCAACACACTCCCATGGACGCCGTCCCGGGCGAGATGCGCTTGAAAGCCGCGCACCCGGCTAAGCGCCCGGCGCACCACCCGCCGGTGTTCGCGCAGGCCCCGCTCGCGCACATGGCGCACACCGTCGGGATGCCCGTTGCGCCGCGCCCGCGAGCCCGGCAGCCAGGCAGGCAGCGCGTCGGCCAGGCTCGGGTCGAGGTCGAACTCGGGCCGGTAGCGCACGATCAGGTAGCAGCGCCGGCGCATCGTGAACCCCTCCGGTGCCGAGCGGCGCACGCTCTCCTCCAGCATCCGGCACAGCGCCCAGCGCGCCCGCAGATCCTCCGGCAGGCTCAGCGCTTCGCGCTCGCGCACAGCGCCGGGGTCGAGGCCGTAGCGCGCCTCGAGTTGGCGGCGGTAGAAGCCCATGTGCTCCCCGGTCTCGAGCAGATCCCCCTCCACCTGCAGCTGCAGCACCTGGCCGCGCTCGAGCGACGCCGCCAACGCCCGGAAGCCCCAGAAGGCCTGCTCCACCGCGCCCGAGTCCATGCTCTCTTGGTTCGGCGGCGCGCAGGCCACCACGTGCACCAGCGAGCCGTCCTCCAGCACCACCGTGCCGTCGGCCCCCACCGCCGCGATCGGCAACAGCTCACCGGCCGCCCGCACCAGCTCGCGCTGCCGCCGGCGGCGACCATCGTGAGCTCCGGCTGACCCGCCGCGTCCGATCAGAGAAACGCCCATCCCAGTCCGCCTCCGTTACCTCAGCCGTCCTGCGCGAAGGCCGCCTCGAGGTCTACCTGGGCGAGCCGCTCGCGCTCCAGCAGCAGCCGGTCCTCGTCGTCGACGCTGAGCTCGTAGCCATGCGCGCGCTCGGCGCCGGGCTCGAAGATGCCGGGCTGGCGATGCCAGCGCACCAACGCGGCGACACGCTCCATCACGATCCCGCCCACGCGGTTGTCGACCACCATCACCGCCACCGGCAACAGCAGCACCGCGGCGACCAACACCCGGCCGACCAGAGCGCCACCGCCGGCGTACAACCAGCCCGCCGCCACCGTAAACAGCGCCGCCGCGGGCAACATCTGGGCATCCGTGAACATCCCCAGGTGCAGCACCGGCCGGTTCACATGGTGCTTGATCCGGTGACGCATGTTGAAGCAGCTACCTCCTTTGCTCTCTAGAACGGCAAGTCGTCAGGGCCGCCCTCAGCGGGCCGCTGCTGCGCCTCCCGCCGGAACGCCTCAAGGCCGCCGCGCCGATCCATCAAGCGCGGGTCGTAGTGGCTGCTGGAGTCGTCAGGCGCCCCTTTAGCTAGGTCACGATTCCGGTAGCGCTCGTAGTCGGCCCGGAAGCTGGTCCAGACAGACTCCGGCGATGCAGCGAGCACGGTCTGGACGGCTTCCTGCTGGTGCGGATCGAGGTCGCGACCGGCGTATTGGTTCACCCCAGCGCGGCGGAACTCACCCCAGGCCTTTTCTGGGTCCGTCGGATGAGCCTCGATGGCCCGCCTTGCCGACGCTGCGAAGGCTGAGCGATCGGCCACCGGCAGATCGTTCATCAGGCCGCTCAGCTGCGCGGTACTGGGCGGTGACGCGGTAATGCGCCGCTCATCGATTTGCCGCCGCATGACACGGGCCGCGTCCGTGGGCGCCCTACGGTGCTCCCAGACCCCGCTCCTCACGCTGGCGATCGCATTCACATCGAGCTCGCGGTCGAACCGCTCTGCCTGCGTCGGCGTGAATCGCTCCTCCTGCGGAGGAGATACCGGCAGCTTCCGGAACCCGCTTCCCGGTGCCGGGGTGGGCCTCCGCGGTTGCCGTCCTGAGGCCTCGCCCGACCGCTGGTTCTGATCCCCGGCCGTTCGTCCCTTCGAGAACGCTGGAGCTTCGTCGCCGGAGGCCTGCGGGGATGCGCCCGCTGCCGCGCTAGCGCCCAGCGTACGGGCGACGCCCACCCCAACGCCCGAGCGGACCGCCAAGCGGACGACGCCCGCGCCCGGCATGGATAGGCGGAGGCCGAAGGTGGCCATGGAGAGCGCCTTCTTGGT
>OBLR010000409.1_pt1 | contig 10596 bp, 8 predicted proteins | sample 1519891 | NCBI WGS metagenome assembly OBLR01 (sample SAMEA3113583, study PRJEB22503) | soil metagenome | reverse complement strand
ATAGAATATTTTGGAACAACATGAAACCAAACGGTGGAGGAGAACCAGGCGGCTCGATTGCAGATGCAATAAACACATCCTTTGGAAGTTTTTCGGGCTTCAAGGAGAAATTCTCTTCTACTACCGCATTGATTCAAGGCAGCGGATGGGGATGGCTCGTTTATAGTCCATCTTCTAGGAAAGTAGAGTATAAATCAATGCCAAATCAAACAAGTCCAAGAACAGAAGGTCTGGTCCCGCTTTTAGGATGTGATGTATGGGAACATGCGTATTATCTTAAATACCAGAACAAAAGACCTGACTATATTTCTGCATGGTGGAATGTTGTAAACTGGGATGACGCGACATCGCGTTTGGACAAGGTAAGGCAATAGGAAATAACCAGCGAGTCGAATTATTCCCCCTTTTTTACTTATTCACTGTAATTTCATTTTGAATACGTACAAAAAAACCGGGTCGGACACAGTTCTAATCTTCTCCTAGTTGACGCTTCATCAATCATACGATCTTTGAAATTTCAATATCTTTTATTTATATGCTGCAAGCTGCCTTTTCCTGGGAGACCTGGCTTTAAAGCAGTCAGTTATCTTCTTTTCTTGGGGGTCCGCCAGAGTAATCCTTTTTCAAATCAACCATATTGATAAATCCGTAATTTTCACGGGTGGTTCTACTGGTAGCCATATTATAATCATATATTTTTTTAGAATACTCCTTCAAAATAGGCATCATGTCGTCCAAAGACGGGCTTACGTAAAAACCTGGACAATCACCTGTAAGCTGAAAGGTGGCATGTACCACTGCTCTTCCTCTATTGTCGGCTTCAAGCCAAGAAGCAAAAGGATAAAGCCAACACACGCCGGGTTTACTAGGATGGATTCCACAGTAACCTTTCTCATCTAAAAACCTGCATGAGATTGGAGTTCCATCGTCTTCTTCTTTTTCGCCTTCTTTTCTTTTTAGTGAAAGCATGCTGAGAGTGGTGATTATATTTCCAAATGCTTCTTGTTCTTGCCAGCTTGAAATGACTGTTTCATTTTTGACGAATTTGCTCTTTGATTCATAGCCTAGTTTTTTGGCAATTATGGTAATATCATCAACAGTTAAAGGCAATCTTCCCTGTCGGTCGCAGCAATTATGGCATTCTGGCCAGAGGCATTTCCACAACACATAGAGGCTATCTTTGGAAAGAGTAGGAATGTGAAATATGACTCCGTCAACATTTATTGCAGAATCCACAACATCTTCTCTTTTCCCTATATGTAAGTCGTAAACTTGCTTCTCTATTTTCCACTTTTTAGATATCCTGTCAAGGGACTCTTTAACGGAGATGGTATTACCAAAGTCCAATTATTACTGTTATCATTGTCATCTTTACACTTATAACTTATAAAGTCCAGTATCTTAACCTAATCTTGTTTAGGAAAACAACCAACGAAGGGATACGAATGCATCTATGTCCACTATACACGAGTGAAGCCGTGAGTCTATGCGGATTGGACCATAATCGGCGGCTGAAGTTCGCTTTCTAGTCAGCTGAATTAATGTTATATCACGAATGCAGCAGGAAAGTCACTATCCCATTGCTGAAACGCAAGGTGGCAGAAGGGGTTTTAATATGATAAATGCTATTACGATAGTTAGCGAGGTCATTTCTCGTCAAAGAGTAACTGGAAAACAAAAATAATAATGACAACAACAGGAACAATAACAGCAGCAATGTCAACGACAATAACCTTCTCAAAGCGCAAGGGAAAACACGCTTCGTCGACACAAAACCGTAGGATGGTATGGGAAGGTGTTGTCTGGCCTTTAATCCTACAGGTTAATAGGTCGTATTTCACATTGGACGAATACCACACCAAGCGAGACGCATTTTGTTTGAACCATAATATTCCTCAGCCGAGAGTCGCAGGAGGCTTTGTATCTTTGCTAGTGAAAGGAATTCTTACACGAGAAAAAAAAATTTATTCAATTCATTACCGGCTTATTCCATACATGCGAAAGAAAGCAAATTTGGAGTATGGTCTTGTAATGAGAGAGATAAATTCGAAGCGGTAAAATCAAATATCAGTCTTTTGTGAGTTTCTTTTGTAGCCCGTGCGTGGTGCATGTATGTACCGGCCTGCCTAGGCATGTATGTTCGCTGTTTGACAAAATACTGCGTCATATTGTCTTCGTTCGCTGGTGCATGCACGCATACTACAAAGCCCGGTCGAATCTTGTTCTCTAACGTTGGGGAACATGATGCCGAATCTAGCGGCCAATCTCCAAGGTATGCTTGTTGGGCTAGGGATTTCAGGCTCTGGATCTCTAAAGAGAAAAGAAACCTGGAGACAGCAGTTCGAATCTGCTCCGGGCTACTTTATTCTTTTTTGAATTTTTACCAAACTTCCATTTTTCATTTAGCGTGTATAGCATTCTTAATTTGGATTAAACGCCAAATGGCCACGTAGTTTTTAAACTTCTTTAGTTTTTTACAATATTCTTATTTAAATTGCTTGAGCTCTACACTAGTGGACCTGCCTTCTGAATCTCCTTTGGCATCTTGCCAAACTTCTCGAAGTTTTTCACAAATAGCCTTGCTAGTATTCTTGCGGATGATTCATACTTTTTCTTGTCCGGCCACGTGTTCTTTGGATCAAGGATCTCTGTTGGTACTCCACTACAAGATACGGGGATATCCAAGTTAAATATGCCATCATTCACGAAATTTATTTTTTCTAAACCGCCAGTTAGAGCAGCCTTTACCATGGCCCGTGTGTAAGACAAATTTATTCGCCTGCCTACACCATAAGGCCCACCCGACCAGCCAGTATTTACTAGGAACACTTTTGTTCGGTATTGGTCAATTTTGCGTCCAAGCATATCAGCGTATACTTTAGCATGTAGAGGCATAAACGGAGCCCCAAAGCACTGTGAGAAAGTCTCCTTTGGTTCTGTTATTCCCCTCTCTGTGCCAGCCAACTTGCTTGTGTATCCAGACATAAAGTGATACATTGCAGATTCTTTACTCAATTTGGCGATCGGAGGCATCACACCAAAAGCATCTGCAGTTAAAAAGATGATAACCTTTGGGTGACCTGCGATGCTTGGAATAATTGAATTTGGTATAAATTCAAGAGGATATACAGCACGAGTGTTTTCTGTCAAGGTGTCATCAGAAAAATCTGGCTCCCTTGTTCCATTTTTCACCACAACGTTTTCCATAACTGTGCCAAATTTTATTGCATTCCAAATTTGCGGCTCATTTTCCTTTTTCAAATCGATGCATTTGGCATAGCAACCACCCTCAAAATTGAAAATATTATTATCAGACCAACCATGTTCATCGTCGCCTACTAATCTTCGTTCAGGATCTGCTGAAAGTGTGGTTTTCCCGGTCCCTGACAAACCGAAAAACAACGCACTATTGCCGTCCTTGCCGACATTGGCAGAACAATGCATGGGAAAAACCCCCTTTTGTGGCAGAAGGTAGTTCAGAGTAGAAAACATTGCCTTTTTTAGTTCTCCTGCATAAGAAGTCGAACCGATAAGAATAATTCTTTTTTTGAAATTCAAAATGATAAACGTCTCTGCCTTTGTGCCTTCGGTTTCTGCCATTGCTCCAAAGTCATTCACAGATAAGAGAGTGAATTCTGGTTCATGGTTTTTGAGCTCCTTTTCGGTCGGCCGTATAAAAATTTGGTTCGCAAAAAGGCTATGCCATGCCTTATCAGTAATGACCCTTATCGCTAATCTTGTGTTGGGGTCTGCTCCGACAAAACCATCAAAAACATAAAATTCTTTTCCCTGGACATGTTTTTTCATTCTATTGAAAATCTTGTCAAAATTGTTTGCAGAAATTGGATGGTTTATCTTTCCCCAATCTATTTTATTATGGGTTGTCTCATCTTCGACAAGGTAGCGGTCATCTGGCGATCTTCCTGTAAATTTTCCCGTTCTAACTGAAAGTCCACCTGTAGAGGAAAGGGTACCTTCTCCTTTCTGAATGGCAATCTCTATAAGCCGCGGTACGGACAAATTTCTGTTTACCTTGCCAAGTCTGATATCCATCTCCTCAAGTTGCGACATACACCTAGCAGGTACCGCCTTGGGAATGTCATTCATTGCCTGCCTAAATACAAATTAATTGTATATTTAATTGATTTCCTATCATTATATAGAAGTCTGTTCTAAGAAGAAATTGCAGGCCCATTTGCGTCAACTCTTAGTTCGCACTGTAAATTCTCTGCTTTAAATCGTCACCGCACAATTTTGTTGATAAAGATAATTACATTGCCGTCATCAACAAGAGATAGTTGATGTGAAACTAGGTGTTTCATTTAGCCATAGTTCAACGTCTGCCCTCGATCAAAGTCGATAAATCAATGTTAAAGAATGTTTTTAAAATTCCAATATATGTCGTTACCGGCGGTGGAATCTCTTTTTCGCATGCCACACCCGAATTCCATGCGTTTATCCATATAATCATGCTGTGAAACATATTTAGAAATCTTCGATGTTCTCTCTGAACGACCTCTAAGGCATCAATGTATTTTTCAGACAGCAACCATGCTGCGGTAAAATCGACGCAAGTATTTCCGTAAATTGCATTAATCTGTTCAGATAGGCTTTCGGCGTAGCAAAAGGGCTTTTTGCACACAAAGAATGGGAATTCAGCTTTGGCTGGAATCATCAGGTCCAAGGGTGACCATATTGTTATAATTCGTGCCCCATTTGATAGCTCTTTTTCAAACCGCTTAGTCATTTGACGAATGATTTTAGCATCTGTGAACCAAAATAGTATTACAGTAGCGTCTGAAAATGAGGTCTTTCTTATGTCTTGATTAACTATATGAGCATTTTCGATACCAGTTATCCTGGTGGAGGCCTCATTTGCTATTGACTTTTTGATCTCGATTCCAACAGATCTTTTGACATTGAATTCTTTTGCCGCTATACTTATGGTGCTATTCGTGCCACATCCGAAATGATAGAAGATATCTGTCTTTCGCAACCGAGCAAATCTAAATATTCTTCTGATTACATTCTCGGGCAAAGACACATCTTCGCCCTTCAGAACCGATGGGGGCAATGAAGAAAGGAAATGTTGTATCTTCAAGCAGCAGTAATCGAATGGTACATGGTAATTTCTTTGTATGGTACATGGCCCTCATAGGATATTGATATGGTATATATATGATATAACGATGGGTACGACTTCTCTCACATTCGTATGTGATTTACCGATGGGAGAGGAGTAATTATTTTAACGTTGTAAGCTATATGGTTTCAATGTCTTTAAGAGTTCAACCACTGATTCACGCGGAGATAAGCGTGATACCCATAGTTTCTGGCAGAGACAACAACAACACGGGAATGAGCAAATACATAGCCAAGGCATTTGACGCCATTCGTGGAATAGAAGGCATTAATGCTATGCTGACGGCTATGGGAACCCAGATAGAGTCAAGCGATTTTCAAAACATACTAAAGGCTATTAACGCAACTCACGATTCGCTAAGAAAAGAAGACAACATAAAGAGAATAATCTCTACCATCAGAATAGACGAGAGACGAGATAAATCAGCAACCTTGGATGATAGAGTACAATCGGTGCTGACCGATTGTAGAGTACAGACGCTAATAACTTCTCATTTGTTAGAGTCATACCAGGTGTGTGAACGGTTCAGTTCAGAAAATGGGGGGTTACTGTCTCTCCGCCATTTCGTTCCTACGTGCCTTCCCCATTTCCTGTGTGAAATACATCGAACTCAGGGCTAACCCTGATATTCTCCTTGCAGAACAGGTAAGTATTAATTCCAACCCTCATATATTACGGATTAGATAGAATCTTCTAAATAGATAATAAGAAGAAAAAGTGAAAAGAATTCTCTTTAGCATTTATGTAGTATTTTTTACAGATGTCAGCAACTCAAGGCTTGCTTGCAGAATCGAGCCGCTCGGTTGCGAACACCGTTAAACTTCAATGAAAACTGTATCATTTTCTACAGTAACTTTGTACGACTCGAGATCCTTTAATTTCTGAGGAAACCAGATCAGGTTTCCGTTGGTAGCATCCCATTTTGCACCGTGCCAAGGACAAGTCAGCTCTTTTCCAGCAAGTTCACCTTCATGAAGTTCAGCGCCTGCGTGGCCACATATATTGTTTATTGCGTAATAACTGCCGTCTACATTGGCAAGCAATATTTCCTTCCCTCCGGCGGTCGCGTGGCTCATTTTCCCCTGAGGAATATCAGATGTTTTTCCGACAACTACTCTGGCCATAATAAATGTATACACATAAGGATGCCATATTTAACTTTCATTACCTACAGGTTCCAGTCAGTTAAACAGGGTTTGCATCCAGTCTGAGTAATAGTTTTCAAATTCCACGTAAAGATCTAATAGAGAAATTAAAACTCCATTTCCCCCTTTGTACCAGTCTCGAGGGAGCGCTTATTATTAGCCTATCGTAATATAATGACAACAAGGCGGATCAATATGGCTTCTGCTTTTAGCGCTTCTATTTGTCAAAAGGGACCAAAGGGTTCTTTTGTCCCGCGGGACGATGAGTCATCATTACATATTGGCCTCGACGATACCGATAGTCGTTTAGGGAAGTGTACTACCCACATGGCATTTAAAATAACAGAGTATATCCTCAAAACAACTAATGCAGAGTTTATCGATTATCCATTGCTGATACGGTTAAACCCAAATATACCATGGAAAACAAGGGGCAACGCAGCGGTCTGCCTCAGAATAAGGTCAGACAGCCACGATCAGCAGAGGATTATAGATTTCACAAAACATCATATGGAATCCAATTCAGCAGTAGGTTCAGGTGCAAACCCTGGCGTTGCATTTTTCAGAGGCCCACACCTGCCGGATGCTCTTACGGAATTTAGCACATGTGCTATGTCTGATATTATTAGCAAACAAAATGCAATAAGGATAGCAGAAAAACTCGGCGTTGAATATTTTACGTTGGGAAACGGACGTGGGCTTGTCGGGGCTCTTGCTGCCATTGGCTGCTTACTACATGGAGATCATACGTTTGAGGCTATTGCATATAGGAGGCCGGAAAGTTGCGGAACAGTAAGGACTATTGCTGTGGACAGGGTAACAGAATACAGTAAAAAGACCTTCCCTTACACATTTAACAACTACGATTTTGACAATCACCGCATACTAATTGCGCCGCATGGAGCTGACCCTGTATTCTGCGGAATTAGAGGAGAAAGCGCTGATATAGTAGCCTCCTCATTGCGGTCGCTAGAAATTGAGGAGAAACTGGAAGGCTGCATGGTTTTCCGTTCCAATCAAGGGACAAACATGCACCTGCAAAATGAAATAAAATTGTCAGAGGCAAAATCCTTTGCTTCGGGATATATAAGGTGTAAAGTTAGTGCTAGGCCGGTGACAATGCGAGGGGGACATACATTTTTTGAAGTTGAAAACAAAAATGGCTTCGAATTTCCTGCTGCGGTTTACGAGCCGACAGGTCTTTCAAATATAGCTTCGCTTCTTGCTGTGGGAGATACTATCGAGATAGGCGGCGGAATAAGAAAGGCCTCTTCAAAGCACGCCAAAATTCTAAATATCGAATATCTCTTGGTATTGGAACTAGCCAACGTTGTGGAAGCTCATAATCCTTCGTGCAGAAATTGTTCAAAGAGAATGAAATCAGAAGGCAAAGGTAAAGGATTTCAATGTAAGCAATGCAAACTAAGAGAGCCCCGCACGGTGCAAAAGGACATCGCTAAGGTTCCTAGGAGCATATTGCCCGGACTTTATATCCCAACACCAAAAGCACATAGGCATTTAACCAAGCCACTGCACAGATACGGATTAGAAAAAAAACCCCAGGCTGATTATAGCAAGAATTTTTCAGCGGCGGTTTTCCAATTCTAGTACGACTAATCATGCAAGAATCTGATAGTCCCAATAGTAATGCCATGCACAGACTTTTGGACAGTGGATTCACCAACTGCTAGATATTAATTGATTAATAGCGGGGGGTTGATTTGAACCTACGTTCATTACTGCTGCATGCAATAATGAAAACCGCTCTGCGGGTTATGAGCCCACCGGGATTACCTAGTCTCTCTTTTTTTGAGATCTGGCTTCCCCACCCCGCTAAGAACAGTTTTGCACAGAAGCATGATATATACTTAACAAAATTCAACGCCATTCGTTCTTCCTATAAGGCTCCAGCTTAATAAAAAAAGTCTAATAGCAAACGACTCGAAGTGATCTACTTTGTTGCCAAGAGAAAGAGTACAGAGCTACTAGCAGTAGAATGAATGCGGGGGGTGGGATTCGAACCCACGAACCTCTAAAGGATGAGGTATCCCAGTCAAACCAATAGTAATCGTTGTACTAGGAAACAACATCTGAGCATCGTGATGACACACATTTTTTGCTGCCATTCTCACGCCGTTGACCAGGCTTGGCGACCCCCGCAGTAAATAGATATTACGTCTAACTACATATAATGGCTTTCGGAGAAGGAAATTTGAGCGCCTATTATCTCAATATTTTCCCCGTAAATCCCACATCCTACGCTACGCATGATTATAAGACAGAGGCCTTACCTTTTCTTGTTGGCGCTTATTTAAACAAACATACTAATGCTTTGGGTTAAGAAATATACAACATGGTTTCCTTTCTCAAATCGCAACGTTATCATTTTCAATATCCATTTTGGCCTGCTGCCGTCTTTCTTCCTCGATTCCTCCAACTAGTGAGACAAATACATCATCTAACGTAATAGGGGAAACTGTGAATGAAAGATTCTTTTTGATAGCAAGTTCGGTGAGCTCCTTAATAGCTGATTCAAAAGTAAATATGCGGATTGTGTCGGCCCCAGAATCTATGACTGAACCAAATGATTTGAATATTTCAGTATCTATATTGTCTCTTGCAATATCTACCCGTGTGTTCTGAGGTATAGTCGTGCGCAGTTCCTTGATTGTCCCTTTGGCTATCACCCTTCCATTATCGATTATTACTATATTGTCTGAGAGCATCTCAGCTTCATCCATATAATGAGTAGTCAATAAAATTGATTTGCCTTCCTTCTTCCAATCTTTAATTGAAGACCATACTTGCCGCCTGGAGACAGGGTCCAACCCTATGGTGGGCTCATCCAGAAATAGAAGTTGGGCATCGACTGCCATTGCCATTGCAACAAGTATTTTTTGCTTCATTCCTCCAGACAGGTTCATTGCAGGTCGATTTCTGGCATCATAGAGGTCAAGCTTTTGTAGGATTCTTTCCGTTTTTTCTTTTGCTATTTGTTTCTTTTCCCCCCTTATTTGTAACCAATTGTATACATGATCCCATGCAGTAAGAGCTCTTAGTGGTCTTCCTTCCTGAGGAACTATAGAAATAAGCTTTCTTACTTTGTCAGCTTCTTTTATTATATCGTATCCCAACACTTGAATCCTGCCTTCGGTAGGCATTAGCTGCGTAGCGCAGATTCGAACAAAAGTTGTTTTGCCAGCACCATTCCTGCCAAGAAGCGTGTATATTTGACCGCTTTCAGCAGCTAGCGAGACGTTACACAGTGCGGTTTGACTCAAGCCTTTATACCTTTTTGAAACTCCTTCAGCCGATATTGCCAGCATAATTTATGCATATATCCCACACTCTTACAATAAAAAGTATGATGAGATTGTCATGACAGAAAAGAACGTACATCCAGGATGTACGCCAAATTTTTTCTTTTTCGCGCATGGAAGAGCTCGATTTGCGAGACAATACTACATGAAAGTTAAGGCGTCTTTTGTTATGCTATCCTAAACAGGACAAATTTACATGTTATTTACTTACGCAAAATAACGTCGATAGAACATTGAATCTCACACATAGTTGGTTATCTTATTACTTTTCATTCTCCAATCACAGCGCGTAGTATCACACTATGAAAATAAAATACGAACACAAATTTCGAGAAGGAGGGGCATAGACTATCTTATTTAGTTGTACCCAATTACTGTTATCGACATGCCATATATAATTTGAAACAAGAGTAGATCCAGAACATGAAAACAAAATTGTTTTCAAATATACTCGTCGTTCTTTTTGCCATAATTACAATATCATGGTGTGCGTATTCCATTTACTATTCATTTGAGAATCAACCAGCGATTGCCCAGAAATCTTCTAACAGCACGCAGCCTGAGTCCGCAAATAAAACGCTGCTGTTATCAGCACAACAACCGACCAAACCTATGGGTATAAAAATTAATTCTCCCCTCTCAGGACAGGAAGTTCCAGTGGGAGAGCTCAACATTACAGGAACCTCTACTGATACTGCTGCTACAGACTGCAATGTGCTTGTAGACGTAAACGATATTAAGCCTCTCCAAAACACTACTGCAACGGGATTTGGAGGCCAAGATGACTATTCCAACTGGACCTTTACATATACCAAGGACTACCATCTGATAACAGAGGGACCCAATGAATTAACTGCAAAACTATCATGCAACGAAAATTATCCAAATAATACAAGTTCTGTCCCAATGAGCAATTTTACTAACGGAAAATCCAAGTGGTATAGCATAAACGTCACCGGCATTGCCGTTCCACCGACGAGTGAAGGAA
>OBLR010000408.1_pt1 | contig 10606 bp, 8 predicted proteins | sample 1519891 | NCBI WGS metagenome assembly OBLR01 (sample SAMEA3113583, study PRJEB22503) | soil metagenome | reverse complement strand
GGCTCCCTGTGGTCGCCGTCGTCGGGGCCCCCAACGTGGGGAAGAGCTCGCTGGTCAACAGGATCATGGGCCGACGCGGTGCCGTAGTCTCTGAGAGGCCGGGTACCACGCGTGATAGGGCGTACAACCGGGCTGAGTGGGCCGGCAAGGAGTTCACGCTGGTGGACACTGGCGGGATGGAGCCGCGCGCGAAGGTCGGCCTCGAGACGCTCGTGACGCTGCAGGCCAGGGTTGCGGTCGAGGAGGCTGACGTGGTGGTGCACCTCACCGACGCCAGGCTAGGGCCGACCGAGGCCGACGCGGTTATCGCTGGCGAACTCAAGCGCGCGCGGAGCAAGGTCGTGCTCGCAGTCAACAAGCTGGATAACCCCGCTGACGATACCGAACGCCACCGCTTCTACTCCCTCGGTGAGGGCGAGCCCCATGCGATCTCGGCGGTGCACGGCCTGGGTGTCGGGGACCTTCTCGACGTCGTCGTCTCTCTGCTGCCCCAATCAGAAGCACAAAGCGAAGAGGAGCCGCGGGCGCTCGCCATCGTCGGCAGGCCGAATGTCGGCAAGAGTACGCTTCTCAATCGACTGCTCGGGACCGACCGCGCCGTCGTCTCGGAGAAAGCCGGCACGACGACCGACGCCGTCGCGGCTGAAATTGCACTTCAAGTAGAGGGAGAGACCGAACGCTATCTCCTGCTCGATACGGCAGGTGTAAGCAAGGGCGCCAGGCGGGCTCGCGGCGTGCCTTACTACTCATCCTTGCGGACCTCAGAGGCGATAAGACGTTCCGACGTCTCGCTTCTGCTGGTGGACGCCACGGACGGCATCGTGGCAGGTGACCTCAGGATCGCCCGCGAGATAGAGGAGGCAGGCTCCTCGTGCGGGGTCGTGGTCAACAAGCGGGATCTCGTACCCCCACAAAGGCTGCGGGAGATAGAAGGACTCATCTCGGCCCGCCTCACCGACCTCAAGCCGCAGGCTGTTCACATCTCGGCGCTCACGGGTGCGGGGGTGGAGGAGGTCTTGCCTTTCGCGGCTAGAGTAGCGCAGGCATACACGAAGCGGGTGCCGACGCACGAGGTAGCAGAGTTCGTGGGTGAGGTGGTAGGGCGCAGCGCTCCCCCGAAGGGGGTCAAGATCCGCTACGCAACCCAGACAGGCACGGCGCCACCGACGTTCACGCTCTTCGCCACCAGACCCAAAGATCTGCCCGAGAACTATCTGCGCTACGTGGAGAACGCCCTCCGAGAGAGGTACGGACTCTGGGGCGTTAGCGTCAGGATAAAGGTCAAGAGCAGCAGGTAGAGAGACCATTTGGGCCACTTTGCGCAAACTCCCAGCGCGTGTAGGGTAGACTTTGATTGGGAGAGCAAGGGCAGAGGAGGTTGAGCAGAGAACATGTTCGACGTGGCGGCTAGATCAGGGCACTTGAGGCGTTGGCGGTTTGTCCCGGCCAGGAAGGTCCTCCCATGAAGGCGATCATCATGGCCGGGGGGCAGGGAACTCGCCTGAGGCCGTTGACCAGCGATCAGCCCAAGCCGATGATTCCCATTGTCAACTCCCCTTGCATGGAGCACATCGTGAAGCTCCTCGAGCGCCACGGCTTCACGGATATCGCCGTGACCTTGCAGTTCTTGCCGGATGAGATAAGGGACTACTTCGGCGACGGTTCGGAGTGGAATGTAAACATCCGCTACTCCGTCGAGGACGCGCCAGCGGGGACCGCGGGCTCCGTGAAGATGGCCGAGCAGCAACTCGGCCTCGAGGGCGAGCGCCTGCTCATCATAAGCGGCGACGCCCTGACGGACGCCGACCTGAGCCGGCTGGTCGAGTTCCACGAGGAGAAAGGCTCTGAGGCCACGATGGTTCTCAAGAGCGTCGAGAACCCCCTCGATTTCGGCATCGTCATAACCGAGGAGGACGGGCGCATCTCGCGCTTTCTGGAGAAGCCGGCCTGGGGGCAGGTCTTCTCCGACACGGTAAACACCGGCATCTATCTGCTCGAACCCTCGGCGACGGCCGAGATCCCCGACCCCGAAGGGGGAGAGTACGACTTCTCCAAGGAGCTGTTCCCCAAATTGCTCGACGCAGGACGTCCACTATACGGATACATCACCGAGGATTACTGGGAGGATATAGGTACTCTGGAACAGTTTGCCAGTGCCCAGCGCGACGTGCTCGACGGCCGCGTAGAGGGCATCAGACCTCCGGGCACGCGCCTGAGGGAGAACATCTATGTGGGGCGCAGGGCGCAGGTAGACGACGACGAGCTCGAAGGGCCCGTTGTGATCGGGGAGAACGTCCGCGTCGACGAGGGCGCGTGGATCGGGCCCTACTCGGTCATCGCCGACAACGTCGTCGTCTCGGCTGGCTCCTCGGTGGAGCGCAGCGTCATCGCCGAGGGGACCTACATAGGCGAGGGCGCTGAGCTCGTGGACACCCTCGTTGGTCGTAACTCCTACATCCAGGCGCGGGCGCGCATTCTGGAACGCAGCGCGCTCGGTGACGACGTAATCGTCGGCGAGGGGGCGACCATAGCCCCTGAGGTAAAGGTGTACCCTCACAAGACCATAGAGACCGGGGCCAACGTCACGCAGTCTCTGATCTACGAAACCATGGGCCTTCGCACCGTGTTCAGACGCGGCGTAGTAAGCGGCAAGTTCAACGTGGACGTAACGCCCGAGTTCGTCACCCGCCTGGCCTCATCCTTCGGCACCACGCTCGACCCTGGGGCCGTCGTAACCCTAGGTCGCGATTCTACGCTCTCCGCCCAGGTCGCAAAGCGCGCCATGACGGCGGCGCTGCTGGGGACGGGGATCAACATCAGGGACCTCAGGGCAGCCCACGCCGGGGTCGTTCGCCACGACGTGCTCGCCGGCAAGTCTTCGGCCGGGGCGCACGTCCGTGCTGGCAGCGACCCCGATGACGTAGAGATGCTCTTTTTCTCCGCCGACGCTACCCCCATAACAGAGGGAGATGAGAGGTCTGTGGAAAAGGCCTTCGTGCGCGAGGAGTACCGTAGAGCCTACGGCGGGGACATAGGGGAGTTGATCTACCCCGGCCGCGTCGTGGAGCAGTTCGTGGAGCGCCTGGAACGCGCCGTGGACAGGGAGAAGACCACAGGCGCCACCATCGTCGTGGATTTCTGCGGGGGCGTCGCCGGCCTCGTGGCGAGCCGGGTGTTCTCCAGGCTCGGCGTGAGCGCCGTCGTGATGGAAGGTTTCGCCAACGCCAACGCGGTCGGCGAGGCGGGAAGGATGAACCTGGAGGATAGCATCGAGCGCGTCGCCCGCATCGTGCCCACGGTGGACGCTGCCTTCGGCGCCGTCGTCGGCCCGGAAGCCGAGTACGTGCAGTTCGTCGACGACGAGGGAGAGTGGGTGCCCCCTGATGTCATGCTCGCCTGCCTCATCGACCAGATGCACCCGCAGACCGCCGTGCTCCCCATCAACCTAAGCCGCGGGTACGAAAGGCTCGTGGAGCAGGGCCAGGGCAAGGTCGAAATGAGCCGCACGGGCCTCTCCAACGTCGCCATAAGAGCCGCCAGCATCGGGGCTGACCTCGCTTCCCTGGCCGACGGCCGTTACATATTCCCTGACTTCCTACCTGCCCCTGACTGCTTTATGACGCTGGCCAGCGCCCTCGAAGTATTCAACGAGATGCCCCTTTCCGGCGTGCGCCGGAAGTTCGGAGACACTTTCAACCACGTTCACAGAGAACAGATCGAGTGCCCGTGGTCGGCAAAAGGACGTGTGATGCGCGGCCTCGCCGAAAAGTTCGGCGGGGACCCCGATGCCATCCTCGCCGAGGGCGTGCTGCTCAACCTCGAAGGCGGCTGGGTGCTTATGCTCCCAGATCCCGACAGCCCTATGTTCTACGTCTACGCCGAGTCCCCAGACGGCGAAGGGAACCCAGCGCAGCTAATGGAAGAGTACGTCGACCTGGTGAAGTCCCTGATCGATGAGCAGGCTCTGCTCTCAAGCTGAGATTGCACTTCAGGTTCAGGGTAGGTTATACTCAGACCATGGACCATTCGGGGATGCATGGGGGATTCGACTGGGAGAACGCCGAGGACGTCACGGCCCTCTCTGAGGAAGATCTGAGGGATAGTCTAGAGGCGCTCTCGGAGGAGGAGCGTGCCCTCGGTTACAGGCGGAGGATCCTGCAGGGGAGGATAGATCTGATCCGTGGCGAGCTCGTAGAGCGGGGTGCTGTCGCGCTTTCGCCCAGAGACCTGGCGCGGGTATTGCTCGGCGATTCGCCCGATAAGGAGACCAGGTGAGAAAGTGTCCTGAGTGTGGAGCTGAGGGCTCGGCGGGGATGAAGTTCTGCGCGGAGTGCGGCTCCAAGCTCGATGTCGGCCAGAGCACCGTCTCGTACGCGCCGAGCTTCGGCGATGACGTCGAGCCTGGCACATCAGGCGGCGCCGAAGGAGCCGCCTTGATAGAGATGGATCAGGTCGAGGGTACCGCCGGACGCAGGATGCACGACCTGGGCGATGACGTTGTCAGTGTCGGCCGTGGACAGGAGAGCAGCATCTTCCTCGACGACGTCACCGTCTCACGCAAACACGCGGAGATCGTGCATGGAGACGGCGGTTACAGGATTCGCGACGTGGGAAGCTTGAACGGGACATACGTCAACCGGGTCAGGGTCGACGCCGTCGACCTGCGCAACGGAGACGAGATACAGGTAGGCAAGTACCGCTTCAGGTTCGTGTTCTCCTAGAGCGGCAGGCACTGTAGTCGAGAGGATGGGAGTGAACAGGGTGGAGAACAACGGTATGAATAGGGAGAAAGGCGAAGGTTACGCGCCAGCGTCGGAGAGCTACAGCGCTACCAAGGACAGTTTCACTATCGGCGAGGTCGTCGAGCGTCTGAGACCCGAGTTCCCGACCCTCTCGGTCAGCAAGATCCGGTACCTGGAACGCAGGCGTTTGATCAACCTCAGCCGCACGCGCGGTGGCTATAGGCTCTTCTCGTCCCAGGATATCGAGCTCCTCAGATACATCCTTACGCTGCAAGACAAAGAATATCTCCCGCTCAAGGTGATAAAGAAACGCATTGAAGGCGGCGGCGGATTCACCGCGGGCGACTCGGCCGGGGACCTCTCCAGGGTCCTCGAAGAGAGGACGTATACGCGCGAGGAGCTGGCCGACACCTTGGAGACGGAGATACGCTTCGTCGAAGAGCTGGTCAGCGTAGGGGTGATCGGACGCAGCGGCGAGCTCACGCAACGCGACGCAGAGATCGCGCGCATGGCCCTGGAGATGGCGAAGTACTCGATTCAACCCCGCCACCTCCGCGGCATCATGGCCGCCGTCGACCGCGAGGCCGCCCTGTTCAAGCAGGTCCTCAATCCTGAACTGCGCAGCGGTGATGACGGCCGCGTGGGCGAGGCTATGAACAAGGCCCGCCACCTCGCCGCCGTCGACTCGCGCATAAAAGAGCTGATGATGGCGAACGTGCTGGACACGTTCTCCCCGTGAGAGACCCCGCGCACGGGACAACAGACGCCGCAAGGGAACTACAGAAACATATCCACACCGTCCCCGACTTCCCGCGGCAGGGCATCTCCTTCAAGGACATAACACCCCTCATAGAGGATGGCCACGCCCTGCATACGGCCGTGGACGCCCTCGCCGAGGCCACCGAAGGCATCGACTATGACCGCATTCTCTCGGCCGAAGCCCGCGGCTTCGTGTTCGGCACGGCCTTGGCCTACCGCGCCAAAAAAGGCCTCATCCTGGCCCGCAAACCGAAAAAGCTCCCTAGAGAGATCATCTCCGCCCCCTACGAGCTGGAATACGGTACCGACGCCCTGGAAGCCCACATAGACTCGATCCCCGAGGGTACCCGCGTCCTCGTTGCGGATGACCTCCTCGCAACCGGCGGAACGGCCCGCGCCATGTGCCAGCTCGTCGAAAACGCCGGCGGCACGGTCGCAGGCGTAGCCTTCCTAATAGAGCTCGCCTACCTGGGCGGCCGCGACAAGCTAAAGCCCTACCCCGTCGTCTCCCTCATAACCTACGATGACCCACAAGACTAACCTCCCCCAACCACTCGACGATACAATCCCATCGCCCCAAGCCCTTCTCCCAGAGGCCCAACGCCTCGTCGCAGTCTACCTCCGTACCCTATCAAGCCCTCAGACCATAAAAACCTATAATACCGAACTCACTCTGTTCATCTCTTTTTTGGAGGATGAGATGGGGAAGGGGCTTGGGGACCTGACGGCGGAGGACATTTCGCTTTATAGGGAGCATCTGATAGGGGTATATGCGGCGGCGACGGCAGCCAAGAAGCTTGCGGTGCTCAGGCGGTTCTTGATCTTTACGCACATGGCTGGCGCCACGACCGTGAACCCTGAGTCTCTGCGTTTTTTCGCCAAGAGCCCGCGCGTACGCCAGGACCCGGCCTACAACGTGCTGACCGAGGAAGAACTCTCGCGCATGTTGAACGCCGCCAGGGCCTCCAACTACCGTGACTACGTCATGCTCGCAGTGATGGCGGGTTGCGGCCTGCGGGAGGTCGAGGTCGTGGGAATCAGAATCGGGGACTTCCGCGAGGTGGCGGAGGATCAGGTCCTACTTCGCGTTCTGGGCAAGGGCGATAAAGTCCGTAACGTGTCGATCTCACCCGACCTCTGGCGCCTGATACAACGCTTCGTCTTCCTCACAGAACGGAGCTTCACATCTCACCCCGACTCGCGCAAACCCCTCTTCACCTCTAGGGTCGGCAAGGACAAGCCCCTCACCACCCGCTCAGTCCAGAACATTGTGAAGAAGTACGTGCGTGCGGCCAGCATAACAAAGGCCATCTCACCCCACTCCATTCGCCATACCGTAGGCACCAATATGGCCATAAACGAGGCGCCCCTCCTCGTTATCCAACAGTTCCTCGGCCACTCAGACCCGAAGACGACCTTGCGCTACATCCGCCGCGCAGAACAACTCGCCACCCGCGCTTATCAATATAATACATTGCCACTATAGAAAGATGGCTCAGCGTTTATAAGGATTGTGGGAGGCGTACTCCTCTATCATCCCTTGGAGCATCTCTTTCTCCGACGCTATGTACCTTCCGATAGCACGTTCGAAGGCCGGGTCTCTTATCTTGTGAGCGCTGTAGGTGAGAGAAGGGAGGAAGCCGCGCGCCAACTTGTGCTCTCCCTGGGCGCCGGCCTCCAGGAGTTTGAAACCTCGCGCGATGGCGAAGTCGATGGCTTGGTAGTAGCATAATTCGAAGTGCAGGTTACGCCTTTGTTGTGCTGCGCCCCAATAGCGGCCGAAGAGCGAGTTGTCTTTGAGGAAGAAGAGCGCGCCTGCGACGGGGCTGCCCGCTCCGTCGCGTGCGAGGACTAGCAGAGTCCGGTCTTTCATAGTTCTGAAGACCTCGTCGAAGAAGGCCCTGTTGAGATAAGGAACGCCCCACTTGCCGTCCAGTGTGGAGAGGTAAAACCTGTGCATCAATTTGGCGTGTTCGGGGAGGAGTGCCTCTCCTGTGAGGTGTGAGATCTCCAGGGCCTCACCCTCGAGCTGGCGTCGCTCGCGCAAGATCTGACGCCGCCGCTTCCCCGAGAGCGCCTGCAGGTAGTCCGAAAACGTCCCGTAGCCCCGGTTGCGCCAGTGAAACTGGAGCGAGTGTCTAACCGCGAAGCCTCGCTTCGTGAACTCGTCGAGCTCATGCTCAGGCAAAAAGAGCGCGTGCGAGGAGCTCACCCCGTACTCTGTTCCCAGGTCCTCCGCCGCCTCGAGCAAAGCGTTCGTCACCCTGGCACGGGTCGTTACATCAACATCACGACGCAGGAGGAGCTTGGGCCCTGTAGCGGGTGTGAAGGGCACGGCGGCTACCAGCTTGGGGTAGTAGGAGAGCCCGTACTGCTGGTAGGCCCGCGCCCACTCCCAGTCGAAAATGTACTCCCCGTAGGAGTCCGTCTTCAGATACAGACAGAGGGCGCCGAGGACACGTCCCCCTTCTCTGCACACCAGATAGGCCGGCGACCATCCGCTGCGGCGGCCGATGCTGCCCGAGTGCTCGAGCGCGTGCAAGAACTCGAAGTCGAAGAAAGGGAACTCAGGCGGCTCCAGCGCGCGCCACGTCTCGATGTCTACGTCCTCGATGCCACGGAACTGCTCCACCCGCATCAGACCTCGTCCATCCCCAACTAGAGTCGCTTTCCAAGAGCATTGTACCCGCCCAACCTTGCTTGGAAAAACACATAATACAACACCACGACTGACCCCACCAATATTGCTAGCCGACCCTCCACAAACGAGTGACGGAGAACATTGCAGACGTAGAAGCCCTAGGACCAACCTCAGGGCATAGGAGGAACTTGGCGCGGTCGGTGTGTGGCCCGCAACGTTGGTAAGTTTGCTTACTGGGCGAGCAGGTCTTTGGAAGAGTTCAGGTCCGAGCTGACCTCGGCGGATCAGTCCAACCAGGGAGACCAACAACGCGGTCTTCCGCTAGGGCCCTTACCGGGGCGTTTGGGAAAAGAGCCGGAAATCCTCGCGAACTTCGCATAACGGGAATTCTCGGAAGTTCGTAGAAAGCGGCGAGTGAGAGGAAGAAGGGCGACAACGCGTCGATGGTAGCCGCCTCCTGATAGATCACAGAGCAAACCACCCTGAAACTCGAACTTACACAGGCGCAGCCCCTGCAGGCCGACTGGGATATTCAACAGAGGAGTTGAAATTAGCGACCTCTATCTTACGGACCTTGATCCTACGTATTATAGATACCAGCTGTATCGAAGCCGCCTGCGCTAAGATCTCGAGGCTAAGAACCCTCGTGGATGTTTCTATAGCCCGAGCATCACCGGCGCACACCTCCGCGCGGTGTACCAGCTAATCACAGGCGCACCGCTGACCCGCACCAACTGTTCGAGGCCGTTTTTGAGTCAGCTTTCTTGACACTTGATCTCAAAATAGCAAAGCCTGATGCTGGTTGGTAGTTGTATTATACGTGTTTGTCGTCAGGGATCGCCATATTCCCGAATCAACAGGCCAAGGCGGCCCTTGATTGATTTCCAACCTTTACGGACGATACCTCTGTGTTGACTATGCTGGTCGAGCTTCTCCATACGCGATGCTAGATGTTTTATGCGCCCTTTGTGGTGCCGGATCTTTTGGCGCTCCACTTCAATGGCGCTTTGGAGCTGTTTCACTCCTCGGTCGCCGTCATCGGCTCCTCTTTCGCCTAGTTTCTTCAGGTGCTGCAGCTTGTACCTGTGCGTCCTTAGCTCACGCTGCTGATGCCGAAGGCGCCGGGCTACCCTCTCACGCTCTACACCCCAGTTGGCCACAAGCACTATCCCTTGCGGGTAGTAGCGTGACAACAGTAGAAGTCCCTTCAACCCCTGCCACCACCGCCCCTCTAGGAGGTGAGCTCGTACTTGGTTGACCACCGGGGCGCCGTGCCAGTCTCGCCAGAGTCTCTCCCCGGCCCTGTACGCCTGCTTGTAGCGGGCATCCTCCTTTACGCGTTTGCGTTGTGTGCGGAGTGCGGCCATGTTGTACTTCAACATCAACGTCCGATCACGGGTCATGTTCGCCTCGTGGCGGCGTATCTCAGCGACGAGGGTATCGTGACAATAGACCGGGAAACGCTCCAGAATACGATAGTAGAGGTCGTAGTCTTCGGCGGCCCTGTAAGAGGTATCGAAGCAGCCCACAGCGTCGAAAACGGAACGCCGATACATCACCGCCGGTACGTAGACAGGGCAGCTGCGCAACAACTCGAGGTAAGGATCATCCATGACCCGAAACTGCTCCCACCCAGGGACAACGGAACCATCGGCGCTGATCTTCCGGCAAATTCCAGACACGAAGGCACACTCAGGATGCGCTTCTAGTTCCCTTACCCCTACCTCTAGAGCGCCCCCAACCAGACGGTCATCGGAGTCCAAGAACACTACGTACTCGCCACGTGCCTCGGCCAAGCCCCTGTTTCTGGCCGCTGCCAGGCCCCTGTTCTCCTGACTTATGAGCCTTACCCTCGAGTTTTCTTTGGCGTAACCTGCGGCAACTTCCTGTGTACCATCTTTGGAGCCATCATCGACGACGATGATCTCGAAGCCAGTGTAGCCCTGGGAGAGGACACTCTCTATAGCTTCGCCGAGAAAGCGGGCCTGGTTGTAGCAGGGGACCACCACGCTTACCTCGGGACGACCGCGGGAGTAGGGTCGGGAGCCATCAATTTCCCTCGCTGCGCCGGTGTTCTCGTTCATCCACCCTCCAGCCCGGCGCTCTGTAGTTCGTTCATTACAACGCTCCCTGGCTCGTTCTGGGACCCTCGACAAGCAATAGTTCGACGCTGCCCCCCGATAGTATTGTACGGGTTCGTGCCGTCATAGGCCTCGTGGTAGATTGCCACCCATATAGAAGCCCAAGACCTGGCTTAGCACATGTCGGCGTCAACCACCAAATTGTACGTGGCCGAAAACGATCTCTCAAAGTAGCCAAACCCTCGCGGGAGAGTTCTGTATGAGGCATTTTATAGCATTGAACGATGAGGCCTGATATCGTAGATGTGGCATGCAGATCGAAACCCTCGCAATCGTACGTCCACCCGCGACGGGCAACCAGGACTTGGCTTCGCGCCTGTCGA
>OBLR010000407.1_pt1 | contig 10626 bp, 9 predicted proteins | sample 1519891 | NCBI WGS metagenome assembly OBLR01 (sample SAMEA3113583, study PRJEB22503) | soil metagenome | reverse complement strand
TGTTGAGCAGGTCGGGGGCGGCGATCTGACCCCCGAACAGGTCGTTGGCGGCGACGGCCCCGCCGACGAGCGCGGCAGCACTCCCGCCCAGGCCCCGCGTCGGCGGGATAGAGTTCTCCTGCACGAGACGGAACTGGGCGTCTGACTCGCCCACCAGCTCGGCCACGAAGCGGGCCGCCCTGTAGGCAGGGTGCTCGGGCCCGCGCGGGATGAGGTCGGCACCCGTCCCTTTTATATCTATCTCGGGATGAGGCGACCTGTCCAACCCTATCCTCATGCTCAAAGAGAGCGCGAGACCCACCGCGTCGTAGCCCGGTCCCAGGTTCGCGGAGGTGGCGGGAACGCGGACGGAGATCACCGCGCCTACCTCTCCATTCGTCCGGCGACCGCCTCGAACGTCGCTGGGACGGGGTCAGGGAGTTGCACGCGACCAAGGATCACATCAGGGTCCTTGAGCCCATGCCCGGTCAGAACACTCACGACCGTGCCTTCAGGCCCCCTGCCTTCGGAGGCGAGCTTCAAGAGTCCTGCTATGCCGGCCGCCGAGGCGGGCTCGCAGAAGACACCCTCCTCGCGGGCCAGCATCTCCTGGGCGGCCAGGATCTCCCCGTCCGTAACGCTCTCTATGAGGCCCCCGGACTCGCGCGCTGCCGAGAGCGCCCCCTCCTTGCTCGCGGGTGAACCTATCCTGATGGCGCTAGCAACCGTCTCCGGGCTCTCGAAGTCGTGGCCAGCCACCAGCGGGGAGGCGCCTTCAGCCTGGAAGCCGAGCATGCGGGGAGCCGAGCCAGCGTGCCCCGTCCCGCGCCACTCACAGAAGCCCTTCCAGTACGAGGTGATGTTGCCTGCGTTCCCCACAGGCAAGGCCAGCGCGTCGGGCGGATCTCCGAGGGCTTCCGCGACCTCGAAGGCCGCGGTCTTCTGGCCCTCTATACGGTCGGGGTTCACCGAGTTGACCATGGTGACGTCGCCGAGGTCCTCGGCGATCCTCCTGGAGAGCTTCAGGGCCACGTCGAAGTTGCCCTCGATCTGGACTATCCGCGCCCCGTGAGCGAGGACCTGTACAGCCTTGCCCAACGCGATCTTGCCTGCCGGAACGACGACGAAACACTCCATGCCGGCACGCGCCGCGTAGGCCGCGGCCGAGGCCGCTGTGTTGCCCGTCGAGGCGCAGACGCAGGCGCGGCTCCCCGTTGCGGCTGCCCTGCTCATGGCCACGGTCATGCCGCGGTCCTTGAACGAGGCCGTCGGGTTCATACCCTCGAACTTGAGGAACAGGCGGGCGCCGACGCGCTCAGAGATCCTCTTGGCCTCGATCAGAGGCGTATCCCCCTCGCCTATCGTGGCTATGGCATCATCCGGAATCTCTGGCAGCCACCCGCGGTACCTCCGGATAACACCCTGTCTCGACACCCGCGCCTGAACGCTCAATACAAGCCTAGCCTTTCGTTGGAAATCGGACCGAATCGATTTTACGGACCCGGAATCTAGCCGCGAACGGTAGTGTAGAAGCCAGAGACCACAGCGTAAGAAAAGTATCACGCACCTGCGCGGGGTTGCAAGAACATGGCGACCCCACGACCCGTCTAGTAGGCTACAGGCTGGAAAGCTATTGGCGATCAGCCCTCAGCCAAGACAGAGGAGCGCATTGCAGCGAGAGAAACAAACCATCCTCGTCACCGGCGGCGCCGGCTTTATAGGGGGCAACTTCGTCCTTGGTACGGTCGGAGACTATAGGGTGGTCAATCTCGACGCCCTGACCTACGCCGGCAACCCCGACACGCTTGCGTCGGTCTCGGATAACCCCGACCACGTCTTCGTAAAGGGGAGGATAGGGGACCGCGGGCTAGTCGACCGCCTGCTCGCTGAGTATCGTCCCTCGGCCGTCGTCAACTTCGCCGCCGAGACGCACGTCGACCGCTCCATCGACGGTCCGAAGGCCTTTGTACAGACCAACGTGGTCGAGACCCACGAACTCCTCGAGGCCGCGCTTTCCTACTGGAGCGCCCTCCAAGGGGAGGACCACGGCGCCTTCCGCTTTCTGCATATCTCCACGGACGAGGTGTACGGCACGCTGGGGCCTGAGGGCTACTTTACCGAGGAGAGCCCTTTCAGGCCCAACTCCCCCTACGCCGCCTCCAAGGCGGCCTCCGACCATTTCGTGCGGGCCTACCACCACACTTATGGGCTCCCCACGCTCACCACCAACTGTTCGAACAACTACGGACCCTACCACTTCCCCGAGAAGCTCATACCGCTCATGATCCTGACCGCCCTGCGAGGAGAACCCCTGCCCGTCTACGGCGACGGGCAGCAGGTCAGGGACTGGCTCTACGTAGAGGACCACTGCAGGGCTATCCTCGCTGTACTCCAGCGCGGCCGTCTTGGGGAGACGTACAACGTCGGCGGCCACAACGAGCGGACGAACCTCGAGGTCGTCAAGACCATCTGCGCCCTGCTCGACGAGCTGGTTCCCGGATCGCCGCACGAGTCGCTCATCACCTTCGTCGCGGATAGGCCGGGCCACGACAGACGCTATGCCATAGACGCGGGGAAGATAGAACGCGAGCTCGGCTGGAGGCCAGAGGAGACGCTGGAGACGGGCATGGAGAAGACCGTGCGCTGGTACCTGGAGAACCGCTGGTGGTGCGAAGCCGCGCTCTCGCGGGGCTACAGGGGAGAGCGGCTCGGGTTGGGCGGGCCGGCGTGAAGGGGATCGTGCTCGCAGGGGGCTCGGGTACGCGGCTGTATCCGCTCACGAGGGCGGTAAGCAAGCAGCTCCTGCCCGTCTACGACAAGCCGATGATTTACTATCCACTGACCACGCTGATGCTCGCTGGCATCAGGGACATACTGGTAATCTCCACCCCCGAAGACCTATCCCGCTTCGAGGATCTGCTCGGCGACGGTTCGCAGTGGGGTGTAGATTTCAGCTACGCCGTGCAGCCCAGGCCAGAAGGCCTGGCCCAGGCTTTCGTCATCGGGCGGGAGTTTGTGGGGTCCGAGAGCGTCTCGCTCGTCCTCGGGGACAACATCTTCTTCGGGCATGGTTTCTCCGAGCTCCTTGAGCGATCCGTAGGCAGGCAGAGAGGGGCCACCGTCTTCGGGTACTACGTCAGGGACCCGGGGCGCTACGGCGTCGTAGAGTTCGACGGCGATGGGACGGTTCTCAGTATCGAGGAGAAGCCGGAGAGGCCCCGTTCGCACTACGCCGTGACAGGCCTCTACTTCTACGATAACAGGGTACTGGACGTGGCTGCCGACCTCAGGCCGTCAACGAGAGGCGAGCTGGAGATAACCGACGTCAACGTCGACTACCTGGAGCGCGGGGAGTTGCAGGTCGAGCTCATGGGCCGCGGGATGGCGTGGCTCGACGCCGGTACGCACGAGTCGCTGCACCAGTCATCCAACTTCATCGAGACCATCGAGCAGCGGCAGGGCCTCAAGATAGGGTGTCCCGAGGAGATCTCCTACCGCAAAGGCTACATCGACTCCGAACGGCTCGAACGCCTCGCCCACCAGATGAGGAAGAACGACTACGGCCGGTACCTGCTCGAGATCCTGAAGAGCGAGGAATACGTCATTTGAACGTCATCGAGACGGAACTGTCGGGAGTGCTCGTCATCGAGCCTGATGTCTTCGGAGACGCCCGAGGTTTCTTTATGGAGAGCTGGAACGGCGCCCGCTACGAAGAGCACGGCATACCGGAGGGCTTTGTGCAGGACAACCTCTCGTTCTCGGCCCACGGTGTGCTTCGCGGTCTCCACTTCCAGAACCCCAGGGCCCAGGGCAAGCTCGTCTGGGTCTTGCGTGGCGAGGTCTTCGACGTTGCCGTGGATATCAGGGTCGGCTCCCCAACCTTCGGCCGGTGGACGGGCTCGACCCTCTCAGAAGAGAACAGGCGCCAGCTCTGGGTCCCCCCCGGCTTCGCCCACGGTTTCGTCGTCACGGGCGAGAGCGCGCTCCTCTCCTACAAATGCACAGACTACTACGCCCCCCAGTACGATGGGTCCATCCTGTGGAACGATCCCGAAATCGGGATACAGTGGCCCGTCGAGAACCCGAGCCTCTCGGACAAGGACCGCGCCGCACTACCCCTGAACGAGATGCCGGAAGGGACCCTGCCGCACTATAAGGAAGTCCGAGACGCGCGAAGTCCGTCCGAAATACAACCTGATACCTGAAGCCTATCTCTCGAACAGAGAGATTCCGAGTTTCGCCGTGGCCCGGAGGGTGAGTCCGGCGAGAACCATCGCGCTGTAAGCGCCGAAGGGGCCGTGGGCGCCGTGCTTGCGGTGGTAGAGGAACGCGCTCTTGTGAAGGTGCCAGATCGCCTTGGGTTTGCTGCGGCTGCTGGCGCCGGTCTGGTGGACTATTTCGACGTGCGGCAGGTAATAGACGAGCCAGCCTGCCGAGCGGGCGCGCCTGCAGAGGTCGGCGTCCTCGAAGTACATGAAAAAGCGTTCGTCCAGAGGGCCTACGTCTCGCAATGTCTCCCTGCGGATGACCATGCAGGCGCCAGAGACCCAGTCGACCGAGGTCGGGTGGGACTGGTCCGTGACGGCGGGGAACTGGCTCTTTACGAAAGAGCTCTTGGGAAAGAGGCGGGTCAGGAGGGAGGTGCGTCCGAGGAAGCCTGAGAGGGCGCTGATCTCCCGCCGCGCCGAGAGCTGGAGATGACCTTCCGAATCCACTATCCTCGGCCCGGAGATCCCGACCATCGGGTTCTCTGAGACGAATCCCTCCAGATGCTCGAAGAAGTCCCTCTCCACGAGGGTGTCGGGGTTTATGAGCACGATAGGATCTCCGCTCGCTGCGGCGATGCCCCTGTTGTGGGCGCGCGCGAAGCCTATGTTCTCCTTGTTCCGGATCAGGCGCACCCAGGAGGGAAGCTCAGGCGGCTCCACACGGTCGTTGTCGACGACGAAGACCTCGAACTCCCCGTTACGCGTCTGTTGCAGGGACTCTATGCAGCGCAACGTCAGAGGCCAGGAGGCGTAGTTGACGATAATGACGGAGAACTTCATCGCCACACGGCCCTGTCTCGCAGCCGGCGCGCGATGCTCCGCGTCGCAGCGAGCGATGACTCTCTGAGGAGCCTGCGGACCTCGGCGTCAGAGAGCTTCTTCATCTTCTGTATCTCGGCCCGCTTCCCGAGCATGAGCGGCAGGTGGCGCCACGCGCCAGCCAAACCCTCCAGGTGCGCCCGCAAAGAGCCGGTCGCCGCGGCGGTGATCAGGCGCACGAGCTGTCCCGCGGCGAAGAAAGGCAGTATTTGCGGAACCGCAGAGAGGGGCAGGTTCTTGACCAGCAGGCTAAGAGTGTTGCGGCTACCGAGTCTGGTCGCCGTCGGGCTACGCTTGCCGCCGGTCGAGGCGCTTCCCATGTGGTAGACGACGGCGCCTGGGACATAGAAGCAACGATAACCGGCGAGCTGGGCGCGGAAGCTCAGGTCCCCATCCTCGCAGTAGGAGACGAAGTCCTCGTCGAAGAGCCCGATCTCATCGAGCATATCCCTGCGATAGAGCGCCGCCGCCGCACACGCCCCGAAGACATAGCCAGGCCTATCGAACCTGCCACTGTCGCGCTCGCCGTGCCCGAGGCGGTAAGGCAGACCGCTCAGACGCATGGCGTCCCCGGCCCCGTCGAGCACCCCACGGTCGTGGAAGTCGACCAGCTTGCTCGCGAAAAGGCCGGCCTCGGGGTGATCCTCAGCGGCACGCACCAGCGCTTCCAGCCAGCCTGGGTCCTGCTCGGTGTCGTTGTTGAGGAGTACCACGTACTCTAACGTGGACGCCTCGATCCCGGCGTTGAACGCCGATGCGATGCCCAGATTTTCGCCGAGCGGGATCACGTTTACCTCAGGGAAGTGTTCTTTCACAAGGGGTATCGAGCCGTCAACGGAGCCGTTATCCACCACAATCGTCTCGAAGGCGCTGAAGGACTGTTCTCGCAGTGAGCCGAGGCAAGGCCTCAGGAACCGCTCGCCGTTCCAGTTCGGGATGACGACAGTGACGCGGGGAGGCACGGCTTCAGGTTGGCCTCTCCCGCCGGCCCTCCTGAGTGTGGATCTCGACTTTCGCTGGCAGCCGCACCAGGCCTCTTACCGGGGCGAGAGCCCCTTCCTTGGTTATCTCCAAGGTCGCCGCGTCCTGTGTGCGGGCCACATACGAGTCTTCAGCTTGCGGGTCCGTCAGGGAAGCGTCCACCTTGTAGATGCCGGGTCCGAGCGGCATCACGAGCCTGAAGTCCACCGTCGCCTGCTCGCCCGCCTCCTTCCGTCCGAGCGGAGCGCCTTCAAGTGCCGTATCCGTCGAGAAGACCTCAAGACCGGCTCTCTCGCTCTGCAGCGCAATGCCCAGGGTACTGTCCTCCATGGCCTCCTCGTAGCGCAGGCGTACCCGCACGGTCAGGCTCGCGCCCGAGGGCAGCGCGTCGGCCGGTTGCCCGCTCTCGTCGAGCAGTTCGAGGCCGAGGATCTCGGCCCCTCCCACGATCCTGCGGTGGTCCGGGGTCCCGAGGCCCTGGGCCTTGGTCGGCGTGTCATCCTCTTCTTCGTGCTCTATCTCGTAGTCCAGTTGCTTGTCCAGCTCGCTGGGGCCGGCGTTCTTCATCTCCTGAGATTTCGCCAACATCTGCTCGTAGTGGTCGACCACCTCCTCGGGGCTGCCGGTGGTTACCAGCCTTCCCTTGTGGAGCAGCACGGCCTCCGTGCAGAATCGCTTTACCATCCCCATGCTGTGGGAGACGAAAAGGACCGTGGACCCGGAGTCCTTGAGGTCGTACATCCTCTGGATCGCCTTCTTCTTGAATGCCGAGTCGCCCGCGGAGAGGGCCTCGTCTATGACAAGGACATCAGGCTCCACGTTGATCGCGACGGCGAAGCCCAGGCGACTGCGCATCCCGCTCGAGTAGGTCTTGATCGGCTGGTCCATGAACTCCCCGATGTCCGCGAAAGCCTCGATGTCGTCGAAGCGCTCCACCATCTCGTCGTGCTCTATGCCAAGGATCAGGCCGCTCAACATGGCGTTCTCGCGCCCCGTAAAGAGCGGGTTGAACCCCGTCCCGATACCGAAGATCGCCGACAGCCGGCCTCGGACCTCGACCTCCCCCGTCGTCGGCCGCAGAACGCCCGAGATTATGCTCAGAAGCGTACTCTTCCCTGCCCCGTTGCGGCCAATGACGCCCAGGGTGGTGCCTGGCTCCACGTCCAGGTTGATGTCCTGCAGCGCCCAGAACTCGTGGCTTCGTTTGGCCTTGCCGAAGCTCAGGATCTCCCCCAGCCTCGAGGACCGGTTCGGGGAGATCCTGTACTTCTTGCCTATTCCCCTGAGGGAGATGGCCGGCGTCACAGGTGGTCCGCGAACCCTGGCTTCGCCCTGACGAACAGTGCGAAGCCAGCGAGGAACAGGGCCACGGAGAACAGGGCGAAGTAGAGCGTCGCCAGCCCGCCAGGAAGCGTACCCTCCAGGATCATAGCCCTGTATGCGCCAACCAGGTAGGCCAGCGGGTTGTAGTCTTCAATGAATCGCAGGTTCTCCGGCAACCTATCAGGTGGCCAGAGGATTGGTGTAAGGAAGAAAGTCCCCCTTATGATGGGTCGGAGGACCTCGCCCATATCAGGCACGTAGGTTCCGACTACCGCCATGATGTAGGTCAGGCCCAGGGTGAACAACAACTGCAGCACGATGATCAGGGGCAGCAGCAAGACCTGCCAGTGCAGCCTGTGTTGCAGAACGAACACGAAGAGTACGAGCGCACCCACGCCGAAGAGCTTGTCCACCAGCGAAGCAACCGCGTTGGTAAAAGGGAGCAATTCAAGCGGGAAGACCACCTTCTGCACCAACCCCGCGTTGTTCCTTATGCTGTTGAGTCCCTTGGTCAGCGCTTCGGAGAAGGCCATGAAAGGGAGCAGACCGCAGTACAAGAACAGCCCGAAGTTGAGCGTTGGATCGTCCTCCACCTCCCTGAACCTCAGGCCGACCACCTCAGAGAAGATCAACGTCAGGAAGAAGACCCAGATCAGGGGTCCCAGTATCGCCCACGCCAGGCCCAGATAGGATCTCTTGTAGCTACGGGTTACCTGGCGGCGGACAAAGTATCTCAGCAACCAACGTTTGCGGTAGAACGCCGCCAGGGAGTCGAAGAACTCCCCCGCGAAGCTTTTCTTACCGTTATACGTGTAGGTGGCCAATTACGTCCCTCGTGTCGTAGGCGCCGCCGCCCGTAGTGTAAGCCATGTGCCCGAGAACAGCGGCAAGTTTACATAAGCAAGGGTGTGCTTGCCAGGCTGCGGCTCTGGACTATCTCACGGCGTTGTCGGCGTCGATCCTGCCGTGCCCGAATTGGGGATCGTCCCCCGCAGGACCGAGGTCCTTGGCGGTGGTTTGCATGCGCTGACGGATCGAGTCCGCAGACATGCCCCTGGAGGCGAGCAGCCCGGCGAGGCCAGACACGAAGGGCGCCGACATGCTAGTTCCGCTCATCCTGTCGTATCCTCCCGACATGCGGGTGGAGAGTATGTCCGTCCCCGGCGCGGCCAGATCCACCCAGTCGCCGCGGCTGGAGAAACGGGCGAGCCTGCCATCCGCGGTGGTGGCGCTCACGGCGATCACCTTCGAATACGCCGCAGGGTACTGCGGCACATTCGTCCCTTCATTTCCGGCCGCCGCCACCACCAGCGCGCCCCGGCCATACGCGCGGTCGACCGCCGTCCTTAGCACGCTGGAGTCTCCCGATCCGCCGAGCGAGAGGTTCACGACGTCGGCACCGTGGTTCGCGCTCCAGTTGATGCCCTTCACTATCCGCGAGTCTGTGGTGAACCCTATCCGGCCCATGACCTTGGCTATGAGGAGTTCGCAATCGAAGCATCCCCCAGCCACGCCCTTGCCGTTGTCCGTGAGCGCGCCCGCTATGCCTGTTACGTGGGTGCCGTGCCCGTTGTCGTCGTCGGCCACCGCGTCGTCCTCGACGAAGTCTCTCTGGGCTATGATCCTGCCTATATCGGGATGATTCGAGTAGGCGCCCGAGTCCACGATAGCTACCTTCGCCCTACCGCCCTTTGCGTCGTTCCAGGCGCCACCGAACCTCGCGCTGATGAGTCCCCACTGGTTAGCGAGCATCGGGTCGTTTGGAATGAAGTAAGGCTCGCGCAAGTAGTTGTAGTCAACGGCCTCGACCGCCGCTTTGTGCCCGAGATACGCCAGTGCCCGTGCGAGGGCTCGCTCCCGCACCGCCTCGGATGCCTCGCGCCTGATCGCCGGGAAGGAGACGAGTCTCACTTCTCCTGGCAGATTCTCAAGGGTCCGCGCTCCCGACCGCCTGACGACGGTCTCTTCGGCCTCCTCGGAGGTTCCAGGCTCGTAGGCGACGAGTAGCTCCCCTGCGACGTAAGGCGCGCCCTCAGGATCGTTGTCCACCCCAGGCTGGGCGGCAGGTTCCCCCTTCGAACCCGGAGCGAGGATCAGTAGGAGGACCGCCCATAATAGAGCAGCGGCGAAGGTATATCCTTGAAGACGACCCTCGCCGACTACCATAGTTTTGACCCTCAAACATCCCCCTACGAGAAGACCATACTTTCGCGCAAGGCCACATTATCTTACAAGAACGGAGGATTGTTAAGGGGTTTGTGACCCATTGCGCGAAAAGATGCTCGTGTTTCGCGACGGTCGGCGCAAAGACCGTGGACTCTGGCGCCACTAAACAGGGTTCTGTGAGAGTATAATGGCCCATTGCATGTATAAGTCTTTTGGGAGTAGATCGTTGCAATCACCTTGTGGCCGACAAGCCCTCCTGAGGGAGGAACAGTATTGACGCCGAGGTTCAAGCGGGCCTGGCGGCGCGCACTGAGAAAGGGCGCGTCCCTCCGCTCGCGGGCCCGACGATCGCCTGGCGGCGTAAGGCCTGAGAACATCGTCTGGATCTTCGGCACGGGCCGTAGCGGCAGCACGTGGCTCGGCTCCATGATGGGGGGCCTCGACGGATGCGCCATGTGGAACGAGCCGCTTGTAGGAAACCTCTTCGGCAACTTTCACTACTTCAGGGTGGGGGGGCGCAAGCCGGGCAGACAATACATCCTGGGAGAGCCCTACAAAGAGACCTGGCTCGGGCCCATGAGGGATCTGGTCCTCGGCGGGGCGGCCGCCAGGTTCCCCGAGCTGATGGAGGGTGGATACCTGATCATAAAGGAGCCAAACGGCTCCATAGGCTCGCCGCTGCTCATGGAAGCCCTACCAGAGAGCCGTATGATCTTCCTGATCCGGGACCCCAGGGACGTTGTCGCCTCGAGTATGGACGCCCGTAGCGAGGGAAGCTGGCTTCAGGAGCGAAGGGAAGCCCGGAGACGTACGTCGAAGCCGGACAGGAACCCGAACGTCTACGTGAGGATGCGCGCGAATTCATACGTGCAACAGATAGAGAAGACCGGGCAGGCCTACAGAGCCCACGGTGGTCACAAGGTAATGGTCCGCTACGAGGACCTCCGCGCCGATACTCTGGAGACGATGAAGCGCATCTACACGGCGCTGGAGATACCAGTGGAGGAAGCCGAGCTCGCGCGCTCTGTCGAGAAGAACTCCTGGGAGAACATACCAGAGCAGGAGAAGGGCGAGGGTAAGAAGCGGCGCA
>OBLR010000406.1_pt1 | contig 10632 bp, 5 predicted proteins | sample 1519891 | NCBI WGS metagenome assembly OBLR01 (sample SAMEA3113583, study PRJEB22503) | soil metagenome | reverse complement strand
GCCGGATCGAGGAGTGGCGCGGGTCCATGGTGAGTTTGCAAACACGCCCTAGTAGGCGGCCGAATCACCTCTGCCCGTGCTATCCTGCGGGGTCCCTTAGATCAATTCCCGTTTGACCGGCACCAGGGAAGATTCTCCGTACGGCTCCAGGTAAGCGATGGTGTGTTGGAATACTCTGCTCGCTGGCCGCGCATTGAGGCATTGGCCACCGAGATCCGCTTTGAGGGGCGTGAGATGACCCTTCATGCGGCGCGGGGTAGAACCTTGGAGGGCATAGAGATCCTCGATACCACCGCGCGCATCGCCGATCTCGGGGCCACCCAAAACCATGTCCAAATCCATGGTCACGCTCGAGGTCCAGCCACCAAGGCGCGTGATTTTATCCAGCACAGTCCCCTCAAAGAAACCGTAGGTCAAAGGGTAGAACCGCTCACGGTGGATGGCAATTTCGCGTTGGAGCTAGGGCTTAAGATCCCGTTTGCGGATGTCAAAAAAACCCGGATCGAGGGCACCGTGATCCTTCCTGCGAATACGGTCACGGTCAGGGGGATGGGACTTAAATTCACTCGACTGCGCAGTTCCTTGGTTTTTACTGAAGAGACATTGACCGGCAGGGGTCTTGAGGCACAACTCTTCAACCGCCCGGTGCGCATTGATATAGAGAGTACCAAGGACGACGCCTGGGTTAGGCTCAAGGGTAAAGCGGATCGGGCTTTTCTTGCCGAGCGGCTGGCAGCGCGAGGAGTTTCAAGATTATTTGAAAGGGTTAAGGGCGAGACCGACTGGCAAGCCAGGCTCGATCTAACACGGCCATGGAATGATCCCGCCGGGGGTGAGAATCTAGAGATCCGATCTTCTTTGATTGGGCTGCAGATCGATGCTCCGGCACCGCTTGGGAAAACCTACTTGGGGGAACCCCGGCCCTTTATCCTCAAGACCTCTCTGGCTCACGCGCCTGCCCGTTGGGTCACGCTTGAATACGGTGAGATCTTCAAGGCTAAACTGATGCTCGCCGGCCAATCTTCTTCTTCCTTGCGCCAGGCCAGTATTCAGCTAGGAAGGAGAACGATGCGGCCTGCCAACTCCGCTAGACTCTGGATCGGCGGGCGGCTCGAGGAATTTTCTTTGAGTCAATGGACAGATTTTCTTGATACTGTGGGTCCTTTGCTGTCCTCTAACCCCCCAGCGCCTCATAAACTCTCCCCGATCGGCATGGATATTGTTGTGTCGAGGTTAGAAGGCTTCGGCAACTGGTTCAATGACATCCGCCTGATCGCCGATAATGCCTTAGGTACATGGTGCTTCAAGATTGATGGGAAAGACGCCGCGGGTGTGATCCATGTCCCTTCCGCCAAATATGTAAAAGCCAAACTTACCCGGCTCATACTCGCACATCCCGCGACCAACACGCCCACTATCGCGATCGAGCCGGCACGATTTCCGGCCGTGTCGGTGGATTGCGACCGATTTGTCCTCAAACCCTTTGATCTCGGCAAGATGGCCTTATCGATGCGTCCTCATCCTTCAGGACTTAGACTGGAGTCGCTTACGCTCACCTCTCCCGCCATCCACATCAAGGCCCAGGGCGGCTGGCAGTCGGCTAGTGGGATCCCTATGTCACGGTTCGATATCTCGGCCCAAGGCCCGGATCTGAGAGGGTTACTAAGGCGTTTTAACTATAGTGCGACCGCACTTGAAGGTGGCCCCACGCACATTGAGATTCAGGCACGGTGGCCTGGAACACCGACTGATTTCACGCTATCAAAGCTGAATGGCAGGCTTAAACTTACGGTCAATAGGGGGCAATTACTCAATGTCGATAACCATATTGGTCGGATCTTCGGTCTTTTGAGCATCGAGGGCCTGCGCCGGCGTTTGTCGCTGGATTTCAACGACCTGTTCAGGCAGGGATTCTCCTTCGATAAGCTCGAGGGAAGCTTCGCGATTGAAAAGGGCTATGCTTATACCAACAACCTATCCATGATCGGACCTTCAGCGCGCATCCATATCAGCGGACGAACGGGACTGGTGAATCAAGACTATGATCAACTGGTCACGGTAACCCCGGCCCTCTCGAGCAGCTTACTGACCGCCGGCGCATTTTTCGGTCCGGTAGGGGCTGGTGTCGGAGCCACCATGCTATTGGCACAACAGATATTTACCTCACTACCGGATCGGATCGATTGGGTATTGCAGCGCCAATACACGGTTACAGGTAGTTGGAACAATCCGGTGGTTAAGAGTTTAGTCTCCCAATAATCCTTTTTATTTCGCCTTTTGCAATTCCTTCGCGTTCATCGACATAGCGGGCTATCGCTATAGCGGAACACCCTGAACAAGGCTACAATCAGTAATTCTATCGTCAATAAAGGCGGCAGAGGGTAGATAAAAGCCAATGAAAACAGTACCTTAGTAGAAATTTAATGTGGACTGGGAAGCAATTATCGCAATAGGGATCGCGCGCTATCCTTTAAGGTGGTGGCCAGGCTTTAGTAAATGTATCGAGGCGCCCAAGGATGGGGAATAGGCATGTTTATATACTCGCGGCTCTGCTGACTGCTGGAGGGCTTGGTTTATTTCTATATAAGGCTTTAGTGCTCGCCTTTCCAATCTTGCCGGGGGAAAAATCCGATCTCTGGGATATCGAAGTCCAGGTGAATTTTACTGCCCATAACAAACCGGCGAAGGTATCCCTGTTTATACCCCGGACTTCAAGCCGTTTTGCTGTGCTCAATGAAAACTTTATTTCCCGGGGAGGCTATGGCCTGACCACGAGCCTGGTCGATGGCAACCGTCAAGCGGTATGGGCGATCCGCAGAGCGGCTGGGCCACAGGTCCTCTATTACCGAGCCATGATCCAGGATCTCAAGACGGCTATTCAAGAATTTCCGGCTTCCCAACCCGAGATAGAGATCCCTTCTTCCCTGCAAGGGCCCTATTTGGCGGCGGCGGAGGCATTGCTGGCGCAGGTGCGTGAACAATCCGCCGATCTGGACACACTGGTAGCCCAGCTGATCCAGCGGCTTGATAAACCCAAGACGGATAACAATGTTGCTCTTTTAGTCGGATCGAATGGTAGCCGGCTCAAAAAGCTCGAGACGGCGATCCAGGTGCTCGCCCTGGCGCACATCCCGGCCCGCCTTCTGCGAGGCATACACTTGGAGCTGCAGCGCGGTGAGGTGAATATGGCCCCGTGGCTGCAGATCTATGCGGAGGGCAAATGGAATTCGTATGATCCCAGGACGGGCGAAGCAGATCTGCCGCAGGACTACTTGATCTTCTGGCGAGGAGGTGAGCCGTTCTTGAAGGTAAAAGGCGGTGATAATCAAAGCCTTACCGTGACTGTCAATCGTACTGAAGCAGGGGGCATAGAGGCCGCCACGGTACGCGGGCGGGTTATGAATCCCCATCTGCTCGAGTTCTCATTATTCAACTTACCGATAAAAACCCAAGAGGTTTACCGGGTATTACTGGTGGTTCCCGTGGGGGTATTGTTACTGGTGATCATGCGTAATATGGTTGGGGTTAAAACCTTTGGCACCTTTATGCCGGTGCTTATCGCGCTCGCATTTCGGGAAACTGAATTACTCTGGGGCATCGTATTGTTTACCGTATTAGTCACTCTTGGTCTCAGCATCCGCTTTTATCTCGAGCGTTTGAAGCTCTTGTTAGTGCCCCGGCTTGCTGCTGTATTGATGGTGGTCATCTTCCTCATGGCCTTGGTCAGTGTGTTGAGTAACCATCTGGGCTTGGAGCGCGGTCTGTCGGTGGCCTTGTTCCCTATGGTGATCATTACCATGACCATCGAACGGATGTCGATCGTATGGGAAGAGCGTGGTCCGGCCGGGGCCTTTCAGGAAGGTACGGGTAGTCTTGCGACAGCCGCCCTGGCCTATGCTTTGATGAGCTTGCATTACATTCAACACGTGATGTTTGTATTTCCTGAGTTATTGCTCGTGCTCCTTGGCATAACGCTTCTGCTGGGACGCTACAGTGGCTACCGGTTGCTGGAGTTACGGCGCTTCCGAGCAGTAGCAGGAGGTTCGCGTCCGTGATCTTCGGGACAGCACAACGGCTCTCGGCAGCGGGGATACTCGGGATCAATCGGCGCAATAGTCACTACATTACTGTGTATAATCCCCGCCATCGGTATCCCCTGGTCGATGACAAGCTCAAGACTAAGGAACTTGCTTTGGCGGCAGGGCTTGCTGTGCCTGAATTATATGGCGTCGTTGAGATCGAGCATCAGGTGGGTGAATTACAGGAGATGCTCGTCTGTTATCCCGATTTCGTTATAAAACCCGCACAAGGGAGTAGCGGCGATGGCGTTTTGGTCATTGTGGGACGTTCGAAGTATATGTATCGGCTCGCGAGCGGCCTGTTGATGAACCAGGCAGAGCTTGAGTACTATGTATCCAATATTCTTAGCGGCTTATTTAGCTTAGGCGGACATGCGGATAAGGCACTCATTGAATACCGGGTGCAATTTGGCCCATTATTCGCCGCTATCAGCTATCAGGGCGTTCCTGATATCCGCATCATCGTGTTTCTAGGGGTGCCCGTTATGGCTATGGTGCGTCTGCCCACCCGTCTTTCCAAGGGCAAGGCCAATCTGCATCAGGGGGCTATTGGGGCCGGTATTGATCTGGCCTCGGGCAGGACCCTGTCCGCTGTTTGGCATAACGATATCATCACCGAGCATCCGGATACGGGCAATCCCGTGACTGATGTGCAAATTCCCCATTGGGACAGACTCCTGGGTATCGCCGCGCAAGCCTATGAGTTGACAGGACTTGGATACGTGGGGGTCGATCTGGTCTTGGATCGAGACAAGGGTCCCTTGATCCTTGAGCTCAATGCTCGGCCCGGGCTCAATATTCAGATCGCCAATCGCACCGGGATCTTGCCGCGGCTACAATTGGTCGAACGCGCTCACACTGCATTGCAGGGGGTCGAAGAACGGATCGCTTTCGCTAGAGAACATTTCCAGGCAAGGGTATAATTCCCTATCAAAAACAGAGGAGCGTGTATAGCTCCCAAGCAATGAGCGGATATTTATTGAAAGGTGTGCATAAATATTGCTGCTGTGGATCTCTCAGCAGCACTCAAAACATAGGTTAACTTGATTATGTTGAAACCGCATGGATTATCTGAAATCAGCATTGATGTGATAAAGATGCCTCAAATCTTCTCGCTATTACTGATTATTCTATTAATAACCGCTTTACCTTCCCTGCAAGCCGCCGTCCCGGCGGTTAAAGATAAAGGGCTGGTGCCCACTTCTTTGCAAAAGCGTGCGACCGAGATCATTACCTCCTTTATCTCGAATTATCACTATAAAAGGACGGAGCTGGACGATAGCTTATCAGCGGCTGTGCTGGACAAATACTTGGAGGCTTTTGACTCGAATCGCAGCTATTTTCTGTTAGAGGACATCCAGGCGTTTTCGGTATACCGGCATCGGCTCGACGATGCGCTTAAGGAAACCGATCTGAGACCCGCGTTTGAGATCTTTAAGGTATTTCGCAAGCGCATTGATGAAAGGGTCAGGTTCGCGAAGGATCTGCTGGTTAAGCATAACTATAACTTCGATGTTGACGAGGATCTTGTGATTGACCGCAGCAAGTTACCCTGGGCTGCAAATCGTGGCGCCCTCGATGAGATCTGGCGCAAGCGTATAAAGAACGATATCTTAAGCCTGCGTCTTGCCGGCCAGCCTCAGGATCAGATCTTAACAACCCTGACAAAACGCTACGATACCCTCGCGCGACATACCCATCAGCTTAACTCGGACGATATTTATCAGTTTTTTATAAACGCCTATACGACCTCCGTTGAACCTCATACGGCTTATTTTTCGCCACGCACCTCCGAGGATTTCAAGATCCGGATGAGTTTATCGCTCGAGGGGATTGGAGCCGTATTGGAAGCAGACAATGAATACACGATAGTGCGGCAAATCATCACGGGCGGGCCTGCCGCCAGGAGCGGTAAACTCCAACCCGAGGACCGAATCGTCGGGGTGGCTGAGAATGAGAAAAGCGAGATAGTGAGCGTCGTGGGCTGGCGCTTGGATGATGTCGTCGATCTTATCCGCGGGCCAAAAGGCACCCGGGTACGGCTCCAAATCCTACCCAAGGGGGCGCTAAGTGGCGGTTCGCCTGCGATAATCCCGCTTACCCGTGATACGATTAAACTCGAAGAACAGGCGGCGAAAAAGTCCATTATCGAATCCTCTTCGGGCACTACAAGATCGCGTATTGGGGTCATCACCTTACCTTCCTTTTATATGGATTTCGCCGCGCGCGCGCGCGGCGATGCCGATTACCGGAGCACCACCCGTGATGTGCAACGGCTCTTGGCTGATCTCACCCAAGAAGGTGTCGAGGGTGTCATCATGGATCTACGGGCTAATGGAGGCGGTTCTTTGGCTGAATCGATAGAGTTGACAGGACTTTTTATAGAAAAAGGGCCTGTTGTCCAGGTAAAACATGCCTCCGGCCGGATCGAGATCAATGAGGATAGCGATCCTAAGGTCGTTTATGCCGGACCCTTAGCTGTGCTGGTTGACCGCCATAGCGCCTCGGCTTCCGAGATATTTGCTGGCGCTATTCAAGATTATCGCCGCGGTATCATCCTCGGGGAGCCTACCTTTGGCAAGGGCACGGTGCAGAATCTGATTGAATTGGATCGCCTCAATGATGAAGCGGGGGCACTTGGACAGCTAAAAACCACGGAGGCGCAATTTTTTCGAGTGAGCGGCAGCAGCACCCAATACCGGGGTATAGTGCCGGATATTGTGTTTCCAACGGCGCTTTACTTCACCGAGCAAGGAGAGCGCGCCCAGGAGAACGCGCTACCGTGGGCTGAGATCCAGCCTGCCGACTTTATTCCCGTCCAGGCATCCCTCTCCGCCTTTACGGAGATACGTTCGCGCCATGAACGTCGCATAAAGAACGATCAGGCATTCCAGCTATTGCTTGCGGAGATTCAATCTTACCAGGAGGCCGAGAAGAAAAATCAAGTAAGTCTACGCGAGGCCGTGCGACGTCAGGAGCAGGATACAGCGGATAAGCTCCGGCGCGAGCGCGAGAATCAGATCCGCAGTGCTCAAAAACTCGACTCCCTCTCTACCCGTGAGATCCCCCCTAAAGACAGTAAAGACGGGAAGAGCGCTCAAGACGATGTGCTACTCTATGAGGCAGCCTATATTCTACGCGATCTGATTGATATAACTAAACAAACACCTACCCTTCATCAGGCCGATAAAGGGAAGCCAGATCAGACTAATGCCGATATTGTGAGGCTTAAGTAGGATCATAAATGTCGTTCTTTCCAAGCGGGTGGGTGCGCCGTCCCTGGATCAAGGTGCCGACGCCTACATCCGTAAAGATCTCAAGTAAAACGGCATGTTGAACCCGGCCGTCGATGATATGGGCGCTTCTGACTCCCCCTTTTACGGCACCGATTATGGCACGGATCTTAGGTAACATCCCTCCATAAATCGTTCCATCCTCGATAAGTTCGGCGACTTGATCGATACTCAAACCGGTCAATACTTCGCCTTGCTTGTTCAGTAAGCCGGCGATATTGGTAAGGATAATAAGTTTTTCTGCCCGCATGACTTGAGCCAATTTGCCGGCAACAAGGTCGGCATTGATATTGTAAGATTGACCTTCTTCACCTACCCCGATCGGGGCGATGACAGGGATAAAGCTGCCCTTGATGAGCACATCCACCACCGCCGTATTGATGCTTGCCACCTCACCCACATGGCCGATATCGATGATCTCCGGGACCTGTAACTCTGGGGAAGTGCGGGTAAACATGAGCTTACGTGCCCGAATCAAATCGCCGTCTTTACCCGTGAGACCGACTGCGTTTCCCCCATGGCGATTGATAAGATTAACGATCTCTTTATTCACTAAGCCCCCGAGCATCATTTCCACAACATCCATCGTCTCCGTGTCGGTCACCCGCATGCCTTCCACAAATTTGCTTTCCTTGCCGATCCGGGCTAATAGCTCACCGATCTGAGGGCCACCGCCATGGACAACGACGGGATTGATACCGACCAGCTTCATCAATACGACATCCCTGGCAAAGCCATTCTTAAGCGCTATATCGACCATGGCATTACCACCGTATTTGATCACGACGGTTTTGCCGGTAAAGCGCTTTATATAGGGCAGTGCCTCGGCAAGCACCCGCGCGATCTCAATAGCTTCGGCAGCCTCTAAGGTCATAAGGGAGGGGGCGGTCTAGTTAAAACGGTAACTTGAGGTGCTCAGAACCACCTACTGCTTGTAACAGTTGGCGAAACGCGTCTTGGATCCGATTCAAGGCCGCTTGATCGTCGGCCTCGAATCTCAAGATCAAGTACGGAGTGGTGTTCGAGGGGCGGATCAGACCCCAGCCATCTCGGAAATCTACCCGCAGGCCATCGACCGTAATGATCTCAGCGCCCTCGAAGGAGGCCTTTTTGATCAGGGCTTCCATGAAGGGAGCGTGCTCCTGTTCGGGCATGGCAAGCCGTAATTCAGGGGTGGCTATGCCACTGGGCAATTGGGCAAATACCGCCGTGGGCGTACTCTTTTCCTTGAGCAGGATCTCAAGCAGTCTCGCTGCTGCGTAGAGGGCATCATCAAACCCGTACCACCGCTCTTTGAAGAATATGTGTCCGCTCATCTCGCCAGCCAAGGGAGCGCCCGATTCCTTCATTTTGGTCTTGATGAGGGAGTGGCCGGTCTTCCACATAGTGGGCTTACCGCCATGGGCCTCAATAAAATGTTTCAAGTGGTTGCTGCATTTCACATCGAAGATGATCTCCTGGCCCGGGTTGCGCGACAGCACATCCTTGGCAAATAACATCATTTGCTGATCGGGCCAGATGATAGTGCCCATGCTGTCAACGACCCCCAGACGATCGCCATCGCCGTCAAACGCCAATCCCAGATCGGCTTTCTGTTCCTTGACCATCTCGATCAAGTCCTTGAGGTTTTCCGGCTGGCTGGGATCGGGGTGATGATTGGGAAACGCGCCATCCACCTCGCAATAGAGTTCAATGACCTCATGTCCCAGCGCCCGGAGTAATTGGGGTGCGACTACTCCCGGCACGCCATTGCCACAATCGACCACTACCTTAAAGGATCGACTCAAGGCTGCAGGGATATCTTCGGTGATCCTGCGGATATAATCGGACAGAATGTCGGTAGTCAGTAAATCACCCGTGCCTTGAGTAAAATTACCCGCTTTGATGCGATCGCGTATGGCTGTGATCGCCTCGCCGGAGAGGGCCTGACCGCCCAAGACGATCTTGAGCCCGTTGTAATTCGAGGGATTATGACTCCCTGTGACCATGACGCCGCTGCCCGTTTGCAGGTAATGGGTAGCGAAATAGAGGACGGGGGTGGGCGCCACGCCGATATCGATCACGTCTCGCCCGCTATCTCTGAGACCATTCTGCAAAGCGCTCGATAGTGCTGGGCTTGAGGTTCTCCCGTCGCGGGCGATCGCGAGGCTTTGCTGATCCCACTCGTGAGCTTCGCTACCGAGCGCCCGTCCGATCTGATAAACCACCTCTTCGGTCAGGGTTTCACCTACGATACCGCGGATATCATAGGCCCGGAAGATGGAGTCGGAGATCGCGACGGGCTTTACCGATTCAGGGGCCTCATCGACCAGCTGTGGCACAGTATAGGGCATTGTATCTTCATATATGTCGGGCTCTGGAGATGGACTGTGGGAAGCCTGCTCGGGCAGTTCCGGGATCAAATGCTTAAGCTCTGGGTGAGCGCCCTCCATGAAGGCTTTAACAGCGCCCTGGTAGTCTGCGGTGTCTTCAGTTTTCTCCATCTCCTTGTGCTCCGCAGTAGTCAGGCGACGCCGACGGTAGATAAATAGCCATCCCCCTGCAAGCACCACAGCCAGCATGATACCCGCCACCACCGGCACAGAGGAACCCCATTGCGAGATGGGTGCAACTGGCTGGGCCTCGGGGGTGCCTCGGTACAATGCAACCGTCCAACGGGTGTCTGGCACCGGCGCTTGGCTTGGTTTAATATCGCCCTGGGGCGTGCCACTCTTGGCCACTATCAGCGGCGCTTCCCCCTGTATGGGCTGATTGATCTCCACATAGGTATCTGTTAATCCTAATCCAGCTACAGCGGTGCTCAGGATCGCCGGATCCAAGGCCACGTGGATCAGCCCTACGAGTTGACCCGCGTTATCCCGTACCCTTTGGATCATCACGATGTGTTGGGAGGCATTTCCAATGCTATGGAATTCAGCAGGGATCGGCTCCGCTGTAGTTTCCGCACGGCGCAACATATCGAGTGAAGCATAGCCTAGAGGGGGTTGCGTGCTCGTATCCCTATTAGCCGTGCCCGGCCGGAGCAGTCTCAGCCTAAGCACCCCCTTAAAACCGGCGGTAAGTTCCTCTGCCTTGGCCGCTAGCACCGCTTCATCGCCGGTTTGCAGGAGCTTGATGAGATCCTCATCCCGGCTTAGGATCTCCAGCGTCTTAGTAGTATCTGCAAGCGTGTTAGCTACTTGCCGGGCCAGATCCTCAGCCTTAAGCAGGGGACGGATCTGTTGCGTTCCTGGCTGAGCCTGGGCACCGAGCAGAGATAA
>OBLR010000405.1_pt1 | contig 10654 bp, 14 predicted proteins | sample 1519891 | NCBI WGS metagenome assembly OBLR01 (sample SAMEA3113583, study PRJEB22503) | soil metagenome | reverse complement strand
TCCTTACTCTTGTAGTCTTCTAGGTCAGGTCTTTCTTCTGGATTCATACTAGGTGTTGTCTCTTCCTTCTTCTTACTTTCTGACATGACTAATAGATGTATGGGGCATTGCTTTTTAGGGTTTCAGATTTCTTTTGTTTGCATTTTATACAGCCATCTTTTTGTTTTCATATTAAAACTTTCATATAGCTTTACCATTTTTGAATATATAGTTATGTTGATGATTCTAGACTATTGCTACTCAAATATCTACAAAAGTTTGATGTTGACCATAGAACAAGTATCACAGTAGGTATATGGGTGTTATTTTGTTTTCTCTTTTCTCCTCTCTTTATTTTCTACATATTCCTTTAACGACTTCAAATTATAGTCATACATTTCCTCAAAGAATTGTACCATTCTAATGTTTTCTCTCTATTCAATGAATATAACCTGTTCTTTCCTTGTTTTTTTGTTATCAAATCGGCATCTTTTAGTATACGAGGTTGGGTTGAGATCAATGGTAAACTAGAGTTAAGATGTTTAGCTATTTCAGTTGGAGTTATAAGTGGAAAAATGAAGTTCAGCTTCTTCAAAACAGATTCTGAATACCGCCAAATGGACTATTTCCCCGAAGGAACTATAACCGAATTTGTCCCAAATAAAAAAGTCTCTTATACATGGCAAGAACCGAGCATACCTGACTTTCCCACAACTGTTGTAACATGGGAACTGGAGAAAATGGAGAATAATAAAACTAGACTCAAATTGTTGCATAGAGGATTTAGACCTGATGAAACGGCTAAAAAGCATAATGAAGGTTGGTCTCATTTCTTAAGTGAGCTAACAAAGTATTGTGCGAAAAAGGGATGAACGAACGAACATGAGACAATAGACAGACTTTGATATCTATTTGTAACAGCCGGTACAAGATTTGTATTTTTAAATACTATTCTGTGCAGTACCAGACTGAATGTCGATCAAAGTAAGAGCCATGTTTGCTATTGTAGCAGCATTGGCTACCACAGGAATAATAACAATTGGATTACCGAATTTGGTATTTGCGCAAGGAGAACAAAAGTTTGCGGCAACCCTTTCAGCTCAAGAAGAAGTGCCCCCTACAAACTCACAAGCAACTGGTATGGCTGAATTTACAGTAATGGGAGATAATGTACAATACAGTGTCAATGCTTCAAACATACAAAGTGTTACAGCAGGACACATCCATAGCGGAAAACAAGGTGAAAACGGCCCAATAGTAGTGACATTATTTAACTACGACTCCCCTATGAATCAGGTTGCTGAACAAGGGTCAATTACAGCTGACAAACTTGAAGGACCAATGGCTGGTAAACAATTGTCCGACTTGGCAACTGCAATGAGCAATGGAGAAACCTACGTTAATGTACATACTGAGCAAAATCCCAATGGAGAAATCCGTGGACAAATAATGAGCAGTAGCGGTCAATGATGTCAGGAAGCAGTACAATCAGATAACGAATAAGAGGAGAAACTACCCCTATCTTTTATTTTATTTTATTTTGTTTTGAAGTTTCTGTTTCGTATCTTTGATAATTTCCGCTATATTTTCCTGCTAATATCTTCCAATTCACTTTAGTATTTCTCCTAATCCATATTGGTCTCAATTGGTCACAACAAAACAAACACAGAATCAAAAATTTGTGAAGTATTGTAACATCTTATTTCAAGAGAAACTTTTGGTTGTTACCTATTACTATAGGAAGTATCATTAGAACAAACATACGAATCCGCAAAGTTGACTGGTTTAAGTATACAAGGGAGCACAAACTTGGTAGCTCGGATTTAGTAACTGCATCTTCAAATAAGATGCATGTATGGTGGTAACGAAACTAGTATCATACTCGCTCAGCTGTAGAAGTACAGTCTTACCCTTAGGTTTTCCTGTAATCATAGAAGGTTTAATGGAAATAGTGACGGTTCACAATCAAGGTTCCTGATATTCTTCAAACGTTAGTGATCAGTTATATTTTAATGGAGATATCCACTAAAAGAATGAGCACTGAGTACAACACCCCAAAGGAGATGGCGGTGTTGATATTAGATTTAGTAACGATTCTACAAATCGACTTGTACTGTAATATATGTTTGCTGACTTTATGAGTCTCTTTTTGTGATAAAACTTACCTGCCCATTTACCTCGAGATACGAGAGTTTTACCTCAGAGATATCTTCAATTCCATGAATACGCATGTAGGATTCGAATTCTCTGTCATCGATTCTGGCTTTATGTAAACCATTCTCTACCATTTGTCCATCTTTGACTAATAGTATGGCTTCAGGAACTGTAAGCTTGCTAAATCTGGTGCTTTTCATGGTTAAGTAATCAAATACTTTGAACAGTATAACTACAATCACTATTGCCGTAAATGCTTGAGGTATAGATATTTCGTCATCGTATATCATAGGATCTCCTACAGCAGAACCTAAACCCACTAAGATGATTAATTCAAATGTTGTTAACTGTCCTAATCCTTTGTTACCAAGCCATCGTATAATGAAGAGGATTAAGAATGTAACAATTACAGTTCTAACTATTATTGAAAGTATCAGGTTATATTCTGCATTGAACGCATTTTCTAAAATATTAAGAAAAAGATATTCAAAATTTATAGTAAGTGACATCTTTTGTACGGCTATATATAATTAGAATAATTAACAAGAGTGTAAAAAATCATTAATGAGACACTAAAAATTTTGATAACTTAGATAGCTTTGAGTTACTTAGATAGCAGAAAATCTATCTAGCCGGCAAGAATTAACCACAAAAGACGAACAACATGTAAGGTGGCGTAATTCAAGTAGCTTTATGGATGCGTTTTCGAGTTTGTTCTCAGCTATTAACAACAAAGGGCTATAACAAAAAGAGGATAGAAGACGACATTTCATTAGGTCATTAATACACCTTGAGGCGGCTAAACTCCCCAAATATCAAGCTGGTTCCTGGACAGATGAGATCCATGAATGCCGATGAAGTGTAAGAATGAGCTTTATCATTTTGAACCTCTGCCATGAAGTCATTCCTGTGCTGGTATCTCTAAAATAGTAGCTCCTTCCAAACCTTCTCTTTGTCTCGGTTGGCTGACATGTATTATCTATATGATTAAAAAAGGGATTGATGGCTGTATTAGTCTGTTAGTCTAACGCCTAATTCTGGCAGTCAGGACTTCTTCAAGTTAATAATTGTTTTCGCCCTCGCCCCTGACGTCTACTAACATTGTATAGGATATGTGTTCATTATCAGGAAATGAGGCAATAACTTCTAACGTCTTGATACCTGTTTGAGTTATCTCAAATTGATTATCATTTATCTTCTTTAGCGGATACGTCTCTGTAATATCTGCATCATAATCCACTAAAAGAGCTTGTATCTCTGTAGGTTCCTTATCGCCATCAAAGTCCATAGTAAGCTGTTCGCCCTGTTGGATTGTCATTTGAGGTGCGTAATTGTCGGGCAGCTGCGGAAAAGCTATTCGAGACGACTTTTGACCATCATTAAAGATGTGTGGAGTTAGCAAATATTCTTGGTCTTTATAAATGCACATAGCTTGAGGAATACCTGGTTCTTCATTATTTTCCTCTTGTGCTATTGTTTGTATAGGACTATAAATTGTCTGAGTAAGTATAGCTGTTGCTAATAAAACAATCACAACCAAAACGGATTGAATCTTGTTGGAGCAATAAACCATGTGAGGAGTATTATTATTATCATCATTAAAGCCATTGGTGTGAATTTTATTACAGTAAATTGTCGGTACTCTATCACGGTGTTTTTTCACTCAATTAACGTACCAGTATTTATTTGTAATCTTAACCTACTCTCCTCATTTAGAGCCGCAAAAGGACATGCAATTTCATTATGTTCTTTTCCGCAGCTCATGCAGTAGTACTTCAATGGTCTACTCTGATTGCCGGATATAAAGGATGAAAATTTCAAATAAATTATTCGACTAGCATTGCTATTGATTGATATATACCAAAAAGACATCCTGATACCTTTTAGAGCGTAGAAATACTTTATATTTTTTCATCATCGTAACTATCTGTCTATGCTTTCTTTTATTTTAGAGATATGAGGAATCCTAGGAACCAGTACAGCAAATGCTATTGCAACTAGCGCCATAAAATAGAAGTTAAAGCCAATAGCCATTCCTATTGCAGCTGCAAACCATACAGCGGCTGCGGTTGTCAGATTGGTTATCTTTTCAGTTGATTCGCTTTTTAATATCATGCCAGCACCCAGGAAACCTATTCCTGATACAACCTGAGCAGCAATTCTTGATGTAGAGTTTGGATCTACTTGTGCTGATATATATGTAAACATCATAGTGCCACCAATAACAAGACAATGAGTACTTATTCCGGCTGGTTTGCCTCTAGATTCTCTTTCAGCACCTATTAAAAACCCAGCAAGCAACGAGAGACCTATGTCGATTAAGAAATCAAGTTGGTATCCATATCCTCCTAGTACATCATGCAACATGCCAACTACTTCTTTTCATCTCACGATGCTAGATTATTTATATATTGCAATGTACAAGGATAAGTGTAACAATAGTAATATCATGCAAAGCCCTAAGGCTAACATTTTCGCAAATATTATAATGATAGCAGAACACATTGATATAATTATTAAGAGCAGGGACCACGCTGTATCGTCGATGAGACACTGTATCGTCGTCCCCCACGAATAGTATATTAGGAATATAAAATATGAGTGAGATTCAGTTGACAAGTATTCAAGAAAATGACATACATATAGGAAAGACTTTATAGTCCACTAAGGTTGCAGTTCATTTCACGCTAGGAGATTTGGTCTTTGAGTCCGAAGAGATACTTTATGATATCTATCGGTGTCCTGACTACATTTTTTATATTCGCTTTTTTGGTTTCTCCACGAGTGGATCTCAGTCTTGCTCGGACGCTCGTAACAGAAGATACTAAAGTTTTCCTCCAAGTTAACAAATACCACTTCCCTCCTTTGGATCAATTTATGATACTTGTCACACAGTTAGGACGAGAATTAGTTTGGCCAATAACCATAGTTGCTTTATTCCTGTTTGGCGGTGTTACAGGAAAAAAGGCCGCTATAATTATGGCATTGGCAATGATTGTACTCATACCAATAGGTATTGTATCAAAAGAAATAGTGGCTAGACCTAGGCCATTTATTCCTAACACAGAGGTTATTCTAGCAGCAGATTCCCAGTATGCTTATCCTTCTGGTCATTCTATAATAGTTGCAGCAGGAGCGACGGTTGCATTAGCTGTATTATATAGGAATTTCTCGGCGAGAAAGCAAGCAGTGGCAATAGTATTAGCATTAGAAGCATCACTTGTATGTTTTTCCAGAATCTATGTAGGAGCACATTATCCTCTCGATGTCTTAGGTGGGATATTATTAGGTGTAGGGTTATCACTTCTTTTCTTATCACAGACAACCAGAATAGAGTATCTGCAAATTATGATAGCTAGGTCTTTCAAAAAGCGAGCTATAGATAGAAAATGAAAGAAGAAATAGGGGATTAAAGAGTTAATCAAGAAAAGCCAAAGTATTCAGAATCCAGAATCATAAAAAGTTCTTGCCGTGTTTTTCTTTCTCTCTACTCGTAGTTGAAGCAGCTAACACATTCTATGATATAAAAGATGGAAAAAAAGCTTTAAACTGCTTGGTCCTGATAATTGGTCTATCATGCCAAAATTTCTGGTCTACCAACTTCCACTTGAGGTTTACCTCCCCTGAAATGTTATGCCTCTTCTATTTTTCTATCTAAAAATAATGGAGCCCTAGTTACTTGCTGTGGCCATTGATGTTCTTCCATTTCCTGTTTCTGCAACTTTGACTTTTTAGCTGATAGCAAATAACAACCGAAAATGAAAAATACAAGGTAGAGTTGGTATTATAAGACTTCTTAGTTGCATATAAGTTAGTATTATATGTTAAGTAATTTCTGCATTGTTTCGCAAACCTTAAAGGTATTGATTCTTGAATATCATAGAGTAAAATGACACTCTCGGAGAACGATTTACTGGTGAGGATAGCGGATCATGTTGCCAAACTATCCGACATTGTAACGAAACAATCAAAGACTATTCTAGATCTAGATCATAGAATTGACAAGCTGGAAAATAGACTCAAACCTTTTGAAAAAGCAGTAGGAAAACAACGTACAATAAAGAAACGAAAGAAATAACAACAACACCTTACTTATATGGTGAAAAGTAAAAGGGATATATCACAAGGTTTGGGCTTACTATATCACTATAATAATAACTCCCTTAATGCGATGTAATATGAAATGTGTTTGTTTGACTAACTAAGGCTTCTAACTATGTACGTCTTATAATGATAGACCAAATCATTTTAAAAATTTATGAGGGAGTGAATACCTGTACTCGGCTGTTTCCACGGTCAACTACATATGCATTGCCTGAAGAGTCAAGTGCAATACCTGTTGGCTCCTGGAACTGTCCATCAGCAGAGCCTGGAGTTCCCCATTTTGTTATAAAGTTTCCATTGCTGTCAAACTTTTGTATACGGTTATTACCCTCATCAACAACAAAAATATTTCCAGAGCCGTCTACTGCTAAACCAGAAGGCCTACTAAATTGCCCATCTCCGCTACCTAGTTCTCCCCACTTTGCTAGGAAGTTTCCATTGCTGTCAAACTTTTGTATACGGTTGTTACCCCAGTCTGCTACATAGATATTATCAGATGAGTCAGCAGCAAGGGAAGTTGGATTTATGAACTGTCCATCACCAGAGCCTGGAGTTCCCCACTTGCCAAGGAAATTTCCATTGCTGTCAAACTTTTGTATACGATTATTTTCACCGAAATCGCCAACATATACATTATCAGAAGAGTCTACAGCTATTCCCCCTGGAGAAATAAACTGGCTATCACCCAAGCCCGTAGAGCCCCATGATGTGATAAATGTGCCATCAGTGGTAAACTTTTGGACAGCTGTTTCAGGACTGCCAAGGTCTGTAACATATACGTTGTCAGAAGAATCTGTATCTATTGCCGCGGCCCTTGTAAAACGCCCGTCTCCAAAACCTAAGACTCCCCAAGATGTGATAAATGTGCCGTTAGTTGCAAACTTTTGTATTTGATTGGATAAACTGGTAGTATCTGTAACATATAGATCATTATCGGAGTCTATTGCTATTTCTAGTGGTTGTCTGAACTTACCAAAGCCTATACCCTCAGATCCCCATTTTGCCAGAAAAGAATATTGTTGTCCTTGAGCTGCTGCCGGACTGAGCACAGGATGGGTTATTATTGTGACAGAAAACACAATTGTTGTCAAAACCACAAGTATTAGCAAGGCTTTGCTGCTTGGAAACATACCCATCATATTATAGACGTTTTATATAAAAGGATGATCCGAACTAACGTTCTGTTCTACAACATAAACCGCTACACAAAAACACAAAAAGAAGTGAAGGAATAATTTTATTTGCTTACTATTCACCCGGCATGCCCATAGGGCCTGGTCTAGGTCTTTCAACGTCCATGACTAGACCATAAAGGGGTGTATTACCATAGTGGTTTTCTATTCTGGAAGGATCAAGCCATATGCTTATCACTTTATCTCCCATTATTCTTATTGTTGTAGGTATGTCTGTAACTGGTCCTTCCCTCATACTAGCTGTGGATGTTCCATTGAACACTTTTGTCATGTTATTGGATTGTGAGACGTTAGCTAAAACGAAATTTGTGATAGTGTGGGTATGTCCTGCTGTTCCATCAAGTCTTACCATTTGAACCTGTGTGTTAAATGGTGACCCTCCAAAAGGTCCTGTTGCATTTCCCATTGGTTGGCTAGCATTTGCAGAGCTATCACTTAACAAAGTAGTCGTCCAAGGGCCTGTGACTATCCATGCGGGTTGGCCGCTTTCGTCATTTTGTAAACTAGATATTACCCCAAAAATCTGGTTTTCGCCTCGATATTGCTGAGGAAACGCTGTGACAGGATAACTCTGAGTGAAAATAATAGTCACCATAAGAATGGTAGCCAGAGAAGCAAATATCATAGCATGTCTAATAGTTAGTCTTTTCATTAAGGATTATTGGTAATTCTGTTATTTGTATATATGCTAGGGTTTCCCTTCGTGATTGCTATAGTATGAGACCCGATTTCTGGTTCATGTGAAGCAACCGGCCATTCCCTACAACAATATGTTTGATTCTTTTCGGAACTCGTTCAGCCGCACCTCCTATGACTAAACCGCCATAACTATGACCAACTAAAGTTACTTCATCAGAATCTTTATACTCTAATGAAGAGTTGAATTATGTCAAGTATATGAGTATCTAATCCAATGTCTTTAGACACAAGATGACTTCTTTCATCCAGGCCAGTAAGAGTTGGTGTATACACATTATGACCATTTTTGGTCAGAGACGGAGTTACTTTTTTCAACATCATCCCCTTTGACATGATCCATGAACTAATACAAAATTTGTCATTTCTTAGATAGGGATATATTGGCGAGCAATAGGATTTATACTAACCTAAGCCCAGCTACTGTTAGTATAAACAGACCTGATGCAACACCAATAGTTAAATGGCCGTTATTTTTCTTCATCAAAAATACCAAATCATCAAAAATACTAAAGTAACATTTAAGACAAGTTTACAAAATTCAATGATATCCAGAAGATCCCGGAAACATTTGGTAGCTGTAGGCATTTATTGTATTATGTTATATTGAAGCATGGTCATCATCAAAGTATGTCACTAAAGGGAAAACAATATTATAGTATGCCGCAGTGGGCTGGACGAAGGTTCTGGGAATCTAGACAGTTTTATTCCGCTTATATTGCATTATTTGTCGCAATAACAAACTGGATTACGATTCAATACACACTACTTTTAGAGAATATACCAGTTCTTAAATTGTTGTTCTCAAACATCTGGATTTTCTTAATTGTAGCACTAGTACTTTTTACCGTAATTAGTGTTCTTGGAGGTCACTATATACACAGAAGAAGACAGTTTAGACTCGAAAATGCCTTAGCTGTAGAGGAAAATCCATACCTATACAAAGCTGCACCAGGAAAGGAAAGGGACGTGACGATGCCAGTTCTACTACTCCAACTAGATGCATTGGAGGAGTTACTGCGATCCAACAATGCACTATCTGATGATAAGAAGAAGCAGTTTGACGCGTATAGACAAAGTCTCGTAAAATTGGTGGAAGGCCACTCCCTTGGACGGAGGCAGAATAGATAGCTGGCCAGAAACATTATAAAGCCATAAAAAGATAAGAATTTATCAATTTTGCTTTTGCTGGATAAGATCGCATTATAATGCAGTAGTAAATACAATAACCAGAACAACAACAATTAGAGATGTCGTCTATGGAATTTAAAACTGTATAGTTTGTTGTCGTAATGAATTTCCTCTCTTTTACCATAGCAATAAATGAGATTAACCGAGCGATATTAAGGATGTTCTTTATCAATGATATAATTTAAACAGTGCAGAACTTAATAAATAAAAACTAGAAGAGGATTGCCGCGAGAATACCTAATGATATAATACTACAGGCTATAAGGTTATCCTCTATAAACGTCTTCTTTTCCTTGCGATTCTCCCATATCGTCATAGTAAAGAAGAAGTCGCAGTATTTCTTGACAAAGTTCGAAACGACTCCTAGTTTTCCAATGTCCGAAAGAGTGTAGGTAGCAAGGAAAGATTAGAGCAATTACAAGTATAAAAATAAGAATTACGCCTTTATCATATCATTTCATCATTATACTAATTCTCTAAATAACTTCTAATACCTCTTTATTTTGTTTTTGATAACTACCTGTTTCCATTACTCAACTTATTCTATTATATTACAGTGCAGAATCTATCTCGATCATCAATGTTGTCCATGGAGAGCGAATGAAATGGTGAATGAAATAGCAGATGATAAGAATGACGAAAGAGCGGAAGAGAAACCATGGACCACAAGAGGAAATCCTATGGTATCGAACTTTACAGAAAGGTGTATTCAGAAAGAAAACCGTTGAGGTTATAGTCGTAACCAATCATAGAATAATGAAGTAATATCCTTTAAACGGTAAGTTGTTTAGTCTTCTGCTCACACAAATAGATGATGTCCAAGTTCTCAACCAACATAGGGATTCCAACACTTCAATGACTGGGTAGGTGTAAGATCTAGCAATTTGAGGACTACACAATATCAAGGTCGATCAAGAAGTAAAACAATTGGTTCAATCTTGCTAATGAGTAAAGACAATCCAGATTTTAGCCTGGATAACATTCAAGATCCGGTAGGCCTTGCTAACATGATAAAGTCAGCAAGAAAGATGATGTTAGAAGAGGAAGAGGAAGAAGAGCAAGGAAGATGACTCAGATTAATTGGGACGAGCAGACTTTACCTTTTAGGTGTTATGATTGCAGTCATCAATCTCCTACAAAGGATGTAGCATACGAACACAGCAAAATATGTCCCGGTAAATCATAGGAATAAGGATAAGGCATAATGATGCTAATAATGATCAGACCTTTTTGATTGTCTCAGCCTTCTTAACCGCCCTATAGCAATCGTCACAATAAGACTTTCCTTTATAGAGATATTCCACTTCATCAAGCAAGTGACCACATTCCATACATTT
>OBLR010000404.1_pt1 | contig 10658 bp, 12 predicted proteins | sample 1519891 | NCBI WGS metagenome assembly OBLR01 (sample SAMEA3113583, study PRJEB22503) | soil metagenome | reverse complement strand
TCATAAGAGAGTTAGATCTTAAAATGCCTGTAGTAGATCCAGTAAAATGTGTAGCAAGGATTGCAAGCAAAGCCGGCCTGTCAGAAAGAACAAAGCGCAAGGCGCTTGAAATCCTGAAAAAAGCAGAGGAAGGCAAAATCTCTGCTGGCAAGGACCCAATGGGGCTAGCTGCTGCAGCGCTTTATGTTGCGTGCGTAATGAATGGCGAAAATAAGACCCAAAAAGATGTGGCAGAAGCGGCCGGCGTCACAGAGGTAACGATCAGGAATCGCTACAAGGGACTCAAGACACACCTTAGGCTCTGAGAGAATCAAGTAGCTTTTGTCTTTCTTCTATCAGTTGTTCCATACTATCTATCAAATCAGATATCTTTACCGTGTTCAATTCCGATTCAATCATTCCAAGGCAAATGACAATGTCTGCGTCTATCGACAGTAATCGATCAAGTTCCTTTCTTCGCACTATGCCGTTTGGAGTAAGTACCTTAGTATAACTTTCTGACATTGCCTGCGAAATCTTTGAGACGAGGGCTTCAAGCTTGCTATTTAGTTTAAGCGACTTTTTTATCGCGCGTACCTTTGTCTTTATATTGTGACTGGTAAGCCTATCAAGGGCACGCATTTCGACGTAACTTGATCTACCAGTAGTCATCCCCTTTTGCGCAATAGAAGCAATCCGTACCGTTTCGTCGATGCGGCTCTCCAGCCTTCGCTGTCCTCTAAAGTTATTCCTAGGCACCAAACAAATTCTAGTCCGGCCGGTTTAAATGCCTTCGTATAGAAATAATTAAGCGACAGCTCTGCAAAAACCTTTACTGGACTTCGATGGCTTGTTCGTTAAATCCCTTTTTGACAAGATAAACCTTAACATCATCTCTGTGATCGCCCTGCAGCATGATAAACCCCTCCTTTACTGTTCCGCCACATGCAAGAGTGCTTTTAAGTTCCTTGACTATTTTGGGCATGTCGCTTTGCTTTGGGTTAATGCCTTCTATGATAGTGCTTGTTTTTGAAAAACGCCTCTTTTCAAGGCGGACGACGATTCGTGCTTCTTCTTTATCCAATTCTCTGCAAGCACACAAATCTTCAGGGAGACTGCACTTTTTGCAGATAACCGCCATCAGGTAGGCATTTTTCACAAATCATGTTAATAAATCTTTAATGAATTAAAATAGACGGGATGTTTTTATACATCTTCCTAGCATCTTAATCGAGATTATATCAGAAAATCTGCAGACAGAGTAATTGTTATGCTGTTTTCCTTGATATAAAAGCCGCCGGTGGCAATACAATGCACGCTCTGGATTCAATGATGTTTGTGCTATGCTTGAATAGATTATTATTATTAGCGTACTTTCGTGTATAGCTCTGCAAAGCTGTACATTTAGTAATGTGTATAAAAAAGAATGCCATAGAGGATATTAGGAATTTGCTTTTTATCAATAAATACTATAATAAATACAGTATAAACAGTAAAAAGGACGGACCCCGAAACTTATGACTAAGTCATTTATATTGATAGACGTGGATGAGGATTTAAAGGAAGTGGTAAAAGACGCTATCAGAAGACATCCTGCTGTTTCCGGCGTCTATACAGTTATTGATGGCGGTAATGACGAGAGCGTCATCTATGACATAGTCGTAAAGGTTGAAGCAGACACAAGGAGAGATCTTGATGATGCAGAGACCCAAATACGAACTCGTAAAGAAGTTAGGTCCACGCTTACTTTAGAGGTTATAGAAAAGGATGAGACAGCCATTAGGAGCAAGAATAAATCCTTGCAAATCTGATCGAATTGCTTTTCAAAGAACCTTTCAGATTAAGGAGCATATGACAATAAATGGCCTGATTACGTGATGAGTACGGCAAGTACTTCATGAGCGACTGCGTATGCAAGATAATCTACACATTCTTTAGGATAATTTCTGGGCTGCATTTTGTGATCCATTTTTACATATATAAAAAAATAAAAACGTTATAATCGTAGTAAAGGCAGGGAAATCTTTAGCCATTTGATATAGGAATATCAGCAAGGCCAGCCGGGTGGCTGCCTTCTTTGATCAGACAAAGAATTTTCGACTGCATTCGCTAAGCTCTGTGAAAACCTTGTGATGCATACATACATACATACATACATCTTGCGGATGCAATTGGCATGACGATCTGACCCTACTAGAGTAAGTCAAAAAAGAACTGAAGCATAAAGAAAAAATTTCCCGGCAGCAAATATTATACCATGGATTCTTCTAAAGATAATGTCGTCAACAGAATCAAGACCGGAGCATCTCTTCTAGCAAACGGAGGAACACTTACTAGCGAGCCATGTCATATATGCAGCGGAGTCCAAGTGCGCCTTGGAGACAAAATTACGTGCATTAATTGTGGCAATGAGGTAAATACAGGAGGAGGCACCCAGCCAAAGGCAGAACTAGACAAGGCAGTACCAGCGCGAAGATCGGCAGTATTAACAGCAACTGCATCTCTAATTGAAGAAAAGATAGCATTGCTTGCATCAGAAATAAGGATTGAGAATGACATTTCGATGCAGAAGCAAAAGGCCGAGCTTCTAGAGATATATCTTGGGATTTTGGAAAAGACTAAGAATCTCATAGGATGATCGGCGGAATGTATTTAAGCGTATAGACATATGTTGCTACCAATGAGCAGTAAGAAAAAAAATGCTCCACTCCCTGCTTCAAGCGCTGGTCTTCTGAGGTTTTTTGAAGACGAGACAAGAGGTTTCAAGGTCAGGCCGGAGTTTGTGCTGGGGATGACTGGTGCTGTTATTGGAGCATCAATTATGATAAGAATTCTATTCCCTGTCGGTTGAATCTGGATGCTTGCACCCCGGCGCGACTATGTATCAAACATTCACAGGCGCTGGTCTATTACCAGAATAAACCCTTCTTCTTCTAGGGTATCGTATGCTATATGGATCGGATGTGCAGTAATCATAGTTCTTGTATCGCAACTTTACAATTTGGAGGCTGGGATCTCAGGCCTTGCCCTGTACCTTCCTCTCAGTATACTATTCCTGGTGGGCTCTCATTTCCTTGACTATCTTGCACTCAGAGGTACCCCAGTACGCAAATTCTCGAAAATTGCACACGTTTCTGCGTTCGCCAACGTATTTTGGTCACTCACTGTTCTTCTAGGAATCGCCGCGGATTTTGTGTTTTCCAAGTCTCCATCAATAGACTATATCATCGCAGGCATGCTCCTCGCAGTTGGATTCAGAATAGGTTTGTTCATTTCGGTATTTGGAGCCAGCACACGTAGGGCAATATTAGTGTCGTTCATACAACCTGTCATCTTTTTCTTTGCATTTATGCCTCCATCCTCGTACTATTCACTTGTGACACAAAGTTACTCAGGCATAATCTTTGGGACAGTTCTCCTAGCAATTGGCGTAGTATGGACTGTCATTGCAGATAGGGCTGGAAGGCCTGGTGTAAAGAGCACTTTTGGGCTGCTCCGTGCTTTTCTTGTAGCTTGGTCAGAGAACAGAGTAGACATGATCGAGGAACTAATCGAAGCAAAAGCTCACAAAAATCTTATAACAACAAAGGTCATTCGCTTCTTTTTTGCAGGCAACCAGGCGGCTATAGTACTGCCTGAAGTACACCCTGGTCCTTTCAGCATGGTAGGGGGAAGTAATCTCCCCTATGTTCTTTACCAAAAATTCTCAAAAAGAGCGTTGGTAATGCATAGCGTCTCAGACCATTCGCTCAACATTCCTTCCAAGAAAGAATTAGATAAATATGTCAAAGACCTAGGACAAATGATAACAGAGGAGAATGGGCGCACGTGCACCAGGCCTGTGCAGGTGAGGATAAACAACTCTACTTCAACCGGTATTGCATTTGGAAGTACTGCAATGGTCATGCTGTCGCTTGCCCCGAAGGGTATGGAAGACATTCCCAGAGCCGTGAACAGCGAACTTGAATCCTTTAGTTCAACTATCGGATTTTCTGACGTTTTGGTAGTTGACTGCCATAACGCAATGGGCAGCCACCTCAATGATTCTGACAGAAACGATCTGATCGCATCTGCAAAGCAATGCTTGGGCCAACTGAAAAAGCAACCGCAAAACCGTTTCAAGGTAGGTTTTGCCAGCTTAGACGATATAGATCATTCAATAATGGACCGGACAGATGAGTTAGGACAAGGCGGACTTGCAGTACTAGTCTTAAGCATAGATAAGAAAAACTATGCCATAGGATGGGCAGACTCAAACAACATGGAGAATACAGCACGTGACTACATCGTCTCCAAAATAAACAGTAATGCAACTATACTCGAGATATGCAGTTCTGATACGCACTCGACGTCAGGCAAGAGGACAAGAGAAGGATACTTTGCCCTTGGAACCACCACTAACCTGAACAAGATTGCTACAGCATATATCCATCTCTGCTCCAAGGCAGCAGAGATGGCCGCTGAAGAATCTGCATTTGAGTTTGGTTGTGCCCAATCAACTATCAAGGTAATGGGCAAGAAGCAGTTTGAGGATTACTCTAGCGCACTTGACAGATCGGTCAATGTAACAAAAATCTTTATTGCAATCACTGTTGCAAGCTTTATCGCAATGCTAGCCTTATCCTAGCTGCTCGAGACTGAGGCGACATACATTTCAGGCAAAAAAGCCTTTACATCCATAATAAAAGATCTGAATTTGTGTATCGGTACAAGTGGAACTGCATTGATAAACCTTACGGACTCAGTATGCAAGGTCAGCATGACGGGCACTGCCTGCGTTATCGTTTTCTCATACTTGATTAGCCACTCAACTCGTACGGCCTGCTTTTGGGAAAAATTTGATATCGATGATAGGTTACTTCGTTTCCAGTGCTTGCAGTCAACTGCTATTGTAAATCCATCTGAACTGGTTCCGACGACGTCAATTTCCATTCGAGGTTTAGCAAATCTAATGTTCGTCCGAGTGCGGTATCCAAAGGATCTGAGAACCTGAGATGCCAGCTTCTCAAAGTCCCTCCAAGAAAGGAATGTTGATATCTGCTCTATGTCACCTCTCATCTGAAGCGCAAGCACTGCAGCATGGATCCTGTCATATTCCGAAAATTTAACCGTGTTTTTAGAAACAAAACCAATGTTGTTAACTTGTAAATAATCAAGCACGCTCTTTGCAACTGACTTACTAGAAATAGCGCATGTCTGCTGAAAGCTATCAAGAGTCATAACCTTCTCCGGTTCGATCGCTGCAAGTACCTTAACTAGCAAATCAGCATGCATAAATACAGAGCACACACACACACACTTGTTCAATAGCTGCATCTGATATATTTAAGCCGCGCAGTAATAGCAGAGGCGGCGACCACCACCTGCTGTTTTTTTGATATAGTGTGTCATGAGCAGTGTTGTCGGTAAGCGGCTTCTATGATCATTCCAACCAAATTTGACAAGCAACTACTATATCTATTTCAAGTTATTATAAGAATAAGCAAAATTTGGAGATACCATTCTCCAAACCAGGAGGAGGAGGAGGAGACCCCATGATCAGCAACGTTACTAGAGTCTTCTTAGTTTAGAATTTTGATTTGATAAATTCTAGGCTCCTGGCAGTGACAGTTTCTTCCTTTATGAGCTCTAAAGCATCCTCTGGAGTATCAATGTCATGCATAAGAGACTTTGAAAACAAGCGCTTGACAGGGATGCCGAGTTGGATGGCTGCCTTAACATGCATATTGTAACTGTCAGCGTCATAGAAGGTGGCAATTATGGAAGGAGGCTTTCTTAACAGCATATTTGTTCCATCGTATCGAAGTGATGGGCAAATAACTATGCACCTACTCTCTTTTTCAGCCAGCTTGCATGCTTTGGAAATATCGGTTGAATCAAGAAGTGGCAAATCATGCGGGATAACGATAGTTGCATCTGCAGCTTCTTTCATACAATAGCTGTCGGCCAATGCGACCGCTGAGTTGACACCTCTTTCCTTTTCTTCGAGTAGGAAATTTGCTCCATACTTTACTGCTATTTCTTCTACACGCATGTCTGCTGACACTAGGATTACTTGCCTAAGCAAGCGGACGACAGAAAGAATCTTCAGTGTATCTTCGAGCATTAGTAATGAAAGGCGTATCCGGTCGTCTATATCTAATATTGATGAGAGTCGCGTCTTTGCATTTTCAAAGCTCTTCACTGGAACGATTGCAAAGGTCTTCATCATCATCATCATCATCATAAATCTAATTTCTTTTCATTTCAACTAGTTTCAATATGTATCTGCCAAGTCTTACTTCATCCGTTCTGGCCTTCATGGTTATATTAGTTTCATAAACCTCCATGTCAAGTGGCTCAATTTGTGATTTCATACTATGATCCTGCATAGAAATTATGAACTTGCTAACAAAGTCACGGTAATACTTTGCCACACCCACCGAGGAATTCTCAAGCCCAAGCGCCCTCATGTATTTAATAGCTGGCCCGCTTACCGCCTTTCTTCCGATCAGCGGCGAAATAGCTATTACTTTGTCTCTATTTTGCACGAGCTCTTTTCGTAGATCTGAAAGAGCCATGATGGGCCCTATGCTTGAAACGGGGTTTGCGGGCGGGATTACTACTGCTTTGGATCGCTTAATAGCGTCAATGGCAGCAGTATTTGCTGTGGCGCTACTAGCATTATCGAACCTTACACCCCTTACGGTAGGCCTTCCTTTATGTTTGACCCAAAATTCTTGCAGGTGCATATTCCCCCTAGTACTCGTTACAATGCTCGTAGTCACCTCTCTGTCGGTCGCTGGAATAAGTTCGGTACTAATAGAATAGCACTTCCTAAAAAAATTGGTGATCTCAGACAGACTCTTGCCATCCTTCATCATACTTGTTCGGAGCAAATGAATCGCAAGGTCTTTATCGCCTAAACCAAACCAAGTTGGGGCACCAATTTTTTTCATCTGGGCCAGGCACTGAAATGAATCACCTTTGATCCCCCAACCGCGTTTTTGATCAAGCATGTTTGCAAGCCCGTAGATTATGGTGTCAATGTCAGGGCATACGTATAGGCCATGTATCCATATATTGTCGCCAACATTACAGATTACGACAAAATCTTCTTTCTTAATAGCGGCCAGTCCTCTCACCAGTTTTATGGATCCTGTTCCACCCGCAAGAACCGATATTGTCAAATAATATATTGTAAATAAACGATTTATTTTATTATATCTGCATACAGGAGTCTTTTGAATCAATAATATATCAGTTGATATTCGGTTGATCTTTTGTATACCTCTCTGTCCTGTTGGACATCATCAAATCTGCGAAACTTTCAGCTTCAATATACTCTGGAGAGCAGTTCGCGATATGCGAGTTACAACGGCAAAAAGAAAGACTTTACGCTAATGGACAAATATATCTCTCCTCTCTGCCACTCATAAGAGCGAACCAAGGAATAAAGATTATAAACAAGACACACAAAATTTAACTTGTGAAGTATTTCGCCTTAGTGGTTTCTGGAATACTTGCTGTACTTTTAATCTCATTTTTTGTTACTCAGGCGTATGCTGCAGATTTGGCGGCGTCACTTAGCCCGGCAAGCGGCCTCTCAGAGGCTTCCTTCAGAGGTGTCAAAACAGTCACACTGGAATATCCTGCAGGCAGTACTTTGGCACAGGAACTTAATGGCCAGAATCAACGCGTTGAGTTTACACTGAATAGTACGGCTACTGGGCAGAACAATACTGATATGAGTGATTTGATTGCGGCGTTAAATAGGGCTTTTGTACAAGCAGACAGCCCCGTTCAGGCATCTCAGGCTGTGGCTTCCTATTCGGGGGTCTTGAGAGGAGGACCCACTAGCACGGTGATTTCCTACAGAATAGACCTCCAACCAACTTTGGAAAGTTTTGTGCTTCAAGGTGGAGAGGGCGGCCAAACCGGTCAGTTGGTTGACTTAGAATGGAGAGGCATTACAATAACTGAACCAACAGTTGTCAATGCACCAGATATAGGACAAATCAACATCAATTACCCCATTGGTCTACTGCAAGCATTGTATCCGTCACTTGCTCAGAAATTTGAAAATTCACAAGCTAGGGAGATCTTGTATGAGCCTATCTTGAACTTTGAAGAATTTAACGCTCCGATGAACACATGGCATGTTCTTTTCGATCCCGTCGGAGCCTATGGTGGTAGCGTAGGTTTAGAGGTTGGAGGGGCCCAAGCATTATCGGTTTACTCACTTGGCGAGAGCAGCCTCAGGGAGGGTACCCATGGAATCCAAGAAAGGGATGCATCTGCAACAATTGATGGAGCAACTGTAAATGTGCATTCTACGACTCCACCTCCAAGTGGACAAATACAGATAGCAGGATATTCAGACCACCGAGAATCAGGCGGCGCATGGTATTCGATAGTGACAGCAGAGGCACCCGAAGGGGTACAAACATCGACAGGCGGATTCCCCATTCAAGTGCTTTTGGTGCTTGGCGGAATGATGGGCGCTATAGCAATCTTTATTCTGTTCAAGGCAAGGAAATAATAATAATAATAATACGAGCTAGAAGAAGCTTTTTTGCTGTCCGTCCAATTTTATATGAGCACGTTACCGTATTTGAGATGTAAGTATATGCATAATATATAGAATCTCTCACAACTATATGTATTGGACAACAAAGCAAGACGAAATATAAAATAAGTGACATGAAGGATAGCATCAGATATTATCGGGCTCTACTCGAAATCTGTCTCTCTGTATCTCGCTCTATGTCGAGCCCAGAGCCTACGCGGACTTGAAGAGGAAGGAGTGAGGAATCTATTCTGTCAATTCTATTCTGACTTACTTGTGTCTCTCTCTCTGAGACTATCCTTCTTCCCTTAAATAGTATCCTGCATCAGCAATAGTGGAGATTGTTACCCTGCCTTTCTGGAAAAGCGACCTGCCGGCAAATCGTGTTCTCCCAACTGCTATTGCCTCAAAGGCTGTATTGAGCACTATGACTAGCTCATTTTCATCAAGAGCGTCAGATGCCGCTAATATCGATTCACCCATTATATCCCTGCCATATAGCGCTAGATTTTCTGCTTTCTTACCTACCACAATGTAATACCTATTTCTCTTACCGTAACGTGCAAAAAGGTCTGCTCCTGCTATTGAAGGAATGAACTGCTTTTTCAGCTCACCAATAGCAAGGCCTGCACTGTATGGATCCATCACTTCTATAGCCTTCTCTATGCCATCAGTAACAAGGCATACAACCCTTTTTTTAGGCGCTATTTCCTGAATTATTAGGGGCTTATGCTTAAAGAATTCAAAGCCACCCCATCTGTCAAGTGCCCTACTTATCTGTGTTCGTTCCTCCTTATCAGGCTGACGCCATTTCAATCAACCCTCGCAGGAGTGGGGAGAGACCCCACACCCCCTCATTCACCACCAATAATAATCGCCAATGATGATGTTCCAACTAATAAAGTTGTATGGCGCCAGTCTGATAAGGACGAACGAACACAGATAGTAGTATCCTCTTGGACCATTAACGACTTTCGTAGCTGGCTAGTTGCTCAAGGTAAAACAAAGATGACAGTAAAAGAAACTGTAAACTACACCAAACGCTTTGCTTCCGTACTAGATACTGGAGACGCTTCTCCCATTCTAAACACGATAAAACCAAACGTGCAACACCATGCACTCACAGCTTTAGCAAACCTTGCCAAATATACAGGAAGATACCAGAAGTTTCTAGAAATCCGACAGCGCTATAACTTAAAATGGTCCAGGGGCGACCCTATGACACATTTTGAGCGTTTCTTTAACGAAGAGCTTACCCTTGACGTGATGTTGCAGCGGATTAAGGAAATGATAGAAATACTCCCTGTACAGATGGGTAAAATCATAAAGTTTGGTTGTTTGGTTGGGCTTAGGGCTTCGGAAGTAATAGAGTCGGTTAGGCTGCTTAATTCCATTAACGTGATTTTTCACGTTAATGGAAAAAACTTGCAAACACAAGAAATTTCCTATTACAACCCAAAACGCCAGGCGCTGGAACACTTTAGATATAAACAGTTCATACGCCAAACCAAAAAGGCTTACATCAGCTTCGTAACTTCAGAGATGTTAAGCATCGTCCAGAATCTAGACAATGTCCCAACTAAAAACGCCATAACACACGCCTGTCAACGCCGTCACATTCCCATGGACATGTATCTGACAAGGAAGATATTCGCTAGCTGGTTACGAAAGGAAGGAATACAACCCGAGGTGGTGGATATGTTACAGGGGAGGGTAAGCCAATCTATTCTTATGCGGCATTATTTAGTGCCTTCATCCACACTGAAGGACGATGTTCTAGCCAGTCTGTATAGGCTGCAGCGAACAATCGAGCAACCACCACCTATAATTTAAATACGATAACAGTCTAGAACCGCTCAGGAATATGTGGGGTGAAGCTGGCTCGAAAGAGCGTACGTAATTCCCCGATAATCCCTATTACTGCTACTGCTTGCTTCCCTCTCTCTGCGCTTTCTACCTCTCCTTTCTCTCTTCTCTTCCCCATCTATGTCAATTACACTATAATAATAGCAAAGTGACATTTTCTTACCCAATGAGCGGTAAAAAATTGCAGAAATTGTTAAGTGAAACCATACTCTCAAAATAATAAGCCATGACTGCAAAATTAATGGCTTTGATGCTAATCATATTT
>OBLR010000403.1_pt1 | contig 10669 bp, 8 predicted proteins | sample 1519891 | NCBI WGS metagenome assembly OBLR01 (sample SAMEA3113583, study PRJEB22503) | soil metagenome | reverse complement strand
GTATTTTCCGAACCCGAGGGTGACGATACGGTCCGCTATAACCTTCATCTCGATACAATCTCCATCCTACAGACCCTTATATCATCCCCGCGGGCCTCGGGCGACCCGTCACAGGCTACTGGACGACGCAATCCGAACTCTCTCCCGAGGCGGGGAATGCGTGGGCCAGCGCGTCCGCAGACAGACGGGCGCGGTGCCTGTAGCCCTCCGAAGTGTAGTGGGTCCCGTCCGAGATATACCAGCTATCTTCCGCCAGCGAAGCCCAGTCGAAGACCCGCATGTTCGGGTACGTTGCGCAGGCGTCTACAACGGTGCGGTTCCAGTGCCGCATGTTGTTCTCCGCATAGGGTCCTGTATCCAGAAGCGACTTCACGGTGATCCACAACACCGGCTGGTCGCCCATAACCCGCATCATCCTCCTGATCCTGGCCTCCAGCCCCACCATAGAACCCACGTAGACGTTAGCTGTGTCGTTGCTACCGAGCGCGATCACCCAGCATCCCCGGAAGCCATTGGCTTTCAGATCACGGGCTATCGCGTAGCCGCTGGCCTGCTTCTCAGATAGCGTCTCGACGATCGATCTGGCACCCGAGATCTCGAGGTATTGCTCCGTAGCGCCGACCCGCGCGTACTGCGCTCCCAGGCGGTGGCCGGGATCGGGCAAATAGTTGGGCAAGACCATGCCTTCCGACGTAGAGTCGCCGATGTAAGCAACCGAGTTGCAGGAGGACATGACGGGCGACACAGCCTTTCGCGGCCCCGGCTCTTGTGACGCTGGCTCTCGTGCCTGAGTGGAGGTACGTGCCGCAGCCTCCGATAACGTTTTCTTCGGTGACGTAGCTTCCGGGGTAGGAGCTGTGCTCGGAGAATCGGCCGTGTGGTGTGTGGAGACATTGGGATGCACTTGCCCCTTTTCGGAGCGAGCGGAAAGCCCACTGGTCTGTGCGCGTGGGCTGACCATCCCGGTGAGGCCTGCGCAGTCCAACGCAAGGAGGGCTACCGCTACAACAGAGACCATCCCGCTGAGAAATGGCCTCCGCGGAAGATAACTTCCTCGCGGGGTGTCCCCTCTGCGCGCCAGCCTTGATCGGCCCTGCGCCCAGATCCGTCCTATGGCACCGCGGCGGATGGGTTCCTCGAAAAACTGCCAGGAGAGGGCGGCAACGACGATTGTCGCAACCACCTGAAGCACTTCGAGGGAAAGGGTTGCCTCCTGCTGCGGGCCCGGTGCGGTGAGCACGATGATCGGGTAGTGCCACAGGTAGATGCCGTAGGAGCGCACACCGAGCCAGCGAAGCGGCGTCCAGCCAACAGCCACGCCTAGCCAGCTTGCGGGATGTACGAGGGCGGTCAAGACAAGGACCGTCGCCACCGAAAGGAGCACGATCCCACCTTTGTACAGAAACGGCGAGTACTCGCTCGTCCGCCAGATCAAGATCCCTATCACGACCAGCCCGACGACTCCCGCTCCGTCAATCAAGAGGCAGACTCGACGGTTGATGCGATCGGCGCGAAGCTTGCGGCTTGGCCACACCATGGCCAGTGCGGCACCGATGAGGAGGCCGAAGGCGCGGGTGTCGGTTCCTTCGTAGACCCGCGTCGGGTCGACGCCTGGCTGGTAGATCAGGGCCATGGCGGCGGCGGAGAGGGCTGCGCCCACCAGAGTCAGGCAGGCCAGGGTGTAGCGCCCAGGGACGTAGCGCAGCCCGAGCCAGAGCAACCAGGGCCAGATCAGATAGAACTGCTCCTCCACAGCCAGGGACCACAGGTGATCTAGTGGCGGCGGTGGCCCGAAGCGGGCGAAGTAGGATGCCTCCCGGACGATGTTCCACCAGTTGCTCACGTAGCCGACGGCGGCCAGCACGTCTCCCCTGAGGCCCGGGAGAAGAGACCGATCCAGCAACGTAACCCACGCCACCACCACCGCAAGCATCAGGAAAAGGGCGGGCAGGAGCCGCCGCGCCCTGCGGAGCCAGAAGTCACCGAGCTGAAGGCGCCCCGTAGCCGCTCGCTGGCCGAGGAGCAGATCCGTTATCAGGTAGCCGCTCAGGGTAAAGAACACACCAACCCCTAGCAGCCCCCCTGGCGCCCAGGCTGGATTCAGGTGGTACGCGATCACGGCGAGCACCGCGATGGCCCGCAGTCCGTCGAGCCCTGGAATGTAGCGCTGGGAATGCCCCACCGGCTTAGGCATGATACCCTCCCCCAGCGCCAACATAGTACAGGCCGAGACTCACCGTTACCCCGCCGACCGTCCTACCTGGGCAGTAGGTCATTACGAGTCGACGATCCGATTCCTGCTAAAGGAGTAAGCAACGGCTCCGGCCCCTCCACTCTACTACACGGCTCCGTATGGGCCCCATTGTACCCGCGATCTCCGCGAGGATGGCAATGTGCCCAGAGAAACTTGTTCTGAAGCACAAAATGTAGCGTGGCGCATCCCCGCCAAACCCGGTATATTCCTGGCCGTGCGGCTTGACGACAGACCCAGAAAGCTGGAAGGTGAGAGGATCGAGCTTCGGCGCCACGCCCGCGAGAACTACCACCTCTACGCGGAGTGGTACGGGGACCCGGAGATCTGGCACCTGACGAGTTGGGCGCCATCGCCTCTGAGCCGTTCGGCGGTCGAGAGGTTGTTCGAGGACAGGGAGCTCTCTAAGACAGACGATTCTTTCGCAATCCACGTCAGGGGCGATGACAAGCCCATAGGTGTGATCAGCCTCATGAACAAGAGCGAGGCCAACGAGTCGGCGGAGCTCTCCGTTATAGTTGGTCATCAGGACGACCGCCACCAAGGTTATGGGACAGAGGCCATCGACCGGCTGTTAAGCTACGCCTTCGAGGAGCTTGGACTCAACCGCATCGGTCTTAGCGTCTTCGATTTCAACGAGGAGGCCATCTCGGCCTACGAGAAGTTGGGCTTCGTGGTAGAGGGGCGTTTCCGCCAGGCCATAAAGCGCCGCTCCGGCTTTCACGACGCCATCCTCATGAGCATCCTGAAGTCGGAGTGGGAGCCTAGCTCCTGACGCGTGCGTCGAACTCGTCTTCGAGCATGCTGAGGATACGCCCGACCTCAGCGTCCACCTCTTCGTCCGTGAGGGTCTTCTCACCCTGGAACGTGAAACCTAAGGCCACACTCTTTCGCCCTTCTGGGACGGGACTTCCCGTGTAGACGTCGAAGACGCGCACCTCGGTCAGCAAGGGGCTCGGCGAGTCCTGAACCAGGCGCAACATGTCGCCTACCGGTACCCGCTCTTCGACGAGGACGGCCAGGTCCCTGGCGACGGTCGGAATATTGACGAAAGGTTCGAAGCGCGGCCCAGGATCCGGATGGCACAGGGCGGGATCCAACTCAAGAGCAGCGACAGGCCAGCCGTGCAACTCGAACCTCTCTGCTACCTCGGGATGTAGTTCCCCGACCCAACCAGCCTCTTCCTCGCCGACCAGCACCATCGCCGCGCGTCCGGGATGCAGATACGGTCTCGCCGCGGGTACGAAACGAGCGCCAGGCACCAGCCGCTCGACCAGACCCTTCGCCTCGAAGAAACCGGCTTCGACCTCAGGTACGTTCCAGCCGGCAGGGCGCACAGTGCCGGCGAGCACGACGCCGATCCTGCCGGCCTCACGGACGCCCATGAGCCCGCCGGTGTCTTTCACATCGTGCTCGCCCGTCATGCGGAACCGCAGCGCGGCCTCTCGCAGGTCGTCCTGGGGGACGTCTGCGAAGAACACGCTCCCTAGCTCGAACAGCGCCCCGCCTCGCGCCCCGAAAGCCCTGTTGCGGGCCGTGGCGTCGAGCAGCCCCGGAAGCATGCTGGTTCGCAGATAGGCGCCCTCAGCACTAAGGGGGTTCTCTAGGCTGACCGCCCCATCGTCCAGGCCGAGGTCATCCGTCCAGCGTTCGGGGCCGAACGGGTAGGTGATAGCCTCCGAGAGTCCAAGGTCCGCGAGCAGACGCCTGAGCCCGCGCGACTTTTTCTGCGCCGCCGTAAGCGCCCCGGCTTGCGGAACAGCGGGCAGCCTCTCTGGCACCCTGTCGAGCCCGATGAGCCGTCCGACCTCCTCGATGAGGTCGGCCTCGCGGCGGAGATCCCTCCTGAAGGTGGGAACGGTAGCCCACAACCTTCCATCTTCCCGCTCGACCTCGCACCCCAGGGCCTCCAGACGTCCTGCCACCTCATCCTCCTGCACTGGCATGCCAAGCAGGAGCTCGGCCCGGCCGAGCCGCAGCGGTACACGCCAGGGCTCCACGGGCTCGGGGTAGTGGCTGAGGGTGTCATCGGCGGGCGTTCCGCCCGGAGCCTGAGCGAGCAGGCCACTCACCCGGTCCATCGCGTACGCCACCATGTTCGGGTCGAGGCCGCGCTCGAAGCGGCCAGAAGCGTCGGTGCGCAGGCCGAGCTTCTGGGAAGTCTGAAGGATGTTGCGCCCTTCGAAGGTGGCTACCTCGATCAGGGCGTCCGTGGTCTCCTCCCCCACCTCAGCGTCCTCGGCGCCCATCACGCCGGCGATCACCAGCCCGCGCTCCTCGTCGGCGATCACGAGCGTCTCCTCGTCCAGCGAGCGCGTGGAACCATCGAGAAGTTTGATCTTCTCGCCCGCCCTCCCGCGACGGACGACGATACCCCCACGCACCCCGTCGGCGTCGAAGGCATGGATGGGCTGGCCCGTCTCCAGCATGACGTAGTTGGTCGCGTCCACAATGGCGTTTATGGGCCGCATGCCGGCAGCGTAGATCCTGCGCCGCATCCACAGCGGCGCCTCTTGCCCCGGTTGGAGGTCAGAGATGCGCCTGAGATCGTATCGCGGACACAGATCCTCGGCCTCGACCCTGAGTCCGAAGTCGTGGGTCGGCTTCCCTCCCCCTTCGAAAGATGGTGTGGGGACCCTGTAGTCCGTCCCAAGTATGGCTGCCAGCTCTCTGGCCACCCCGATCATACCCCAAAGGTCGGGCCTGTTCGGAGTAACGTCGATATCGAGGACGGTATCCCCAACGGGAAAGTAGTCGGCGACAGGGCGCCCGACCTCGTAGGAATCGTCGAGCAGCAGTATCCCTTCGTGATCCTGCGAGATTCCGAGCTCGCGCTCGCTCATCATCATCCCGTAGGACTGAAGGCCGCGCAACTTCGCCTCTCCAAGCCTCGTCCCATCCGACATAACGCTACCTGGAAGTACGACGGGCACGCGGGCGCCGGGGTATGGGTTCGGGGCGCCGGCCACGATCTGTACCTCCCTGCCCCCGAGATCGACCTTCGCAACAGAGAGCCTGTCGGCGTTGGGATGCGGTCCGAACTCGATTACCTCGCCCACGACTACCTCGCCGTCGATCACACCGAGGTGGTGGACGCCGTCGATCTCCTGGCTTCGGAGGGAAAAGAGATCTACGAGCTCATCGGCGGAGAGGTCGAAGTCGAGGTACTCCTGTAGCCAGCTTAACGGAACGCGCAAGGTGAACCCCTTCTAGAACTGACGCAGAAAGCGGAGGTCGCCCTCGAAGAACAGACGCAAATCAGGGACACCATACTTGACCATCGCCATCCTGTCGGGTCCCATCCCGAAGGCGTAGCCGGTGTACGTTTCGGGGTCGTATCCCACCTCCTCGAGCACGCCAGGGTCCACCATCCCGGCCCCCAGCATCTCGAGCCACCCAGCACCTTTGCAGACCTTGCAACCGGGATCTGACCCGCCGCACACAAAACAACTCACGTCTAACTCGACGCTAGGTTCGGTGTACTGGAAGTAGCTGGGACGGAGCCGGATCTCGACGTCATCCCCGAAGACTTGACGGGCCATCGCGGCGAGCGTGCCCTTCAGGTGCCCGAGTGTGAGGCCCTTGTCCACCGCGAGGCCCTCGACCTGGTGAAACATCGGCGTGTGCGTCGGGTCGGAGTCCCGACGATATACGCGTCCCGGACAAACGATGTAGACGGGAGGTCCCTGAACAAGCATCGTCCTGATCTGTACGGCCGAGGTGTGGGTCCTCAAGGAGAGACCTTCATCCAGAAAGAAGGTATCCTGCATGCTGCGTGCGGGATGCCCCGGCGGTATCCCCAAGGCCGTGAAGTTGAAGTAGTCGGTCTCGACCTCGGGACCTTCGGCGACGCGATAGCCCAGGCCGACGAAGAAGTCGACGACGTCGTCTATTACTATCTGGGATGGATGCAGGTGACCCCTGGGGAACGGGACACCAGGCAGCGTAACGTCGACAGCTTCAGCCCGCAGACGCTCCTCCTGTTCACGCGCCGCGACCTCTTCGGTCCTGGAGCCGAGGGCTGCTTCGATCTCACGCGAGGCGAGGTTGGAGGACCTTCCGACCTCCTTGCGCTCCTCGGGAGATAGGGTGCCTATGGCCTTCTTTATCTCCGTTAGCTCCGCAGAGCGACCGAGAAATCGTACGCGAACGTCCTCGAGATCGGCTGTGGAAGCACTGGAGGAGACGGCCGAGAGTGCCTCGGACTTCAACTGTTCGATGCGCTCGCTCACCGTCATAGTGGGCGATTATGGTAGCACACGCGAATACGCCTCGTAGAGCAGGATCGACGCCGCCACAGACGCGTTCAGCGAGGGCGCCAGAGACGGTATACCGACCCTCGTCTCGCAGGTACGGACGACTTCTTCAGGCAGCCCTGAGCCCTCAGCGCCGATACAGACGACGAGCCTGCCACGGGACAGAGACCTGGGCGTGACCCCTGCCTCGGGGACAGCCGCGACGAGTTCGAAACCGGCGGAGCCTGCTTCGGCCAGGAAGTCGACGGACTCGAGTTCCCGCGCCACAGGGGTGTGGAAGATGGACCCCATCGAAGCCCTGACCGTCTTTGGATTGTAGAGGTCGGCGGAGCCTCTGGAGAGGGCGACACCGGCGCCGAACGCGTGGGCCGAGCGGATGGCCGTGCCGACGTTCCCGGGGTCCTGAACCCCGTGCAACAACACAACGCGCCGCACAGAGGCCAGCAGTTCGGTTGCGGTTACGTCCAGGAAAGGGAAGACCCCGACCGGTCCGGACGGGGTCTTGAGCGTCGAAACGCGACGCAACTGGCCCACTTCATCGAAGACCTGTAAAGGTGCTGTAGGGGCCTCTTCGAGAACAGCAGCGCCCTCAGCAAGGAACAGGCGTTCGGCCTCGCGGTGTTTCTTGGTCTTGAGCCTCGCAGCCCGTTTCGGGGAGATCGCCGGGGTACCCGGCATCCCTTGGCTACTCGTCTCCCCTGGCGGCCTTCTCGACATCGCCGACGGTGATGCGCCCGCCCTGGCCGGTTCCTTCCACACTGGAGAGGTCCACGTTCAGTTCCTCGGCCTTGCGAGCGGCGGCATCGGTGGCCTGGAGTCCGTCCTCCGAGGTTTCGGCCTCTTGGGCCTGCTCTGCAGGCGCTTCGGGCGGGCGGGCGGCGGATGAGATGGGCTGTTCCGGCTCGGTGCTTCGCTCCACCTCGACCCGCCGGTCGACCGGTTTTCCGTCCAGGGCGTTCTTCGCCTGGGCCACGATGGCGCCGAAGATCTCGGGCTCCGTGACGGCGAGGTCGGCCAGGATCTTGCGGTCGAGGTCTATCTCGGCGAGCCTGAGGCCGTGGATGAGCCTGGAGTAGGAGAGGTCGTGCTCGCGGGCTCCGGCGTTGATGCGTTGGATCCAGAGGGCCCTGAAGTCCCTCTTGCGTTGCTTGCGTCCCTCGTAGGCGTAGACGCCGCTCTTCCAGACCTGCTCCTTGGCCCGCTTGTACGAGCTGTGCTTGGTCCCGCGGTAGCCTTTCGCCTGTTCCAGAACCTTGCGGCGCTTTTTGCGGGCGTGGACGCTGCGCGCGGTACGTGCCATGCTATCTCTCCCCCAGAAGGCGCTTGATCTTCTTCTCGTCCGAGCGGGTAAGGTCGGTCTCTGTATTGAGACGCCGCTTCTGCTTCCGGCTCTTCTTCTCCAGCATGTGGTTGTGGCCGGCGCGCCAGCGCTTGAGCCTGCCCTTCTTGCGCACCTCGAAGCGCCCGGCAGCCCCCTGGTGAGTCTTCATTTTCGGCATGTGTCCTCCGCGTTTCGTCTGCTCTGTCTACCTGCGAAGAGGCTCGCGGCACGCGAGAAAGAGCCGTTTCGCCTCTGTCGGTCGCCAGGCTAGTGTATCAAACTGTTGCTTATCTGCGAGCCGCCCTCTCCCTGCGTTCGCTCGACTGGGGGGTCTCCGCCTGGGAGGACTCCTTTTTCGGGGCCATGACCATTACCATGTTGCGCCCGTCCAGGTTGGGCTGGCTCTCTATGCGACCGAGTCCGTCGAGGTCGCTCGCGAGCCTCCTCAGAAGTCTCTCTCCGAGCTCGGGATGCTGCACCTCGCGCCCGCGGAACATGATCGTGACCTTCACTTTGTCGCCGCCTCGAAGAAAGCGTTCGACGTGGCCGCGTTTGGTGTTGAAGTCGTGGTCGCCTATCTTGGGCCTGAGCTTTATCTCCCGCACGTTGACGTTGACCTGCTTTTTGCGGGCCGCCTTGCGGGCCTGCTCTTTCTGGTACTTGAACTTGCCGTAGTCCATCATGCGGACCACGGGGGGGTTGGCGTTCGGGGCTACCTCCACGAGGTCGAGGTCGGCCCTCTCACCGTAATCCATGGCCTCGCGGATGTGCTTGATGCCAAGCTGTTCGCCGTCGGCCGAGATCAAACGCACCTCGCGCGCCCGGATCTGACCGTTTATTCGGGGCTCTTCTTCAGTCGCTACTGCGCACCACTCCTCTCGAAATCGAGATTACGGGGCCGTTCGTCCACCTCGGACGATAAATCTGCTCGTGCGCCGGACGGACGCGGACCCCAACTACAAGCGTGATTATACCGCGGTCCCGAGCCTCGTGTCTATGCACCACTACCCGCGAGAGCGGACCTCGCGGGAGACGGCCTCTACGAAGTCAACCACCGCCATCTCTTGCTGTTGCTTCTCCCCGCGCCGTCGCACGTTGACGCTACCCTCCTCGGCCTCCCTGTCTCCGACTATCAGGAGGTAGGGGATCTTCTGCCGCGAGTTGTCTCTGATCTTCTTCTGCATGCTGTTCTGCGAGTCGTCCACCTCGACCCGCAGATCTCTCTCGGCGAGCTGCACCTGAACCCCGCGGGCGTAGTCCAGGTGCCTGTCGGCTATGGGGATAACTACAGCCTGAACAGGGGAGAGCCAGACGGGGAACGCGCCAGCGAAGTGCTCGATCAGCACCGCCATGAACCTCTCTGTGGAACCGGTGACGGCCCTGTGCAAGAGCACGGGCGTATGCGCCTTGCCGTCCTCTCCGATGTACTCACAACCCAGCCTGGCAGGCTGGATGAAGTCGACCTGGATCGTGGAGAGCTGCCACTCGCGCCCGAGCACGTCTTTGGCCATAAAGTCGGCCTTCGGGCCGTAGAAGGCCGCCTCCCCGGCCTCCTCGTCGTAGGCGATTGCGGCGGTGTCGAGAGCCTCGCGCAGCTCCTTCTCGGCCCGCGACCACTTGGCGTCGTCAGCCACGTACTTGGCCACGTCCTGGTCGCGCAAAGAGAGCTGAACCCGGTAGTCGGCGAACCCGTAAGTATCGAGGACTTCACGCACGATCTCCAGAGCCCGGGCGAATTCGTCCTGGATCTGATCCTCCGTACAGAACACGTGCGCGTCGTCCTGGGTCAGGCTACGCACCCGGGTGAGCCCTGTGAGCTCCCCGCTCTTCTCGTAGCGGTACAGCGTCGCGAACTCCGCGTACCTGAGCGGGAGATCGCGGTACGAGTGGGACCTGGAGTTGTAGAGCGTCATGTGGCTCGGGCAGTTCATGGGCTTGAGTCTGTAACGCGTCTCGCCGTCGATCATCGGGGGGAACATCGACTCCCTGTAGTGCTCCAGATGTCCCGACTTCGCGAACAGGATCTCGTTGACCAGGTGCCCCGTCCACACGTGCTCGTATCCATGCCGTGTCTGGACCTCGCGCACGTAATCTTCCATGAGGTGCCGCATCATCTCCCCTTTGGGCAAGAACAGCGGGATGCCGGCCCCCGTATCGGGCGAGAACGTGAACAGATCCAGGTCCTTGCCGATCTTGCGGTGGTCCCTGGCTTTCGCCTCCTCCAGTCGCCTGAGGTAAGCCTTGAGCTCCTTCTCCGTCGGCCATGCCGTACCGTAGACGCGGGTGAGCATCGGGTTCTTCTCGTCGCCGCGCCAGTAGGCCCCTGCTATGTTCTGCAGCTTGAAGGCGCCGAGCCTGCCCGTACTGGGGACGTGCGGGCCGCTGCAAAGATCGAAGAAATTTCCCTGTTTGTAGACCGAGATCTCACCGTCTTCCAGGCCCTCGATTATCTCCGTTTTGTAGGGGTTATCTTCGTAGAGGGCCTCGGCTTCGGCCTTGGAGACCTCCTCGCGCACTATCGGGAGGTCCAAGGCGACGATCTCGCGCATCCTCTCTTCGATGCGCGGCAGATCCTCGTCCGTGATGCGTCCCGCTACCTCGATGTCGTAGAAGAAGCCGTTCTCTATAGGCGGGCCGATGGTCAGCTTGCTCCCTGGATAGAGCTCTACGATAGCCTGTGCCATCGCGTGCGCAGTCGAATGCCTGAGCACCTCGAGTCCCTCGGATGAGTCAATGGTAACGACCTCGAAATCCCCCCCACCGTTCAGCGGTGCGTCGAGGTCGACGAGCTCTCCATCCAGCTTCGCGACCACCGCGTCTCGGGCGAGGCGTTTACCTATC
>OBLR010000402.1_pt1 | contig 10670 bp, 7 predicted proteins | sample 1519891 | NCBI WGS metagenome assembly OBLR01 (sample SAMEA3113583, study PRJEB22503) | soil metagenome | reverse complement strand
TGCCGTAGAGGATGTTGCTGAACCGGTCGATGACGATGACCGCCATCTCCATCTGACCGAGCACGGTCTCGGCCGGCAGCAGCGCCGCGAAGGGCGACTCCTCCCCTCTACGTTTCATCGCACCTCCCGTCCCCTCGTATTGAACGACGAACGGCTCCCGGGGATACGTGAAAACGACGCGGCGGTGAGGAGATCTTCGGTACAGATCACCGGAGCCAGAGGCTCAGCGCTTGACCACGAAGACGTGAGCGGCGATATCGCGCGGCAAGTCAGCGGTACCTCCGCCAGAGTCGTCACCCGTTACTCGCACGCCGTCGTCGCCGATAGCGAGCGTCACCTCGTGTCCCGGTTGTATCCCGATTTGCTTGAGTTTAAGCATCAGCGCACTGTCGCTTTGCACTTGCTCGCTGATCCTGCTCACGACGACGCGCACGCCGGCGGGGGTGGCGACGTCCATCATGGTGACGAGCGGTTCGGCGGGCGAAGCGTCAGCGGCGGCCGGGCTCCGCTCCACGCCGAGCTCGGCCAGGCCCGGGATCGGGTTGCCGTGCGGGCACAGGGTCGGGTTTTCTAGCAGCGTGACGAGGCGGCGCTCGACCTCCTCCGACATCACGTGCTCCCATCGGCAGGCCTCGATGTGGACCTCTTCCCACGGCATGCCGATGACGTTGACGAGGAGGCATTCGGCGAGGCGGTGCTTGCGCATCACGCGGGTCGCGAGGGAGCGTCCGGAGTCGGTCAGCTCCAGGTGACGATCGCCCTCGACGTGCAGCAGCCCGTCACGCTCCATCCGGGCCACCGTCTGGCTCACCGTCGGACCGCTCTGGGAAAGCCGCTCGGCGATGCGCGCCCGAAGCGGGACGATGCCCTCTTCTTCGAGCTCGAAGATCGTACGGAGGTACATCTCCGTAGTGTCGATCAAGCCGGTTGCGGTCAAGTTTTCCTCCAGGGTCACTCTCGATGCTACTGGGTACGCAGACATGGATCATCGCTGTCGACTATCTGTTCTGGAGGCACCGTGAGCAGGCAAGAGCCAGGTGCCGAGGCGTACGTTCCCGCCGACGCCGACCTCGACGGACTGCGCGCGGCCGCGACCGGCTGCCGTGGCTGCTCCTTGTACAAAGACGCCACACAGACGGTGTTCGGAGCCGGCGAGGCGGCCGCGCGGGTGGTCCTCGTCGGAGAGGTGCCGGGCGATCAGGAGGACAAGAAGGGCGCCCCGTTCGTCGGCCCGGCCGGCCGACTGCTCGACCGAGCCCTGGTCGAGGCCGGCATCGACCGTGGCGACGCCTACGTCACCAACGCGGTCAAGCACTTCAAGTTCAAGCAGGACGCGCCGGGCAAGCGGCGCATCCACCAGACACCGGACGCCGTCGAGATCGCGGCCTGCCGGCCGTGGCTGGTCGCGGAGTTCGCACTGCTCGATCCCACGGTCGTCGTGTCGCTCGGCGCGGTCGCCGGCAAGGCGCTGCTCGGCCCGTCGTTCCGGGTGACGAAGCAGCGCGGCGTCCTCATGGCCCGCCCGGCCCTCGGCGACCTGCCGGCCCGCGACGACCGTTTCATCGTCGCCACCCTCCACCCGTCGGCGGTGATCCGCGCCGACGACAGGGAGGCCGTGTACGCGGGTTTCCTCGCCGACCTCAAGGTCGCCGCACAAGCACTCGGCTAGGGCTCGCCGGCCTTGGGGTCGCCCGCCGAACGGCGCGGATCGTACTCGTAGCGCAGGAAGGACGGCACGAACAGCGAGACGACCACGACGAGCACGGCGCACGCGATGCCGCCGCCCACCCATGACGCGGTCGCGCCGGCGAGCGCGGCCATGGCACCGGCGCGCAGGTCGCCGAGGCGCGGGCCGCCGGCGACGACCACGATGAACACGCCCTGCAGCCGTCCCCGCATCTCATCGGGCGCGTACGTCTGCAAGATCGTCTGCCGGAACACGCCGGACACGAGGTCGGCGGCGCCCCCGGCGGCGAGCAGCAGCACCGCGAGCCACAGCCGGCCGGCGAGCCCGGCGGCGGCCACCGCGAGCCCCCAGATCGCGATGGCGACGACGAGCGCGATGCCCTGCCGGCGCACGCGTTCCATCCAGCCGGAGATCAGCCCGCCGACGAGACCGCCGATGCCGATCGCCGCGTACAGCCAGCCGACCGCGCCGCCGCCGCCGAACCGGGTCGCGGCGAGCTCGGGGAAGACCGCCCGCGGCATGGCCACCCCCATCGCGATGAGGTCGACCACGAAGGACATCAACAGCACGGGGCGGCCGGCGAGGTAACCGAGCCCCTGGATCACCGAGCGCAGCCCCGGCCGGCCTTGGATCTCCTCAAGCGGCGGCAGCGGCGGCAGCCGAAGCGCGGCGTACAGCCCGGCGGTGAAGAGCACGGCGTCGATCCCGTACGCGACGGCGTACGACCAGCGGACGAGAATGGCGCCGGCCACCAGCGGGCCGAGCAGGGTTGAGGCCTGATTGAGGGTGAAGCTCAAGGTGTTGGCCGGCTGAACGAGCTCGAGCGGCAGCAGCCGCGGCACGATCGCCCCGCGGGTCGGCGCGGAGACGGCGAACCCGATGGACTGCACGCCCACGCAGACCATGATCAACCAAAGCTGGTCGAGACCGGCCAGCGCCTGGACGAGCAGCGCCAGCGTCGACGCCCACCCCACGCAGGAAGAGATGACGAGCAGCGCGCGCCGGTCCATGTGGTCGGCCACCGCCCCGCCCCACAGACCAAAGACGATCAACGGCACGAGGCCGACCACACCGAGCATGCCGACCCAAAACGACGACCGGGTCAGGTCGTACACCTGGACGGGCACCGCGACCGATGTCAGGTAAAAACCGACCAGAGAGACGCCCTGCCCGAGCCACAGCCGCCGGTAGGCCGCGTTGCCCAGCGGCCTGACGTCAAGGAAAAAGCCGCTCAACGACCCAGCCGGACCCGCTGGAGTCCGGCTCCGTTGCGCCGGTGCCACCCGGGGCACCCGCAGCACCCGGGGTACCCGCGGCGCGCACGTAGCGCAGCCGGTCGTGCAGGCGGTTGGCCCGGCCCTGCCAGAACTCCACCGTCTCGTGGGTCAGTAGGTAGCCGCCCCAAAAGTCGGGCACCGGCACGTCCGCCTCCGCCGGCCAGCGCGCCGCCAGTTCGGCGTAGCGCGCCTCCAGGTCGGCACGGGAGGCGAGCACCGACGACTGGCGGCTGGCCCAGGCGCCCAGCCGCGACCCGTGCGGCCGGGAGCGGAAGTAGTCGGCCGTCTCGGCGGCCGGCAGCCGGGCGACCGAGCCGGTCACGATGACCTGACGCTGCAGGGCGTGCCACGGGAAGACGAGACAGGCCCGGGGGTTTTCGCGCAGTTCCCTGCCCTTGCGCGAGGTGTGGTTGGTGAAGAACCGGAAGCCGTCGGGCCCGTACCCCTTGAGCAGCACGGTGCGGGCGCTGGGAACGGCGTCGGCGGAGGCGGTCGCGAGTACCGTCGCGTTCGGTTCGGGCAGGCCGGCGGCGACCACGTCGGCGAACCAGACGCCGAACTGCTCGATCGGATCGGGAGCCAGCGCCGCCTCGTCCAGGCCGTGGCCCGAGTAGGCCTGCCGGAGTGCGGCCGGTTTGGGGGTCTCCACAGCCACTTAGCCTCTCACCAGCACGTCGCAAGGATCACACCCACCCTGGGTACTAATGAGTAACAGAGACAGGGTTCAATGACAGGTCAACGCTTCTTCATCCAGCGGGGACGAAAGGCAGACGTTTATGTCCGACTTCAAACCCGGCCTCGAAGGTGTCGTCGCCTTTGAGACACAGATCGCGGAACCGGACAAGGAGGGCGGCGCCCTCCGCTATCGGGGCGTCGACATCGAAGAGCTCGTGGGCCGCGTCTCCTTCGGCGACGCCTGGGGGTTGCTGGTCGACGACAGCTTCACCCCGGGGCTGGCCCCGGCCGAGCCGCACGTGCTCCCGGTGCATTCCGGTGACGTGCGGGTCGACGTGCAAAGCGCGCTGCCGATCATCGCACCCGCGTATGGCATGCACCCACTGCTCGACATCGACGACGAGCAGGCCCGCGCCGACCTCGCCAGGACTTCGGTCACGGCGTTGTCGTTCGTCGCGCAGTCGGCGCGCGGGCTCGCTCAGCCGATGGTGCCGCAGAGCCGCATCAACGAGGGCAGGACCATCACCGAGCGCTTCATGATTCGCTGGCAGGGCGAACCCGATCCGTCGCACGTCAAGGCCATCGACGCCTACTGGGTGTCGGCGGCCGAGCACGGTATGAACGCCTCCACCTTCACCGCCCGCGTCATCGCCTCGACCGGCGCCGACGTGGCCGCCGCGATGTCCGGTGCGATCGGCGCGATGTCGGGGCCGCTGCACGGCGGCGCGCCGGCCCGCGTGCTGCCGATGATCGACAAGGTGGAGCAGCTCGGCGACGCGCGCAAGGTCGTGCACGACATCCTCAACAGCGGCGAACGGCTCATGGGCTTCGGCCACCGCGTCTACCGTGCGGAGGACCCGCGCGCCCGGGTGCTGCGCCGTACCGCCAAGGAGCTGGACGCTCCTCGGTATGACGCGGCCAAGGCGCTGGAGGACGCGGCGCTCGCGGAGCTGCGCGAACGCCGTCCCGATCGGCCGATCGAGACCAACGTGGAGTTCTGGGCCGCGGTGGTGCTCGACTTCGCCCAAGTGCCGACGCCCATGATGCCCGCGATGTTCACGTGCGCCCGCACCGCCGGCTGGGCGGCGCACATCCTCGAGCAAAAGCGGACCGGACGCCTGGTCCGGCCGAGCGCCCGGTATATCGGCCCGGGCACCCGCGCGGTCACCGACGTCCCCGGCGCCGCCGAGGTGCTCGACCGAAAGTAATCACTTCGCTGGGCAGTGCTCGCGCCGCGGCGCGGTGTCCTTGGTCAGTTGTCCGCACGCGGCCACGACGCGCAGCCTGCCGTCCGTGCCGACCGCCGTGAGCAGCACGGGCTTGTCCGGGACCGCGTGTCCGTCCGTCCGCGCCCCGAACCGCAGCAGGCCACTGGCGCCCTGCGGCGGCGGGGCCGTGGCGTCGGGTTCGGTCAGCGCGGCCAGCACAGCGCCCGCCGTCGGCAGCGCCTGCCGCTGCGACCCGTAGATCTGCTTCGTCACGCTGGTGACCGCGAGCACGGCGTCGTAGGCCAAGGCGGCGTGTGTCCGGGACGGGTGCGCACCGCCGCCGCCTTTGAGGCGGGGCGCCGCCGCGTCATAGTCGGGATAGAACGGCGGCAGCGCCTCGCGCGCCTGTTCCCATGCCTCCCTGGCCGCCAGCGGCGTGAAGTAGAGCCGCAGCGTGTCGATCCGGCCAATCTGCGGGGCGTTGTCGGTCACATAGTTGGTGACGTCGTCGTCGGCGAGCACCACGCGGCGGCCGTCCCCGCAGGATGTGGTCGACAGCTGCTGGACGAAGGGCTGGAAATCATCCGACCGGCCGGCGAAATAAAAGAGGTCGGGCGGGTTTCGGCAGGCCGCCAAGATCTGCTGTGGAATGCCAGAGCTGTCGCCGTACGGATACATGCGCGCCCTGGCCCGGCCCCCCGCGTCTTCGCGTTGGAAGGCGGCGGTGAAGTCCCGCGCCAGGTTGGGGCTGTAAAGCTCGTCCGGACTCGCGTTGTGAAAGACCGCGGCGGTCCGCGCGCGCCGCCCGCCGAGCTGCCCGTTTCGCGCCCAGTACGCGGCGTGTTCCGCCTCCACGCGGTTGGGCGGGGCCAGCCTGAAGTAGTACGGCGAGAAGGAGCCGTCCCGGCGGCGCGCCGTGCCGTCGAAGGTGTTGGTCGTGCCGATCATCGGCAGCGCCGACTGGCCGAGCACCTCGATCGCGTCCTGGGTCTGCCGCTTGCTGATCCCGAAGCCGACCGCGGCGACCAGCCTGGGGTCCGTCTCGGCGCGCTCCTTGATCTTCTCGGCCACGGCACCCGCGTGCCGGTTCTTGGACCCGCCGTTGGCCAGCAGGATCCGCACCCGTGGTAGTCCGCGCGCCGCGTTGAGCTCTTGCTGCGCGACGGACAACCCGACGAGTTCGCCGTGGACGCCGGCGAGCAGGTAGGCCTGGGAGTCCGTCGTGGCCGGGTCGACGCTCATCGCGCCGAGATAGACGATGTTGACGTACGGCTGGTTGGAGTCCAGGACGGCCTTGTTGAGGTCGCGGATGCGGTGCTCGGCCGCGGCCAGCCGGGGGTCGAACACATACGAGCCGTCCGTGATGCCCACGCACTCGCCGTTGTCCGCGCGCCAGACCGTGTACGGATCGCAGTACCGTACGGCCCCAACGCCGATCACCGTCAGCGAGCCGGCCAGCACCGCGCCCATCGCCAGCCACGGGATCGCGGGATGGGTCAGTTTGGGGCGGGCGCGCGGCGGGTCCACGAACCGGTCGGCCGACCCGCTCATCTCGGCGTCGTCGGCGTCGATCACGACCTGGATCGCGCGGCGCGGGCCGAGCGCGGCGAACCGGCGCTGGCCCGCCTGGTGCTGCTCCCACGCCGCCGGCACGCCGTGCGGATCGACGGCCTCCTCGGCCGTCCCCGGCACCCGGACCAGCCGGGCGAAGTCGTCGGTCAGCGCGTCGGGCTCCAGCGCGGCCACCACGATCAGCGGATCCATCAGCGTGGTGTCCAGCCTGATCGCCTCGATGTGCCGGATGATCGCATGCCCCTCGGTGCCCTCGGCCACGTCGTCGAGCAACAGCACGGGGTAGCGGACCCGCGCCCAGGTCGCCCGCCGCCACCAGCGACGCCGGTAGGACCGGCGCAGATCTTCCAGCAGCGCGGCGACCAACAATCCCTCGAACTCCGCTTCGCGATGCTGCTGGGTGACCGCTTTGATCGCGAAGCTCAGGAAGTCGTCCGCCTTGCGGCCGTCGAGGTAGGGCTGGCCGGTGAACCATTCGTACCGGCGCCGCCCGGCCCAGTCGCGAGTGCGGGCGATCGCCTGCCCGGCCAAAAAGGCCAGGCCGAAGCCGGCGGCGGTCAGCGCGGCCGCGAGGTCGAGCGTGCTGGCAGCGGTCGCGCTCAGCAGCGCCACGACGACGACGCCGAGCGGGGCGATCTGGTCGAGGTAGGTGAACAGCGTGGCGACCTTGTCCTTGCGTTCGGCTCGGTCCTTGTACGAGGCGTACGCGGCCGTCACGCCGCTCGGCCGATCACCCGGGACCAGGACGGGGCCGCGCTGGCGGATCATGCGGCGCATCACCTTGCGCCGATCGGCGCCCGCGGCGTTCAGCTGCCTGCGCAGGTCGGCGCGCTCGGGGTCGTCGCGCAGTTCCTGCAGCCACAGCGCCATGCTGAGCAGCGGGAAGCGCAACGCCGGCTCTCCGCGCGGGCGGTGTTCCGACAGCTGCTGGCTGACGCGGCGCAGCAGGGCTCCCGGCTCAGAGACGTCGGGCACGTCCGCGTCGAGCCGGGCGTACGGATCCACGTGACCGCGCGCGGCCGGGCCCCCGGCGGCGTCGCGCGCGCCGCAGCGGCGGGCGAGAACCTGCGTGACCAGGCGGGTCGCGTCCGCCGGGCCGGTGATCAGCAGCAGCGGGCGCAGCCGTTCGTCCGCGCGCCGGCGCGGACGCTCCCGCATCTGCTCGAACACGCGGAGCAGGGCCTGCATCCCGGACAGCGCCCGGGGGTCCCCGGTGGCGGGCTGCGTCACCGACGCCTCCTTGACTATCAGTCACCAATGGTTAGACGCCTTGGCACAGTAAATCGACCACAGTAAAGGGTGAGAAAGTGAAATTTCCTGACTTGTGCACGTGGTGACGCGTACAACGATGTGGCGGCGGCGCGGGATGGCCGCGGGGCGTGAGAATGATCGTTTAGCGGGTCAAGTACGCTCGGCGACGTGACCGACATCGTCATTCCGCAGGACATCAAACCCGCCGACGGCCGCTTTGGCAGCGGCCCGTCCAAGGTTCGCCCGGAACAGCTGGCCACGCTCGCCGACTCCGGCTCCACATATATGGGCACCTCGCATCGCCAGCGCCCGATCAAATCGCTGGTCGCCCGCATCAGGTCCGGGCTGGCCGACCTGTTCTCGCTGCCCGACGGGTATGAGGTGCTGCTCGGCAACGGGGGTACGACGGCGTTTTGGAACATCGCCGCCTACGGGCTGATCCGCGACAAGTCCCAACATCTGTCGTTCGGCGAGTTCTCCGGCAAGTTCGCCAAAGTCGTCAAGGCCGCGCCCTGGCTGGCCGAGCCGTCGGTCATCGCGAGCGACCCCGGCTCGCATCCACGGCCGGTGGCGGAGGACGGCGTCGACGTGTACGCGCTGACGCACAACGAGACCTCGACCGGCGTGGCCATGCCGATCGAGCGGGTGGCGCCGGGCGACTCCGGCGCCCTGGTGCTGGTCGACGCCACCTCGGCCGCCGGCGGGCTACCGATCGACGTGCGCGCGGCCGACGTCTACTACTTCGCGCCGCAAAAATGCTTCGCCGCCGACGGCGGACTGTGGGTGGCCCTGGTCTCCCCCGCCGCGCTGGCGCGCATCGACGAGATCGCCGCCTCCGGGCGGTACGTGCCGGAATTCTTCGACCTGCCGACGGCCGTTGACAACTCGCGCAAGGACCAGACGTACAACACCCCGGCGGTGGCCACGCTGCTGCTGTTCGCCGAGCAGATCGAATGGATGCTGGAGCAGGGCGGACTGGCCTGGACAACGGCGCGCACCGCCGAGTCGGCGCAGCGGCTCTACACATGGGCGGACAAGTCGTCGTACGCCAAGCCGTTCGTGGCCGACCCGGCGCAGCGCTCGCACGTGGTCGGCACGATCGACTTCGCCGACGACGTCGACGCCGCCGCCCTCGCCGCGACGCTGCGGGCCAACGGCATCGTCGACACCGAGCCGTACCGCAAGCTGGGCCGCAATCAATTGCGCGTCGGCATGTTCCCCGCCGTCGACCCCGATGACGTCGAGGCGCTCACCACATGCGTCGACCACGTCGTCGACGCGATGAAGCGGCGCGGCGGCCAAGACCTAGGGAGCTAGGAGCTAGGGCTGGGCGGGACCGGCGGCGTCGGCGTCACAGCTCGGGTGGCGGCGGCTTGGGGAGGCCGGCGGCCGGCGGCCCCCAGGGCAGGCCGTAGCGTTCGCAGGCGCGACGCAGCGCCCTGAGATCGAGGGCGACAGAAACGCGGCGCAGCACCCGGCCGGCCGGGCTCCAGATGACGAGCCTCGGCAGGCCCTGCTCGGAGTCGTCGACGCCCACCCCGCCGACCGTTTCGTGCAGGAGGTTCCACTCCACGCGGCCGCGTCTGGTGATCGACGTGATGCCCGCCGGGGAGATCCGCAGCTGCGATCGGTTCCGGTCGTACAGCCATGACCCGCCGATGCCGAGCAGCAGCCCGGCCGGCGCGGCCCAGGCCAGCGCGACCACGAATCCGCCGACGTCGCCGCTCAGCCACAGCGCGCCGAGCACCGAGACGACCTCGCACACCACCATGGTCGTGGCGGCCGACCACACGCGCGACCGCCAGGTCGCGTCGAGCAGCACCCCCGGTTCGTGCACCGGGATGTCGATCACTTCGGGGGCGCCCTCGCGGCCGGGCTCGATGGCCGTCGCGAACGCGGACACGGTGCCGTGGAAGGCGGCGTTGAGATAGGCGTCGTACTCGGCGTCGGTGACCGAAAGACCGGCGCGGCGGGCCGACTCGCGCAGTTCGGTGCGGGCGATGCGCAACACCGACAGGGGCGCGGCGAAGAACTCCTCGCCCTCGGCGTCGTAGACCCGCAGCCACGCGTGCCCGCCGATGGTGAGCAGTTCGATGCCGCCGATCCGCTCCCCCGGCATCCTGAGTACGACGTCGCCGGCCGCGTCGGCCCAGCCGAGTCCGCGCTCGTGCACGACGAGGCGCCCGCCCGGCACCTGCGCGAAGACGTCAGGCAGCCCGTCAAGTCCGTATTCGGACGGCTTGAGCGCCCGCCCGCCCGACGCCACGACGTTGTAACCGTGCTCGTCGAGCGCGTGGGCGAGCTGGAACTGATCGAGCCGGCCCGCCGGCAGCCGGGCCAGCAGCTCTTGGCGGTAGCCGAAGACCAGCGCGGCCAGCGGGGTGGCCTTCGGCTCGCCGGTCCACCCGTCCACGGTCAGCCCGGGGCCGAGCACGACCGCGGCGACGTCGGTCGCGGCCACCTCCTGGTCCCCCAGCTGGCTGCGCACGCGGAGCGCGCCGGACGAGATCTCCCACCGGACGGGCGTGGTGCGGGCCAGCCGGCGCCGCGTCGCGATCAGTACCAACGACCCGACCAGCACCCAGCCGCCGGCGGCCAGCCGCGAGGTGAACTCGATTCCGCCGGCGACGGCTCCGTCCACGGCGATCCGGACGATCATCACCACGGAGAGCAGGGCGGTCAACACGCTGAGCGCCGCGAGTCGACCCCTGGCCGGTGCGGAGGACGAGTCGAGCCGTACGGGCGCCGGCCCGGGATCGGCAACGCCACCGGCCGGGGCTTGGCCCGTCTTGCCATCCTGATCGGTTGTGTTCGTTGTATCGGTTGTGTCGGATTGATCGGGCTGATTTGCCTGGTCCGGCGGCCTGGCCGAATCGGTCTTATCGGTCGGGTCGTTTCCGATCTGAACGCCCGTCGCCGCGAGCCCGGCCGGCTGCACGATCGCCGCCTTGGCGCTCGTCGCGTCGTCGGCGGGATCATGCGCAGCGGCCAGGAGCTTCG
>OBLR010000401.1_pt1 | contig 10671 bp, 10 predicted proteins | sample 1519891 | NCBI WGS metagenome assembly OBLR01 (sample SAMEA3113583, study PRJEB22503) | soil metagenome | reverse complement strand
CCGACGTGATCGCCGAGCTCGCGGCCGCCAAGCAGACCACCGACCAGTGCGCCGGTGGGCTCGGGCAGCGGATGGTCGAGGAGTACGGCCGCGCCGGCGGCTTCGAGCGGCACCTCCCGGCGGCGCGGGCGCTGTACGCGTCCCATTGGGAGGCGCTGTCGTCGGCGCTGGAGCGCCACATGCCCGACGGGACTGAGTGGACGCAGCCCACGGGCGGCTTCCTCACCTGGCTCACGCTGCCGGAGGAGATCGACGTCCTCGCCATGCGCCCGGCCGCCCTGGAGGCCGGAGTTGCCTACGTGCCAGGCCCGCCGTTCCACGTTGGCGAAGCCGGGCTGGGCTCGATGCGGCTGTCCTTCAGCCACCTGACGGGGCCCGAGCTGGAGACGGCGGTGGAGCGGCTGGCGGGCGTGGTGCGCGCGACGCTCGAGGATGCGGAGGTCGCGGACCGGCGATCGTCCACGCGCGCGTGATCGCGGCCGTCACCGACCGCGCGTTCGACGTGGTGGCCGAGCTGGCTCCGGACACGGTCGACGTGCGCCGCCTCCCGGACGGGCTCGACGCCGCGGTCTTCGTGCTGCCCGACTGGATGGATCGCGAGACGCTGGATGCGATGCCGCGGCTCGAACGGCTGCGGGTCGTGCAGGCGCTGTCGGCCGGCACGGACTGGGTCGAGGCACGCGTTCCGCCTTGGGCGACGCTCTGCAACGCGCGCGGAGCGCGCGACGCGGCGGTGGCCGAGTGGGTCGTCGGCGCGCTGCTGGGTGACGCGTACGGCCAGTTCGCCGCGGCCCGCTCGCGCCGCTGGTCGGACGCCGTGCCGCGTGAGCTGCAGGGGGCGACCGTGCTGATCGTGGGCTTCGGCTCGATCGGGCGGGAGGTTGAACGCCACCTGGAGCCCTTCGGCGTCACGGTGATCGGCGTGGCCCGCCAGGCCCGCGACGGCGTCCACTCGGTCGCCGAGCTGCCCTACCTGGTCCGGCAGGCGGACGCGGTCGTGGTGCTCGCCCCGCTCACGCCCGAGACGAGGGGCCTCGTCGACGCCGCGCTGCTCGGCCGGATGAGGGACGGCGCGCTCTTCGTGAACGCCGGCCGCGGCGGCGTGGTCGACACCGCCGCGCTGGTCGCCGAGCTGCGGCCCGGGCGGCTGCGCGCGGTCCTCGACGTGGTCGACCCGGAGCCGCTGCCCGACGACCACCCGCTGTGGGACCTGGCGCTGGCGATCACGCCGCACAACGCCGGGGACACGCCGGCGGCCGACGAGCGGGCGGTGCGCTTCGGCGCCGAGCAGCTCGTGCGCTTCGCTCGCGGCGAGCCGCTCCTCAACGTGGTGCGCGAGGGGGCATGAGCCCGGCCGCGCCGCCGGTGACACGCAGTCTGGCGCTCGGCTTTCGGGTGGCGCGACACCATCTGGCCGAGCGGCTCGATTCGAAGGGGACGCAGGCCGCCGCCGTCGTCGGCCTGCAGGACACACCGCCCGGCACGGCTGTGCTCGCCCTCGCCGCGCGGGCGGACGTCGCGCCCGAGGCGATCGACGAGCTGGTACTGGTGCCCAGCATCCGCGGCGCGCCCATGGCCGTGGCCGTGCGGGACCTTGCCGTGTTCACCGCCGGGCTCGAGCCGCCGGACGAAGAGGCGGCCAAGGCCGTGACCGGGAACGCGTGGAAGTTCCTGGACGGCATCACTGCGATGGATGCGCTGAACCGGGTCAGCGAGGCCGTGCACGACAGTCTCCGCGACGGTCCGCTTCCGCGCGACGACTTCCACCAGGCGCTGCGCGAGCGCCTGCCCGCGGAGTTGCTGTGGTGGTGCAACGGCTGCCGGAGCCACCACGTCCACCCATCGCTCTGGCGGGCGACCGGAATCAGGGGCGTGCTGGCGATCGTCGGCCGCGAGGGCAGAAGCGCCGTGTTCGGCCTGCCGCCGAAGATGCCGCCGGTGGAGGACCCGGGCGCCGAGCTCGCCCGGCGCTTCCTGCGGACATACGGTCCGGCACGGCCCAAGCTGCTGGCGGACTGGACCGGTCTGGCGACATCCCACGCCAAGGCGCTGTGGGAGCGCACCGGCGAGCTCGTGCAGGTGGACCTGGACGGCACGAACGCATGGGTCCTGGTGGAGGACGCGGAGGCACTCGCGCGCGCCACGGAGATCAAGGGGGTGCGGCTGCTGCCGAACCGCGATCCCCTGAACGCCGCCAGAGATCGAGAGGTGCTCGTACCCGACGCTGGGCTCCGCCGGCGGATCTGGACGTCGATCGGCGGCCCGGGGACCGTGCTCGTCGACGGCGAGGTGGCCGGCCTGTGGCGATCCATCAGGAAGGGAAACAGGCTGCTGGTCACGGTGGAGCCCTCCGGCAAGCTCAGGGCCGCGGCCACGGATGAGCTGGCCGCAGAGGTCGAGCGGCTCGCCCCGTTCCGCTGCGCCGAGACGGGGCAGCTGCGGATGGGGACCCTCTGATACTGCTTCCTGCGGGACATCCACGCGCGGACCGACGGCTACGCGCTGATCGCCAAGCTCGTGGCGCGCCGGCTTCCGCAGCGGCGGTAGTCACTGGGAGATCGATGTAGCTGGTGGTAGCCTTGGCCTGCGCTTTGCCCTAGCGACCCGGCGAGCGCCCTCCGGCTCCAGCATGTGGCCGGCGAACGGTGTCCAGTTCACCTGGCCCGGAATGTCATCCATGGAGCGGAGCATGTCTAACCCCTCGTCGCAGCAGCCTGGCGGTGTCTCGACGCGCACCGCTCGCCCTGGCCCGCACCTGCGAAACGGCAATCTCGCCGCGTCCCCGAGGGAGTCGATCGGCGAACGCGAGTGGAACGAGCAGGTAGCGCGCGAGGCAAAGCACCAGGAGCTGATCGAGGCGATCTTCGATCGGGCGGAGGCCTACGCGCGTCTGGGCGATTTCGAGCACGCTGTCGAGTGGGTCCATCGGGCGGCGGCGCTCAGTGGCAATCTGCCGCCGGCATATCAGACAAAGCGCGCACGTTGGAGTCGGACCTCGACGCTTCGACCCGCAGGCGTAGGGGCCGGGCGATGACGCGAGCGGCATCGGAGTTCTCCTCGAGGGCGGGCGCCACCGACGCGGAGGAGCGCTTTGCCTTCGAGTTGACCGGGACGCCGGAAGCCGCCTTGGCAGCCAGGCGCGCGCTTGTCGCTCGCAACGGCGCCTTGCCGCGCGCCGTTCGTGACGACGTTCTCCTGTTGATGACGGAGCTGGTGACCAACGCCGTGCGACACGCGGGCGCAGCGCCGGACCGGATGCTGCGCCTCGAGCTCTGGCAACGGCGGGGCGCGGTCAGGGTGGCGGTCTGCGACGAGGGCCCCGGTTTCGCCCCGGAAGCCACATGCTCCCGGCCGGACGAGACCGGCGGCTGGGGCCTGCTGCTCGTCGATCGGATCGCCGATCGCTGGGCGGTCACGCCCACGGCGACCGGCACGTGCGTGTGGTTCGAGATCCGGTACCAGGAGTAACCCGTCAGTCGTAGGGCAGGTGCCTGTCGAGCCCGAGGAGAACGAACACCCGCCGCACCTGGCGCGACCCGTGCGTGACCGCGAACGCCCAGCCGTCGCGTCGCGAGTCCTCGGCGGCGGCCAGCACCAGACGCACTCCGCTGGCGTCGATGAACGTCAGCCCGTCCAGGTCCAGCAGCACGCTTTCGTGCCGGTCCCGCAGCACGGCGAGGCGCTTCGCGACCGCTTCCGCGGTGGCGATGTCGAGCTCGCCGCTTGCAGAACGGCGCGCCCGACGCCGTGTGTGACTAATCGAACTCTCGCGGGTTTCGATGCGGCCGTCTTCCGGGGCACGCCGAGATCCGGGCGTTCGCGCAACGGTTCCTCGAGACATGGGACGAAGCTTGGCTCGAGCTGGTGGGTGACCCGGTAGAGGTCGAGGACGGCCTCCTGATGGTGGAGAACGTCGCACACTTGCGCGGGCGAGACGGCGTCGAAGCTCAGGCTCGAAGCGCCTGGTTATCACATCAAGCGCGGCGAGCAGACCTCGCTCACGCTGTTCCAGACCACGCAGGAAGCTCTCGATGCTGTGGGAGGGCGGGGAGTAGGCGATGCCGCAGATCGAGATCGCGCTGCGGGGCGTCGAGGCGTTTAGGCCAGCCGCAGCCCCGCCGCGAGCGCGAAGAAACGGCCGCGTTTGCAGGGACTTCCGATCGATCAATGGAGCTAGCAGCCACGCCTACCGCGGATACGCGGCGGATACACCCCCGTCGACGTTGAGGACGTTTCCGGTGCTCTTACCGGACCGTGCCTCGGACGCGAAGTGCAGCACCGCCTCGGCGACATCCTCGGGAAGGACGTTGACCCCGAGCACCGTCCTCTTGCGGTAGTGCTCCTCGAGCCCGTCGGGTTCGATCCCGTATGCTGCCGCGCGCTCCTCGCGCCAGCTCGAGTCCCAGATGCGGGAGCCTTGGAGCACGGCGTCCGGGTTGACGGTGTTGACGCGGATCGCGTCAGGTCCGCCCTCCTCGGCGAGACAGCGCGCGAGGTGGAGTTCGGCGGCCTTCGCGGACGAGTAGGCGGCGGCGTTCTTGCCCGCGACCAGCGCGTTCTTCGACGCGACGACGACCACGGATCCGCCCCGTCGCTGGGCGCGCAGGACCGAGAACGCGTCTCGGGCAACCAAGAAGTAGCCCGTCCCGAGTATGGCGTGGATGCGTTCCCACTCCTCGAGTGTGGTTGCCTCGATCGGGGCGCTCGATGCGACGCCGGCGTTCGACACGACTATGTCGACGCCGCCGAACCTCTCGACGGCGGCGGCGAATGCCTCCCGAACGGCCCCCTCATGGGTCACGTCCCCGCCCACAGCAACTCCGGCGTCGCCGAGGTCCGCGACGGCGTCCGCTGCGCCGTCCTCATCGAGGTCGAAGGCGACCACGCACGCCCCATGCCGCGCGAGCTCGTCCACGACAGCGCGTCCTATGCCGCCGGCGGCGCCGGTGACGAGTGCGACCCGGCCCTCGAGCTCGCCCGGCGGCGGCCGCAACGACAGCTTGTAGAGCTCGAGCGGCCAGTACTCGACCGCGAAGCTCTCATTCTCGGTCAGCGAGGTGAAGCCGCCGAGGGCGTGCGCGCCTGCCATCACCTCGATCGCCCGGTGGTACAGGTCGCGCGAGAGCCGCGCCTCCCTCGGCGAGGTCCCTACGCCGATGAGCCCCACGTGCTGGATCAGGACGATGCGCGCGTCGGGGTCGGCCGGCTCGGTACCGCCGTCGCGATGGCGCTCGAAGTACGCGCGGTAGTCGTCGCGGTACCCCGCGGCGAGTGTTCGGACGCGCTCGGCGAGAGTCGAGGCGTCGTCGCCGTCGGGATCGAACGGCACCCACAGCGGCACTCGCTTCGTGTGGACGAGATGGTCGGGGCACGCGGCGCCGACCGAAACGAGGTCGGCTGCGTCGCGTGAAGACACGAAATCGAGCGTGCGCGGGGAGGTGTCGAGGACTAGGACCTTTGAGCGTTCCTCTGAGACCGCACCGCGCACCGCGGGAAGCACTTCGCGCAGGAGCTCGCGCTGGTTCCCGCTCGTGCTGAGAGACCCGCCGAATCGAGGTTCGCCCGTCGTCTTCGCGTTGACAAACTCGGCCGCCCGGTTGATCACCTCAATCGTGCGCCGGTACGCCTCCTCGGCGCTCTCGCCCCACACGACCAACCCGTGCTTGGCGAGGACCACCAGCCGCAATCCGGGGTTCTCACGGACCGCCGTACCGACCTGCTTGGCGAGAGTGAAACCGGGACGGATGTACGGGATCCATGCGGCCTCCTCGCCGAAGCAATCGGCCACTAGGGCCTGTCCGTCGCGCGTGCCGGCCAGGGCGTTGATGGCGTCGGGGTGCGTGTGATGAACGTGGGTGGAAGGGACGAAGGCGTGCAGGAGCGTCTCGATCGACGAGCGGGGCGCGGCCGGATCAAGCTGGCAGCGGGCGAGGTGGGCCACCATGCGCTCGTCGCTCATCTCCTGGCGTTCGAAGAGCGGGAGGACCTCGTCGAGCCGGAGCGGTGTGAAGTCCTTCGCCTCCATCGTCGCCAGGTCGCTGCCCGAGCCCTTCACCCAGATCGCGTCGAGGTCGCGCCCGACGTGGTCCGTCGTCTTGCCCTTCGCCGAGGTGTTCCCGCCGCCGAAGTTCGCGACCGCGCGGTCGGACCCGAGCAGGTGGGACGCCAGCAGCACCTGCCCGAGCGCGTCATCCGAACCGTCCTCACTGGCCGGCCAGCGATCCTCGACCAGCGCGATCATGCGCTCGAGCGTGCTCACCGACCCCACCCGCCCGCGACGCTCTCGCTCGCGCCGCGCTCCGCGGCGCGGCGCGCGGTGTAGCCGGATCCGCGAAGCTCCGCGATCGGATCCTCCGCGCCGCCGAGCGTCGCGCGAGCGTTTGCGCACAGCGGCCGCACGTCGGTCTCGAAGGCGTGGAGCAACAGGCGGTGCCCCATCAGCACGTCGCCCGCCTGCTGCGCGTCAGCCAGCGCGTCGCGGTCGACGAGAAGGGCCTTGGCGTAGGCCTCCTGCAGGTTCACGACGCTCAGCACCATCGCCTCGACCTTCGGCTCGACGTTGTGCGCCTGGTCGATCGTCAGCCGCGGCATCTCGCCGCCCGAGGTGAGCTCGCAGAAGATCAGGAACAGCTCGAACGGGTTGACCGATCCGACGATGAGGTCGTCGTCGGCGTACTTGCGGTTGTTGAAATGTATGCCGCCCAGCCGGCCCTCCTCTGCAAGGAGGGCGACGATCTGTTCGATGTTGGTTCCGTGTGCGTGGTGGCCGAGGTCCACCAAGACGCGGGCGCGCTCGCCGAGCCTCTGACAGACCAACAGCGACGAACCCCAGTCGGAAAGGTCGGTCGCATAGAACGCCGGCTCGAATGGTTTGTACTCGACCAGCAGCTCCTGCTCGGCGGGCAGCGCCTCATAGACCTCCTCAAGCGACGCGAGCAGGCGGCGGCGGCGCGCGCGCAGGTCGTCCTGGCCCGGATAGCTCGTGCCGTCCGCGAACCAGAGCGACTGGGCCGTCGAACCGAGCGCCGCCGCGATCTCGATGCACTCGAGCAGATGGCCCACGGCCTTGCGCCTCACCCGCTCGTCCGGATGCGTGATCGACCCGAGCTTGTAATCCGGGTCCTGGAACAGGTTCGGGTTCACGGCGCCCACGTACAGGCCGCGATCCTCGATGTGGGCGCGGAGAGCGCGGAGATCATCCACCGCGTCCCAAGGGAAGTGAAGCGCCACCCCGGGCGCCGTGCCCGTGAGGCGGTGCACTTCGGCGGCGTCGTCGATGCGCTCGTAGACGTCGCGCGGCCTGCCCGGCTGCTGGAACGTCGCGAAGCGCGTGCCCGAGTCGCCGTACCCCCAGGAAGGAGTCTCGATCGCGAGTGGGGACAGGTCAAGCACTTGCAGGCTCCGGTTCGTCGACGGTGAGGCCTGTTACCTCCAGGAAACGGCCGTATAGCGCATCGGCCTCGTCGCGCCGCCCGGCAGGCTCGAAGACCGCGGGATCGGCGGATGCCGCCGCCACGGCACGCAGCTCGGCGAGAGAGCCGAGGTCCCCGGTCGCGCGCGCCTGCACCAAGATGTTGCCGAGCGCCGTCGCCTCGACGGGCCCGGCGAGGACCGGCAGGCCGGCGACGTCGGCGGTGAGACGGCAGAGCAGCTCGTTGCGGACGCCGCCGCCGATTACGTGCACTACCTCCACGTGGCGGCCCGTCACCCGCGTGAGCCGTTCCAGCACGAGCCGATACTTGCACGCGAGCGAAGTCAGCACCGAGCGGATCAGCTCGCCCGGTGTAGCCGGCGACGACTGCCCGCTCGCGGCGCATGCCTTCGCGATCTCGACGGGCATGTCGTCTGGCGCCAGGAACGCGTCGCGATCGGGGTCGAACAGCGGGACGCTGCCGCGCGACTCCCCAGCCAGCCGATGGAGCTCGCCGTAGTCGATGCCGAGGCTGCGCCGGCACTCCTGCACTAGCCATAGCCCCATGACGTTGCGCAGCAGACGAATCGTGCCGTCCACGCCACGCTCGTTGGTGAGGTTGAAGGCCGCCGCCTCGGGGCTCAGGACCGGCTCGTCGAGCTCGAGGCCGAGGAGCGACCAGGTGCCGGACGACAGGATCGCCGCGTCCGGCGTGCGAACCGGAGCCGCGGCGAACGCCGACGCCGTGTCGTGCCCTGCGACGGCGTGCACCGGCAACTCTCCGACGCCGTGGTGCGGCAGGAGCGCGGAGAGGACGGTGCCTGCCTCCAGCGGATCCCCGGCGAACGGAGCGGTCGGAAGCCCAAGCCGCGCGATTAGCGAGCGCGCCCATGTCCCGCTCACGGCGTCGAGCAGTCCGGTCGTCGAGGCGATCGTCGCCTCGTTCGCGAGCTCGCCGCTCAACCAGTAGCCGAACAGGTCCGGCACGAGCGCGATGCGATCGGCGGCGGCGAGCGCCGGCGACCCCTCGTCGGCGAGCAGCTGGAAGATCGTGTTGATGGGCATCGTCTGGATGCCGGTGATCGCGTAGAGCTCCTCGCGCGGGACACGCTGATGAGCGCGGGCGATCATGCCGTCGGTGCGACGGTCGCGGTAGTGGAACGGCAGGCCGATGACACGGCAGCGCTCGTCGAGGAGCGCGTAGTCGACCCCCCACGCGTCGACGCCGACGCCGCTCATGCGGGTCTCCCTTGCCGCCCTCCGCAGTCCCTCGAGCGCTTCGCTGAACAGAGCGAGCACATCCCAGCGCACCCCGTCCGGCAGCCGCACGGGGCGATTCGGGAAGCGGTGCACCAGCTCGAGTGCCGCACGCCCCTCGTCCAGGCAGCCGACGACCACGCGCCCGCTCTCGGCTCCCAGGTCTATCGCGGCGAACGTCTGTTCAGGCAAGGTGGAAGACCTCGTCGAGGCGCTCGAGTCCGGTGTCGGGCCGCTCGCCACCGGGAAGCTCGAAGAACGGCGCCATCTCGGCCTGCCAGCGGGCGTTGACGTCCCGCTCCTCCATCGCCGCGCGGGCCGCCTCGAAGTCCTCGCATTCCAGGTATCCCACGAGGAGCCCGTCGTCGCGCAGGAACAGCGAGTAGTTGCGCCATCCCGTCTCGCGCAGCGCGTCCAGCATCTCCGGCCACACAGCGCGGTGCCGCGCCCGGTACTCGTCCAGGCGGTCCGGGCGAACGCGCAGCAGGAAGCAAACGCGGTCCACGTCACGCCATCCCTTTCGCTTCGCCGTCAACCGAAAGTGCAATCATCCGAATCGGTGGAGGGGCGGGAGCGGATTCCGCTCCCGCCTCTCCCCAGCCCATCGACTCGTAGTCGATGACAGTCAGTTACCCCTCCTCCACGTTAGTCTCGTCGTAGACCTCGAACGGACCCATCAGGACCCTCAGCCCGTTGTCGCGGGTCGGATCCTTCTCGATCGTCATCTCGCCGAGGCGGCCGGCTTCGAACTTGGCGCCCTCCTCCGCCTCCACCTGGCCCGTTGCGATCCCGTAGGCCGCGTAGAACGCCAGGTAGCCGAGGTCGGTGAAGCTCCAGAGCGCGAACTTCGGCGCACAACCGCTGAGCGTGTACTCGCTCATCTCGTCGGGCAGGCCGAGACCCGACACCTTGACCTTGTCGCACAGTCCTTCGTCCGTCATGGCCTTGGCCGCCGCGGCGATGCCGACGGTGGTCGGGGCCATGATCATCTTGAGGTTCGGGTGCTTGTCCACCAGCCCAAGCGCCTCGTCGTATGACTTCTCCGAATCGTCGTTCCCGTAGACGGTGTCGACGAGCTTCAGGTTCTGATACTTCGGGTCCTTGATCGCCTCCTCATGCGCCTTGATCCAGGCGTTCTGGTTGGCGGCGTCAGGCGCGGCCGAGAGGATGGCGTACTCGCCGCCCTCCTCACCGAGGATGTCGAGGGCAAGGTCTGCCATCACCTTGCCGGTCTCGTCGAAGTCCACCTGGGCGATGAAGACGCTCTCGCCCTCACCCGATGGAATCGGCGAGTCCCACGAGACGACCGTCGCGCCGGCCTCGCCCGCCTGCTGCGCGACCGGCTCGATCTGATCGCCCGCGCAGTTCGAGATCATGATCCCGTTGACGCCCTGCGTCCCGGCATTCGTCACGGTGTCGATCTGCCCGGAGACGCAGTTCTCGGGTGACGACGGTCCGAGGAACTCGGCCTCCTCCACCTCGAGCTCCTGCGCGGCCTCCTTGGCGCCGTTGTTCGCCTGCTCGAAGACGGCGATGCCGGTCTGCTTCGGGATGAAGACCGACCTGAACTCCTGCCCCGGCTCGAGTGTGGCGACGCCACCCGCGTCACCGTCGCCCGTGTCCGCGGTACCGCCGCCCGAGTCGGCCGGCGCGTCGTCGTCATCGTCGTCGCCGCAGCCGGCGGCCGCGAGCATCAGCGCAACCATCGAGGCCGCGAGGATCCATGCGATGCCTCGCCAGCCTCCCTCGAATCGCCTCTTTCTGAGCGATCCCTCTGGATTCATGGACCTCTCCTTCGTGTCAACTTTGCGTTGGGCGTAGATCCGCTTCCTGTCTCGCGGTATCACCTCCCTCTGCTCGGCCACCGGTTGCGGGCGGGCCCCTCTCAGCGGTCCTCGCGACGCGCCGCGAGCCGGCGAGCCGGGAGACGAGGTTGGGGACGAGGACCGAGAGGATCAGCAGACCGCCGATGACGCCGGTCTGCGTGTTCTGGTCGATGTTCG